>JAEEGL010951095.1_pt1 | contig 56697 bp, 48 predicted proteins | sample 9134231 | NCBI WGS metagenome assembly JAEEGL01 (sample SAMN16246548, study PRJNA631951) | gut metagenome | biome: gut microbiome; feature: rumen; material: fiber-attached | host: Bos | place: Iran: Karaj | collected 2018-10
AGTCATCCGGGAATTTTCCGGATGACAGCTCCCTCGGGGAGGGAGCCTTGATTTGCCTCCCTCTTTGAGGGAGGTGTCACGACATTTTGTCGTGACGAAAGGAGTTGTTTAAAGAATAAACACTTTGTCTGCAAGTTGAGGGCGCCGAACAGGCGCCCCGATTTTATGTTATTTCTTATTACCCGCGGAGGGATAACAAAAGCTTTGCAAAGTTTATCATCAGCGGGACGGTGCCGACGGAGAGGAGCGTCGTAAGCGACGCGGTCTTTGCGGCGAGACCCGGAGATATGTCGTATTTCTGCGCGTACATAGTGCAGTTTGTGGCGCAGGGAAGCGCGGTGAGCGTCGTGAAAAGAAACACCATCTCGTCGGAAAGACGGCAGAGCACGGCGATCCCGCAGATAAGCGCGGGCAGAACGAGCAGTCTGACGGCGCAGATAACGTATGCCTTCCAGTCGAGGAAAAGCTCTTTTACCGGTACGGACGCCAGGATCGAGCCGACGATTATCATGGAGCCCGGCGCGCAGATCGAGCTTAACATATCCATGGCCTGCGTTACCGGCGCGGGCAGATCGAAGGGCAGAACGTAAAGCAGTATTCCGATGAGGACCGGTATGGTGCCGAAATTCACAAGCAGATTGAGAGGCTTAACCTTGATATCGTCGCGCCCCTTTGCAAGCAGTATCATCCCGTACGTCCACAAAACCGCGTGGAACGTTATGATGAAGAACGCGCCGTAAAAGCCGCCGATATCTCCGAACAGCGCCTTGAGTACGGGTATCCCCATAAAACCGGTGTTTGCAAACACGAGCCCGAATGTCCCTATCTTTCTGTCGTTTTGATCTTTGAACGGCTTTGTGGCGAAAAAGCCGACGGCGGCGCATATCCCGAGCGATATGAAGCCGAGCCCCGTTACGGTAAAGCCCTTTTTCAGGTTTTCAAGCGAGAACTCTATACCCGAAAGCGAGCTCATTATCATAAACGGCTGAGCCACACAGATAATGAACGTTGAAAAGCCCTTAGTGAACGTGTCCGTTATTAGCTTTGTTTTTGCGGCGATAAAGCTGACTATGACGATTATAAACAGCGTTATCACCGTATATGACAGTTGCGTTACGTTTATCATTTTATTTACCGGATAACTCGTCGGCTTTCGCCTTTATCTTCAGCATATCCGCCATCATATCGTCCTTCTTTTTCGGATCGCGCAGAAGCGCGGAGGGATGATAAACGGCGACAAGTATTTTTCCCTTTCTTTCGTAAAAAACGCCGTGATCACGCGTTATTTTAAAATCGGGCGATATGATCCTGTACGCGGATATCCTTCCGAGGCAGACTATTATTTTCGGGTCGATTATCCTCGTCTGCTCGCGCAGATATTCAAGGCACGCCGCCTGCTCCTCGGGGTTGGGGTCGCGGTTTTTCGGCGGACGGCATTTTATCGTGTTGGCTATGTAAACGTCACTGCGCTTCAAGCCCACGGCTAAAAGATATTTGTCAAAAAGCTGTCCCGCGCGGCCGACGAACGGTATTCCCGTCTTATCCTCGTTCTCACCCGGAGCCTCGCCCACGAACATTATATCCGCCGAAGGGTCGCCGTCGCCGAAAACGACGTTCGTCCTCGTCTGCCAGAGCTGACACCTCTGACACTTATCGCATATCTGTTTTAATTCCGACAGTTCCATTTTTATATCTTCCTTGCTTTTTTTCTATTTTACCACGTTTTTTCGGAATTTGCAATATCAAAAACCGCATTTTTTTCGATTATAACGCGGCCGTGCTCACAAATATAGTATAAAAACGCGTTTTTGTCGTTAAAGACACCCGAGCAAAGCTCCGAAACGGAGGAGAGCCAGAGCGGATCGCCCCCGTCGTCAACCTCCGTTATAAGATAATACGCCGCGTTTTCCCCCGCGCCCTCACGCAGAAGTGTTCCGTTCTTTACGCCCTTGCTTTGCAGGAACACGCAAGCCGTATGAAGCGCTTTTCCTCCGTCAAAGTAGAAGACCGTTTTTTTCGCGGGCTTTTGAGGAGGCTTTCTTTTTTTTGCCTTTACCGTCACGGTATAACCGGGATCGAGCGTTATCTCACATTCTTCTTTGCCGCGGCACGGCAAAAGCCCGCCGCACGCGCCTGAGATTATGCCGAAAACCGCCTCTTTCAACTCATCCGCGTCCTTTTCTCCCAGCCCTTTTACGTCTTCTTCCGATAAAAACACGGTTACCACGCCGTCAGAAATTTTTTGTATTCTCATAAATACCTCCGATATATAATAAACAAAAACGATAAAATAGGTGATTTGCTATTGACGGGAAAACAAAAATATGTTATAATAAAAAAAACGTCAGATTGATCGGATGGATAAAATGAGATTTGTAAAAAGGATTACAGCCGTTTTTCTTGCCGTCATTTCCGTATGTCTGTGCGGATGCGTCGGTCTTGTCGAGAAGTTTTATTCCGACGAGACGACAAAGCCGGCGCCGGCCTTCGTTCCCGTCGACGTGGAGGAGGGCAGCATCTATTTCAAGGATTTCGACGGCAACGTTATAACGCTGAAGGAGGCGCCCGATACCGTCGCGTCGTTATCCGTCGTTTCGACGGAGATAATCTGCGGTCTCGGCGCGTCAAGGTACATATCCGTTATGAACGAGGCTTCGTCAAAGCTTGAAGGAGCGCCTATTTCGGCGGAGGTCGTGCAGGACTATTACGCGGATACGGATAAGATCGCGGAAATGAAGCCCGGGCTTGTGTTCTATTCCGCGGACAGCTTATCTACCCTTGCGCTCACGGTGATGAAAAACGCGGGGCTGACGCTCGTGCGGATTCCGGAGAGGGGAAATACTGAGACTGCCGAGGCGAATATCAGATTCATCGCGTCGCTTCTGTATAAGGACTCCGCGGGCGAGAGGATCATAAAAGAGATAAGGGAAGAGATAGAAAAAATAAAAATAGCCGCTGAGCTTGTCGGCGTAAGAAAGAAAATATATATCGAGAACGCAAACGAGTATTCGGGCGCCGGCGGCAATACGATAGTGAGCGAGCTTTGCGCGTACGCGGGCGGCGACAACGTTTTTGCGGACAGATCGGCGACGTTTCTCACAAACGCAAAGGAGCTGACGGATAAGGATCCGGAGGCGATAATCGTTCTGACGGACAATACGGAGAAATTCAGCGTCGATTCGGTACGAAAGCGGAGCGGGATCGAAAACGTTTACGCCGTGAGGACAAAGGCGATATACGCGGTGAACAGAACGACGGCTACAAGACCTACGCAGAACATTATATATGCGCTTCGCGATATAGGCGAGGCGCTCAAGGTAACGAAATAAAGGACGGGTTCGGATCATGGTAAAAACAAATATTGCGGAATTTGAAAATTACGGCAGAGTGCTTGAGATGACGGACGGCACGGTCGAGGTCAAGGTGACGCTCGATATAGGACCGCGCGTCATTTACTGCGGGCTTGCCGGAGGTCAGAACGTGTTTTTCTGCGATCTTGAGAGAAACACTAACTGCAGAAAGCCGGAGATGGAGGAGTACTACGGCAGACACCGCTATTGGTATCTGTACGGCGGTTACCGTCTGTGGATGTCGCCCGAGGAATGCCCCGTAACGTATTACCCCGATAACGAAGAGGTTGAGTACGTGATAAAAGGCGATACCGTCATATTCGTCCCGCCCGTGCAGGAGGAAAACGAGCTGCAGATGCTTTACAGCCTGACGCTTTCGGGCGACGGAAAAGTGACCGTCAACAACAGGATGATAAATTTCTCCAACACAAAAAAAGAAGGCGCGGCGTGGTCGCTCTGCGCAATGTCGAAAAACTCGTTTACCTTCGGTCTTCAGACGGAGCGCGACACGGGACTTTTGCCGAACAGAACGCTCGTTCTGTGGCCGTACACAAAGCTTGACGACGACAGGATCACCATAAACGACAGACTTATAGCCGTAAGACAGGATCCGCAGGGAGACGGCGCGCTTAAGGTCGGATTCAATAACGAGGCCGGCGTCGTCATAACGGTGACGGAGGACGGGACGGAGTTTATACAGAGATATAAAACCGACCATCTGACGGGCGTATATCCCGACGGCGGATGCAGCTGCGAGATATATTCCTGCCCCGATTTCACGGAGGCGGAGGCGCTCTCGCCGCTTCAGACGGTACTGCCGGGACACTGCCTTGACTTTGCCGTGGAGTGGGAGTTAAAAAAGGTAAAAACGGACGAGCGCGACGAGTCTGCGCTCGAAGACCTCATAAAATCCGCCTTGTAATTAGAAAATATTACCAAAAATTCATATTTATTTTTGCATTTTTTATTTACTTTTCGCCAAATATGTGATATAATAAAAATGCGGAGGAAAGTCCGCAGATTACCGTTAGAAAGGTCAGGTAAAGAGTATGAAAATTTTGGTAGTTGCAAAACAGATCGAAATAACCGACGATCTGCGTGAGCTGTTTGACAAAAAGCTGAAAAAGTTTGACAAGTTTTTCGGTCCCGAAACGGAAGCGAAGCTGACGCTCAAGGAACGCAGAAACGACGAAAAAAAGCTTGAGCTCACGATCAACGTGAACGGAACGCTGTTCCGCGCGGAAGAGACCGAATCTACCTTCCAGACCGCACTCGATCAGGCTATGTCTTCAATAGAAAGACAGATCAGAAAACACAAGACCCGCCTGCAGAAGCGTATCAGAACAAAGAGCTTTGATACCGCCATGGCAAGCGTGCCGGACAGCGAGGAGGAGAAGGAATTCGATATCCGCGTCAAGGAGTTTGACATCAAACCCATGACGGCGGAGGAAGCGATCCTCCAGATGAATCTGCTCGACCATTCGTTCTTCGTATTTGAAAACGAAAAATCCGGCAAGATCAACGTGGTCTATAAGAGAGAGGGCAGCAGCTACGGTCTGATAGAGCCCGTTAAATAAAATAAATCGTCATATCGGGGCTGTCGTAAAACGCGGCAGCCTCTTTTTTAAAATCAAAAACCGGGAACTTAGAATTACGGCGGCGGGAGCGAGCCCGCGCCATGCAATTCCCGATTCTGAATCGGATGGTGGTTGTATGAAAGAAATCTTAGAAAAAATGACTCTTGAAGAAAAGGTCGGACAGCTGTTTCTGGCGCACTGTCCGCACGACGGAGCGGAGGAGCTTGTCGAGCGTCTCCATTTAGGCGGACTTCTGCTTTTTGCGCACAATTTTGAGGACAAGGATCCCGATAAGGTGCGTGAATTTACGAAAAACTGCAATTCCCGCTCAAGAATACCGCTTCTCATAGCCGCAGACGAGGAGGGCGGAACGGTCGTCCGCATCAGCAAATTCAGTCAGTACAGAAAAGAGCCTTTCAAATCGCCGAAGGACATTTTCGCCGTGGGCGGTTTTGACGCCGTGCGCGCGGAAGCCGAGGAAAAAGCGGAGCTCTTGCTGTCAATGGGCGTTAATTACGATCTGGCTCCGGTCTGCGACTACACGGACGATGAAGAGAAGTACATAGCGAAGCGCTCCTTCGGTCACACGCCCGAGATGTGCGCGGAATTTATCAGAACGAGCGTTTCCGCAATGGTCGGGCGCGGGCTCTGCACGTCGTTAAAGCATTTTCCGGGCTACGGCGGCAATTCCGACACGCATCTGAATATGTCGTACGACGTGCGCGAGCTGTCCGAATTTGAGAAAAAGGACTTACTGCCCTTCAAAGCCGGTATAGAAGCGGGCGCGCAAAGCGTTATGATAGCGCACAATATAGTAAAGTGCTTCGATCCCGATTTTCCCGCGTCGCTGTCGTATCCGATACACGAGTATCTGAGAGAAAAGCTGGGCTTCCGCGGCGTTATCATCACGGATTCGCTCACCATGAACGCGATAAGGCAGTTCACTAACGGCGCCGATCCGTGCGTGCGCGCACTGCTATGCGGAAACGATATGCTTATAACCTCGCTCTTTGAGGAAGGGTACGAACACATCATCGCGGCGGTAAAAAGCGGTGTCATACCGGAGAGCCGTCTTGACGACGCGGTGAGCAAAATAATTTCAATGAAACGCGGTATAGGTCTTGACATATAAGGTTTATATGTGATATAATATAAAAAATATATCGGAGAAAATGGTATGAGTTACGCGGATAAGGTTTTTATAGATAACGTTTGCGATATTATGGAAAACGGCGTGTGGGACACGGAGCTTGACGTCCGCCCGAGATGGGAGGACGGGACGCCCGCGCATACCGTCAAAAAGTTCTGCATAGTCAACAGATACGATCTTTCAAAGGAGTTTCCGATCTTAACTATCAGAAGAACGTACATAAAGTCCGCCGCGCAGGAGCTTTTGTGGATCTGGCAGAAAAAATCGAACAAGATATCAGAGCTCGGAAGCCATATATGGGACCAGTGGGCGGATGAAAACGGCACTATCGGCAAGGCGTACGGATATCAGCTCGGCGTCAAGCACAAATACAAAGAGGGTATGTTCGACCAGGTCGACAGAGTTCTGTACGACTTGAAATACAACAAGGCGAGCAGAAGGATAATAACGAATATCTATAATCACGCCGATCTTTCGGAAATGGCGCTTTATCCCTGCGCTTACAGTATGACCTTCAACGTGTCGGGCGACAGGCTCTGCGGCATCCTCAATCAGAGAAGCAACGATATGCTTGTCGCAAACAACTGGAACGTCGCGCAGTACGCGCTTCTCGTTATGATGATGGCGCAGGTTTCCGGTCTCGTTCCCGGAGAGTTCGTCCACGTCATAGCGGACGCGCACATTTACGACAGACATATACCGATAGTTAAGAAGATAATACAGAACGAGCCGAAGCCGGCGCCGAAGCTCATACTCGACCCCGATATAAAGGATTTCTATCAGTTCACAAAGGACAGCTTCAGGCTTGAAAACTACGAGTATTACGATCTTGACGAAAAGATCCCCGTTGCCGAATAAGGAGACGTACAATGCTTAAGATGATCGTTGCCGTAGCGGACGGCTGGGCGATAGGCTATAAGGGCGATCTGCTCGCCCGTATATCAACGGACCTTAAAAGGTTCAGGGAGCTTACAACGGGCAACGCCGTGATAATGGGCTATAAAACGCTTTTGTCGCTGCCCGGCGGCAAACCGCTCAAAAACAGGGATAATATCGTTCTATATCCCGACGATATCGAAATAGAAGGCGCGCGCGTCGTTCACAGCCTTGAAGAAGCCGTCTCCGTCTGTTACGACATAAAAGACAAGGACGTTTTCGTCATAGGCGGCGGTTCGGTCTACAATCAGCTGCTTCCTTTCTGCGACACGGCGTATATCACAAAGATAGACAGGCATTATGAAGCCGATACGTTCATATATGACCTTGACAAGCGCGGCGACTGGTATATATACGAGGAAAGCGAGCAGTTTTTCGACACGGACGGTACGCCGTACAGATACGTCACGTATAAACGTAAGATCATAACCTATATAGGCGCCGGTATGATGGCGTCCGCGCTTACGACTCCCGCGTACGATAACGGTATGATCGTAAGACTCGTCGGCACCCCGCTTGACGACGCGATAATAGACAGACTGAGAGAAGACTGCTATCATATGAATATGAAGCGGTATATCCCGAAAACGGAGTTTTACAAATACGGCGAGCTTGACCGTGCGCTTGACGGCGTGAGCGACGTTGTCTGCGGAGTAAGCAGCTTCGGCGTTTCGTGGTTTGCGGTAGAGGTGATACCGCGTCTCAGGCAAGGCACGCGCGTGTTATCCGTTACAAAAGGTCTGCTCGACAACGGCGACGGCACGTTTACCGATTACCCGTCGTATTTTGAGAGTCACACCGACAAAGTTAAATTCGCCGCGGTCGGCGGCGCCTGCACAAGCTACGAGCTGGCGGACAGAAACAGATGCGTCGTGACATTTTGCAGTCACGATAAACAAACGGCGGAGCACTTCAAAGCGCTTTTGCAGACGGATTATTACCGCGTCGATACGACGGACGACGTGACCGGAGTCGAGACGGCGGTGGCGCTTAAAAACGCATACGCGCTTGCCGTCTCCACCGCCATAGGTCTTGCGCATAAGCGCGACGGAGAGGGCTGCGCGGAGCATTACAACACGGAAGCGGCGCTGTTTGCGGAAAGCCTCAGGGAAATGAAATACCTCCTTTTGAAATGCGGAGGCAGGGACGGCGCGCTTTACGTCGGCGCGGGCGACCTTTACGTTACCGTGTTCGGCGGCAGGACCCGCAGGCTCGGCATACTTCTGGGAGAAGGATATACGGTGAAGGAGGCGCTTGAAAAGCTGTCCGGCGTGACGCTTGAGTCCGTTGTGATCGCAAAGCGTATGTATTCGGGACTCAAAGCGCTCTCGGTAAATAACGCGGAGATAACGAAAAAATGCCCGCTTTTGCTTCATATCGGCGCGGTGCTCTGCGACGGAGCGGAGCTTGATATCCCGTGGGAAAAATTTACAGAGTAGAGTATAAATGAGCAGAAAAATAGCGATAGATCTCGGCACCTCGTCCATACAGATTTACGTTGAGGGCAAGGGCGTCGTGCTGAACGAACCGTCCGTTATAGCGGTCGATAAATATCTGAATAAAGTCACTCGCGTCGGGCGCGAGGCGGCGGAGCTTTTGGGGCGCGAGCCGGAGGGCATTGAGGTCGTGCGTCCGATAAGGGACGGCGTCATAAGCCGCTTCAATCATACGGTCGTGATGCTGGAGCGGTTTTTGCGCAAAAGCTGCGGCAGGTTCCTTCTGCCGCCCGGCGTTGTGATAGCGGTACCGAGCATAGTTACGGACGTTGAGGAGCACGCCGTGCGCGACGCGGCGGTGTCTGCGGGGATGAAGGACCCGTATCTTATCGACGAGCCGGTGGCGGCGGCGATAGGCGCGGGCGCAGACGTTACCGCGGACCGCGGCAGTATGATCGTAGACATAGGCGGCGGGACGACGGATATAGCCGTTATATGCTTAGGCGGTCCCGTCGTATCGTCCTCCATAAGAGTGGCGGGCGATGAAATGACGGACGCGATAGTTAAATACGTAAGAAACAAGTACTCCATTCTGATAGGCGACCGCACGGCGGAGGAGGCTAAAATAGCCATAGGCTCCGTATGGCGCAGAACGGACATACAGACGACGACCGTCAAGGGCAAGAGCCTTAAGAGCAGGGTCCCCGTTATGACGGAGCTGACGTCGAACGATATGACGGAGGCTCTTGAGGAGCCGGTGACCGCGCTGATAGAGGAGATATGCGCCGTTATTGAAAAAACACCGCCCGAGCTTGTGACGGATATAGCGGAAAACGGCATAATACTGACGGGCGGCGGCTGTCAGATATACGGACTTGACAAGATAATCAAAAGTGTTACCGGACTGCCCGTAAAGGTAGCCGACGAGCCGCTTCTGTGCGTCGTACGCGGCGCGGGCAAGGCGGATAAGGCGGGACTTATCCCGTCAAGAGGAAAATACGGAAAATAATATTTTTAAAATAAACCCGGGAGGAAAAAAATGAAAAAACTGTTATGCATACTGCTTTCGGCTTTGTTCGTTCTCGTGATGTTTGCCTCCTGCGCAACGCAGGGCTCCGGCTCGGAAACGACGAAAGCGGAAGGTGAAACGACGACCGTCACGGCGGCCGTTACGGATGCCGAGACAGAGCCCGAGGAGCTTTCAAAAACTGAAAAAGCTCATAAGTTCCTTGACGCTCTTCCCAAAGCCAATTACAACAGAGAATTCAATATACTCTGTATGGCGGGCGTTGGCAACTCCGAAAAAGAGATATGGGCGGAAGACGCCAGCACGGAGCCCATAGAGGACGCGGTCTTCAGAAGAAACGCCGCGATGTTAGACACGTTCGGCGTCACCATAACGAAGAACGCGCAGGCTTCCGTCGTTACGGCTGCGCAGAACGATATCAAATCGAACGCGAAATCGTACGACCTTATCATGGCGAACGGACCCGACACGGGCTCGCTTGCACAGAACGGATATCTCTACAACTTCCTTGATTTATCTGATTATATGAACCTGAACGAGGAATGGTGGGATCCCGGCACGCTGCGCGACTGCGTCATAAACGGCAAGGTCTATTTTATGAACGGCGATATCAACATACTCGATAACGACGTTACGTGGATAATGCTTTTCAACAAAAAGATGGTTGCCGACAACGACCTTGAGGAGCCGTATACGCTCGTCAAGGAGGGCAAATGGACGCTTGATAAATTCTATGAATACGTTAAGACCGTTTCAAAGGACAACGGCGACGGCAAGTACGACGAAAACGATACCTACGGCTTCCTCACGACGAACGGCGGCGGTCTGACCAACTTCCTCTATACGAGCGACATAAAGACCGTCGATCTGAGAGACGGCGAGCCCCAGGTTGTAATGGGCGAATATCAGGATAAGATATTCGATCTGCTTTCATACTGCAAGAAGCTGATGCACGAAGATAACGTAACGTGGATATCGATCAACAACCCCGCACAGACGAAAGAAATGTTCATGAACAATCAGGGCCTGTTCTATTCCGAGGTTTTAAGCTACATAGTAAACCTCTCGGATATGGATTCCCCGTACGGCGTTCTCCCCACTCCGAAATATGACGAGGCGCAGAAGGATTACAGAACGCACGTCGACGGCGTCGGCTCAATGATAAGCATACCGTCAAACGTCGACAAACCCGACGAGACGGCGTACATAATAGAGGCCTTCGCTCTGTATTCGTATGAATACGTAACGCCCGCTTACTACGAACAAACGCTCAAGAGAAAGAAATCGAGAGACTCCGAGTCTTCGGAAATGATCGATATAATCCTGCAGTCGCGCGTATACGACATCGGTTATATCTATTCTTCGATAGGTCTGCCCTCGATATTCAATAACCTCGTGTCGAAGGGAAGCACGGACTTCGCATCCGCTTACAAGAACGCAAGCAAAAAAGCAAACAAGGCGCTTGAAAGCATAATGAAGAAGTACAACAAGATCTGATAACAAAATCGTCAGGGTGAGCCGTCCGGCTCACCCTTTTTTGACCCTGAAAAAGAGGATAAGATCGGGTATCAGGCGATAAAAAAGCCAAGGGAGCGCTTTTTCGGATCAGCCCGGTTTTTTCCCTTATTCGACAAAAAAATAATATTTTTTATAAATTTAGTCTTTACAAATATAGAAATAAATGATATAATACAATGGGATAATAAAATGAAAGGAGGGGGAATATGAAAAAAGCGCTGTTTTTTCTGCTCGCCGTCATATTTACGGTTTCTTTTTCGCTTTTCGCATCGGCGGACGACGGCGTGACGTATACCCTCTCCGACGACGGTACGTATTATATCCTCACCTCCTATAAAAAGAACGAGGCGGAAGCAAGAATAAGCGCGTCATATAACGGACTGCCCGTCAGAAAGATAGCCGCGAACGCGTTTTGCGGAAATTACTCCACATATAAGATAGTTATACCCGACAGCGTGGAAGAGATAGAGGGCGGCGCGTTTTCCGCCATGGCTTCGCTGTCCGAATTTGAGGCGTCAGGCGCCTTTACCGCGGCGGACGGCGTGCTTTTCACCGGTGATAAAAAAACTCTTGTCAGATATCCGCAGGCGCTGACGGGCGAATATAAGATCCCGTCCGGCGTAAACGTATACGCTCACGCCTTCTCCGGCAGTTCGCTTTCGTCGGTCGACGCGAGCGGAGCGGCGGTCTTAGGCGACTGTTCTTTTTATCTGTCGGACGTTAAAAGCGTCACGTTTTCCGCGTCGCTCGATACGGTCGGCGCGCACGCGTTTGAAAAAAGCACGGTGGAAAAGATCGTTATATCTTCCGCCGCAAAAATAAAAGAGTACGCGTTTTCAACGTGCGAAAAGCTCGTTTACGCGGACGTTTCCTCAGCCGTGCTTGACGGAGAGGGGATATTCTTTTCGGACACGTCGCTTCTTGCGGTTTCGTATCCCGCAAAACAGAAAAACGTGCCCGCGCTTACGTTCTGCGGCTGTATGTCGCTTCTGACCGCGCCGGTCGGCAAAGACGTCACGGAAATAGGCGAAAAGGCGTTTTACGGCTGCACGGGCCTTAAGTACGCCGCGACGGGCGGCGCCGCGACGGCGGAGGACGCCTTCGGTCTCTGCGATAAGGTCAGTGTGACAGACGGCGCGTTTTCTTCAGTTTCAGTCACAGATACGGCCGCGGCGCTTAAAGTTAACGAAGAATTCACGGTGCTTGACGGTAATAACTCGGATCTGATCACCCGATCGCACATAATAAGAATTAACGGCGGCAAAATAACCGCTTTGAGTGAAGGTGTCGCCGAGGTCTACGCCGTAAGCCGTGCGGGCGGCGACTGCAGAGTCGTCACCGTTACTGTATCGGACGGCGCGGGCGTTATAGAGTCCGATCATCCGTATGGCGCGGGCAGAGTCTCATACGTTTATACGGTCCCGGGCTCGCCGGACCGCATATCCGTCACGTTTTCCTCCTCAGACAGTCTTTCCCTGTCCGATTCTTTGTCCGTTTACGATAAAAACAACAACTGCTACGGCATTTTCACCGGGAGCAAGTCCGCGGGCAAGACCGTATTCATAGACGGCGATACCGTGAGGGCAGAGCTTATTTCGGCTCAGGGCGGAGGTTACGGTTTCCGCATAGTTTCCGCGGTTCCGGTGTCGTCGCTTGACGCGGTTACGGGGATCTCGCTTATCGAAAGCGTAACGATGAACGTATCGGAGAAGCGCGATATCGACGCACAAGTGATACCCGCGCGCGCTTTTCCGGACGAGCTTGTTTACGTTTCCGGAAACAAGGACGTCGTCGCCGTATCGTCCGACGGCATACTTACCGCGACCGGCGCCGGTGAAACAAAGGTTACCGTTTATTCCGTTTATTACGGCGTGTTTGCGGAGTGTACCGTAAAGGTAAACGGCAGGATAACCGAGGAGCCCGACTTTGAATATGAAATAAGAGACGGCGGCGCTTACATAACGCGCTACGGCGGTTTTGATAAAAACTGCGTCATACCGCCCTCGATAGACGGATTTACCGTTATCGGCATAGCGGACGGCGCGCTTTCATACGGTAAGATCAAAAGCGTGCATATCCCGGAAACCGTGCGCGATATAGCGCAGACCGCTTTCAACGGCTGCAGCGCTCTGACAAGGATCACGGTCGATCCGGGCAACAAGGTGTATTCCGCAAGGGACGGAGCGCTTTTAAGCTCCGACGGCACGCTACTTATAAAGGCGGCGCCCGGTATATCGGGAGAGTACACGATACCCGAAACGGTAAAGGAAGCGGCTGACGGCGCGTTTTCGTACTGCTTTAAGATCGATACCGTAAACGTCGGCGGCGGCGTTGTATCACTGTCCGGCGCTTCGTTTGCGGGCGCATCGTCTCTGAAACGCATAAACGCGGATAACGGCGCTTACACGTCGGTCGACGGTGTGCTTTACACCGCGGACAAAAAAACGCTCGTGTTTTTCCCAGCGGCTATGAACATACATACGTACACGGTCATACCCGGGACGGAGAACATAGGCGCGTACGCTTTTTACGGCGTAATGAATCTTTCCGGCATAGTCTTGTCGGAGTCCGTCCGCAATATAGACGAGCTTGCGTTATGTGACGCGTATTCCGTCGCCGGGATCTCGGTCAATTCTTCAAATATCGTCTACACGGCGGACGGCGGCAGTCTGTTTGAATTCGGCGCGCTGAAATTCGTGCCTAAAACGGTAACCGGCGTTTATACGGTCCCGAAAAACACGTACAAAATACTGCCTTACGCGTTTTATAACTGTTACGCCGTTGAGGACGTGGTTTTTGACTCCGGTGTGACGGAGATAGGAGATTTTGCTTTCGGCAGCTGCAGGAGCCTTTGCAACCTGTATCTTCCGCAGACGGTCAGAAAAATAGGGTACGACGCGTTTTATAACGACGCGCTGCTCACGGTCTATATACCGGGAAGCGCTGAAATAACGTATCTTTCATCGTGCAGGGTGCTGTGCGAAAACGGTTCGCCCGCGCACGTATACTGCGAAAACAACGGCGTGGAATATGATTTTACGTACTATTCCGAGCACGGTCTGTATTCAGTTTATTCCCCCGTCCGCGCCGCCGTTCGCGTCGTTGAGGACAAGGACCCCGTTTATATCTCAAAGGTCAGAGCCGTATCGGGGCAGGGAATAAAGACGTATGCCGTATATATGCGATCGGACGAGCTCGGGCTTCCCGCCGGAGAATACGCGCTGAAAAGGCAAAGCACATCGTCAAAACGGTATTTCTTCCGCGATAACGTTCTGACGGAAACAGAGCAGAACGCGCTTGGCATATTCAGAAGATACATAGAGCATATAATCGAGTTCACAGGCGAAACGGCAAAAGCGGCGATCTTTGTAAAAACTCCGCCCGACAAAGCGGAGTATCAGAAATACGAAGAGCTTGAGTGTGCCGGGCTTTCGCTTTACTATACGGGAGAAGACGGCTTGACGACCGTTATATACGACGGATTTGAAATGGAAGCCGACACCTCGACAGCGGGCAAAAAGAAGGCTCTGATAAAGTTCAAAGATCTGAGTACGGAAACGGAGATAACTGTCATTACGGCGTATCTCACCGGCACGGTCGAGATAACGGGCGATCCGAGGTATAATATAACGCTGACTGCGGACGTTTCAAAGCTTCTGCCGGCAGGCGTACCGCTTTCATACAGGTGGTACAGAGACGGCGAGATCATTCCGGGAGAAGACAAACAGACTTACACGCCCGCCCGGGAAGATATAGGAAAGACGCTGACCGTCACGGTTCGTTCATCCTCCGATATAGAGGGAGAGATAACGAGCGCGGGCGTTAAAATAAACAAAGCTAAGGCGCAGATACCGCCTAAGCCGGAAATAGACGCATCAAGCATGAATTCCGTAACGCTCAAACCCTTCGACGGATGCGAATACAGACTGTCGTTTGAGGGCGAATTTACGGATAAAACGGAATTCACCGGTCTGACGCCGAATACGACTTACGTGTTCTGCCAGCGGTACAGGGAAACGGATACGACGGAGCCGTCGCCCGTATCGAGCATATCGTTCAAAACTCCGGAGCCGCTTAAAATAAGGTCCGACGTTTATTTCCTCAATACGGCAAACCGGACGGTGAGCCTTGTGGAGCCTAAGACGACGGCAAAGGATTTCATATCGAATTTCAAGGACGGCGAGTATTTGTCCGTTTACAAAAACGGCGAGGAGATGGACGCGTCCGATATGATCGGAACGGGATGTGAAATAAGGCTTTACGTCGACGGCGTCATGTACGATAGTTACACGGTAGCGATAACGGGCGACGTGAACGGCGACGGTAAGATAACGATAACGGACTATCTGCAAATAAAAGAGCGTATCTTAAATTCAAAGACGCTTTTAAAGGAAAAGGAATACGCGGCCGACGTTAACGGTGACGGCAAGGTGACGATCACGGACTATCTGCGGCTGAAATTCTGCATACAAAACGGACAGTCGCCCGAACAGAACAGGTATTGATATGACAAGAGGCTATATGAAAAGATTTGTTTCAATAATACTGATAACCGTATTCGCCGCGCTTCTTTCGGTCTGCGGCAGAGCCGATTTCCGCGCATCGTTTTCTTTGACGGGCGCTTCCTCCGCACGCGCGGGGGAAAACATCACGGTGGCGTTCAAAGCCGACGGCAACGGTATCTGCGGCATACTTGCCGAAATATCTTATGATACGTCTTTATTGACGTACAGATCGTCGTCGGGCGCTCTTTCGGACTGGAAGGTGGAGGTTACGGAGAAGGACGGCAGGCTGCAGATCTGGGCGGAAGAGAACAACAGCTTCAGATCGCCCATAAAAACTCAGCAGACTGTAATAAATCTCAGCTTCAGGGTCTCCTCAAACGCAAAAACGGGAGACAAATTCACAGTAAACGCCGATATACAGCAGGTATCGGATACGGAAAACGAGCTTTCGGGACTTACCGCGTCTTATTCCGGCACAGTCGCAAGACCGCTTTCGACCGACAGCAAGCTCAGGTCTCTGTCGGTAGACGGATATACCCTGACGCCCGAATTTTCCGCAAATAAAACGGAATACGAGATAAACGGAGAGGTGGAATACACTCTGTCCGCTCTCAAAATAACCGCCGCCGCAAACGACGGCGAGGCAAAGGTGGATATCAGCGGCTCGAGACTGTCCGTCGGCTCAAACACCATACGCATCAAGGTCACCGCGGAGAGCGGAGATACTACGACGTACACGATAAAGGCGAAGATGAAACAGGACCCTGATTACGTTAAGTCATCAGACTCCTCTCTTTCGTCTATATCCGTATCGGAGGGAAGGCTGTCGCCCGCGTTTTCTCAAACAACGTATTCTTACGTCGTATACGTCCCGTTTGAGGTCGAAACGGTAAAGGTCAGCGGCACTCCGGCCGATAAGAAAGCAAGCTGTGAAACGTCCGGCGAAAACGCGCTGGCAGTCGGCGAAAACGTGATAACCGTTATCTGTACCGCCGAGGACGGCGCCAAAACAGAATACTACGTAAACGTCATAAGGATGGAACAGTATTTCACGGAGACGGACACGGATACCGGGACGGAGACCGTGACCGATACGGATACGGAAACGGATACCGATACCGGACCCGAAACGGAGCCGGATATACAGACGGATACGGAAACGGAGCCTTTGCCCGTCACGGGAAGCGTGACTGACGACACCACGGCGGAAGAAGAGACGGAGACATTGCCTCTGGATACGACGGAGACGGAGGAGCCGGTAAATACAAAGGTCCCCGTGTGGGTGGTCGTCGCAGCCGCTGTCGGCGGTATAATCATAGGCGCGTTCAGCTGCGTGCTCGTACAAAATTCCATAAAGGAGAGAAGATAACTTGTCCGACGTTATATCAGTAAAAGCTCCCGCAAAGCTTAATTTATTTCTTGAAATAGGAAAAAAGCTGTCAAACGGGTATCATAATATAGAAAGCGTTATGCAGAGCGTTACTTTATACGACGTACTGCGCATAAAAAGAAGCGACGGCGGCATATCATTTGACTGCAGCAGCAAACGCCTCGTGTACGACGGAAATCTTGTCATAAAAGCGGCAAAGCTGTTTTTTGAGGAAACGGGAATATCGCCGTGCGTTTCGATGTTTCTTGAAAAACACATACCCGTATCCGCGGGACTCGGCGGCGGCTCGACGGACGCCGCGGCGGCGCTTTCCGCTCTGAACGGTATGTTCGGACGTCCTCTCGACAGAGTCTCGCTTTCGGCTTTAGGAAAGAAGATAGGCGCGGACGTCCCGTTCTGCATCAGACGCGGCATCTGTCTCGCGCGCGGGATCGGAGACGAGCTGGAGGAGCTTGACGAACTGCCGCGCTGCAGCTTCGTTATAGCCAAAGGCGGCTCCACCGTTTCAACGAAAACGGCGTACGAAACGCTTGATACGATAGAACGCGAATGCCGCCCCGTATCGTCGATAATGAACTTTATAAAGAGCAGGGATCTGCACGGTATCGCAAAAAATCTGTATAACGGTTTTGAGATAATAAAAAGCTTTGACGATAAGATAAAGAATATAATGCTCGAACACCATGCTCTGAACGCTCTGATGAGCGGCAGCGGACCGTCCGTTTTCGGTATGTTTGAAAATGAAGCGGACGCGCTGGCGGCAAACAAAAAACTGCGCAGTCTCGGCTTCACCTGCTTTGTATGTTCACCGGAATACGATATTCCGAGATCATAAATATTATATTGCCGCAAATGCGGCAGAGGAGGAAACTATGTCTGTAAAAAAATACGTCGCTGAATTCATCGGTACCGCGGTCCTCGTTTTATTCGGATGCGGCGCCGCGGTAACGGCAAACACGCTTATCGGCAATTCGGGTGTTACAATCCCGCTTGCGATGTCAACGCTTCTGATTGCGTTTGCGTTCGGTCTCGTTATCGTCGCCATGGCTTATTCGGTCGGCAACGTATCGGGCTGTCACATCAACCCCGCCGTTTCGCTCGCCATGCTGATAAACAAAAAGATAACCGTTAAAGATTTTATCGGTTATATCGTCGCTCAGTTCTTAGGCGGTCTCACGGGCGCCGCGATACTTCTCGGTATATGCGGTAAATCCGGCATCGAACAGGGACTCGGAACAAACAGCTATTCCGGAAGCGCGATCGGTATCTCCATGTGGGGCGCCATAGCCGCCGAGATAGTTCTGACCTGCGTATTCGTATACGTGATCTTAGGCGTAACGAGCAAGGAAAAGTATTCGTCGGTCGCGGGACTTGTGATAGGCTTCACGCTTACGCTCGTCCACATCTTCGGCATTCCGCTCACTGGAACCTCCGTCAACCCCGCCAGATCTCTCGGTCCCGCGGTCATACTCGCGTTCACGGGCAACACAACGCCTTTATCCGAGGTTTGGGTATTTATCGTCGCTCCGCTTATAGGCGCGGCAGTCGCGGCGGCTGTATATTCACTCGTTAACAAAGAAGAAAAAGCATAAGGAAAAATAAAATGAACACCGTTATAATACCGAAAGGGTATAAATCATCACTCGACTTATATGAAACGCAGAAGGCGATAGCGCTGACAAAGCGGATATTTCAGGACAATCTGGCGGGTATGCTCAATCTGCAGAGGGTTTCCGCGCCTCTTATGGTCGTTGAATCAACTGGCTTGAACGACGGTCTGAACGGCACGGAACGCCCCGTAAGCTTTGATATCCCCGCCGTCGGCGGATCCGCGTCGATAGTTCACTCGCTTGCAAAATGGAAGCGTATGGCGCTTCATAAATACGGCTTTTCCGTCGGCCGCGGACTTTACACGGATATGAACGCGATAAGACGCGACGAGGAGAGCCTTGACAATATCCATTCGATCTACGTCGACCAGTGGGACTGGGAAAAAATAATCACGGCGGATCAGCGAAACGAAGAGTATTTACATCAGGTCGTAAATACCATAGTTTCCTGTATCTGCGATACTCAAAAGGCGCTGTTGAACATTTATCCCGTTCTTAAAAACGAGTTAAAGCGTGAGGTCACGTTTATATCGAGCGAGGAGCTTTTGCAGAAATATCCCGATAAAACGCCAAAGGAAAGAGAGCTTTACGCCTGCCGCGAATACAAAACGGTGTTTATCTCACAGATAGGCGGCGCGCTTTCGGACGGCTCGGTCCACGACGGACGCGCGCCCGACTACGACGACTGGAGCCTGAACGGCGATATACTGTTCTATAACGAACTGCTTGACATACCTTTCGAGGTATCGAGTATGGGAATAAGAGTGGATAAAAAATCGCTTCTTTCACAGCTTCACGTAAGAGGCTGCGACGACTGGGCGGAAAAGCCATTCCATAAGGCGCTGTTGAACGACGAGCTGCCGTTGACGATAGGCGGCGGTATCGGTCAGTCAAGGCTCTGTATGCTCATAATGAACAAGGCGCACATAGGCGAGGTGCAGTCCTCCGTATGGGACGAAAAAACGCTTAACGTCTGCCGTGAAAACGGTATAGAGCTGCTTTGAATAAAAAAAGAACCGGTCAAACGGTTCTTTTTTTATTTGTAAACAATTATTATAAAGTATTGCAAATCCGCATAAAATAGTGTATAATCGCTTTAATACAATTTTAAAAGGTTGGATATCGTTTTGAAAAAATTCAGATGGGGGATTTTTCTTTCTTTATCTGCCGTTTTGCTTGCGTTATGCTCCTGTACGCGGCAGGACGCACCCGAAAGTACGACCGTGACCGATACGGAAACGGAGATAAAACAAACGGCGGCGGTGGAGGAGAATAAGGAATACCGGGAGCTTTTTGATAAATACAAGGAGTGCAACGAGCAGTATTTCAAAAACACGGAGGCGGCTGTAAATACGCTTCTGGGGCAGAGATACGCCTACGCCATAACCGCTTACGAGCATAGCCGGACGTTGTCCGAGATAGCGGAAATGTTCTTTGACGATATATCGGAAAACACGCTCAACATATATTTCGCCCTGCGCGGATTTGAAGATAAGGAATACACCGTAAAGGATACCGAGGCGGAATATAAATGCAAAAAGAAGGAAGACGAATACGTTTATCACGTATCGTACGATACAGACAAACAGAGCTTTGAAATAGTCCTTTACGTTAACGGAGAACTGAAGGACAGCTTTAAGTGCGAGATGAGCGACGGTACGCTTACAAAGAACTGCTACAGCGGCACGCTCCAGCGCACGTTCATCAGCCGTGTAAATAAGGACGGCACATCAAAAATAGAGTGGTATGACGATCACGTTGAAAATATACCGGAGACAGACGACGAGGATCACGGATACGTGGTGTACGACGGAATAGCGCTTTCCGGTGTGATCAAATAATAAAAAAACGCCGCGCGGGCGTTTTTTTATTATACCGTATAAAAAATATTCAAATTCCTTATATACGGGTCGTTTATTTTATCGTTTACGGAATATGCGTGCTTTTCAAGGTCGCCGCAGACGGCGTCCGTGAGATTTTGATCCTGAAGCACCGCTATGACGGATGACGCGATATCCTCTATGATATAGTATTTCGTCTCCGCCAGACTTTCCGTATTCTCCGACGTCATTAAAAATTCAAGCGTGTCGTGAAGCGATGACAGAACGGGAAGAGAAGAGAGGGCGCGGAAGGACCATTTATAGTAAGGCATATAAACGCTGTTCAAAAGGAACACCGCGCCGAGACTCGCTTTGACGAATTCAAACACCGCAAGCTGCGCGGCTGCGGTCTCGTTATGCTTTATACAGCGGTTGTAATTGTACTGACCGGACTGCGCCATGACTATTAGGCTGCCCGCAAGCCGTTTTTTGCGCACGTCGTCGGGCATTTTTGATAAGCAGTCTCTTATGCGCGTAACGTCGCCTTTGCCGTCGTAAAAGATCTCGCCGTTCGTCGCCTCACAAAGCGCGTATTCGGGGATCTTAAGCCACGCGTCGGTCTCGAGCTCACCGTTTTCCGAGCCCGTTTTTTCACGGAAAAACTCGTTCGTTCTCAAAACGCCGTGGCGGCTTCCGCCGACGGGACTGACGGTCTGCCGTTTAAAGCCCATAAATTCCTTCGGAAGCTTTGCGTAAGCGCGTTCAAGCTGAAACGCCGCGCGTCTGTCTACCGTCTCCTCAGAGGGCAGGAAGATGCAGAAGCCCGGTTCAAAATCGTGATCCTGCGATATTTCGTCGTCATATCCGAAGCACTCCGAGCCGGACCCGCATAATCCGACTGCGATATATGGCATAAGCTCCGGAAAACCGGATTCAAGCATCGGCTTTCCGTATTCGTTATAGTATCGTCTGGATAATTCAAGACCTTTCATATATTTTTTTTGACGTCTCCCTCAGTTCGTTTGCATAGATGAAATATCCGTAGTATTCAAACGTCGGCGCGCATTTTTCGCACACGAAAGCGTAGTAACCGTTCCGCTGAAGCGTCGGCGTGTCGATCAGCGCTTTTGCGCGCTCGATACAGTCTGAGATGAACTCCTCAGCCTTCTCAAGTCCGATCTGCGCTTCCTTGGCGTTCGCCATATTCAGATACGTTATCGCCGCCTCAAGCTCGCCGCCGCGCTTGTTCGTCATTATATCGAGCGCCTTGCCGTAATACGACAGCGCCTCGTCGTAACGCGAAAGATCCGCAAGCGAAAGAGCCATATTGTTGTATAAGCCGGCTAACCTGCCGTCGTTTTTGTCTAATGTGTTTTCGTATATCTCTTTTGCCTTTAAAAACCACGGAAGCGCCGCGTCAGACATTTTGAACGTTTTATACACCGTCGCCGTGTTTACGTACGACGTACCGGCGGACGCCTGTCCTTCGATACCGAGTTTTGATATGAGCGAAAGCGCGTGCTCAGACGCGTCGATCGCCTCTGCGGATCTGCCCGTCTTGCGGAAGTATCCCATCATTTCGTTATAAACGGTGAACTGTCCGCGCAGATCGTTTCCCGCCCGCGCCTCGTCCAGCCAGTATTTAAGGTGCCTTTCCGCGCCGTCGTAATCGTTTCTGCCGTAATATTCGTCAAGCTTTTCTATGAAACGACGCGTGTTTATCGGCGTAACGCTCTTGTCGTCCATACACAAAAGACACTCGGGCTCCTCGTAGTCCTCGGGCTTTAAGATTTTGATTTCATTCATGGGGATAGCCTTTCAATTAAAGAATAATTCAGAGCGTAAACTCCTTTTTTAGTATAATATTGAAAAAACTACCACTATTATAATAATAGGTTTAATTCAGGAAACGAAAACGGAGAATTGCAACTCTCACATATCACAGCTTCAACATCTGTGTTTACATAGTTTTTAGAATTGCAATATGGGCAAACTACTTCTTTTATCTCTTTCTTTCCTAAGAAAGGTTTTAATCTATATATCTTTTCAGTTGGCGATATTTTAGTCTGACAATATGCGCATCTTTGCAAGGAATTGTTGAATTTAATTAAATTTTGACCGTTACAACATTTGCATATATAAATATAATTCACTTCTATCATATGATTATTTGACATAATACTATTATTCCTTTTTTCAAAACTATTATTTCGCATTATACTAAAGACAACAATGCATACAGCTTTTTGATTAAAATTCTATATGAAAGACCATTACCTGATTGCGCTCTTTTTCAAAGTGCTTTTTTATGTTTGCATTTGATTTTGCGCCGATCTTTTTGATGACTGCATCAAGATTACCGGCTGTTTCGGAATTCATTACTGAATAGTTGGAACAGCGTATATGTATATCGTGACTTTTCATATCGCCTTTACCTAAACGCATCCTTATCAAGCTGTTGATCTTCGGATCTTCTGTAAACCATGTGAGTTCCGGTTTACACGGCTCTCTTTTTTCTTCAAAGTGTGTTTCTGCCATAATATAGCGGTCTGATTTTTCAAAAGAATCGGACGTATCCGTAACGGTCGCTTCTGCTTTAACGTAATTAAGAGCATTTGCAGACGTTGACGCTTTGCTTTCTCTCTGGCTTTTTATTGTTTTAGTGTCCGTCATCTCAACTCTGAAATACTTTGCGCCGAGATCGTACGCCACTTGTTCAAGCTCGGCGGCGCGCGCGTTCTGCACCTCGAGGAAAAGCTCGTCCACCATAATATACTGATTCGGAATATGCGGATTTTCGTAATATATCGCGTTGCATTGAACGCTCGGCGTGAACGTGATGCCGCTTGATTTTACAAACGTATTGTATAACTGTAAGACCTCAAGGTTATCTATCTTTTCACGCCAGCCGACAGCGCCGTCGCACAGCTTTTCGTTCGCTCTCACAACGCTGTCAACGATTTTTATTACGCTCGGAAGATTGAAACCGGGAGCGTTATACTGAGATTCAAAAACGGGATTGAGCATTTTAAGCTTTAATCTGTCCACCGTGTTTATACCGAAATTCTGTAATTTCGCTCCGGCGTTAAGCGCAAAATCAAATACGTCTTTTTTGCCCGTTATTTCTTTATATATCTCCTCCTGAAGATATAACGTGGAGGTGCTTTTGTCCTTCCATACGAGCTTAGCAAATATTACGACTTTATCAGCGTCCTCTTTTGCGGACGAAGCGTAAAGCGGCAAGGTGCCGGTGAGCGTTCCGATAAAGGTTTTGGCGGTTGATTTGACTTTATTAACTTTAGAGGATGAGATATTATTACTTGACGGCAGTTTTATAAGGCTGTCATACGTGTCATTTGACAAACGCAGGCTTCCTATATAGCAGCCGTCTTCTTTCTTAATGATCTTTTCGCCCGTATATAAGCCGTCTATGACGGAATTTATCTCAAATTCGTTTTTGATCGTGATATCCTCCATAACGTCCTCCTTTTTAATAAGCAACAAGCTGAGATTTTACGGGGTCTCAGCTTGCTTTGTTTTATTCGCCCTTGTAATTGCTGTCGGAATCCACTTTATCCTCTTTATCCTCGTCCTGCGGGTTTCTGGTAAAGGGATTGTTCGGCTTGGGCTGATGCTCGCGGTTCTGATGCTCGCGCTTTTCGGCGGCTTCCTCGTCGTGTCTGCGGGCTTCTTCCTCAAGCTCGGCGCGGCGCTTGTTTTCTTCCTCGCTCTTGCGGCGCTTTTCGGCGTTTATTTCCTCAAGCTCCTCAAAGGTGGGCGTGCCGGACATCGCGGCTTCAAACTGATCGCCGTCCATGGTCTCGTATTTCAGTAAGAACTGCGCTATGAATTCAAGCTTATCCATATGCTCGTTCAGTATTTTCTCGCATCTCTCATACGCTTCGTCGATTATGCGCTTGATCTCGCTGTCTATCTCAGCCGCGGTCTTTTCGGAATAATGCTTGTCGGATGAGAAATCCTTGCCGAGGAACACCTCGTCGCTTGAATGATCGGAATAAACGACGGAGCCGAGCTTTTCGCTCATACCGTATTTAGTCACCATGCTCCTCGCGCGGTTTGTGCAGCTTTGCAGATCTCCGGACGCTCCGGTGCTGAGGTCGTTGAATATAAGCTGTTCGGCAACTCTGCCGCCGAGGTCGACGACTATCTGTTCCTCAAGTTTGGTCCTTGACAGATAGTACATATCCTTTGCCGGAGGCAAAAGCGTGAAGCCGCCGGCTTTGCCCGCGGGGATTATCGTTATATACGTTACCTTATCTACGTTTTTAAGGTAGTACGCCGCAACGGCGTGACCCGCCTCGTGATACGCGGTAACCTTGTTTTCAAATTCAAGTCTCTGCTTTGAGACCTTTCTCGTGCCCACTATCTGGCGCAGCGTCGCTTCCTCAAGGTCGTTCTGACCTATGAGCGATTTGCCCTTGCGCGCGGCGAGCAGCGCCGCTTCATTCAAAATGTTTGCAAGGTCCGCTCCCGTGAAGCCGACGGTCGTCTGCGCTACCTTTTCAAGATCAACGCCTTCCTCAAACGGTTTTCTTCTGGCGTGTACCTTCAGTATCTCAAGTCTTCCCTTAAGATCGGGGTAGTTTACGGTTATCTGTCTGTCAAAGCGTCCGGGGCGGAGAAGCGCGGGGTCGAGTATATCGGGACGGTTCGTCGCCGCTATAACTATTACGCCTTCGTGCGTACCGAAGCCGTCCATTTCAACAAGCAGCTGGTTCAGCGTCTGCTCGCGTTCGTCGTGACCGCCGCCGAGGCCCGCGCCTCTGTGACGTCCGACCGCGTCTATCTCGTCTATGAACACGATGCTCGCGTTGTTCTTTCTCGCCGTATCGAACAGGTCGCGCACGCGGCTTGCGCCGACGCCGACGTACATTTCAACGAAATCCGAGCCGGATATGGAATAAAACGGAACGCCGGCTTCGCCCGCGACAGCCTTGGCAAGCAGCGTCTTACCCGTTCCGGGAGGGCCTACGAGCAGTATGCCGCGCGGTATCTTTGCGCCGAGTCTCGTGTATTTCTTTACGTCCTTGAGGTATTCGACAACCTCGCGCAGCTCTTCCTTTTCCTCGTCAGCGCCCGCAACGTCGGAGAAGTAAACGCGCCTCTTTTCATCCGTGCCGAGCTTGAGCTTCGCTTTGCCGAAAGAGTTTATCTTGCCTATGCCGCCGCCGCCCGCGGACATCTGTTTGACGGTGTAGCGGTACATCAGTATAACGCCTATGAACACCACGGCGAGCGGTATCCACTGTATCCATACGGGATAAGAGGGGTAAGGCTCGTAATTGTATCTTTTCAGCACTCCGCTTTTGTAGTTTCTGTCTATTGTACTCTGCAGCTGATCAGTGAATAGTCTGAGATCGCGGATCTTGTAGGAATACTCGACGCCCGAAACGTCCTTCAATACGAGCGTATCGTCCTTCTGCAGATTGAATTCAACTATCTCGTTGTTTTCAAACTTCTTGACGACATCGGAAAACGTCTCTATCCTCTTCCTTCCGCCGTTCATACCGCCGATTATCAGCGACGCGACGGCGATGACCGCAATCATCAGCGCGCCGAAGATTATCCAGGTCTTGTAATTTGATTTCATATATTAACCAGCTTTCAATTATTTTTGTATACGGACGGCTTCAGCACTCCGACGTACGGCAGCTCGCGGTATTTTTCCGCGTAATCAAGACCGAAGCCTACAACGAATTCGTCGGGTATCGTCTCTCCCGTGTAATCGGGCTGAAACGGTACCTCGCGCCTCGCGGGTTTATCGAGCAGGGTACAGGTCTTCACGCTTCTGCACCCTTTCATTTTAAGATATTCAACAAGCGTTGACAACGTTCTTCCGCTGTCTATTATGTCCTCGACTATAAGTATGTCAAGATCCGAAAAGTCCTCGCGGTGCAGATCGAGCAGTATCCGCACGTTTCCCGTGGACGAGCTGCCTTTGCCGTATGACGCGACCTTCATGAAGTCTATTTCCATAGGCAGGGTTATTTTTCTCATAAGGTCGGAGAAGAACACGACGGAGCCCTTTAAGATACAGAGCAGAAGCAGATTTTTGTCCTCGTAATCCTTGGAGATCTGCTCCGCTATCCTGTCCTCGATCTCCTCGATCCTTTCTTTTGAAACGAGTATGCGTTCCACGTCTTTTTCAAGTATGTTCATTTTTTTACCCTCGGTATTCACAGTATGTCAAGTATATCCCGCCGTCGCCCGCGCACCCGTCGCGCACGGCGAAGGGAGGTACGAAAAGCACGCCTTCCGCGTCGCATATAACGGGATAATCCGGTCTTTGCGAAGACGGTATTTTTTTCTCCGACAGTATCTTTTTTACGCTGTGCGTCATACCGCCGTATTTTACGCTGTCGGACGGCTGTCTGTTTCTTACAAACAGACCATTGTTTATAATATCAGAACTTATTTTAATCCGTTTTACCTTTTTGTAAATATTTATATATGATGAGAGCGACGGTGCAGAATTGACATTTTCGACAAATATCTTACATTTTTTATGCGGTATATCGTTCTCACCGCGGACAAGTTTAATGCAATAATTAACGGGTGAAACTCTTTTGATAAAACGGAATGAGCCGTTTTCACATATGAAATCGACCCCGTTCGGCAGCTCGGCGCGCTGTCCGTTCTCCGCGTTCCGTATAAGATCGACCGCGGCGGTAAGATGTGCCTCGGACAAAGCCTCGCCGTATTCACGCTCGTAAAGCATTGAAAGCGCCCTTTTTATTACCGCGGGGTGCGTTTTCTCAAACGCCGCCTTGTCAAATACGCCGGCCTTTGTAAATTCGGAAGCGCATTTATCTATAAAATCGTCCGCCTCCGCCGCAAGCTCCGCCGCTTTGTTTATATTTGACAGATATGACGCGTTTATTCTTTCAAACGACGGCAGGACCGCGCTTCTTATATAATTGCGCGTATAATCCGTGTCGCTGTTAGTGCTGTCGAATACGAAGCTCTGACCTTTTTTTCCAAGATATGAGATTATCTCGTCCTTTGACAGGCACAGGATCGGACGTATGATCTTCACGCCGTTTTCAACTCTGTACGGTCTTATGCTTCCGAGCCCTTTTACGCCCGTCCCGCGCGCGAGATTGAAAACAAGCGTCTCCGCGCGGTCGTTTTTATTGTGGGCGAGCGCTATCGCACGGCAGCCGAACTCCTTTGCGGCGTTTATCAGTATGCGTTTGCGCTCGTTTCTCGCCGTCTCCTCTGTGCCAGTCCCGCGTTCTTTTGAAAGCGCCGGGATATCGACGCGGTATGAGTGAAATTCAACGCCGAGGTTTTTGCAAAGCTCGCGGCAGAACGTCTCGTCCCTCTCCGCTTCCTCTCCGCGTATCATATGGTTTACGTGGATGCAGACGGGTTCCGCGCCCGCCTCCGTCAAAAGAAGGAGCAGAGAAACGGAGTCCGCACCGCCCGAAAGACCGACGGCGATCTTACCTTGAAGCTCAATGCCGTTTTTTTCGGCATAGCTTTTCACAAGATCAAAAATACTATCAGTTTTGTTCTTCAATATTTGAAAGCTCCGAGAATTTCGTAAACTGCGGGTCCCACGCCATTTCAACGGTACCCGTGCTTCCGTGCCTGTTTTTTGCGACTATGACCTGCGCCCTGTTCTGCTGATCCTGCTTCTGATCGTAGTAATCGGGACGGTAAAGCAGAAGCACCGCGTCCGCGTCCTGCTCGATAGAGCCGGATTCACGCAGATCCGCCATGGTAGGCATTTTTTCCTTTGTCTTTTCAAGCTCACGGTTTAACTGAGAGCAGCAGATGACGGGCACCTCAAGCTCCTTCGCCATTATTTTAAGGTTACGAGAGATAGCCGAGACCTCGGCGGTCCTGCCGTTGCGCTTTTCATTCGGGTCCTGCATAAGCTGCAGATAGTCTATAATGACGAGACCGTTTGATTTCAAGCCTTTTATCCTGTTCAGCTTGGCTTTGATGCGTGATACCGTAGACTCCGTCGTTCCGTCAATATATATATTGCATTCCGCCAGCTTGGACGCCGCCATGCCGAGCTTGTTCCAGTCCTGCGCCGTGAGATTGCCGGAGCGCAGAACGGTGCTCGGTATACACGCCTCCGTTGAAAGCATACGCTTTACAAGCTCCTCGCCCGACATTTCAAGCGAGAAGATGCAGACCGTCTTTTTGCCCTTATATGCGGCGTTTTCCGCAATGTTCAGGACGAAACTCGTTTTACCCATGGCGGGACGGGCGCCGACTATGATCAGATCTCCCTTGTTCATACCGAACAGGATGCCGTCAAGTCCCGAAAAATGCGTCATAACACCTCTGTATTTTTCAGGGTCCTTCGACAGCTCCACAAGGTTGTCGTGCGTCTTGTATAAAAGCGTTTTTATATCAATGAGATCGTTGTTTTTCTGACTGTCGGAAATGCCGTAAACGAGCTGTTCGGCGCGTTCAAGCGCCGTAAAAACGCTGTCGGACTCGTCAAGCGCGGTCGTGTGTATCTGTTCCGATACGTCAAGCAGTCTGCGGCGCAGACTTTTTTCCTTTACGATATTTACATAATCGTTGAGGTTTGCGGCGGAAGGAGTGGCGTTAAGGATAGCCATTATGCTTTCGCGGCATTTCTGTTCGTCCGCAACGCCGCGCTCGACCAGAATATTCGTCAGAGTGACGGGGTCGATCTGTCTGCTCTGATCGAATGAGAGTGCGTTCATGGCGGAGAACATCTCGCGGTGCAGCTCTATCATAAAATCCGATTCGACGAGCTGAAGCACCACGTCCTTGAACTTATCGGGATCTATAAGTATTGAACCCAGAACGGACTGCTCCGCCTGAAGCGAATAAGGCGGCGTCATTTGAGGGTTGAACTCTGCAGGCATTTTGAAAAATTACTCCTTTTCGGTCACGATAAGGTAAAGCTTTCCCGTAACGTCGGGATAGTATTTCACGTCAAGCTCGTATTTGCCGAACGTCTTTATCGGCTCGTTTACGATTATTTTTCTCTTGTCAAGATCTATGTCAAACTGTTTCTTTAATTCCTCGGAGATCTCCTTTGCCGTTACGGAGCCGTAGAATTTGCCGCCCGCGCCCGCCTGCTGGCGTATCACGACGCTCTGCGCGGCTATTTTGTCCGCAAGCGCCTTCGCTTCGGCGCGCTCGACCTCTATTTTGTGCAGTCTTGACGCTTCCTTTGCCTTAAGCTCGTTCATAACGGCGTCGGTCGCTTCCTTTGCGAGCTTTCTCGGGATAAGGTAGTTTTTGGCGTAGCCGTCGGAAACCTTTACAAGCTCTCCCTTTTTTCCCTGTCCTTTTACGTCTTCAAGCAATAAAACTTTCATTTTCAATATCTCCCTTCGTGTTATTCTTCTTTATTGGGCGTCGCGTCTATAGCCTTTTCAAGCAGCTTTACCACAAACGCGACGTCGGGTCTCGGAATCGGTCCGTCGTATACGGAAACGATCTTGCCCGTCGTAAGCTGCGTGCCCGCGTTCGAGTGGTGACCGCCGCCGCCGAGACGCTCGAGTATGAGCTGTACGTTTACGGAACCGTCGCTCCTTGCTGATATGGAATAGAACGGTTCGCCGTTTATATCCGTATTCATCCGGCATACCGCAAACGAAGCGGAAACGCCCTCAAGCTTGAGAACGGTTTCCGCGGCTCTCGCCGCCGTTGCGGGATCGGTCGCCGCCGACGCGTCGTCCGCGGCGCATATCGCGTAACCTTCTTTATACATCCTCATTGTGCTTTCAAGCTTCAGCTCAAGCATGAACGCGCGTTTGTCGAGCGTAAAGAACGACGAAGCCTCGGACGCGTCAGCGCCCTCGCGCCTCAGATACTGGGCGGCGGCGTATGTGCCCGCGCCGCAGTCGCGCGTAAAGCTGTTCGTATCGAGCTGGATTCCGGCGAGAAGCAGATTCGCCTCGTCAGCGGTAAGAACGCCGGACGGGAAGAACTGTTCAAGCATCTGCGCCACGATCTCTGACGCCGAGGACGCGGACGGCTCGATATACTGTATCCTCGTCTCAAACGGGAAGCTGCTTGAGAACATTCTGTGGTGGTCTATTATGATAACGGACGATACGTGGTTCGTGACCTCCGGATATTCAAATATCGCGGGATTGTTCACGTCCATTATAAAGAGCAGGGAATCACTCTCTATCATATCGAAATCGTCGCGGTCAAAATCAAAGAATATATCCTTATACCCGGGCGTTTCCTTAAGCATCGCGTACGGGCGCGTTATGTTTTTATTGTCCTTTACAAGGATAGTCGTCTTTTTGCCGAGCGACATACATATCTTCGCTATACCCATGCAGGAGGCGAGACAGTCGAAGTCCGCGTTTTTATGACCCATAATAAGCACGGAGCCCGCTTTTTTGATAAGCGGCGTCGCCTGCAGCACAAGGCGTCTCGCGTTAAGTCCCGTGAGCTGCGGATCGTGTTTTGAAAGACCGCCGTAAAACTCGTCCTTGCTTCCCCTGTCGTTTTTGATGACGACCTGATCGCCTCCGCGCTGAAGCGCAAAGCTCATCGCGGATGAGGCGAGCGCACATTTGTCGGCGACCGTGCCGCCGCAGTCCGCTATGCCTATCGAAAGCGTCATCGGAACGGCGTCGTCGCCGAACGTTATCTTTTTGGCTTCCGTCAGGACGGAAAAGCCGGAGCGCTTCATAGACGGCAGACAGTCCGCGTAAAACATCATTATATATTTTCCGTTATCGTACTCTCTTATATGACCTTTATACTGTTCCGCCCAGCCCTTGAGAAGCTTGGTAACGTCAGCCGCCGCCTCGGAATATTTCTCCTGCATACCGGACAGGAAGTTGTCCGCCATATCTATTATGACGTACGCTACGATAAGCCGCTCGTTTTCGAGCTTTGTTTTGTATCTTTCCTCCTCCGATACGTCAAACCAGAGCGTCGTTATCGTCCTGCCGTGCTGATTTGACTGCGGATAGCCGAAAACACGGAAGCATCCGTCGCCTATCCTTGCAAACGCGCCCTGCTTCGTGTCGTTGCCGAGGAGCGCTTTTACGGTGAGACCGCAAAGCCCCTCGAGCGTCGTATCCTTGTGTATCCCTTCTTCCGCAATATCGGAAAAGGCGTTGTTGTGCCAGATGAATTTACCGTCAGTATCGGTTACCGCCGCGGGCGTTTTCATTTCCGCAAGCAGATTTGTGACGGAGCGCGCGGATTTGGGCGGCGCGCTGTTCTGCGTTGACGCGTCCCCGAATTTTGTTATGAGCCACGATCCCAAAGCCACGAAAACGCAGTATATCAGCGCAAACACGGCGGCAAAGACGGGTGACGGTTTATTTGTGTAAGAGAAAAACGTGAACGCCGCTATGAAAACGACGGTGCATATCACGCAGTATATGATAACAAGCTTTGCTTTTTTACTCATATAAGCTCCTGTCTTTTTATATTTTACTCTTAAAAACTAATATGCTATTATATATAATACCACAATAATTTTAAATTGTCAAGAGAGGAGAAAAAAGAAACGCAAAATGTTGTTTACGGCTTGCAAAACGCAAAAAAATGTGATATAGTATAAAAAGAAAAACAAAAACGGAGATGGATCATGAAAATATACGGACTTCAGAAGCTGTCGCTCGTCGATTATCCGGGCAAGACCGCCGCAGTCATATTCACGGGCGGCTGTAATTTCCGCTGCCCCTTCTGCCACAACTACGGTCTTGTGACGGATCCGGGCGAGCCTCTTGACGAGAAAGAGGTATTTGAATATTTAAAAAAGAGGCGCGGTCTGCTTGACGCCGTCGTCATAACCGGCGGAGAGCCGCTTATTCATAACGATACGGCGGATACGATAATTAAAATAAGAGAGCTCGGATACCCGGTAAAGCTCGATACGAACGGGACGTTCCCCGCGCGTCTCGCGGAGCTGCTCACACGCGGGCTGATAGACTACGTCGCAATGGATATAAAAAACTGCAAAGAGAAATACTATCTCACGGCGGGCTGTGAGGTCGATCTCGACGCGATAGAAAAAAGCATTATGCTTTTAAAGAGCGGAAACACGGCTTTCGAGTTCCGTACGACCGTGGTCTCACAGCTTCACGAAGAGGAGGATTTCATCCGCATAGGTGAATGGATAGCGGGGGACGAGCAGTATTATCTGCAGCGCTTCAAGGACTCCGAGAACGTGCCGTACGGCAATCTGACGGCGCCGGACGAGCAGACGATGAACGCCTTTTTAGCCGCCGTTCAAAGACTTGTACCAAACGCAAAGATAAGAGGGTAATTACAACATATAGTAAATCGAAAAAAATCTTTACAATATATTGCAAAAAAGACTTGACAAATCGCTTTTTTTGGTGTATGATATACAAGCACGAAATCACAAAAAACAGTTTATGTCAAAAGGAGTGAATTATGTACCAGGTTGTAAAACGCGACGGTAAGATCGTAGATTTCAATATCAAAAAGATCTCGGAGGCGATAAAAAAAGCGTTTGAGGCGCAGAAGAGGCAGTATAACGACGATATAATAGATATGCTCGCCCTCAAAGTCACCTCCGATTACGAGCCGAAAATAAAAGACGGAAAAATAGGCGTTGAGGAGATACAGGACAGCGTAGAAAAAATACTTATAGACGCCGGTTACGCGGACGTGGCGAAATGCTACATTTTATACAGAAAGAACCGCGAGAAAATACGCAACATGAAATCCACTATCCTTGACTACAAGGAGATAGTGAACAGCTACGTAAACAATCTTGACTGGAGAGTAAAAGAGAACTCGACGGTCAAATATTCCGTCGGCGGTCTGATCCTGTCAAACTCCGGCGCGATAACGGCGAACTACTGGCTGTCGGAGATATACGATCAGGAGATAGCGGACGCGCACAGAAACGCGGATATACATCTGCACGATCTTTCGATGCTCACCGGTTACTGCGCTGGCTGGTCGCTTAAGCAGCTCATAAAAGAGGGACTGGGCGGCATACCCGGTAAGATAACATCGTCTCCCGCAAGCCACCTCGCAACGCTCTGCAACCAGATGGTCAACTTCCTCGGTATAATGCAGAACGAGTGGGCGGGCGCTCAGGCGTTCTCGTCGTTCGATACGTACCTCGCTCCGTTCGTAAAGGTCGATCACCTGACGTACAAGGAAGTAAAAAAGTGCATAGAATCCTTCGTATTCGGCGTAAACACCCCGTCAAGATGGGGCACTCAGTCTCCGTTCTCCAACATAACGCTTGACTGGACCGTTCCGAACGATCTTGCGGAGCTTCCCGCTATCGTCGGCGGCAGGGAAATGGACTTCAAATACAAGGACTGCAAAGCCGAAATGGATATGATAAACAAGGCGTTTATCGAAATAATGATAGAGGGCGACGCAAACGGCAGAGGCTTCCAGTACCCGATACCGACGTATTCGATAACGCGCGACTTTGACTGGTCCGATACGGAAAACAACAGACTTCTGTTTGAGATGACGAGCAAATACGGCACGCCGTATTTCAGCAACTATATAAACAGCGATATGGAGCCGTCGGATATACGCAGTATGTGCTGCCGTCTGAGACTCGATCTCCGTGAGCTCCGCAAAAAGACGGGCGGTTTCTTCGGCTCGGGCGAGAGCACCGGTTCCGTCGGCGTCGTTACGATAAATATGCCGAGGATAGGCTATCTCTCAAAGACAAAAGAGGAGTTCTTCAGCCGTCTCGACAAGCTTATGGATATCTCCGCGCGTTCGCTTGATACAAAGCGCCGCATTATAACAAAACTGCTTGACGAGGGTCTTTATCCTTATACGAAGCGTTATCTCGGCACGTTTGAAAACCACTTCTCGACCATAGGTCTCGTCGGTATGAACGAGGCGTGCCTTAACGCAAAATTCATCGGTGTCGATATGACGCACAAGGAAGCGCAGGAGTTCACGAAGGAAGTCCTCAACCATATGAGAGAGCGTCTGTCCGACTATCAGGAGAAATACGGCGATCTGTTCAATCTTGAGGCGACGCCCGCGGAATCCACCGCTTACCGTCTCGCAAAGCACGACGTGGCGCGTTATCCCGATATAATCACCGCGTCGGAAAAGGGAAACACACCGTATTATACGAACAGCTCGCATCTGCCCGTAGGCTACACCGCCGACGTGTTCGAGGCGCTTGACGTTCAGGACGAGCTGCAGACGCTTTACACCTCCGGCACGGTCTTCCACGCCTTCTTGGGCGAAAGACTGCCTGACTGGCGCGCCGCCGCGAACCTTGTCAGAAAGATCGCGGAAAACTACAAGCTTCCGTACTACACGCTATCGCCGACGTATTCGATATGCAAGAATCACGGCTACATCGTCGGCGAGGTCTACGAGTGCCCGCAGTGCCACGAAAAGACCGAGGTTTACAGCCGCATAACCGGATACTACCGCCCCGTTCAGGACTGGAACGTCGGCAAAGCCGAGGAGTTCAGAGAGAGAAAGGAATACGATATAGCGAATTCTCATCTGACGCACGAGCGTCCCGTATTCGAGCAGAAATGCGAGGAAACGAAGCCGGAAGCCCCCGCCTCCGAAAACGAGATAATCCTTTTCGCAAGCAAGACCTGTCCGAACTGCAAGGCGGCGATGATGCTTCTCGATAAAGCGGGAGTGAAATATACGAAGATCTACGCGGAGGACGAGCCTCAGCTTGCCGTACAGTACGGAGTAAAACAGGCTCCCACGCTCATAACCGTAAAGAACGGCGAAGCGGAAAGACACGTAAATCTGTCTAATATAAGAAAGTATATAGGGGTTTAAAGAAATCTATGTAGGGGAGGGGTCTCCCCTCCCGAATTAAGAATTCAGAATTCAGAATTAAGGTGTCGGCAGAGCCGACGGTCTGTGTGCCTGCGGCGCATTTGGGGCTCCCCGCCCCCCTACCGCCCCAAACCCCACCACCCCCCGCATTTTCGGGGCTTTCGAAAAACCGGGGGCGCACTTCAAACGTGCGCCCTCTTTTTGATAAAGGAGAACAATGCAAAGAAAAGAAGCGCTGAAAAATTACTACGAAACTCATGACGAGGATGCTCGTCTGCGCTCCCGTCACGGTACCGTGGAATTTCTTACGACGGTAAAATATATAGAAAAATATTTGAAGCCCGGAATGAAAATCATAGAGATCGGCGCGGGTACGGGCGTTTATTCACACTATTTCGCACAGCACGGTTACGACGTGGACGCCGTTGAGCTGATGGAATATAATATTGAAGTCTTTAAGAAAAACACACAGCCAAACGAAACAGTCACGGTAACGCAGGGTGACGCGATAGACCTGAAAGGCTTTCCGGACGGTGCGTACGATATAACCTTGCTGTTAGGTCCGATGTATCATCTTTATACAGAAGAGGATAAGCTCTCGGCTCTGCGCGAGGCGATAAGGGTAACGAGACCCGGCGGCGTAGTGTTCGCGGCTTACTGCAACAACGATATGACCGCGTACGGCTTCCTGTTCGGGCGCGAGGGAATAAAGGACGACAGTCTGCACGATCTGATAGATTTTCAGACGTTTAAGCTGTCTTCAACTCCTAAAGAGGTTTTTGCGCTTTACCGCAAGGAAGACGTTGACGGGCTGATGAGCAATTTCAGCGTAACGCGCCTGCACTACGTCGGAGTTGATATGCTGACGCGGTTCATCAAAGAAGCCGTTGACGAAATGGACGATAAAACGTTTGAGATATATTTGAAATATCATTTTTCAATATGCGAGCGGCCGGATATGGCAGGCGCGACGAATCATATGCTTGATATTTTCAGAAAGGATTAAAAAATGTACGATATTATAGTGATAGGCGGCGGTCCCGCGGGGCTTACCGCGGCAATATATGCAAGACGCGCCGGAAAAAGCGTACTTATATTTGAAAAAGACGGCTTCGGCGGACAAATGACGCATTCGCCGAAAATAGAGAATTATCCGGGGTATAATGAAATATCCGGACTTGAGCTGTCGGACAAGATGTTCGAGCAGGCGCTCGCTCTCGGTGCGGAGATAGAAATAGACGAGGTATTGTCCGTCACGCCCGGGGATATAAAGAAAGTAAAGACCGCGGGCGCGGAGTATGAAGCGAAAGCCGTCATAATCGCCGCGGGCGTAAAGCACAGAACGCTCGGCGTGCCGGGTGAGGAGGAACTCATCGGCAACGGTATTTCATTCTGTGCGGTCTGCGACGGCGCGTTTTACGCAGGCAAACACGTCGCAGTCATCGGCGGCGGCAATTCCGCGATGCAGGAGGCGATAATGCTGTCCGAACGCTGCTCAAAGGTAACGATTTTGCAGGATATGCCGTATCTGACCGGTGAAAAAGCGCTTGCCGATATTATCGCGGAGAAGGAAAACGTGTCTGTCATATATAACTGCAAGGTCATATCCTTTGCGGGCGACGGTGAATTCAAAGGCGTCGCCGTACTCTGTGACAACGAGGAGCGCTTCATCGACTGCGACGGATGTTTTATAGCCATAGGCCTTATTCCCAACAACAACGCGGTCGCCGGATGCGTTGAGCTTGACAGGTACGGATATATAAATTCGGATGAAAGCTGCGTCACGCGCGAAGCGGGAATCTACGCCGCGGGCGACTGCCGCACAAAGAAAACACGCCAGATAACAACGGCGACGGCGGACGGCGCGTCAGCCGCGCTTGCCGCGTGCAGGTATATCGACGGAAGAAGGTAAATGAAAAAGCTGATAGAGAAATACGCGGGATCATATACGGACAGGGTAATTGCTTTGTCCGTTTTGTCCGTTGTCGTAAATCTCATATCGGCAGCGGCAAAATTCGTAATCGGAATACAGTTAAGCTCGTTCTGGTATATCGTAAACTCATCATATTACGTCACGCTCGTCGCCGCGCGTATCGCCTGTATCGTCGTTTACCGTAAATCGAGACGCGAGAAAACGGCGGATATGCGTATAAAAACGGAGACGGATTTCTACCGCGGAAGCGGCGTTTTCATTTTTCTGCTCGCGGCTTTGTATCTCATCCTCTGCGTTTTTATGCTTACAAGACAGTACGCCGTAGTCGCCGAGGGTTACGACGCGATAGTAATCGTGGGTATAGTAGTTTATAAACTCATATTCTCTCTGTACGGCTTGCGCGTGACGCGCAGACTTCACGACAGAGTGACGGAAACGCTGAAAACGATAAGCCTGACAGACGCGGGCGTCTCGCTTATCGCCGCCTCGGCGACGGTGCTCAACTTCATTGACGAAAAAATAGCCGTAAAAACAAGCGCCGCACTCGGTATCGTAATAAGCCTTGCGTTTATGGTGTCAGGCACCGTAATGACTGTTGCGAGAACGAGAAAATACAGAAAAAACATCGATAAGGAGATGGAAAGCTCATGAGAGAAGATCTGATATCCGCCAAATCACTTTTAAAGCAAAATCACGCCGTAGCGGTCTGCCGCAGCGGTGTGACGGATTTTTTTGACGGACGCGGCATAGCTCCGCTCTTATCGCTTACGGAGAAATACGGCAGTCTTGAGGGCTTTACGGTCTGCGACAAGGTCGTGGGTTCCGCCGCCGCGTTTTTGCTGATCGAAGCCGGCGCGTCAGAGGTTTACGCGGCGACGGCAAGCCGCCGCGCCGTATCGCTTCTCAACGAAGCCGGAATAACGGTATCATACGGCAGTATCACGGATTATATCAAAAACAGAAGCGGAGACGACATTTGCCCCATGGAGAAAAAAGCGCTTACGATGAACGGACCGGAAGGCGCTTACGGTATTTTCAAAGAGAGGCTTGCGGAGCTGAAAAATGAAAATAATAGCTGAGATAAGAACGGATATGAAGGAAAAATTCGGCATACCCCGTCAAAGCGGGCTCGTGCCGGAGCTTAAGGGAAAAATAGTTTTTGAACCGGAGTACAAAGATGAAAACGCGCTCCGCGGACTTGACGGATTTTCTCACATCTGGGTGATCTGGCGCTTTGACGGCTTTGACGGCGATAAGTGGTCGCCCACCGTCCGCCCGCCGCGCTTGGGCGGCAATAAGCGTATGGGTGTTTTCGCCACGCGCTCGCCGAACCGCCCCAATCCGATAGGTCTGTCGCTTTTGAAGCTTGATAAAATCGAGGACGGCGAGCTTTACGTATCCGGCGTCGATATGAAGGACGGCACGGCGATTTACGATATAAAGCCGTATCTCAAAATATCGGACTGCCGCCCCGACGCCGTCGACGGTTTTGCGGAGGAAACGGCAAAACAGGTATCGGGCGTGGCGTTTGAATGCGAAACGGATATGCTGACGCAAACGGAGCTTGAAACGTTAAAACAGCTTTTTATGCAGGATCCGCATCCGTCATATAAAAAAGACGGGGGCAGAATCTATGGAATGAAATATAAAGAATATAACGTTAAATTTACCGTATCTGACGGAATTATAACGGTAATTTCAATGGAGGAATAATAAGATGAAAAACAGATTTGAGACCGAAACGGGCGTGCAGACAAAAAATATCATCATGTACACCGTATCAGGCGTTGCTCTTATTTTACTGTCGCTTCTCGGACTTTTGAACAACCTCCTGACGTTTCTTTTCTTTGCGGGCTGCTCCGTTATCGCCGTTACGTTTCTCATAATATTTCAAACGGGCATAAAATGGAGGATCGTTTTTGTCGGCGACGAGCTTTATTTGTATAGAACAAAGGATAATTACGAGATTCGATTCGGCAAAAAAACGCGCTCTGAACTGACGTTAAAGGAAACAAACGCGAAAAAAGACAGAGGAATATTGACCGTAAACGGGACGGTGTTCAAATACGGAAATATAAAGAATTTCTCAAAATTAAAAGAGTATACAGAGGAAAATCTTGAATAAAAAAAGCCCTATCGGGCTTTTTTTATTCTAACTCTTTTTTCGTAAACGCTCTCGTCATGGCTTTGTTGCCGTATTTGTCGCGGACGACGAGGCGGAAGTGGTCGAAGTCGCCGCTTATATCAAAATCGGCTGACGTTATTTCGTCTTCAAAAGAGCACCTTCTGTCCGCGCGTCTGCTTTCAAAGCGGATGCCGACGTACGCGGACGGCGTACATTCAACGTAAACGCGGTCGTTTTCGACGTAAAGCGCCGTTATCTCGGGTCCCGTGGTGCCGTAGCAGTCGCCGCGCTTCATTGCCTCAAATATCGCCCCGTACGTAAGCTCCGGCGCGAATACGGTCGTCCAGCCCTTGAAGGAATCGCAGTAGGGGGAATCAAGATCGTCCGTCATGCCGTTATGGTTGTCGTCCGTCGCGGTAGGTACGGGGTATTCGTGACCGTCGCGGCAGATAACCTCGTATTCGTAATCGCCCCAGCCGTCGTCCATTTCTATCTGACAGCCGGTGTTGAATATCTCAAAAGCCCAAAGCCCTTTAAGTCCCGCAAAATCGACAGAGTTCTGAAAAGACCAGCGCGGGTGGTTGTACTGGCAGAGAAAACCGTTTTCATTTCCCGTTTTTATTATCTTGTTTACTCCCTCGACGCTGTAAACGCGCTCGATCGGCGGAAATTCGGTTTTGTCCTTATCGGAAGAGAAGAAATTCAAATGGTAACAATGACCGTGCGCGTCGTTTACGTCGATCTCCGTCGCCGTCATGGGTATGAAATCATCCTCCCGCAGCTCGGGGTGCGGTATCAGTACGTTATGGTCGGAGAACGCGACTATCGAATATCCGCGCGATTTATACATTTCTTTCAGCTTCTGTACGTCGTACCGCCCGTCGGAAAACGTGCTGTGACAGTGAAGATTCGCCTTGTAAGGTTTGCAGTTTTTTGGCAGTAAATACTTTTTCATTTCTTCCTCCGTTTAATGAATATTATAATTGCCGTTGCCGCGCAGACGAACGCCGCTGCTCCAATGATAACGGGTATTACCGGGAATTCTCTTTTTTTGCCGGACAAACCGCCGTCCGTCGTTTCCGGCTCGGGCTCGGTCGGCGCCTCTGTAAACTCTTCCGTTTCCGTTATTTTTTCAGTCTCCGTCTCCGTTTCGGTTTCGGGCTCCGTTTCGGTTACAGGCTCTGTTTCGGTTTGCGGCGCGGTGGTTTCCGGCGCTAATTCGGCTAAAATATCGTCTGTATTTTCCTTATCGGAAAACACGGCGTATCCGAGAGCGCCCCAGTCTCCGCTTATACCGTCGCCGCCGTCGTCCATCTCTATCCGCAGGATACTGCCGCCGCTTACGTCGACCGTTATCATCTCCGGCGGTTTGTTCGGACGGATAACGCCCGTTTTCAACTTTACCTTGCCGTCGACTTTAAAGGTGAAGCGTACGGACGCCATCGTTACGTTAAACAGCTCGCTTTCAGCGGTGCCGGCGTACGCGAGAAACGTTTTGAAGCCCTTTCCCTCAATGTCGACCTCAAGATACGCGATCTTTCCGATATTCGCGTGAAAGCAGACGCCTTTTTCAAAATAATCCTCGCACAGCCACAGCTCCTCGCCCGACAGGTTTTCGTCGCGCGTCGGCACGCCCTTGTTCGCGTCGGGATATATGGACGCAGATCTCCATTCCATATCGCTGAGATACATAAGACTCATATCGTTCTCCTTTTCAGCCGAAAGGCAGGGAATTGTCAGCAACAGCATCGCGGTAAGCGCGGACAGAAAAGATAAAATTTTCTTTTTCATACGCTCACCTTACCCGCATTTTGTTATGAATATAAGTGAGGACGAGCCGGGCTCGGAAAGCTTTATTTCAAGCCCCGCGGTAAGCTCCTCACCCTTGACGGTCAGATCTATAAGACCGTTTTTGTCTTCTACTTTGTAATTTACGCCCGGTTTTGCGTGGATTTTAAGCGTTTTTGCGTCTTCCTTGCTGTTGTCCGCTCTGAACGCGAGTATCGCGCCCGTGTCGGTCTTTTCGTCATAGTATTCCCATGCGCGCCATACGTCGTTTTTCACGCTGTATTCCGTAAGCGGGTAAAAGTCAAAGTAGAAAAATTCAGAAAGCTTTTCCCATTCGGCTATTTTTTCTCTTATAAGCTCCCACGGCGTGTGCTTGCTGATGGACGGAACGTTCATGTTTATCCACGGCGCCATGCAGGAACGGAGCCTGTATTCCGTTATCTCCTCATTGGAGTTTACCTGAAGCTTGAAGTAAGGCAGCCACTGAGAGAGGGAGAGAAGTATGGCCTGCCGCTCGTCATATCTGCCGTTTTGTCCGTCCCAGTAGTCGCTTATATGGAGCGGTACCGCGCGGCGCATAGTTTCAAGATCGTTTCTGCCGCCGCCGGACGCGCAGGAATCTATCGTCATATCGGGATATTTTTCAAGAAGCGCGTCCCAAAGCGCGAGATATCCCTGAACGTATTTGTTTTCCGTTATGCCGGATCTGCCCTTTTCGTCGCACGTTTTCCATACGGGCGCGGGGTCGACGTTGAAATCCTGACGGTACATATCTATGCCGCCCTCGTCAAGTACGGTGCAAATTTTTTCCAAAAGCCATTCGCGGAGCTCCGGATTGCCGAGATCCACAAGCTGCCCTTCAAGCCAGGAGCCTCCCGCCGCGGTGCCCAAAAACCATTCCTCTTTGAAATCCGCGTTCGCCGCAAGGAACTTGTCCTTGGGGAAACGGACGACCTCCGGCTCGAACCATAACAGGGTTTTGCCGCCTGCGTCATGCAAAAGCTGCGATATCTCGGCGAATTTATCGGGAAACGCGTCCGTATTCACCTTCCACATACCCGTCTCCGGCCATGAACAGCCGTTGCCGTCCGTGTTGACGTACCAGCCCGCGTCAAGCCAGAAATAATCGAGGTCAACGCCGTGAGTCTTATAAGATTTGAACGTGCGCTTGAGCGCGTGCGTAGTCCATCCCTGTACCACGGAGCCCCAGCCGACGACGGGCTTCATGACCTCGCCTTTTGTGTCTTTTTTCATATTGCACTGAATGAACCATCTGCGCCAGAGATTCATGTTTTTGTCCTCGTCGCGCCCGTCGTAGCGCAAGAACGTCATAAGCGGCGTGCGGATCATCTCACCAGGCAGAAGCTTTGTAGATATTTTGTTCTGTCCCGCGGTGAAATGCGTGCTTTCTCCGCCCTTGCCGTCAAAATGTGCCTTCCAGCAGCCCGGCCAGCCCACGGCTATGAAAACACCGCCGTCGCCGTATTCAAGGTTGAAATACGGAAATTCGCCGTGCGTGGGGCGACCGGAGGTGGACGATTTTTTGACTCCCTTGTCAGTCAGATCGACTGTGTAGGGCGCGTACATATCGCCTAAATCACCGTTTACGCCCTTCAGCACGGGGGAGCCGCCTTCAAAATACGCGTCCGCGTAAAGGTCGGCGAATATGCCGGTTGTTTTGTCGGTGTTGTTTATGACGTACACCGTCCATTCCCAAGCGTCAAACTCATAGTACGTTTTTGCGCGCACCTCAAACGTCACTCCGCTTTTGTTATGTAAAAAGCTGACGTTATATAAAACGCCGTCGGATACCTCTGTTTTTTCCTCGCCCTTTTTCGTAAATCCTTCGCCGAAGCCCGTTGTTTTTTCACTGCCGTATTTAAAGGAGAACGGAAAATCCGCGGGGTTTTTCAGATATTCTTCAAGTTGATTCATTGCTTTTTCTCCGTATTCGTTATATTTTGAAGGAGCTTGTGTTTCGGCGTCCGTTTCTGTCTCAACTCCGGTCGTTTCAGCGACCGGCTGCACGTACTCCGTAGTTTCCGGTACGGAAACGGTATCACAGCCGAGCAACAGCAATGCTGATAAAACAAGTAAAACCGATATTATCCTTTTCATTATCGTCTCCCGAATAAATAATGAATTTCAGTTTCAAAAGATAAAACGGGAGCAGACTTGCCGTACTGCTCCGTTTTATATTATTTGGACGCCAAAAAGTCGTTGAGCTTCTTTACAAGCGCGTCCGCGTCCGTACCGTGTACCATGCACGCTTCCTCTATCGACTCTCCTCTTGACGCGGGACACCCTAAGCAATGCATTCCTATCTCAAGGAAAAACTGCGCGGTTTCCATATCGTAATCAAGTACGTCGCCTATTACCGTCTCTTTTGTTATTTCCATCGTATTGTCCGTCCTTTCTTATTCTTTTTTCTTAATTATACTCCAAAAGAAGCGGTTTGTCAATACCTTTGGCGTTTGTGAATACAATATCTTTTCCGTAAGACGATATTTTGACGTACGCCCCGCCGCCGGACAGCAGAAGCTCCGATAACGGATCCTCCACGTACTCGGAAACGACCCGCAAAGCGTCTCTTCCTCCGTATGAAACGTCGCACTTTTCGGATAAGATTCCGCACACTCCGTCGTCATACGTCAGATGAAGTCCTTTTTTGTCCTTTATCATATCGAGACGTTTTTTTATTATCGCGGAAAGCGCCGTTCTGTCAAGCGGTGAAAAATTAATAACACAGTTGATGCGGCCGCAAAGCTCGGGTGAGAAAAAGCCCGTATGTTTTGCGGTTTCCAAACCTGATCTGAAGCCGGGGACGGCTTTCATGCCGTTCTGAGCATCGTTTGAAGTAAAAATTATGACGGTGCCGGAAAAATCGACGCGTCTGCCGCGGCTGTCTGTCAGCTCTCCCTCCTCAAGTATCTGCAAAAACAGTCCGTATATATCGCGGTGAGCCTTTTCAGCCTCGTCAAAGCATATCACCGCGCGAGGGTTTCTTCTGACGCATTCGGTCAAAAGTCCCCCTTCGCCGTAACCGATATACCCGGGCGGCGAGCCGATGAGCCTTGAAACGGTGTGTCTTTCCATATATTCCGACATATCAAAGCGTATGAGCGGCTTGCCTGTCAGAAGCTCTGACAGGACGCGGCACGTCTCGGTTTTGCCGACGCCCGTGGGACCTCCGAAAAGAAAAGACGCGCGCGGTTTTTTGCCGTCGGAAAAGCCCGCCGCGGAGCGTATAAGGGTTTTACAGATACGGTGTATAGCGTTTTTCTGTCCGACTACCGCCCGGTTCAGCTTATCCTCAAGCTCCGTGAGAGATTTTATATACGCCGCGTCGTCATATCCCGTTTTTTTGTAAATAACGCGTCTGATATCGTCCTCGTTTACGGTTTTGTCTTTGATTTTCGGATCAACGGAAAGCTCAGCCGCCGTTTCGTCAAGCAGATCTATCGCCTTGTCGGGCAGATATCTGTTTTTAATATATATCCGCGAGAGATCGACGGCGGCTTTTACCGCGCCGTCCGTGATCCTGACGTTATGATGATATTCAAGCGAGGGACGGACGCCGCAAAGCATCGTATACGCAAGCCCGTCGTCGGGCTCCGGTACGGTCACGGGCTGAAAACGGCGGGCGAGCGCCGCGTCGGATTCTATATATTTTTCGTATTCTGAATAAGTCGTTGCGCCTATGACGGTGATATCGCCTCTGCCGAGCGGCTGTTTGAGCATATTCGACGCGTCGATCGCACCTTCAGCCGCGCCCGCTCCCATGACCGTGTGAAGCTCGTCGATGAAAAGGATGACGTCGCGACGCTCCGACGCCTCGCTTATTATACCGCGGAAGCGTTCCTCAAAATCGCCCCTGTATTTCGCGCCTGCGAGCACCGCCGCCATATCGACCGAAACGACGGTCCTGCCGTAAAGCGCCTCCGGTACGCGCCCGTCGTGTATGAGCGCGGCGACGCCCTCCGCGACCGTCGTTTTCCCGACTCCCGCCTCGCCTAAAAGACACGGATTGTTTTTTGTTTTTCTGCTAAGTATCCTTATAACGCTTTCGCACTCGGCTTCACGTCCGACGCAGACGGGAAACCCGTTTTTAACGTATCTTTCGCACAGATCAACGCCGTATTGCTTTAAAAAACCGGTTTCCTTCGCCTTGTGTCTGCCCTTTTGTATGCTTTTTGCGCCGATTACCGCCGTGACGTCGGAGAAGATCTCCGACAGCTTTACGTTATGCTCGGTTATAAGCCGCGCGGCGACGCACTCGTCCTCGGAAACCATTGAAAGCAGGATGTGCTCGGTCCCGACTTCATCGCTTCCGTGGCGGTACGCCTGTTCCGCGGCGCGGTCTAAAATATGGCTCATCCTTACGGAAAACGATGCGTCGCCGACGCGCGAGGAATGAAGCGTCATAGCGGGCATAAGCGCCGTTACGCTTTCCGAAGTTATGCCGCGCGCCGTCAGAAGCTTGCACGCGATACATCCGCCGGTCATAAGCATGGCGAGCAGAACGTGCTCCGATCCCGTGAAATTGCAGGCGTAGGAAAGCGATAATCCCTTGGCTTTGTCAAGCACGCTTTCCGCCAGAGAGGTAAACCGTCTCATAAAAAACAAACCCCGTGAGTTTTTGCCGATTATTGACTTGTTTCAACTTCTGTATTCACACATCGAGCAAAACAGATTGTAATCGGAGCATATACAGTTCCACGTATATATATCCACAAAGCCCGTCTCCTGCAGTCCGTGTATGCCCTGCAGTATCTTTATCTCCTCCGCGTCCTTTTCGGAATAGATCCCGCTCACGTTTTCGGAAGCGGTAAAGCCGTATTCGCCCGAGAGGCAGTGAAGTATTATCTGAATAACGGCTGAAACGTCGCTTTTCTCCCCGGTTTTTACCGTATAGTCATAACCCGGAAAAATACACATGGATACCGGCGGCGCGTATTCCGACGTTATGCGGTCGTATTCATCCTTAACGGACTGCCACGTTGTCATATCCGCGTCGCCCGTCTGCCTCAATCCGCGCGATCTCTGATAGGAAATAACGGCGTTTTTCGTCGCGCTGCCGTATATACCGTCAGGCACTATCCTCGGGATCGACGCGTCTTTTATTGAAATATAATACAGATAATTCTGAAACTGGCGTATGTAAGCCCTGTTTTCCGCCTCAGTCATTGTCCCGCCCCCGTATCGTAAATATCGCCTCCGTACTGACCGCTGTTGAAGCTTTCACCGTCGGCTATAAGCTCGTATTCTCCCGTTATCGCGTCCCACGTCAGAGGACCTGTTATGCCGGTAACGGTTATGCCGAAAAGCTGTTGTATCTCCTTTACCGCCCGCTCCGTCTCGGGACCGTAAGTTCCCGTTATTTCGGGCGGCGCAACGCTTTCGTAAACGGAAGAAAGCGTTCTTATGTAAAACTGCAGACGCGCCACGTCCTCCCCCGACGATCCGACCGTGAGAAGCTGACCGCCGTACGCGGACGCCGCCGTGGAGCTGCTCTGCCGTATAACGTCCGACACGCCGAGATATACGTCGTATATGGCAAAAAGCGTGCTTCTGTCTATCGCGCCCGTGGGCTCAAGTCCGAAAAGCATCTGTATCGCTTTGACCGCCGCCTCCGTTTCGTCGCCGTAAATCCCGTCCACCGCAACGGACGGCACCTCGGCGTAATATATGGACACCGCCCGGAGATAATACTGCAAAACGCTCACGTATATCCCCGTTTCGCCCTTATACATCACGGACGGAAGCTGAAGCGACACCTCTTCTAACGACACGCCCTCGCTTTCCACCTCGTTCAGCCGTTTTACGCCGGAATAAACAAACTGGATCCTGTACCACGTGCTCTGATCGACCGTGCCGTTTTGCTCCATACCGAAAATGCGCTGAAATTCCTTGACCGCCGCCTCGGTTTCCTGCGTGAATATGACGGAAACGTTCGATATTTTCGGTATAGCAGGATAATTTTTGCCTATTCTGTTGAGCCGCAGTCCCGCAAATCTCACCGCGTCGTCCGCTATGCCGACGCGCAGAGGCATCGGCGGCTCCGCCATGCGCAGGCTTCCGACCGGCGCGTTCTCAACTATTTCTATATCGTCGCCGTAGTAATATTTCAGTATCCCGTACGCCGTGTATCCGTTTTGCGCGAGGCTGACGGAGCCCCATTGCGACAGACCGCGGCAAACGGTAGTAGTGCCGTTACAGTACGCGGCGAAAAGCGGCTCCACGTTCCCGGAGCGTTTTATATAGGAATTGAATATCCGGTCCACGACCGTGTTCACCGTGTCAAAAACGGCGTGACCGCGAATAAAAGACTGATCCTCAGCGGTGTTTGAGGTTATATCGAAATCGTAGCCGCGCGTTCTGTAGTATTCGGTATAGACCCTGTTCATCGTAAAGGAAATTATGGCGTAGATATTTGCGTAAAGCGAAGCCTCCGGCCACGTCGGATATATCTCGCAGCTCGCGCAGTTCTTTATGTATTCCGGAAAATCTACCGTTACGTTTTCCGCGTTTCTGTCAGAGGATGCTCCGAGATGGACCGTTATTTTCTCCGGGATGACCGGAAGAAGTCCGTCGTTCATTCCTTGCCTCCTTTATCGGCGACCGGACCGCAGCCGCCGGGATAAGGCAGGCATTCCGGCGCGTAATCCGTCATTCCGCCGTCGCTTGACGCGGTGAATGGAACGAGTATCATCTGCTGTCTTGATATAACGCCCGTGAACACGGGAACGTTCAGACTGACAAGCGGATAAAACCCGTCTGAATTCACCGTTACGTTGTAAAGGGAAAAATCGGGTCCCTCCGATCCCTCAGATAAAGAATTCTGCAAAAGCGGAGATTCAAGCTCCGATAAAGGCGTTTGTCCGCTCTCGTCCGTTACGTATCTGTATAATACCGTATCGCCCGAAGATGTGATCTTCGATATCATCACCTCCGCGTCCGGCACGGGCGAGGAGCCGGTAGCCGTCGTCACGAATACCGTAATAAATCCTGTATTATCCGCCATTTCCGTCTCCTTTCTTTTTCGTCATTATGTATTTTATGAAGGATGACCTGAAAGATTGCAAAAAAACAAAGAAATTTATACCACGTTTTATTCAGAGCTTTTTTCACAAAATAAAACCAAACGGAAAAGGAGGACAAAAATGAAAAAAACAATTACCGCGGTCTGCGCCGGGCTGTCGTTTTTTCTTATACTTTCTTCCGCCGCTTCGGCGGAATGGAACGATTATTATATAATGAGAAAAAAGGACCACGAAAGACCGGCGCTTGACGGCAGACTGAGTTATATAACGGAGTATAACGGTTATTATATAGGAAAAGACGAGAAGGTCATTTATCTCACGTTTGACGCGGGTTACGAAAACGGAAACGTGGAAAAAACAGTCGACACGCTTGACAGACACAACGCGAAGGGCGCGTTTTTCGTGCTTGAAAATCTTGTGCGGCGCGATCCCGATCTTGTAATGAAAATGGCGGAGCACGGTCACACCGTCGCAAATCATTCCATGCGCCATAAAAATATGGCGGATATGCCGTATGAAGAGATGGAAAAGGAGCTTGTCGGGCTTGAATCGGAATATAAAGCGCTTACGGGCAAAAATATGAAAAAATACTTCCGTCCGCCGGAGGGCAAGGTAAGCGTCGGTATGATGAAAAAGCTGAACGATATGGGGTATAAAACGGTATTCTGGAGCTTTGCGTACGCGGACTGGGACAACAACAGACAGCCCGGGGAGGAATACGCGATAAAGCTGATACTCGACAACACCCATAACGGGGAAATAATCCTTTTACACCCCACCTCAAAAACAAACGCCGACATACTTGACAGACTGCTTTGCGAATGGGAGAGGATGGGCTACCGCTTCGGTACGCTTGACGAGCTGTAATGAAACTGATCTCGGCAGTACTGTCTTTTATGTCGCTGTTTTCCTTTACAGTATCGAACGTTGTGACGGAAAAATACGCCGCGCTTACGTTCGACGACGGACCTCATCCGGTCTACACGGCGATCATCTTAAAAATCCTTTATGAAAACGACGCGCGCGCGACCTTTTTTGCGGTGGGGGAGAACGCGGAAAGATACCCGGAGCTGCTCCGCGCGGAATACGATCTCGGACACGATATAGGAAACCACACGTATTCACATCTTAAAATGACGGAGAAGAACGCCGGAAAGATAGCGGAGGATATAAAGCGCGCGGATAAGGTCATATATGATATTCTGGGATTTACGCCGTCGCTTTTCCGCCCTCCCGAGGGAAAACACGGGGAATATCTTGACAGTCTGATCAAAAAAATGAAAAAAACGGAGGTGTTCTGGACTGTCGACACAAGAGACTGGGCGCATACGGAAAAGGAAAAGATCGAGGAAAATATCAAAGCAAATATAAAGGACGGCGCGGTGATACTGTTCCACGACTACGTTTCGCCGCCGTCTCCCACGCCGGAGGTCCTCTCCGAGATACTCCCGTACCTGAAGGCAAAAGGTTATAAATTCGTTACCGTTACGGAACTTATGACACATAAGGCATATATAGGCGGTAAATCATCTTTTTTCATCGGATAAAAAGCCGCGTAAAATCAAATCATAATCGGGCGGGCGAATACGAGCGTCCGCTCAGGTTATAATAAAAATACGGGGCGGCAAGGTATACGGAACGCGTATATCCTTTGCCGCCCGCAGGCAAGGAAAACGGTGATATGAGAGGAATAACGAAAAAACTGCTTTGCGCCGTGTTTGCCGTTATCTGCGCGGCGCTTGCGGCGGCGGGCGCGGTCGATATGGCGTCGGGCGGAAATATATCCGTGATCGAGGGGGAGGCGCCGTACGCAACGGCGTTCACAAGCTACGATTACGGCGTAAAAGACGGAGAAGACGGCAAAAAAACGGCGACGGTACGGTTTTTGGGGATACCCGTGAAAAACGTGTCCGTCTCCGTGTTCAAAAAAACGGAGGTCCTGCTCGGCGGGCAGAGCTTCGGTATAAAGCTTAAAACAAAAGGTATAATAATCTCAGGCGTCTATGCGGTAAAGACCGCGGACGGTGAAAAATATCCCGCAAAGGAAGCGGGACTTCAGTCCGAGGATATAATATGCGGGGTGAACGGAGAATCAGTCGTCTCGACGGGACAGTTCTCACAAATCATTTCAAAGGGCAAAAGTATGACGGTAAGATACAGGCGCGGCGGTATGGAATACGAAACGACGCTTTGCCCCGTCAAAGACGAAAACGGAGAGTATAAGGCGGGCTTGTGGCTCCGCGACAGCGCGGCCGGCATAGGTACCGTGACGTACGTTATCCCCGGCGACAACAGCTTCGGCGGTCTCGGACACGGTATATGTGAGAGCGAAACGGGACAGCTTATACCGTTTGAGAGCGGAGAAGTGTTCGAGGCGAAAATAACGGGCGTAAAGCGCGGCAGAAACGGAGAGCCGGGCGAGCTTCGCGGATATTTTGAAAAAGAGCCGTGCGGAGAGCTTTACAAAAATACCGAGGAAGGCGTTTTCGGCCGTCTGACAGAAGCTCAGAACGGAAAGAGCGTACAGATAGCTTTAAAGGATAAGGTGCGTGAGGGCGACGTAAAAATAATCTGCACGGTCGATGAAAACGGCGCGCGAGAATACGACGCAAAACTTATAAGAATACTGTCATACGAGTCGGATACGAAAAATTTTGTGATAAAGGTCACGGATAACAGACTTATAGCAAAAACGGGCGGCATCGTTCAGGGAATGAGCGGCAGTCCGATACTGCAAAACGGCAAACTCATAGGCGCGGTCACACACGTTCTGGTAAACGACGCGACAAGGGGATACGGTATATTCATTGAAAATATGCTTGAAAACGACAGATAAAAAAAGCAGGTTTAATTCCTGCTTTTTTACTTGTTTTTGATCTTTTTCCTTATGATCGTTATTGTCGCAAAAGCCGCTGCGAGAAACAGGACCGAGCATATTATGACAGGTATTAACGGAAATTTGTTTTCCTTTTGTGAGATTATCTCCGTATTTTCGGCTGTCGTTTCCGCGCTTTCCGTTTGCGTCCCGGTCGGCTCGGTCTCTTTTGCCGTCTCTGCCGCCGTTTCCTCTGCGGTCATCTGAGTATCCTCTGCCGCCTCTTCCGTTTCAGCGCCGGTATTTGCGGTCGTTTCCGTCTCCGTGACAGTCTCCGCTGCGGTCGTTTCCGTCTCCGTGACAGTCTCCGCCGCCGTCGTTTCTTTTTCCGTGACCGGGGAGATCGTCGTTTCTTTTTCCGTGACCGGGGAGGTCGTCGTTTCTTCGGTCGTGACTTCAAACAACGTCGTCTCATCCGCGGTATGTTCCGTATCGCGGTCTGATAAAAGGATTATGTTTTCATAAAAATCCTTTTTTATTTTATCTTCGCCTACCGTGCTTCTCCACAGCCCGAAATATCGCGGACTGTATCTCGGAAAATCGCGTGAATCCGTTACAGGATTTTCACGGGTACCGAGCAGCCACTCCGTAAACATCGTATCATACTGCGATTTATGGCAGAGAAAAGCGTCCTGCGATACCTGATAAGCTGTCCTGCCGCCAAAGCGTTCAAGCGGCACGTCTATCTCGTTTTCGATTTTGTTTTCTCCGTAAAGATGGATATATATCTTCGGTACTTCCCATACGCCGTATTCCTTCGCGGACGCCGGGTATTTTGAAGCGTCAGCTGAAACCGCCGCGGCGTCGCGCAGAGTGTGACTGTCAAGCCTGTGTGCGCCGTGTCCGTATTCGCCGTTTATATCGTGAACGAGCACTATCTGCGGTTTGTATTTCCTCAAAAGCTCTACCTGATCCGAGACCATTTCGTCATACGTATATCCGTTTTCCTCGAATATCTCAAGCATTTCGCTTTCACTGTCGACGCGAGTAATGTCGGGAAATCTGCCGACGACGGGGTAACGGTCAAGCCCGCATTCCCAAAGTCCGTTCAGAAGCTCGTGCGGACGGGAGTGCGTTTTCCAGTGGTGAGTAAAATAGCAGACCTGCATTTCCGCGCCCCTGTTCACCGCGTCCGGTATGGAGCCGGCGAAAAACAGCTGATCGTCGTCCGAGTGACACGACAAAAGCATTATATCGCACCGTCCCTCAGCCGGCCGCCACGTCTGTACGAAACCGGGCAGCTTGTCCCCGCGCGACAAAACGTAGATATCGGCAAAAGACACCTCTTTATCAAACGTCAGAGAAAGCGTTTTTACGTTATCCGCTTTTATACTCTGATATTCGTGAAGAAAGCCGTATTCTCCGCATTTATACGTCTTGTTTTCGTATGAAAGCGACCATACGTGCGGCGTGCGGTCAAATTTGATGTAAATTCCGCCGACGGGCTCCGTCGCTTCTATTTTTATTTTTGCGCCGTCATATAAGGCGTAGCTTTCTTCTCTGTTATCGTACAGACACGAGTCGAGCCTTCCGCCGTTCAGCGTTATTTTGCAGGCGGAGGTGATGATGCGGCATTCCGCTTCTTTTGCCGAAAAAACCGGCGCAATCGCGGAAAACGCAATAAAAACAAAGATGAAAGAGAAGAGAATGCAAAGATATTTTTTCATTGAAAAGTCCTAATAATTAGTATTTGTTCACCCGTTCAGGATCTCATAATAATAGATAGGCAGCGCGCTCCAGCCGTGGCAGAGGCTTCCCGCGTAGCCGAAATCAAAATCTCCCTTTATCGTCTCCCAGAACGCCGTGGCGTTCTTGCGGAGCATATACAGATAGTCGCGGTCTATTTCATCCAGTATAACGTCTCTGTATTTTTTCGCGTCGTACTTCAAAAGCGCGTCAAAGCGGAACGAATTCATTGAAAGCGTGTTCGGGATCACGTTTATTCCGTCAATTTGCCCGCCGTTTTTCTCAAGTATCTGTAAAATCACGGATTTGTCGACGTCGTCCGCCGCGCCGCAGAGAAGACACAGAGCGTTAGTCAGAACGCTGTAATCGTCAAAATGCCTGTCGTCAAACGAGTTGAAAAGCTTTGTTTTGTTATTATAAAACTTGTCTTTTATCGCTTTGTTAAGCTTGAACGCTGTTTCCGCGTATTTCATACCGTCCGCGTCTTTTCCGATGTAAGCGCATATCGCGGCGAGATTTTGGAGCGCCAGCGAAAGATCGGCGTTGAGCGGCGCCTCATAGCTCGTTTTCGCGTTGCCTTCGCCGCCGTCCATCGTGGGAGACCATTCGTAGAAGTTCCATATTGCTCCGACGTCGCTGTTTTTGAAATTGTCGCACAAACCGTTTTCACCGATCTTATCAGTAAACGTTTTCATTAAGCGCGTGAGCACGGGGTAAACTTCCTTGGCAAGGCTCTTGTCGCGGCTGTGATCTATATATTCGCGCATCTGTATGAAATACATGAGCGAAAACGACGGTATCGGGAAATCGGAGCCCGCGGGATAGCAGAGAGACAAAATTCCGTCTTCTCTCATGCCCTGAGAGATAAGGTCGAGGCACGCGCGCGGAAATGCGTACTCCTTGAAGGCGTAATAACCGCAAAGCATCTGATTGCGCGAATCCATCGTATAAAGCGACTGTTCACGCCACGGACAGTCCTCGTAATGCTCGTGCATACATTGAATGAGCGTGTTTTCGCACACCTCGTATATCGTGTTTCTCAAAAGTCCGCTCAATTCCGGCTTTTTGATATTTACGGGATATTCCGTCGGTCTTAAACCCGCGTAATTTACCGTCGCCCTGTTCGTATGAATGAAGAACTGCAGATATCTGCATCCGAAGCGGCGGAACGTGTTCAAAAACTCGTTTCTGCCCGCCTTGAGCTTGAAATCAGCGGTAAAATCGCGTATAGACGTTCTGCAGCGTCCGTCAACAAGATGCTCGCCGTAGCCGACCTCCATATCGGTGTCCTCCGGAACGGTTATATCAAAGTCGAGAAAGCCCGAGGTTTCTTTTCCGAGATCGACCGTAAAGAACACTTTTTCGTCATTTTTCTCACAGAATTCAAAAGGAAAAGACGTACTGCCTTTGCCTATCTCGGAAGGAAAGCGGAAGGACAGCGCGGCGTGCTGCATATCCGTCTGCGTGTTTACACGCTCAACAGGATAATCAAATACGCCCTGCATAGTCATTTTTGCCTTCATCCTGTCCTTTAAAACAAGCTTTTTTACCGGGCGCGGTATGAAATTATATGAAATGCCGTCCGCTATAACGCTTTTTTCAAAACCGTCGGTTTCGCCAGAGACGTTCCAACCGGTCTTTCCGCCGAAATCGTAGTGATATGAAAAACCGAGTTGTTCGCTTATCGCGTGACGCATACCGCTTATATAGTCGTCGGCTTTTCTGCAAAGCGTTTCCGTATCGCTGTACGCCGTCACGCTGCCGTTTTCTTCTGTTTCAAATATCAGACCCGCGTTTCCGGGCTTGTACGTAAAGAACGGCGCGCCGAAGTACCAGACTGTGACGGCAAGCAGATTTTCGCCCTTGACCGTGTATTCGCTTATATCCACGGTATCAAAAACCTTTCTTTCGGGATAACATGCGTACTGGCCGAAAGCGGCGAGCTTTCCGTTTACGTATACCGTATAATCGGAGTCGGCGGCTATCTTAAGCGTCGCGCCTTTTTCGCAGTTGAATTTTTTTATGAAATTTACGTACAGATCGGGACTCTGACCCGCGGCCGTCCATATCCACCTGGCTTTTTTAAACATGATTAACTGTCCTTTCTGTGTAAAAAAAATGTATTTTTTTATGTTTTACCTATTTACAAATCAATAAAAATGTATTATAATATACGCGTATATTTCAGCGTACGGGAGTTTCATATGAAAATCGGATTTGATAACGAAAAATATGTTGATATGCAGTCTCAGCGTATACTTGAGCGTATCAACAGGTTTGACAACAAGCTGTATCTTGAATTCGGCGGCAAGCTGTTCGACGATTATCACGCGTCGCGCGTACTGCCGGGATTTGCGCCCGATTCCAAGATAAGACTTCTCAAAAAGCTTAAGGATAAGCTTGAGATAATAGTCATAATCAACGCCGCCGACATAGAGCGCAAAAAGATACGCGCCGACTACGGAATAACGTATGATACGGACGTTCTGCGTCTGATAGACGGGCTGAGATCTCTTGACATTTACGTTTCCGCGGTCGTCATAACTCAGTACGTCGGTCAGCCGTCCGCAGAGATCTTCAAAAAGAAGCTTGAAATGAGGGGCGAACGCGTTTTCATACACCGCGTTATCAAAGGCTACCCGAACGATATAGATACGATAACAAGCGACAACGGCTACGGTGCAAACGATTTTGTTCCCACAACGCGCCCGCTCGTCGTAGTGACCGCGCCGGGACCCGGTTCCGGCAAGCTTGCGACCTGTCTTTCGCAGATATACCATGAAAGAAAGCGCGGCGTGAACGCGGGTTACGCTAAATTCGAAACGTTCCCGATATGGAATCTGCCTTTGAAGCATCCGATCAACATAGCTTACGAGGCGGCGACGGCGGACTTGTCCGACGTCAATATGATAGACCCGTATCACCTTGAAGCGTACGGTATAACGACCGTAAACTACAACAGAGACGTAGAGGCTTTCCCCGTAGTACGCAAGATACTTTCAAGAATATCCGGAAACACCGAGGATATATACAAATCTCCGACGGATATGGGCGTCAATATGGCGGGCTTCTGCATCTGCGACGACGACGTCTGCCGTGAAGCGTCGAAGCAGGAGGTCATAAGAAGATATTTCAAAGCCGCCTGCGATTACAAAAACGGACTTTGCGATAAAAGCGTGGTATACCGCTGCGAGGCTCTTATGGAAGAGCTTAACGCAAACAAGACCGACAGAGACGTGGTACACTATGCGCTTGAAAAATCGGAGAAGAACGGCGGTCTGCACTGTGTTGCGATCAAGCTGAACGACGGTCACGTCGTTACCGGCAAATCGTCGCCGATGATCTCGGCAGCGTCCGCGGCTATGATAAACGCAATAAAATATCTGTCGGGCATAGCGGACGATATACATCTGATCTCACCCGTAGTGCTTGAGCCGATAACTGCGATGAAGCGTTCGATAGGCTCAAAGGCGAGCAAGCTCAATCTGCACGAGGCGCTGATAGCGCTGAGTATATGCGCGGCTACGAACCCGTCCGTCGCTTACGCTCTGCAGAAGCTCCCCGAGCTCAATCATTGCGAGGCGCACTCAACAAAAATGCTCACCCCGAGCGAGGAGGACTACATAAAGAAGCTGCACATAAACCTCACGTGCGAGCCTGAGTTTATTTCAAAGGATCTGTATATCAATTAAGAATTCAGAATCAAAAATCAAAATCAAACGTTATGATCCGTCCGTTTCAGGGCGGATCTTTTTTACAAAACCGTAATTGACTGCCGTGTTATAATATTTCCGTTTACGGCAGGGAAGCGGATCGCTCCGGAATAAACGGCATAAGACGTTATACGGGATGTTTATGCTGAATCAGGAGTACCGCGTCAGTGCGAAACGGCGCTTACCGGAAAAAGCATCTGACTTCGGACGTTATTATACGTTACTGTTTCTTTTTGTGCTTTATACGTTTAATATCGCGGCGGTCAGGCTGTTTTTTTGATTTTCAATTCTGAATTCTTGATCATGCGCTTAGGGTAACGAGAATTATCCGAACCACGTTTTCGGACGGCATCTCGCCGCTCCTGCTTCGTTAAACCCCTTGCTGTTACGTATAGTAGCACCTGCGGGCTTTGCCTCGCAGGAACAACGATCTGTTCGTCCGAAAATCC
>JAEEGL016995910.1_pt1 | contig 56690 bp, 47 predicted proteins | sample 9134231 | NCBI WGS metagenome assembly JAEEGL01 (sample SAMN16246548, study PRJNA631951) | gut metagenome | biome: gut microbiome; feature: rumen; material: fiber-attached | host: Bos | place: Iran: Karaj | collected 2018-10
ACCTTTTCGCCAAGTTTCATGGCGTCAAGCGCTTCGCTAAATGTCATCATCTTAGTTATTGTATCTAATATTGGTTATTCTTGCCCACTCTGAATTCTTGTACTCAGCAAGGTTCTTCGAGTTCGTGTAACTCATTGCCGAACGTAGATAATCAGTCTCATTTTCAGCCCATCCTGCAAGATCAAACTCAACTTTCTGATATTTGAGCAATCCTTCAGACGTTTTCAGTTTCTTCGTTTCAATTCCGTTGGCATCGTTAATGAGCCCTTGGGCAATCTTCGTACTCATTCCGAAATTCTCCTTCCAAACGGTAAGTTTTCCTGCCTTTACAAGTTTATAAACGTCCTTGTATTTGTTTTTCGGAACTTCCCTACCGAAATAGAACAGGGTTTTCAACGGGCGTGCTATCTTCTTGCCACGTACATTCCAATAGAAGGTGCCATAAGTCGTTTTTCCCGCACTTTCTATCGCCTTATTGAACAGACTTCCAATCATAACATAATCGGCGTAAATAAGGGCTTTTTGAATGTCTCTATAGCCACGGATACCACCGTCTGCAATAATCTTGCATTTGAAATTCATTTTCGTTTTAATCTCATATATCTCCTTTATGAGACTGAACGGCGGATAGTGTACGGCTGTATTGGAAGAAGTACTGCAAACGTTTCCGGTTCCAATAGAAACTCTCACATAATCCACGCCTGCCTCCTCATAGGCCCAATATGTCTCAGGATTTGCAATATTGCCCGTCATAATAAGGATCCTTGGACCGTACAGTGCCTTGATACACTCCACGGTGTCAAGTAGGCATTTCATGTGTCCGTTCGCAAGGTCAATGCAGATTTTTAGCGGATACTCGTGCGATACGGTTGACGGCGGTATTCTCATGTGATTGCAGAAGCACTCTTTTGCTTCATTCATTGAGAATGCCACAAAATTTCTGTCCAACGGCCCGCACCCTTCAAGATACCGAAGCCTATCTTCAAGTGAATAACTTCTTGGAATTACAACAGCAATCCTGGCCTCGTTGAAATCCAATAAATTTTCAAATGAAACGACAGAACTCATGCAACTCGCAAAAATGGGCAAATATCCGTGCTCATCATACGGGTTGCATTGGCTTCTACTGCATATATCCGTTGTAACTTCAGGAACGATAGTTACATCGTCGTAATTAAGTTTGAAATCGTTATTCACCATCCCTCGGCTCTTTACGGTTTTTCTTTGTAATGAACGTCTCAAACTCCGCAACAACATCATAGAGTTTGTTAGGAAGAATGCTGATTACCTCTTCCTGTATCCACTGAGGGACGCCATAGTAGGCACCGGCCAGTGCACCCGCCATACAAGCAATCGTATCAGTATCTCCACCGATAACGGCGGCTTTTTCAATGGCGTCTTCAAACGAGTTGCTTTCCAAGAAAGCAATAATGGCTTCCGGTACGCTTGTCTGACAGGTTGCGTCAAACTTGTGAGCACGACTCACGACTTCCAAATTATCGTTAAGCGTAACAAAGTCAGAAACGTGCTTGTCCAAGTCATAGCCACACTCACCCTCGATTGCAAATTTGATATCATCCTTATCGTACCCTGAGTTTGCTAAGAACACACCCATAGATATTGCCTTAGCGCCCTTGATACCTTCTTCGTGGTTATGCGTAACCGCAGCACTCTTTTCGGCGAGTTCAAGGCATTCGTTCAAATTCCTTGCAAAATAGCCTACAGCACTGCACCTCATTCCGGAACCGTTGCCGAATGAGCCGATTGGTTCGTCATTGTCCTGATTAAGCCATTTCCTGAATTTGCTTCCGTACCCCGCATCCGGGAACGCATTTGCAAATCCCCTGAGCGACGCTGCAAGCACGTCGTTCGTGTGCTCCTTATCAACCATTAGCCAACTTGCAACAGCACAGGTAAGGACGGAATCGTCAGTAGCCTTGCTACCGTTCCTGAACCAATCTATACCGTACTGTTTCGTATTGTGCCATTCATACGTGCTGCCGAGAATATCACCGGCAATGGCACCAATAAAATTTCCCATTTGTTTAATTTTTTACGTTAACCTTTCCAAAAATCATGTTCGCAAGCATTGTAAGCCCGAACGTCTGCCAAAATGTAAGGGTTGTAAGCCCAAAAATAGTCGGCATTAGCCAATTCCATAGCCACATAACAGGATATGTGAGCAAAATTGAAAAACCAATGCTCATAGCCAAAATTGAAAAAAATGTTCTAATGAACACCGTAATCATACTTTTTTCGTCAAACTTGTCCATATTACTCCATTTCAATTTGATCCTCGTTCATAAGCACAATCGGAGCATTCGGACCGAAGTACGGAATTGCCCTGATAGTATTGTACTCAATAAACTCAATTGCTTCTTCTTCAGTCATGCCATCTTCTTTCACAAGGCATTCAACCATTTTATTGAAAGAATATACGACTCTGTCATCGTGAGACGTGCCGATTATGGCGTCCTCATAATCAGGGTTCTCGAAGACGATTGCGTCCTCAAACCCAAGTTCACATAATGTATCTCTTTTACCCATAACACCGCAAATATACAAAAAAACGCCCGCGTTTGCAGGCGTTTCTTCTTAGATGACAACCTTTACAGGTACCTTTCGCATTTTGGCAATTGCGTAAGAGCAAAGTTTCTCAACCTGCTCGACGCTCATACCATACTTGTCGGCGATTTCTGTGTCGCTGTACTGACGGTCGTAATCAACGCCGTAACGCATTTTCACTACGTCAGCCGCCTTTTCAGGGAGTACGGAAAGATACTCTTTCAGAACTTCCTTGAGATAGTCGTTCTCGGCCTCTTCTTCGTAATCATTTACGGAAGCCGTCTTCTCGTTGAAATCGGAAGACTCCTCAACAGTGTAGTCCTCGGAAAGATCTTCGTCAATGGAACTAAGCGCCGTTTCAAAGAGGTCGTCATCCTTGCTAACGGAGATATTGAAGTTCTCCAAGAGAGCCTGCTTAATCTCGTCGTTAGTTGGAGTGCGTCCGAACTCAGCGAAATACTTCTGTCTGAACGCCTCGGACTTCTTGTTAATGTTACCGACCTGAGAGCTGTGGGAAACCATATCTCTCTTCGTAAGCATGTAGTAGTTCATCTGACGACGAATGTACCACACACCGTAGGTGATGAATTTGTAACCCCTGTCAGGGTCGAACTCCTCCAGCGCCTTCATTAAGCCGATAACGCCTTCATCGACGTAGTCAACTACTTCCGTCTCGTTCCTTGCATAGATTTTAGCAAGAGCATAAATGAAACGCAGGTTTCCGAGAATCAATCTGTCCTTTGCGAACTCATTTCCGTTCCTGTACTGCTCAAAAAGTTCTTCTTCTTCCTGAACTGAAGGGACGGGATATCGCCGTACGTCCGCAAGGAAAGAATTCAACACATCATTTGACCTAAAATATTTGCATCCGTGGTCACTAATCCTCATAAAAAGTTAATGTTTTAAGTTTAGTTATTGAAAGATAATTTGAAAAGAATAAAAAGTTAGACGAAAAGATCGGGCAAGCTGTCAAGAATGTCCTTTCTCAACTCCCAATTTGAGCATTTCAAAGTGGGCTTTTTGAGCGGTAGTGGCTCGATTTCGAGCGTCTTGACAGCATAACCGCCACCTTCCTTCTTAAGCGTTTCCAACATTTTGTTGAGTGCATTTTTCTTGTTCAACTCGTTTCCGCAAAAAAGCGGTCCGTTTTCATCGTCCGAAAGTTCTTCGGTACAATGGGCACAGTTAATGCACATTTTCTTGAACGTGTGCACATTCTCGCACACGCCCTCTTCATCTATCGGCTCACCGCAATATACGCATAGCTTACTCATATATACTTACTCTTCGACTTTTTCCCAAATTCTTTCGTTACTTTTTGCCTTATATGTTCCGGGAACAAGTCCCCCCTTGTTCACGAACTGATGCACAAGTTCCTCGATGTCCTGAATGTGATCAACCACGTACCCGTGAATTTCCCACATATAATCTTCAAGTTCTTTCGGGAACTGAACGCCGAGCGGATCTTCCTCGGTTCCTTCAATGTGTTTGTCGTATATTCCAAGAATCATAGAAACATCCTCAAAGACATACGAGCCACCATACAGGCTGTTGAAGTCGATACCCCAAGTCAGTTTGCCCTGAGTTTCCCAAGCATTCCTGTCCGAAGGGAAATCCGTAAAGTTGATACGAGACACCAATTTCAGGATGTCGTCAGTTAATTTTACTGTTAAAACTGCCATAATGTTTCAAAAATATTAAGATTTTATCATTTATCCAAATCGGTTTTCTTGACAGTGATCACATTGTCCCACGAAAACGTCTTCTTTTTTCTCCTGTAATCTCCCGGCATTTGCTTGAATATTCCGTTCTCACGTATCCAATACAACTTGTTCATGGCACGGTTATACTCATCTACCCCAATCTCTCCGTTTTTTTTCTTCCTTTTAAGAAGAATCATTTCCCTATACGTTGTATCCCTTACCGTTTCAGGCACGAAATCATAAACGTCGATGTTGCAATCTTGGAACACACGGCTGTAAATTCCAAGTATCTTGTCCTTGTCTCCGTTTCCGTCGTACTTGCTACTTCCGATAATGGGAGACGCAATACGCTTTCCCTTATACTTCTCCGCTACGTGCTCAAGGCACTTTCTCAAATGCTCATACGAAACGTATTCCTTGTTCTTTCTATATCCCCCGTTGTGCATATAGCACATACAGAAGATAACTCCGTCGCACTTGCACTCAAATACGGTTCCGTATTTGTTCCTGTCCCCGTACGGTGAATTCCTGTTCTCTTCTTCCCTTACGAACGGAAAATTCACGGCAATTTCATTCGCAAACCCTCTTGAGAAAGAATTGTTAATACCCATACCGACAAGCACCACATCATATTCAAAAATGTGGTTTGTCAATACCTGTTCAAATATATGCATCATATTTCAAATATACAAAAAAACGCCGAATTACTCGACGTCTTTTGCAACAACATACTTAAAATGCACGTTTCCGATACATACATCAACTTCGTCCACTTCAGGAGGGACTCCTTCCTTGTTCCCGTTATAATAGAACTCTTCGTTCACTTTCTTGAGCACTTCATCAGACCTTACTTCCATTCTTATCTCAAAACTGTCGTTTGGATATCCCGCTTCGGAAATAGCAGTCTGTATCTTGAATAGATCGTCAAGTTTTAATACCCTGTCTAACTGCATGTCCGTACTATTTTATTGAAAAGTCTCTTTAGCCAACCCGCTTCCTTCTTTTTCTTCTCAGGCTCCTTCGGTATTGAAGACAGTGTTGCCTTTATGTCGTCTCCGACGTTTGATTTCACACTATTAGCGAACGAAGCCTTTTCAGCATTAAGTTTTTCTTCTGTCAGTTTGAGTTCGTTCTTCGCATCCCTCAACTGTTTTGATAATGTCTCATCAAGCTTACTCATCTTCGAAAATAGGTGTGTTTTTGTCAATATAATCGTCTATGTTCCACAATAAGTGGCAAATACCCGCACAATAGCAAGCGTCAAGTATCATGGCAACCCACCACAGGTCGGTTCCGTGGAATGCCATATTGAACGGGCTGATTGGAATTGTTGGAATAACAAACCAATTGAAAAGCGAGAACACCCACCCAACGTTTGTCGGGAAGCACGTCATACACTTGAAAAGAAGCCCGAAATTCGGCCCGACACGCTCAGCCCAAGCCCTTAGCCTAAAAAAGATGTTGAAAGGCCCAATTGACTGAGTGAAAATAACGCTCATACCATATACAAAGAATGTATAAGCAAAAAGTATCAACCAATCCATAGCTAATTCTCCGTAATTGTTTTAGCAAACGCCATTAGGCTGTTATCGTTGTTTTCTTCAGGTTTTTTTTCTTCCTGAACAGGTGGAGTCTCGGTAACAGGCTCCGACTGGTTCACTTCGCCCTCTGTTTCTCCTTCCCCAGTAAATGCCTGAACCACCGTTTCCTTTACCTTCGCCTTTTTGCTGCTTTTTTTCTGTGGCTCGAAGACAAACCTAAGCGTTTTCAACTTATCAAGCGATTCTCGTGCGAAAATGTCTCCGAGTTCCTTGATCATCTCGTTGAACAGCCCTTTCCTTTCTTCAACTTTCTTGTTAAAATCAATAACATAGTCAATTGCGTCAAAAATGCACCCGCTTCCGTTTCCAATCTCGGTAACGAAGCAAATTCCTTCCTGTATCGGTGCAATTTCTACTTTAAAATTGGCCTTCAACGCATCCTTATCGGGTATCTTCCAACTTTTTGGAAGCCGAACAACCGAATATGCGGCTGATTCTTCCGCCATTACGTTGAAAGACACGAAATATGGTTTTATTCTTTCTATTCTTTCAGAAATATCCATTGCTACAACTTAAATCCTGTGAAAATTATTGTGAAAATGTACGAAATGGCTACCGCCGCAAGGATAAGCCTTTTTTTACCCGGCTCGTACTTACCGCTTGTGATTACTTTTATGACGAAATCGAAAATTTCCCTAAGCACAATCAAGATTGCGAAAATAAGGAAAAACACCATTATCTTTGTTGCTATCATATATAGTCGTTTTGCTAAATATACTAAAAAAATCGCGGAAGTTAAGAACTCCCGCGGCCTGTGTGAAAAAATACTTTGCTAAAATTTGTATGTAGCCATAAGTCCTACGGCGTGTTTCTTAATGTCCCAATTATATTCGTACATAAGAGACGCGCCATATTTGTCATCAAAGAACATTCCCGCATTTACAACCACGTCAGGCATTGTAGTCACGCCTGCACCGACAAACGGGGCGAATTTCTTCCCGACTGTCGTTGTGACCGTAGTTTCCTTATATACGGGATTGAAAGTGGTGCTAACCCACGTTATCCTGTTGTACTGTGCCTTAGCCTTAACGATTGCGGTTCCTACGGTGTCAATGTCAAACACTTTCTGTTCATACATTCTTTCCGTAGCCCAATCCTTAATGACCGCTGCAGTATCTTCCTTCGTTACGAATACGATACTGTCCTTCGTAACAACAGGGAACAACTCTTTGAATTTCCCGCTCTTGATACAATCCGCTATGATATTTGCCGTATCCGCAGGCAACTTTACATAGACGGGCTCAGGATTTGTCACCTCTATCTCTATCGGCTCACCGGGAAGATACACGGTAACCGTGTCGGTCTTATGCTTGACAGTCTGTCTTCCCGTAAAGAAGCCTGTACCGAGCAAACCGGCAACAAGGGCGATAATACCAATCGTCTTAGCAATCTTTTTCTTGGTTTTCTCGTCCTTTAACCACTGAATAAAAGTTTGGGCGAAATTTTTTGTTTCGCCCAATCCCTCAGTCTTATTTTTTCTTAGTTTTAACTTTGACATATTCTTCGTCTAATAGTGGTGAGATTGTTGATGAGTATTTGTGCAGGATTGCAAGTGCTTCCCCCCGATTTACTTCAACGTCTTCCAAGAACGTTACACCGAGAATGCCAATTTCTCGCATATTGCTCCCGTAAATCATTTGGAATGCGAAATATTTACCGCCGTTCAATCTCATCCTGCTGTAAAATCTTTCGTCAATACTTACCAGTTCATCAATTCCGCCAGCCCAACTTCCCTTGTCGTGGACGAGTGTTGCGAAGTTGTACCTTGACAATGATACATTCTGTATCTCGTCGCTAATGTCGTCAGATCCGTCGTTGATGAATGTGAGGTCACCGAATTGCCACTGCAATCCGCTAGGATTCGCCTTTCCGTTGTGGAATTCTAAAATGTAGGCTCTATCTGCGTCCATTTCCATTGCCAGCTGATTTAGGTAAGCCCTAATCATAGGAGAAGACTCCATACGGTAGTCAGTTGAAGCGTTGTGCTTTTCGGAAACATACTGTGAATACTTCTCAAACACGACGCCTGGGTTAGTAGCAATGTAAACCGCAAAGGAGAAAAACAGGAACATTATGATACCATATATGGTCTTTAACGGGCCATATTTACCAAGAACGTCCATGACTTTCTCGAAAGAGCTGAAAGATCCGTGTGTTGTCATTTCCGGTTTCTTTTCTTTATTCTCTTCCATTGGCTACTGTGGTTTTTAGTTTGATTATTTGTTCAAACCGCGAGCAAGGTCCATAATCTCTTGGAAGCTCTGGTTCTCTTCTATACGCTGTTTTGGTGTTGAAGGTGCGAACTCCGTTTCGTGCTTGTAATTGAAAAGCTCATTGATTCTGTTAAGCTGTTCGTCCAACTTCTCTTGGTTGTTGTAACTGACAACATTTGTCTCAATAAGTCCCGTCTTCTCACACTTTGAGCATTCGACGATATATTCATTACCGACAGAATCTTTCATATATATCTTCTGTCCGTCAACCTTATATTCCTCAGGAATACGTGTAAGCATTTGTCCTTCATTCAGGAACTTAGTATGCTTGAAAAGAAGCCTTTTGGCTTTTGGTGCTGATTCGTACATAGTGTTCTTTTTTGGATTTTCTTTTGGCATGTTATGTCCTTGGATACCGGAAGTTGCGAGATCATGCTTAACCTCGTTGGCTTCGTCAGAGGCCTTCTTGAAATTCTTCATTATCTTGCCTTCCTTGTCAAATTCACCGGATTTTTCAATCCCGTTTTCTTTTTCGAGCTTTGATGTGTAGCCCTTTGCTTGCGCTTCAACCTTATCCTTAAATGCCTTATCCGGCTCAGTGCGCGGATTATAGTCCAAAGTTGTCCTATTGCCATCGATCTTGTCGGGGAGTGTGCCTTTCTTCTCAGGCTTCAAACCGCCGTCGTAATCTTTAGCAGCCTTTTCAGCATCCTTGTAGGACTTTTCGTTGTTGCGCTTGTTATCAGCGTCCACGCGAGGTCCCTTGACGGGGCTGAACTCGTTCGTGCTTTCCCTGATAAGCTTTTTTAGTTCTCCTACTTTGTAACTTATTATGCTCATTTTTGGCTTATTTTTTATCTACTTATAAATACTTTTTACTTTTTATTTGTATAATCACCACGGATTGCGAAATCTGTCATAATAGCCCATTACGTCTGAAAACAACCCTGGCATATATCTCTCTTCTTTCATTTTGTTGAGTTTATATGCGTCAGGCTTCGCTTTTCCAGACTCTTCGACTATCTTCTTGTTAATGTCCTCAACCGCTTTTCTTGCGGCATAAGGCATTCCGTCATTTACGCTTCTTAGTTTCATCGTCCATTTGATTTATGCAAATTCCGCCGGGCGTCCTGTCCAATGCAGGGTCAAGAAACTTGTTCTTTTTCTTTCCCTTGCCGGGGAATGGTGCGTCATAGCCCATATCTCCACGGGTTGTATCAGCACCGACTGAGAAAGTGGTAGTTGCACCACCAAGCCCCTCTTCTTCCAATATTCTTTGGTACTGTTCCTCGGTAATATAAATTCTACGCCCTTTCTTAGCCTCTGCGGTGATTGTCTTACCAAGGATCGGGTTGGTGCTCCTTTTTTCACCTTGTGCACCGACATATATTCCACGCCTTTGCACCTGCCCGAAAGGAACATCATATCCAAGGTCGCCACGAGTTGTCTCAGAAGCAACGGAAGACGTGCTCGTAGCACCTCCGCTTCCGTCTCCACCGGCAGCCATTCCGCCGCCTTCGCCTTCCTCATTTATCCCGCCACGTTTCCTGTAAACGTCTCCGTCGGGACCGTTAAGTATCTGCTTTTTCATTTCTTCTTCGTTTTCAAATACTGATTCGTTCACGTTCTTCTCAAAGAACTTGATATACATTCTATGAAGCCTTTTCTCGAAATCCTTTTTGTGTATCTTAAATTTGACTACATATTTTGCATCCTTCTCGTCTGAATTCGTCCTGTCAAGTATTTTCTCGTGCCTTTCGATAACGTCCCTTGAAAGGAGTTCGTTTATCAGTTTCTTTCTCGTGAATTCCCTGTCTTTCAGATATTTGCTCGGCTGAGCGTCAACGGGGTTCTTGAGCAGCTTCGCAAGAAACGCCCTTACCTCTGACTGAAATCTATAAAACGTTGTATCAAGTTCTTTACTCATCGTGCAAGTGACTTAAAGATACCGTTATGCTGCCAAAGCACCCTGAACATTTCTGAAATGCAGTCAGCAATGATTTCCTTGACTTTTTTTTCAAAGTCCTTGTCGTGCTTTATGATATTGATAACATCGGACTTCTTCATTTCCTCTGTCACCATTTCTATTATCTGTTGCTCTGTAAGTACCATTGTGAGTGCTTTTTATTTATTATAAATACTTTTTTAGAACAAGAAGCCTTAACTTTTTCAGATTAAATAGTATTTATTAGTAAAAGGGCGGGTATTACCCCGATTATTTGTTTATGCCTAAAAAACTTACAGCCGAAGAATTTATAGAAAAATCCAGAAAAATTCATGGAGATAAATACGACTATTCAAAAGTCGAGTATGTTAATAGCCAAACAAAAGTTTGTATAATTTGTCCTGAACACGGAGAATTTTGGCAAATTCCGAATTCTCATCTACTTGGGTTTGGGTGTGCTAAATGTGCAAAAAAGAAACTAGGCGAAACATTCAAAAAAACAACAGAACAGTTCATTGAGGAAGCGAACATTGTACATGACGGTAAATACGATTATTCAAAATCTGACTATAAAGGGAAAGATGTTAAAGTGCTCATAATTTGCCCCGAACATGGAGAATTTTGGCAAACCCCGCATAACCATCTAAACGGAGCCGGTTGCCCTAAATGCAAATACAAAAATTTCAGTGAAAAATATAAAGACACCGCAAAAACGTTCATTGAAAAAGCGAGACTAATGCACGGAAACAAATATGATTACTCAAAAGTTGAATATGTTGATTCACATACGAAAGTGTGCATAATTTGTCCCGAACACGGTGAATTTTGGCAAAGGCCAAACAATCATATACATGGATGGGGTTGTACTAAATGTTCAGGGCAATACAAAAAAACCACTGAAGAATTTATTGAACTTTCAAAAACGCTATATCCGGAAAAATATGAATATACGAAAACTACATACGTAAACGGGAAAACGCCTTTAATTATTACCTGCAAAAAACATGGCGACTTTAAAGTTTACCCTAACGATCATTTAAAAGGGCAAGAATGCCCTGAATGTACGATATACAAACTTGAAGGAGACATAAAATCAATGCTCGACAAGGAGAAAATTGAATACGTTTGGCAATATTCAAACGAATACCTCGGTAGTCAAAGATTGGATTTTTACTTACCGAAACACAGAATTGCGATAGAATGTCAAGGTGAACAGCATTTTCGTCCTGTTGAATTTTTTGGAGGGGAGGAAAAATACCAATATCAAAAAGCGTGGGATGAGAGAAAAAAAAGAATTTGCCTTGAAAACGGTGTTACTCTTTTTTACTACACTAGTAAAAAAAATTTCATAAAATACTCCGCGCAAATGCCGAAAAACACGTTTTATAATGTAGAAGCCATTCTCGAAAAAATAAAAACTCGTGAGTAATCACGAGTTTTTTCTTGAATAATCTTTCTTCAATTTGTCAAGCAGATCGGTAGAAGCTTCCCACTCATCTCTCCAGTTTTTGTAGAAGCCCGAAATCCTCTGAAGGGTGTTTAGTACATCATCCGTAAGGGCAAGTCCGTCAACAAAAATGTACGGTGCGTTGGTAACGTCGTTAAGGCTGAATTGAAACTTCAACCCTGAGAGGTTCGGAATGCTTCCACTGAATACGAGGTTTCCTGACTTCGGATAGAATACAAGCGGATTGCTTTCTGCATCTTCCGAATTCTCGTCGGCGAACTTCGCACCACCACTAACGGTCTTGCGGAAATTCTCAATCTGATTCGTAAGTACATTCTGACCGAAACGGGGTTCGTTTGTAATGGCGATAATATCGTCGCCATTGTCGTCTCCCGCTTCCTCGTTCAACATTTTCCTGCCACGCTTTCTGACTGAATTCTCTCTGATAAACTCAATCATTTGCTGACTCTGCTCGTATTCTTTCGTTGCTTTCATATCTCGTTTTTAATTATCCCAACCACTTGATACACCATTCCAGAAATCTCCAAGCCACCTTCTCATTCCTTTCCTCTGTTTCGGTGTCAAAGCTGCCTCTTCCGCCTCAATTTCCTTCCTGAGTTCTTCTTCCATTTCACGGATCTCATTCAAGGTTTCCTTCGCCGCACTTTCCACTTTCTGAGGCTCAAGATTTCCAATTTCCGCTACCTTCTCTTCCAAATTTTTCGTAACTTCATCAAACTTCTCAACCGTTTCCTCAACCTCTTTGAGCGGATTATCTTCTTGTACAGGTTCTTCAACGGGCTCTCCGTCTTTTAGCCCGTCAACTTCTTCCTCCTGCTCTGCCAACACGTCTTCTGCGGGCTCCTTTCTATCTTCAGCCTGAACAACTTCGGGCTTCTCTTCTGCAAGGATTTCTTCTGAACTTACTTCCGGCGTGCCGGCATTTTCTTCAATAACGACGTTCTCCTTGGGAGCCGCCTTCTTGCTTGTTGTTTTCTTCTCTGCCATTTCTTATAAATATCTTATCTTCGTTATTTTAACTATCTTGAAAGGTATTTGTTGTCCACCAGCATTGACTCGGAACGTATTTTCCTGAATGCACTTTCCATTATCTGACGAACCCTTTCCTTAGTTAAATTATATTTTTTTCCGATATCTTCAAGGGTATTTTCACGATACCCGCATCTGCCATAATACATGTTGATTATGTCTGCTTCCCTATCGGACAGGATAGACATTATGTTCTCAATGAAACTCTTTATGTTTCTCTCGTCTTCGAGATTATCGTCATCGACTATGAATTTATCTTCGTCGTATGCGTCCTGTTTCACTTTTACCGCCTGCTCGCCGTCTTCCAAATCGTCGTCGTATTGGTCTTCATGATCAACAGGAAGTTCGGACGCAGGCATCCTGTTCTTCTTGATAATGGCATTCTGCATTCGTTGCATTATCCACCATTTAGAATAACTTATCAGCTTTACGTCCTGTTTTAAGTCGAACTTGTCTATCGCTTCTAAGAGCCCGTCATTCGCTTCAGAAATCAATTCCGAATAACTTACGCCCCTGTTCCTGTATGCGTTAGCCAATTTACAGGCATACCGAAGGTTGCAGGTTATCAATTTATTCCTTGCATTGAGGTTGTTATGCTGCCTGTATTCAACTAAAAGTTCGTGTTCTTCTTCCTTTGTGAGTGTTTTGTAATGTGCGAGACTGTCAAAATATTGCTTTACGGCAGAATCAATTTCAAGTTTTGGTACATTATCAGCCATTTTAAATTGTTAAACATAACTTCATTATCACAACACTTCAATTCTTGAAATGTCATTTTCCTTCTTTACTACAATCTGCGTATCGTGCCAATCGGCAATTGCCTTAAGGTGCGTAATCTGCAGGATAAAAGCATAATCCTTTACAATCTTATCGTATAGGAGTTTTGTCTTGTCATAGTTCTCATCGGCGACGCCTCCAAGAATTTCGTCAAACACGACGAAGGACGGCTTGCTGAAAGTTGAAATCTTTGAAAGGACACTACGGAGTGCGAGACTTGCAACCGTCTGCTCAAAGCCTGAGCAACCACCAAGGCTCTTTGTTACCCCGTTATGAATATGGTTGAATGCCACATCATTATGGTTGTCTATGACGATTTCAATGTCAAAGTCGCAAACATCTGACAGAAGCCGCTTCAACTCACCGTTAATAAGAGGAAGGGCACCACGGATAACCATCTTTGAAATGCCGTTCTTTCCAACCATTTCAAGATAGACTTTCCAAGTCCTAACGAGTTTTTCCTCACCGACTATTACTTCAATGATTTTTTCGTTGTCAGAGATAATCTTCCTGTTCGCCTTTATCTCGGAACGGGCTTCGTCCATCTTATGTTCAAGACCCCTCTTGATTTCCTCTTCTCCCTTAATGGAAACGTCGATGGCGTTTATCTTTGCGGTAATCTCGTTGTTTTTCCTGATTGCTTCATCGTTTTTCTTCAAATCCTTGAGAATACGCTTGCAGTCCTTCACTTTCGCTCTCAGGTTTTCGAGATCCACTTCATTTTTTTCTATAATGAGTCCGAGTTTGACTTTTTCTTGGTATTTTTTTCTATTTTCAGCCAAATTTTTGAGATTTTTTTCCAAATTGGCTAATTTTTCGTCAAGTTTTTCAAGTTCTTTGGATTTCTCCTTAATTTCTTGCTTTTTCTCCTTAATTTTCTCCGTATTGTCAACGTCTTTCAGTTTTGAACCGCACAAAGGGCAAAATTCACCCTTTTTCAGCTGATCAACCTCTGTTTTTAGACGGTCAATGGCATTTTCAAGGTTGGTACGCTTAATAGACAAAGATTTGTCTTCGGAAACAGCGTTATTGTAGTCATCTTCATTGAATTCTACGTCCTTTACTGCTTCGTACGCCTTTTCATTATCTTCTTTCTCCTTAGCCTTCTTGATTCCCTGCTCGGTAAGGCTTTTTTCTCTCTCCTCAACGCTATGCTTGTCAACTTCCGTGAGTTCTTCGTCTATTTGAGGCTTTGATTCAAGAAGTTCGTCACGACGTGTGCGATAATCCGACAATCTCTTCTCGGATTCTTCCTTCTCCTTACTCCATTTTACGCCCTGCTCAATGAGAGCGTCGTTATCGGCCTTCAATTCCTCGTTATCGCCAATTAGTTCTTCCTTACTGTATTTGTTCAAAAGGAGTTTCGGCGACACCGACTTGTTGAAATACTCTCTTGCGAGTTTGTCTTTCTCTTCAAGCGGGAGAAGCCCAATCCAACGGGCAATAAGACGCCCCCTATCGGTATCCTTGAGTGAGATAAGTCCTTCAAGATTGCGTCTATCAACGCAAATCATGAGGTCGAAATCGCTCTCATTACCGATAGCCTCCTTAATAGCCTTGTTAGTCTCCCTTCCACTGACTTCGCTCTCATTCTCTGCGTCGTCTTCAAGGTCAACATATTCGCCGTTTACCAACTTGTAGTAATATACTTTCTGTGCAACCTTGCTCTTTTCGCTTCTTCTCTTCAAATCTGGCCGGGTTACCGTTCTCTTGATAACGTAGTCTGTGCCATCAATTGAAACACAGCCCTCAACCTTGACTTCGGTTGCTTCTGGCAAGAAATCATTGAATGTTCTTGCGAGAGTCCAGTTTCCTTCACGTGAAGTTACCTTGCCGAACAACAGGAAACGGAAAAGATCAAGGCAGAAAGTTGACTTTCCACCTTGGTTTGCGGGCTCAGAAGACAAAAGCACCAACCCCTTCAACGTTGTAAGGTCAATATAGTTGTCAGGGCCGTACGACATAAAGTTGGACCAACGTATCCACTTTATCACGTACTTCTTGTGCTTATCATAGGCTTCAAAATTGATGTTCGCATTCATTGCATTGTCAATCTTGATTATCTCGTCATAATCAACATCCACAATTTTTTGCTGCTCCATATACTGTTTGTACAGTTCCTGCATAAACAGCGGATCCTGTATGTTCCGTGCAGCACTGTTCGAGAACGCATCAACGCCTGAGTTGCCTTCCTCGTCAATGTATTCCGGCTCAACCGTAACGTTGTTTTTCGGTATCCCGTACTTTCTTGCAAACTTTGCTATGATGTCCGCCTCCTTCTCGTGGGAATAGTCCACGGGAAGAACACGCCATTTAAGGTTTACCCTTGCCTTCTGACCAATATCTACTTTCTTCATTTGATTGGTTTAATAGTATGTTTCTTGACTGTTTTTTTCTCGGATTGTGACACGTTGCTAGAATTCGTGCTAGAATTCTTGTCTAAATCTACATTTTCCTTGTCTAATTGAGACACATGGTCTAGATTCTTGTCCTGATTCGGCGATTCATTGAACTTTTTTACCGCATCTTCCAACGCTTCTTTCGTATAGACTCTTCCGTTAGCGTCAGGTTTGTCGGTGACAAACGTTTCCTGATGCGTTTTTATGAACTCTGAAAGCTTCTCCCTGTCGTGTATAATTTCATTGATTTCCGCAATTACGGCTTCATCAAATTTCTTATTTCCAACGAAGGTAACTTCTTTCTTGAACGGGGCAGTCCCATACTTATCCTCCATAAACGCCTTTTTCAGTAGGGCGTTGACGTACTCGCTCGGTTTTAGACCGTTTAATTTGCAGTACTCCTTTATTTCTCCGTAAAGTTTTTTATCTATCTCCATACGGCAAATATACAACTTTTATTGAATATTACCCTAATTTTTATACTTTTCCTAAAAAGAGTAATGTGCGAAGATTTATTTCAATCTCCTGAGCAAGAGATAGAAGCGATAAACGAGAAAAAGTTTATACTTCATAGCGGAAGGGAAAAAAGAATTCTCAACAAACTTTATCCGTATCAAGAAAACTTAATACGGAGCATTTATGGCAACAAATGTACTGTAGCATTGAAATCAAGGAACGTTGGGTGTACGACCGTGTATCTCATACATTTGGTTATGCTGTTGTATAAAGCGTACATAACAAGCCATAAAATGTATGAAGAATGCAATTTTGTGATTGTTTCACCAACCCAATCAATGCTGTTTTGGAACAAGGATTTCATTAACGAAATAATTTATCAAATGGGGGACGTGGATTTCGCTAAAACCGCAATGGATCATTTCAAGTTCGTTTCTTCCCGTTCACAGGCAACAAACCTTCGCGGTTACTCGCATCAAGAAATAACAGAGGTGTTTTTTGACGAATATGAATTTTTCACAAACGATCCTGACATTTCAGTCTTTGGTGCATTCAAAATCTGCAGGGTGGTTGGAATTACATCAAAAAATCGCGGGAAAAACCTAAACACGGTTTGCGACCTTAACGATTTCATTGAAGTATGTGGGCACGGTGACGTTAATGTAGTTATGATACCTTGGTACGCCTGCCCTAAGTTCAACAGAAACCTTAAATGGGCAAGAGGCAAGGAAACTATTACAGAACGCACACTTGACCCAGAAGGAAACATTAGATACCGCCCGTTCGTTTGGCTTACACTGAAAATGGACGGATGGGAGCCATACAACGAGTGGCGTAACGATATGCTGAGAGCAGGGCTTAAAAAAGAAGAACTATTAGATATTATATTTTTCCAAGATGAGCGAAATGAACAAAATTTACCCAAGTTTAATTCTTGGTCTTGACATAAGCACGGCGTGCATTGGTATCTCCATTATATATGATGATGGAGTAAATGAACCGCAGATTGAACTGATTTCACACGTATCTCCGAAGATTGACAAGAATATCAAGGGCATTGAAGCGTTGATACTCAGGAAGCAAATCTTTGAAGAGGATTTCCTGTGTAAAATGGATGAAATTTTAGCAAAAATAAATTGCCCAATCAAGAAAATCACGGAGGTCGTCATTGAATCGCCTATGGTGTATGCCACGGGCGGCTCTAACGCAGCTACTGTCGCAACCCTGCTTCAATTCAACGGTATCCTTTCGGACTCCGTGTATAGAACGCTTCACCTAATCCCGAATTACGTGTCAAGTTATGATGCGAGAATGAGGTCATTCCCTAACCTTCTTGCAATCAGGAAATTTAACAAGAAAGGCGTTATTTATCCTCTAACCCATATTAAAAAGGCACTGAAAGAGAACGCACTCATACTTTTCGGCTCATACCCGTTCGATTGCGACAAGAAGTGCATTATGATGAACGCCGTAACTGAAAAATATCCGGGAATACCTTGGATATATAACAAGAAAGGTGAGTTGAAAAAGGAGAACTATGACTCTTGCGATGCACTTGTCTGCGCACTCGCATATTCAAACGAAAAACGATACGGGGAGATTAAGCCTGAGATTATATCCTATGACATTTCGGAAATCGACGGATGTATTGATATATCATACGTCATGCGTGTTTGGGGAAAGGATTACAGCAAAAAGATCATGATTGAGAAGCCCCAAAACGAAGAATAAAAACCTTCTATTCATAACACATACGTTTTTTGTTGAGCCCGCTTGAAACGCGGGCTTTTTTCCGTTTCCTACGACTATTTATAGAGAAATAAAAGTCAAGGAAAAATGAGTGATTATAGAGACGTCGTTAGACTCGCCATCGAAAAGGGATTTTATTTGGATTCCTGCGGTGAAGAAGAACGTCACTACACTTGGGGTTCGTGGATTGACCTTTGCGGTATGGATCCGGATGAAGCGAACAAATCAGGTGGTGGCTCAGGGGAAGATGATGGCGGCGATACATCAAAAACTAAGAACACCATTACCTTCGTCATGCAGAAGGGCTCAGACAATGAGTACACCTTGTACCTTAACGCTGAAAAAGCGCCTAACGCAGATGTTGTCGTGTCCTTCTCAATGGACAACGAACCACACCTCGTTACGCTTCCTGCGGGAACTATGTCTTTCAACACTGGACTAAAGGGTTCTAATCCAACGAAACCTTATGCCGTTATCACAAGTACGGCTGTAAGTTCAGAAGACGAGCAGTACACCTACAAGGCAAAGAACAGCGTAAAGACAGGTATATTCACGCTCACTGTGGACAACAACGGTGTTAAAACCACCGAGCAAATTCCATACGGAGAGCCGTTTACGCTACCTACTGTTGAAGAAAGGGAAGGTTACGATTTCAAATGGACAGACGCAAGCGGCACGGAAATTACCGGGTCAACTTACACTATGCCTGAGGCGAACGCCACAATCACGGGTAAGTACATTGCTAAGTCTTATACTCTCACATACGTTGTTAAACAAGAAGTTCTCAACGGAGACGACGTGTCCGTTGAAACATTGTCTTCAAGTTCAGCAACGATTACTTACGGAACAAAGATTTGGAACACTATCAAGAACCTCACACCTGCAAAGACAGGATATACGCTTGACGGGTGGAAATCTTCTGATGGCAATGTGACAAGTGCAACCACAATGCCTGCAAAGGATCTTGAAGTTACCAATATCTACAAACTTAACAAATACACACTTGCATTTAAGGCTGACGGTTCAGAAATATCTTCAGAAGAGAAATATTATGGACAGTCAATCGTTGCACCACAGGTTCCTGACAAGACGGGATACAGCACAATTGGATGGGATAGGGACGTTCCTGCTACTATGCCGGCTTCCAACCAAACATTCAATGCAGTTTACGAGGCTATTATATATTATATAAGGTATAGCGTAGACGGAACTGAGAAGTATTCTGAAGAGCATATCTACGGAGACGCTATTTCAATCAGGGCTGACGAAACCAAGGTTGGACATACGTTCTCAGGTTGGGATCCTTCTGTACTTCCCGCAACAATGCCTGACGCAGATATTGATGTTGTCGGTACGTTCACAAAGAACACATACCACTTCACAATTTACGTTGACGGGCAGGTTTACTTCGAGAAAGACTACGAGTATGAAGAGACGGTCGATAAGACAGAAATTCCTGATCCTACGAAGGAAGGCTACACATTTATCGGATGGGAGCCTGAAATTCCTGACACGGTTCCTGCAAACGACCTTGAAATTTCTGCAAAATTCCAAATCAACCAATATGTCCTATCATACTATGTTGATGGCGAACTTGTAAATTCTGCATTGACTGATTACAATGCGGAAATAGTTCCGATAGCAGAACCTACGAAGGAAGGCTACACGTTCTCAGGCTGGGGCAACGTTCCCGCTAATATGCCTGCAAGCGATGTAAGGATTGACGGAACGTTCAGCATTAACTCATACGTCCTCAGTTACTACGTTGACAACGAACTCGTAAATTCTGCACTCACTGAGTATGACGCTGACATTACGCCTTTGGCAGAGCCTACTAAGGAAGGATACACATTCTCAGGTTGGGACGACGTACCCGCTAAGATGCCTGCAAGAGACGTTGATGTAAACGGTGAGTTTATTGTTAATGCTTGGGATATAAAGTACTTCGTTGACGGAGAACTTTACTTGTCAGAGGAACATGACTACGGCACTGCAATTCAGATTGCCAATGTGCCTGATGAAAAGGTTGGATACACGTTTAGCGGTTGGGATCCTTCAACACTCCCTGCAACAATGCCTGACAACGACATTGAAGTAAACGGTACGTTCAACGTAAATCAGTACACGTTGTCATTCGTTCTTGACGGAGAGCCTTACACGAGCATAACTGCAGACTATGATACGGATATCGTAGCCCCTACGGTTTCAAGCAAGACGGGCTACACGTTCTCAGGCTGGGCACCTGCAGTTCCTGCTAAGATGCCTGCACAGGACATGACGTTCAACGGAACATACGATATCAACACTTGGACGGCAACGTACTACATTGACAACGAGGAAATTTCAGCAGTAACGTTCGAATATGGTGCAACAATAACCTATCCAAGCATTACTCCACCTGAAGGAATTATCCTGAAATGGAACAAGGAGTACGAAACAATGCCTGACCACGACATAGATATTCACGGAGTTTACGAACCGTTCGTTGAATCAAATATGATTTATTACGGTTTCGTGAACGCAAATCTCCCTAAATCTTTGTCAACAAGCGGTTTGAGTTCGTATGAGAATGAAAACGGCGTCGAAACAATGCGTACGTTCTGGCTCTACGGAGATCCAAGGTATGCTGAATTGGAAACGGATGAAGATTTTGACAATTGGGATATTGACGAAATGAACGACTACAATATCTTGATACCGTCAAGTATGAGGGCGTCTGTCTTGGATGCGGCTAAGAACCAGCTCGGCGGATTGCACGTAGCGGCAACGGGCGAGATAGACGGAACGGCTTACAGCCTGTATTCAGCACCTGCAACGGTTCCGATAGACACGGATCAACATTTTGACATTTACATAACAGCGACTAAAAATTAACAGAAATGGCTGATATAAATAAAAGTACAACAATTACCGGGCAGTATTACAGTACTGCAAGAGGACCGCTTGATGCAAAACTAACACCAGCGGAAACATATTCAGAGCTTACTGACTTAGCAAGAATACCGGTCGCAAACAGATATGTCGGATTGACGGTGACGGTCCTTAACCCGACACCCGTTGAATATTGGCTTGTCGGCGGTAGAACGAACGGTTCTTGGAAAATTAAGGCAGGTAACATTATTGACACGAAAGCAAACCTTCTCGCAATCAGTCCTTCCGCATGCACGGTCGGACTTGAAATGATTGTGCAGTCAGACGAAACAAACGACAACAAGCTCACAAAATATTGGGTAACCGAGATTAGTGGCGGAAACGTCGTTTGGGAGCAGAAACGTTATGGCGGAGGAAGCGAAGTGATTATTTCAGGTGAGGATATTGAAAACTAATAAGTATTTATAACAGATAACAACATACTATGGCAAACGTAACATTCAAAGGATTTAAACAGGTTAGTCTTGAAGCTTACAACGCTCTTACCGATGCGGAGAAAAAACACTACATGTGGCTTGTCCGTGAACTCGAAAACGGTGTTCCCGTAAGTTCAGCTATCTACTTCGGTACAAGAAAGTACGCAGAAGTAAACGACGATTCTGCATCAGCAGAAAAATTTAACAATTTGCTCGCTTCACTCGGCGAATTGGTTGACGAGAATGGTGAATTCCTCGGCTTCCTCCCCGTTGACGAGCATGAGCTCCTTGCTTCTGCAGGAACATTCTCAGAAGCATTCTCTATCCTTGAAGCCGCAATTTTGGCAAACGCAGACGAAATTGCAGGAAAGGTTTCACAGGATGAATATGATGCAAAAATGGCAGAACTTGATGCTTCAATCGCAAATCTCGAAGAGACAATTGAAGGACTTTCAGGCGACGTTATTTCTGCAATGACAGAGCAGGTTGAAGAACTTGCAGGAAAAGTAGAGGAAAAGGCTGACAAGGCAGACCTCGAAAACGTTGAAGGAAAAGTTGACGAACTTGGTCAGAAAGCAGAAGAACTTGAGCAGAAAGCAGACGAACTCGAAGAGTCACTTTCAGCAGTAACTTCTATGCTCGACGAGAAGGCAAATGCCGACGACGTTTACACTAAGGACGAGGTTTACAGTAAGGACGAGGTTGACGCAAAAGTAGCAGGAGTTTTCCATTTCACGGACAACGCCGTAAGCATTTCAGCAGACGAAACAACCCTCACACTTGAAAACGGTGACGAAATTGTTGCTTCCGACGAGAATAACGGCGACGTTTATCAGATTGGCGACGCCGAATATGCTTCAAACGGTACTAAGTGGGTAAAGCTTGGTTTCAACCAAGACATGTCCAACTTCGCAACGAAGGACTTTGTTAACAGCGCAATCACTGCAGAGGAAGCCGCACGTGAAGAACTTGAAGAGAAGGTTTCAAACGTAGAGGAAGCACTTGCACAGGAAATTCAGGCACGTGAAGAACTTGCAGACGAGGTAAAGGACGTTAAGGACGCTTCAACAGTCACAGCCGCTACATTCAGCGACGCTGAGGAAATGGACCTCAACCTCGGCCAGATTGTTTATGTGACAACAGCAGAGGAAAATTCAGGCATTACCTACACACCTGGTGCATATATCTACACTCAGGACGGTTTGAAGAAACTCGACTCAACAACTCCTTCAACAAGTACAACACTTGAAGATAGGGTTGAAAGCCTTGAAAACAGAGCCGGCGCAGTTGAGACGAGACTCGGAAACGAGGCATTCGAAGGCGAAAGCGTAACTGCCGCAATCGCAGCTCTTCAGGCTGACGAGTCACACATAATCGACGGCGACGACGTAGAGGAATAATAAATAACGGGGCCGTTTTCGGGCGGCCCCATTTTTAAAACCGAATAAAAATGCCAAACGTAACATTCAAAGGATTTAGACAAGTAACGAAAGGTTACTTCGACAACCTTACTGACGAACAGAAGGTTGGATACCTATGGTTTGTGCGTTCAAACATTGACACATCCGGAAACACTTACGACGGGGACATTTTTCTCGGAACAAGATGCTACGGACACTCCGGACAAGAAGTAGAATTTCTTGAGGAAAGACTCAACGGTATCCTATACAACGCCGGAATTGTTGATGAAAGCGGCAATACCATAGACATTAAACTCGACTACCTTTCAAAAGAAGAGGCGGAAGAGACGTACGTGAAAAGAACCGAACTATTCAGCGAAGATGGTGGAGAAGATCCGGCCGGCATCTTGGTGATAGGTGGTGACGACACGGGAGACATAATTTAAGAAAAAAAACATTAACAGAAAAATATGGCACAAAAAGTATTTAAAGGATTTATGCAGGTAACCGAGGGCAGTTTCGAAGCCCAAACCGGTTACATCTATTTCGTCCGTAAATCAGAAAACACAAACGCAACTGACGGTTACCTTCAGTTTAACGGAAAGAAATACGGAACTTCTGCCGAAGCCGTTGCTGCTCTTGAAGCAAAGATTGGTACACTCCCACAGGGATACAGCGACCTCGTTTCATACCTAAATGACCAACTCAGCGCTATCACAGGCAACTTCTCTTCTGAGGCGGTTAGCGGAGAAAGCAACGGTGTTCAGGTTACTGTCGGACAGGCTAACGGAAATGTAACGGCTGTTACTGTAAACGCCCCTGATTTTGCTGCAACATACGCAACAACAGGTGACGTTCACACTGTTTCTGAAAACCTTACAGCAGAAACTGCAGCACGTGAAGCACTTTCAGGTAGGGTTGACACAATCGCTGGCGATTACCTCACTTCTAACGACAAAACAGCCCTTCAAAACGACATAACTGACCTCCAAGACAGTGCACACACTCACAGCAACAAAGACGTTCTTGACGGTATTACCGCACAAAAAGTAGCCAATTGGGACGCTTTGGCAGAAGGTTCTGAAATCGTTCTTTCTGCATACACAGGCGACAACGCCGGTGTGACAAGCGGTATGCTTAAGTCATACGAAATCTTCCAAGGTGGAGTAAGCAAGGGCAAGATTGACATTCCTAAGGACCTCGTAGTTTCTTCAGGACAGGTTGTTGAGGAAAACGGCGTAAAATACCTCCGTCTCACAATTGCTAACAGCAATACCCCTGTTGATATTGCAGTTACTGACCTCGTAGATGTTTACACTGCAGGTAACGGCATTGAGATTTCTGCAAGCAACGAAGTTTCAGTTAAGGTTGTTGCACAGAACGGTTTGTCAGTTGGTGCAAACGGCGTTGAAATGGCTCTCGCAGACGGAAGCAACGCAGGTGCTATGTCAGCAGCCGACTACACAAAACTCGGCACTATTGACGCAAGCGCTCAGACAAACGTAATCGAGACTGTTAAGGTTAACGGTACTGCACTCACCGTAACAGATAAGGCTGTTGACATTACTCTTCCTGACTACAGCAACACATACGCACCTATCGCTCTCACGGGCACGGTTGCAGACAACAAGACAGCGTTTGACAACTATTCAGCCGCAACTGACGGTCGCCTTGACGCTCTTGAGACTGACACACACACTCACAGCAACAAGGGTGTTCTTGATTCTATTGACGATACAGCCGTTAATTCTTGGGACGACGCAGCTGATAAGGCTCACGAGCACAGCAACAAGTCCGTTCTTGACGGAATTACCGCAGAGAAGGTAGCCGCTTGGGACGGAGTTGCCGGTTCAGCCGATACTCGTATCGCAGCTCTCGAAGGAGTTTCAGCAGAAACACGCCTCGACACTCTCGAAGCCGCTTCTGCAGACACTCGCCTTGACGCACTTGAGGCTGTTTCAGCAGGAACTCGTATTGCGGCTCTCGAAGCACTTACGGCTGACACAGCTTCCGCTCTTCAGAGCATTTCTGCTGCAGACGCAAGCGTTTCAGTCAGTGCAAAGGCTAACAACGCTCAGACAGTCGGAGTAGCACTTTCATCAACAGCCGGCAATGCACTTTCACTTGAAAACGACGGCCTCTTTGCTGCTATCTACTACGACGGAAACGACAGCAACTAATCGTTTAATCCATATCCATAGAATTTCGGGCAATCTTTTCGGGTTGCCCGATTTTTTTGCGTATATTTGTCCCGTGATAGAACTTGAGAGAATATATGGAATACTGACATCCTTCCTTGGTGAAAGCAAACAGGGGAGATATGATTCAAGTACCACACAGTACCAATTCAACTGCCCATATTGTGCAGAAGAAAAAGGATATGTGGACAACAAATATAATCTCGAAATTTCATTTGAGATATTGAAGTTCCATTGTTGGAGTGACAATATCGCAGGCTCGTTGTCAAAGATTATCAAGCGATACGGCGGTAGGAAACTCCTGAAAGAATACTATGAACTCGTCAAGTCGCTGAAATCAAGCAAACTATACGAGTTTGCCGACGACGGCACGACACCTGTTGACAGGGAACCGCTTAAACTGCCGAAAACATACAGGAAATTGAAACTAACTTTCAAAAATCCTGCAGACAGGCGTGCCGTGGAGTACGCTAAGAAACGTGGTATTGATCAATGGACTATCAATAAATTCAGAATTGGATATACCACTTGGGATGAGGAAGACAAATCTTGGGCGAACAGGATTATCATACCTTCATACGACGACTTCGGGCATTTGAACTATTTTGTCGGAAGGGATTATGTGCCTGAGAAGCCCGATTCCACATTCAAGCGTATCAAATATAAGAACTGCGACGCTGACAAGAAAGAAGTAGTGTTCCAAGAAAGCCTTATTGATTGGGATGCTGATATTGTTCTCGTTGAAGGCGCACTTGACTGCATATACGGGCCGAACACTATCAGTATGCTCGGAAAATTCCTGACAAAAAACAGTGAACTGTTCAAGACGCTTGTTGAGCGTGCAAATGCAAAAGTTATCATTTGCCTTGACAACGATACTCAGGAAATCGAAACGCTGAAAATTTGCAGGCTATTGAACGATACAAGGCTTTCTGACCGTATATGGTACGTCAATATGGACGAATACAAGGACTTCGGCGAAGCCTTTGAAAAAGACGGAGTAAACGGCATTGTGAAAGTTCTTCGCTCGGCGAAAAAATACGACAAAGATAAAGATTTTTAACAGATATGACAAGGATTAAAAGTGAACTATTAGACACACGGCAAGACGTATTACACAAACTGAACTTATGGTCGAGCCGTGGGTACAACCTTAACAATTTTTTCATTAAAATTGTGCCTGTTGACTCAAAATATGTAATATTTTATGATTCAGACCTAGAGGATAGCCGAAGAAAATATGTCTAAACTATCAGTCAAACGCTTGAAAAACGTAAGCGGAAAACTCAACTTCGAGTGGAGTTTCATTGAATGTACCGGGCCAATAAAAGAACCTTCTTGGACCAACCTAATGAAAATGGTTGAGAAAATGGAAATTGGAGAAGAAAAAACGATTGAGATATGATTGGAAGATTCACGCTGAAAGAATTTAAAAGTGTATTGAAACACCAAATTGACATGTATCCGTCTTTGTACGACGGAGAAGAATGGGTGAATGAAATTTTATCTTATGACGAGTCAATGGACAATAGACATGTTCACACTGATTGGGTTTTTTCCGGCATAATAGACGATGGCAAAAAAATAATGAAAGTATCTAGTTTTGTTTTTTTATGATTCACAAAGTAGTAAACTATTGGGTCAGCGACGGAACCCCAACAAAAGAAGATATCATAGACACAATAGCCGCCGCAGAGAAAGAAGGCTGTACCGTTTGCCTGCATTGGAAAGGGCCCGGCTACAGATGGTACGGAGACACGTACTCAAGAGACGTGACGGCTGAAAGCAATCCTGACGAAATTTACAACAGCCTACCAAAAATGTACGGATTATGATTAAGAAAATTATAGCATGTGCGGATATCCATATCAGGAACCTCCGCAGAATGGACGAATACAAACGGCAACTGCAACGATTTATAGACGACTGCAAGGAAATCGTTAAGGAATACGGGGAAGACTCCGTAAGGATTGTCATAGCCGGCGACCTGTTGCATAACAAACTCGATATCAGTGGAGAGGGCTACACTATGGCTTCGTGGTTCCTCAGGAAACTTGACGAAGTGGCTAAGACAATCATTATCGCAGGAAACCACGATATGAACGTGAGCAATACTGAGAGAATGGATCCGCTCTCGGCTATCTTTACAATGTGCAAGTTCAAACAGACTGTTTATCTTGACAGGGAATTTGAATACGAGTCGGGCTGTCTTGCTGACGACAACGTTGTTTGGTGCCTGTACAGCACATTCGACAAATTTGCCCGCCCGAACATTGAAGATATGAAAATATCAAACCCTGACGCAACATTCGTCGGGCTTTTCCACGGTGAGTTGAAAAACGCTAAGACTGACGTTGGATTTGTATTTGAAAACGGATATGAGCCGAAATTCTTTGACGGTATCGACTTCGGGATCCTTGGACACATTCACAAACGTCAGTGTATCTCTAACAACGGCGTTCCGCTCGTTTACTGCGGAAGTATGATACAAAAGGACCACGGAGAAAATATCACGGGACATGGATACGTCGTTTGGGACGTGGAGAAACAAACCTACGAGGAACACGACATTCCGAACGAAGGATACGGCTACTACACAATGAGAATAAACGACATTGACGACATTGATAACGACAACGAAGATTTATTGAACTTGTAGCACTGAAAATATGCTATTCACAGTAGATGAAAAATCCCCAAGCGTTTAACTTGGGGATTTTTCATTATGTTAGCTTGGAATGAACATTAAAAATTGCCCTTCTGCATAGGTACCGTTGGTAGTTCTATATTGCATAGTCCTGACAACCGCCGTATAAACACTCCCATCATGAACCATCTTAAATTCATTCTTATCGATGTATATTCCGTTTTGGTGAACCCCACTGGTATTAGTATCAGAAAACATAGACAAAGAAGTAGAACCAGAAGCATTACTTACAGAAGAAAACACTCCGCCTTCTCTTGTCACATGGGCGATTCCGTTAGGACCAACTACAAACTTATTTACTTGATCAGTGGTTCCGCCTCCCGTACCTGTACCTCTTTCAACTTTTATCTCTGAAGTGATTCCAACATCAAAATAAGCAGTATTTCCCCACGTATTCTTCCTGAATTTTCCGCCAACCCTAAGTTCTAGTGTATATTGTCCCGGACCGGCACTACCTGTCCCTATTGTTATGCTATTTTCGGAAGTAGAATTTGTGGTATCTGCCATGTTGCTCGTTTTTCCGATATGTACATAAATTGTTCTAGACCCATTCGGTACGTTTGAAGCGGTGTAATTTATATGTCCGCCAAATTGTGCACCTTTTTGAAGTTCTCCATATACCCAAATTTCAGAAGCGGACTCATGGCAATCAGTAAGGTTAAATGTAATTGCAATCATACCGCCTATTTTATCGCCGGCATATAAGAATATGTCAAAAACTTTTTTTGTCCATGTATTACTAAATGTCGTCCAAAGAGTTGCTGACTTCATATAGTCATGGTACTCTTCATGGAACCCCAAATTTATCGCACTACTTCCGCCAACATATTGGCCAGGCTCAATATCAGTATTAGAGAACAAAATTCTTTGTACGCCTGTTGCGTCAGTCATTGAAAACTTGTTGTTGCCTGACATTGAAATATTTCCGCCAATGTTTGCGGCATTCACAATTGTCACACCAGTTAGTGTTCCATGCGTTGCGTTTACTTCGCCATTGAAAATTCCGTTTGTCGCTTTAACGTTTCCCTTAAACTCACCGCCAAAGGCAACCAGCTTATCAGTTACAACTCTTCCGTCTCCGTAGATTTTTGTAAATGCAAATTTATCTTTTTGCGACGAACTAAGAACGACGTCAGAATAATATTCATAATATTCGCCGTCATACATTATTTGGTTCCCATCAACCGCCTTCACATCATCAAGTGGCTCCCCATCAATGTTGTAAGCATAATCAGTGGCATAAGGAACTTTTGTATAGATTGTTTTATTTCCTGATTTCCAAGAATAAATTCTATCGCCCTCAGGGTATCCGACAGTCAATATTGGCGTATCGTTTACGTGCTCATAATCTACACTTTGTATTTTAAGCGAAACTTTGTTTGTGTCAACTTCTTCGTCGTTACTGGTAGAACGTGAATATATGTCTGACGCAGCCGTGGCCGTAGTTCCGAATGAAACAGAAGAATCAAACTTAAAATATAAACTTGATCCATACTGCCTTGTATATACCCTGTTTACAACGGAATTTTTAGTTTCTTGTATATAGGTTTTACCTACGCCATCTTCTGTTTCGCATAAGTTAAACGCCGTTATTGTACGTTTAGTATATGTGGGCAAATCCGGCTCTAAAGGCGGCAAATCAGGGTTAACGGGGAAAACCGGATCTTCTGATATGTCTCCACCCGGCAAATCCTCATCATATCCAGGAGGATATAACTCTTCGGTCGCATATTGCCTTCCAAGTCTAAGGGGAGAACTCAATACTAAAGGTGTTTTACTAACATACGAACCAATTTTACTGTTAGGTTCAAATTGATATATGTAAGTATATGAATTGCCAGATATCCTAATTCTCGCAAAAAATGGATCTGAAAGTGTAGATGGAGAAGTTAAGTAAACAACCGGATCCATGCTTTCCATTGCGTCAAGCAAATCCTTCTCACAAGATATATAGCATCCAATGTTAACTACACTTTTATCAACCTTTATGTTTCCAGACTCATAAACATAATTTTTGGAATCGTCAACCCTAAGATAACGGTTGTTATCAATCTTAATATCTCCACTTTGAGCGGTACCGGTATGAAGCCTGTACGCAATTACCTTTTCTCCATTTGAATATTTTTCTGCACCATCAAGGTAAACTATTCCGTCGCTTGAATTGCTGTAAGCCAAATATTTAGTTGACGGAACGCTAACAGTAACTTCTCCATTTGAAGTCAACGTGATTGAACTGTTCGTGTGCTGTATCTTACCCTTGTCAATAACCCATCCGTTAGGCCATTCGCCTATGCTCATTACCTTTGTGGCAACGAAATCATAGTCCGGGTAATACTCCCAATAATCATCACTCTGCCCTGCTCCATCAACAACGCTTGGTGCCCTTTTCGACGTTCCTACCGACTGATCTTGTTTACATCCGAAATACCCGCCAAAATCATCGTTGTGATAATATACAATATCCCAGAATTCATCATCGTCGCTACCGTTTTGGTAGTCCAATGCGGTTTCATCTGACCAATCACGTATTCTCGTCTTAGGGCCACGTTCACCCTTTCCGCCACTTTCAGGTTTAAGAGTGAGAATTGCACGTCTCGTTTGCCCGTCACTGTTTGACGTTGCTGAGATTTCTATTTCAATAGGCTCGCTCAAATCAGCAGCAGTACTTGCGGTAATGTTAACTACCTTTAACTTTTGGTCGGTAGGATGCGTCGCATAAGTGATCGCTATATCATGAGTTGTATCTATTGTTGAACCTGTTCTTGGGTACGACGTTCTAAACGACACACTTGACATTGTATCCAACGTCGTTCCTGAATGAAGTTCAAGTATGGCTTGTGCGGTAAATAGGCTAGAAGGATGCCCATCTGATACGGGGACAGGAATTTCGCTCGGCTCAACAAAGAGCTTCAATCCGCCTTCTCCATCAACGCCATTCCTGTATATCTGAACCGTCTCCCAATCAAGAAGCGTATCGCCACTCATTGCAACAACTGTTAATGGCTCATATTCTGTTATATCGTCGTCATTTATTGGGAATTCCCAATACGTTTTGCCATCGACGGTTTTTTCTGAGCCTATTCCAAGCCACATTTCAGTTGCGGACTCATCTGACATATCTGAATTCTTAATGTCAAAAATAATTCCGTCATTCTGATGCGTATATTGGCTTCCGTTAATAAACAGCCTTGCCTGAACTGTTTGTGGTGAGAATCTGTACTGCCCAGTAAGAGTTGGATCATAGAATATTTGGTCAGAATTAAGTTCAAGAAGAACCGTCTGCCCATCAACACCGGCTTTAAGTCCAAGAAGAGAATAAGCAACTTTAACTCCAACTTCTGTGTTGTCGCTTGTTACTGCAGTAATATCAATATCGAACTGCAATGGATTGTTATTATGGAAATCAATGTACTTTCCGTTTTCTGTGTTAATATTGACATCAAATTCAAGATAATTTACGCCGCCACTAGGAATTGTGTGCGGAACTATCCTTACTGTTCCGTTTCCGTTAGGATCCGTGTATGTCGGTATAGTTGCACAACTTGTTATAGGAAGATATCCTCCATTTCCGCTACGAACAAACGCTTTTGTTGTAAGTGTCTTCGTTACTCCGCTAAGTTTATGGTCGTCCCCTGCGGCAATAACGCCAACGTCGTCGGTCAAATCGGCAATAATTCCTGATGAAGAACCTCCGTCAATATCCACCTGAACAGGTATATCTTCTGAATCGAGGAAAACTCCATCCTGAAATACGCTTATATAGACAACTCCGTTCTCGTGCTGAGCATGAATTTGGCTCGCTATATTAGCAGACGAAGGATTCGTTCCGCCACTATAATAGTCGTAACTTGTATAGAAGCTCACACTAGTTAAAATGTCAGGCAACGTTCCTCTATTTGAAAGGTCTGTTACTTGGTCTTCTGTCAAATATCTGAAATAGAATCTGCACCCAGTAACTGTTGACTGGCCGAGGTATAGTCCGGTTCTTATTGTAGTAGGTGAGAACTCAGCCCCATCGCTGATTATTCTTGATACGTTAGTCCTTAGCTTATACGCGTCTCCTTCCGCACCTTTACCATTCATTACTGCAATAATGGTAAAACTTACGCTGCCTTGAATTGAGCTATCATTTCTGAATTTAACCGCAAGGCTTTTTGTGATCTTTTGAGAATCCGGGAATGTCCAATTCTTAAAGTTAATAGTGAACTTAATTCCGAGGTTATCATCCGTATATCCGGTAGTAACCCTGCAATAGCTTGAACTGTTTCCTTCCTGCGAAGGAACAGGACCAGCCATATCTATCGGGACCTTAGTAACTCCTTCATAGCCATAGATTACTGTTGTGTATCCCGTGGTAGTATCAAGTTTTAAATCATCTCCCGTATTGATTACGACAAACGGGTTTGTGTTGTCAAACCTTGCTGCACCAACACCGTCTTTTCCTTCCTTACCGTTTATGAATAATGGCACGCTTTCCCTGTCAACGACGGTCCAATGTGCACCACTGTCTGAACTTACGGCAAGATAGAAAACTTTTGCCTGTTCCCTATCTAGTGAGCCTGAAGGTGTGTCAAAATGCAAATTATTTCCTTCGGGCTGATATGCTTTGAAAACTGTACTTCCCCAATTCTGTTCAGCAGTTTCAAGGTCATACAATACGTTGTTTGTGTATTTTATTTGATAATCAGTATTATATGTACTAGACCCGCTCAACAATTTTCCATTACCGTATGCCCATGCGCTTATGTTGTTATCACCAACAAATCTCCCTAGTTGAAGGTCATAGAAAGCATAGTCAGGGGTAGGCTGAACCTTGTATGTTTGCCCATCCTTGCCACTCTTGATACCAGCGAGGACAAAGATTGCACTTACTGTCGCGACCTCATTGTTTTCGTTCCTTGCCTTTGCGGTAATAATAACTTTTTCCTTATAATCTTTTCCGAAGTTGAAGCCATTTTTAATGTCAACGTAAAATACATCGTCATCGTCTTCCGTTGCCGGAGGGATACGCCCAAAACTGTATGTTCCTGAAGGAGCGTTAGAACCTGCTTGGAATGCACCCGTAAGTTCATAGATTGAGAGCCTTGTGCCACCACTGAAAACTCTTACGCCTGTTGACAGTCTTCTTGTCTCACCAGCCGGCAAATCCAATATTGTATCGCCACCAAGTCCAATTGAATCAATCTCATTTGTCAATTCAATTGTAGCATTGCCCTGGGCGTCCAAACCGTCAGAAATAATCTTTACTGTTTCCCTGTCAACGAGTTCGCGGAACACTGTACCGTCAGGCATGTCAGTATCTACGACAAGATAGAATACGATATACTTGAAATTCCAATAATTTTCTTTTGAAAGTATCTCGTCAAGAGAGACGCTTGAAGTGTATTCCGTAAACCCAGTAACATAGGCTCCTGACATGCTCGTATCAGGTATAACGTCCGGAATAGAATCGTAAATGCAGTTCACAGAATAGTATATTGTACCGTTCGTGAACCCTTCTTCTCCAAGTTCATATTTTCCATAATACGCCCTACAAGAAACCTCATTCTCGTCAAGCGTTCCATCATGCCCCGCATTTGGATTGAACGTTACATAATCCACCTCCGGCATTAGACGATATACATATCCGTCCTTACCGTTCGCAATACCTTTAATGATATATTGAGTGAAACCGCTCCATCCTCCGTCCTCTTGTACGGCAGTAGCCTTGATTGTTGGTGCTTCCCTGTAATCGGGTCCAAATTCAAAACCGTTCTTGAGCGTTATTGAAACATAACCGATTGTATGTGTACCATTGTCAGGTGTTGCATGATCACTCCCCGTAAAGCCTGTAGTGCTCTCTGCGTAATCGTCCCAGTTGCTTTCAGTACCCCTTGGCTTGATAACCTCAATGCTCTCAATCCTTATAGGGGTTCCGCCACTGATAATCCTAACCGTGGTACCGAGAGTTACGTCTTCTTCAATATCCAAATCGGTATCGTTACCAACACCAACTGCGTCAATTTCGTTTCCTAGTTCAACCCAAATTGAATTTCCGTTTATACCCTGTATGATTACAGGTACTGTTTCCCTGTCAATCATAACAAAGTTTCCACTAACTTGCTTGCACCAATAGAACGTCACAAACTTAGACGTTGCATTCTCAGCCGTAACTTCTTCGTTAAACAGTTCTGATAGTCTAAACGTTGTTCCGTTTTGTGGCTGCTCTCCGTTCAAAATAGGCGCAACTGCGCTTCCTGCTGAACTGTATGTTACGCCAACTGAGTATGACAAAAATTCATTATCAGCAATAATTTCTCCACCACCCTTCTGCCTTCCGTTTTCAAGAGGGTAAATTACAAGGCTTTCATTTGCGATATCATCAACAGATACCGCCTCATGAGTTCCCCATTTAACAAGTCTTGTATTAGGATCGTAAAGAATATAGTCTGCAGACGGCATAAGTTTGTAAGTTACGCCATCTTCGGCGCCTTGAATGCCGAGAAGTATGTAGTTTGCTGAAGCGTACCCCTGCTCACCAACTTCATTTGTTCCGTATGCAGTTATCTTAACGGAATTTCTAAGGTCAATGCCAAATTCATACCCGTTATCCAACAATGTATGGAACGTGGCATATTTTCTGTTCAAGCCTTCCACGCTGTAATGTGCTTTTCCTGTGCTATCTACACAAGGAAGTGCTTGATCTCCGTTACCATCATCAACAACAACCCTTGTTATTGTCAACTCAGTACCGGCGCTGTACAAAATCATTCCGGTACTAAACCTTACGCCGCCCGTTACGTCAAGTTTTGAATCAGAACCAACACCAACAGCATCAATCTCATTGTCGAGCTCCAATTTCATGAAACCACCGTCAATACCGTCTCTTGAAACGATACAAGAGTCGGTATCAACTATTCTTCCATTGACATATAGGTAGAAATTAACTTGGTCTCCATTTTCTGACAGCGTATTGTAAGAAATCGGCCCTGAATATACGTTCCCAACGTCGTCATAGTCTGTTGTAGGTATTCCAAATGTATAACGTATCTCAAACCTACCGGATTCCTGCGGAACTTCTACACCGTTCTTGAGAATTTTACAGGTTACTGAATAGTTGCTAATCTCTCCGTCTCTGCTAACCTTTATCTGCTTAGGGTGAACGAGAAGGTCATAAGACATTCCTTCCTCGCCGTCTTTTACACCGACAACGGTGAACATTACCCTACCTTCAAAACCGTTCTTCTTTGCGGTAATCTCGTACTCCCTGTTCCTTTCATTGTTGGTGAACATAGTACCACGAGGAATGTCAATCTCAACCCTCGTCCTACCGGGCTCGTTATATGTTCTTGACACAACTGTTTCTGAGCCATATTTCACTGAAACTTCGTCAGGAAGATATACGGTGCCATTCCTCTCAAGGTAAATCCACGTCTTGACAGTAGCGTCTACATCAAGCGTATAGTCGCCACCAAGCCCCAAAGAAGTGTTGGCATTCTCAATGACAAGATTGTAGAACGGCTTGCCATAATCGGCGATATTGGCACCGTCGATACCGGAAAGCATGTAAACACCGTCTTCTTCTGTGGCGTTATAATAGAACCTATAATCGGACCTCAAATCGGTCGCAGTTCCCCACTGTTCGGAAACTTTTCCGTACATGTAGTTGAAATTCGCCTCATAAACAGATTCCGACCACCCAAGAACCGTCCTACCGTGCTGTCTTATACGTTCATTGTCCCATTGTGCATCGTAAATGCACTGAGGATGTTGGTTTCTATCTTCTATATAGACAAATTTATTATCTATACGCCAGCTTATAACTCTTGCCATATTTTGTTTTTAAATTTTTATTCGTTATTCCAGTTTCTACTATCATGAAGTTCCTGATAGTTAGCAATGTAATCGTCAGAAATGTTGTCGTTACCGCCGTAAGCAACGCCGTCAACACGAAGTGCGATAAGGCCAGGAACCGTATCGCCCGTTGTAGCCGCAATAGCATTTTTCGCCACAACTCTCCAACTCCATATAACCGTTGAAGGAAGCACTTGCTTCAAATACGGAAGTACTACATTTATTAAATATTTTGTAAAATCAGACACAAAGTCCGTCTTGAAAACGAAATCCAACGTTTTAACATTGATTACTGAGTTTGCTGCGGGCTCTGTTGCGTTGGTTGTCGTACTTCCACTGTCTCCATTCTCAAAATCAAACACGTTGTAGTCGATTTTCGACGTTTTTGTTCCTCCATTTTGCGTAAGTACGTCCCCAAAAAGCCACACTTTCTTGTTATCCTCAATGTTCTCTGTCATTTTAACCCACTCATTGCTAAACCCTTCATTTAAGGTTCCATTGCAATCATAGGCACCGTCCGTGAACATTGGGGTATCTTCACTGTCGTTTTCAACAAGATACTTGAACGGATAACGCAATCTCATAAGATATTTCGTTCCATCATCGTATCCAATGTTTCTGTCCCTGAAAAAGACGCTGTTATTTTCGCTACCGCTTCTCCTTCCATATCCGACGTGCGGGTTATTGGCTTTCATGTCGTCCACTATCGCCTCAGCATAATCAACAAACTCCCTATCTGACAGGCTTAATGCAGGCCTCCAAGCGTTGTTTCCTACCTTATCGTAGTTATTCTTGTCTTTCAAGATGAAATAGTGTGCATATTCGCTTGATACGTCGTACTCGTTCTCGTCAAGTTCAGATATATCTTCCACAAAACATATTGCACCTTCATATCTCTTCGCCTTTGGCAATTCAAACAAATCGTGTACGGTATCCACAACAGAAACGTATTTCAGCGTCTCGTCATATTGTGGCTCAGGCTTGTTTCTATTTCTCCCCCAACCGCCGTCCATTTGGAAGTACGTGCCACCGTAATACTCCATTCCGTTCTCAAACCAAGGAATTACGTATGTTCCGTTATCTGTCTCAACAAACGTAAATGGAATTCCCTTGAACAAATCCATTATTGACATATTGGATGTCTCTGCTGAGATCGTGTATTTATTCAATTCGACTATCGGCAAATTTTCAACATCTTCACCTCGGCATATATCAGCATTAACAGTTGCGACATGCTCTGTTATAGTATAATCCTCGTCATAAAACAGCCCAAAAAGCCCAAGAAGGCTTTCTATTCCTTCTCTTGTGCCTTTCTTTCTGAATATCTCGCTTGAGTTCAATTTTAGGGCACGTAAGAACACGTTGTTTGCGTCTTCGGAAGAGAATGTAGCCTTTGTACCGCCGGGAGAAAGAACGCCCCAATCAATCGTAACTCCGCTTGACTGTATGCCGTTATCTACATTATAGACTTCCCAACCTGACAATTCAAGCGAGTCTGAAAGGAAATAATCGGGCATATTGTTGTTCTCGTCGTATGAAACCTTTGAATTGAACTTCATATTGTCAATTGCACGTTTCAACTCATCGAACTGTCTTCCGTATGCCCATAGAAGCCCTTCAAGACGGGTTGCACCTATCGTATAATCTTCCTGATCCTCGTCCTTTGCGGGATTTGAGAACGCAAGGTCCATACTCTTTATTGAGTCGTGGGTAAGCATTCTCCAAAGGTTGTCCGTATATCCTTCATCGTAAAATTCCGCTATGTTAAGCAAATTTTCAATATAGTTGGAGTATCTTACACTTGATACGTCAAGGTTCCAACCGCCTTCATCCAAGGGCCACGTAAACGACTTCTTATATGTCATTACGCCATAGTCCGTCTCGTGAGGCCAATCAAGGACTGCAGTATATATCGGCTCGCTGTCCCTATTCAGCAATACCTTCGTGAAATCGTCTGCTTCATTAAAGAATTTTTCTACGTACTCGTCTTTCGGGCGTATGTGAAACTCCCTGTTTCCGCTCGTGAAAAGCAACGCCGAGTTATCGTAAGCAATATCGTTAATCGTTATGGAACCACCGGCGCCATAATTTATTTTAACGGTTCTTATTATATCCCCGTGATTGAAACAAGACGCACTGCTCTTTGTTACGTTAATGCTTCTTATATCGTACTTTGTTCCGCCAACTATTACATAATAATCGTTATAGTTGCTTGCAAAATCTTTAATGCCTGTAACCTGTTTCCTGTCGAACAAATCAATTCCAAACGGATTGTTCACAAGGTAATAGTTAGTGTTTCCAACCTTGAATTTATTTGCTGCATTCGGATATGCGTTCACCTCGCCCGGAAAATCCTCGACGATTTTCCTTACTGTGGACTTTACCAATTCCTGACAACTGCCATAATAGGCAAAATCGAGAAGTGAGTTGTAATTCGGCTTGAACTGTATCTGTTTTTCTTCCGTAACGCCTGATTTTGAAACGCAAGTTCCGTTCCAAAACTCAGGGTGCTCTCCTTCACACTCGCTAATGAGCCACGAACCAGCACGGGGCTTTCTTCTTACGTTCTCAGGATTACGATAGCGGAACTTGAAGTTACCTTCACCATAAGGTATGGATCCACTATCCCAAGAACCAAGATTTGTCGTGGTCATGAAATCACGCTCAAAAATTGCCCCTTGACTTGTAAGTTGGTGCTTTTTCCTTATAGTATAGTTACTTCGGTTTATTTTATATTTGCCCGCCATTTGTTACCTGTGCCTTAATTTCTTCCAACCTATCTTCTTCTTCTCTAATGTATGAATCGCCATACTTCAACTTGAAGTCTATGTTCATTCCAACAGAAGGATTTGTTATATTGCCGTACGCAGCCTGATGGTAGATATTTCCGTCTTCGTCAAACGTCGTTATCAAACCGTGGTCGAGGTCTCTGAGCTGTGAGCCTTCAAGCATTGTTGAGATTGTATCAACATCGTGCGTCGTCATTTCAACCTCAATCATAACAGGATTAAATTTCGTATTGATAAGCCTGATTTCCTGTCCCGTCTTTCCGATATACGGAAGTGAAGTTGACTTGAACGACATTGCCGTATTAGGTGTTAGGGTGCAGAACATAAGCGTACTTGAATCGTTGAAACGATACCTTACCGATTTCTGCATTGCACTTCCTGCAGTACCTGAGTCCGAAACGGGCTCGCACCTATTATTAGACGTGATTATCCTATAATCTTCAAGCCTCGTTCCGTTTTCAATGAATTCAACCCTATATCCAATCAAAGAACCGTTATCAACTACAGTGTCGAAAGCGTTTGTCTGAATTACAATTCCACGTATGCTTGAGAAATTTCCCGTAAGTGTACTTACGTCATATATTGTCGCAACAATTTCTCTCGGCTTAATGTATATCGAATAGATACCCTTCTTATTGAACTTATCAAGAGGGAGTCTTAGATTGAACATACCAGGAAGTATCTCCCCGCCTTCTGAACGGCAAGGAGAAAGAACTGAAGGTGCGTCAATTGATTTCCATTCTGAAAAATTCGGGGCTTCGCTACCCCTTGTAGGACGATAATGATAGAACACCTCAGCGTCTGTTATATCTTGAATATATGCCGGCTTCCTAATGCCGTAAGTACCGTTAGCCATGTTATCCTATTATTCTATAAATATTTTTGTTAGTCGTTTTTACCCTTGATCCTGTACCAATCATCACGGTATTTTTCAATGTCATCTATGCTGTTCACCTCGCCCAATACGTTGAATGCTTCGTAGGACGCTGAAGTGCCCCTGTCAACATAAACATTACCTACGTCTATGCTGGATTCATGTACCCCGATAAGGTGCGGTTCTTTAACGTACCACCCATTCAATTCTTCCTCGTTATAAGTCTTTCCGACCTCTGAAATTTCAGCGCACTGAACTCCCGGCTCTGCACCGGCCGGCGCTGTAATTGTTTCTTCTGATACGTTTATGTATAGTTTTCCGTTTTCACCCATTTCGAGCGTATATCTACGCCTTTCAGTGTAAAGTATTCCGTCGTTTGTGCTTTGGTTCAAATCCATTGAATTACCAACCCTGTATTTGAACTCAATAACGCCTTCATCGGGTATTACGCTTCCGTTAGGGTTTGAGCCGGGAGACATTTCGTCTCTCGAATTGCTATCTTCTATCAATTCGCCGTTCCCATCTTCAACATAGTATGTTACGTGTTCAAGGACGTTGTAGTAATAAGCACCCGCCTCATAAGTTATACTGCACGGTGCATTCCGCCTATAAGGAAGTTCGTTTTTCTCATTTACTGTGCGTTCATTTTCTATAACATAAGGAAGCAAATTTCCTTCATTATCATAACTTCTTTTCTCCCTTAGCAGTGTTTTCAATTTGCTTTCAGCGTAATCTGTAACACCAGACTCTCCTTCGTATATTTCTATATCAGCAAACGAACTTCCACTATCGCTTTCGTCAATTATCGCAGTATATGTTCCTAAATCAAAAATATCCTGAGAAATGTAAATGGAAAGAATTATGTTCGACGTAGGGCCTCCGATTGGATTTAAATTGAGAAATGCAACGGCGTTTTCTATTGTTTCAAACGTATCTACGAACCATTCAAAATCATTGGAAACAACAGCCAATTTACCGCACTGCTCGTTTGTTGCTAATTCCGTCACCCAATATTCATTTTCATAAACGCCGATTATCTTCCCCAATATTTCCAATAGGGCGGATTTTTTATCTTCCCAACTATCAACTATATTTGACAGATACTCCGGTTTAAGAACAAATCTCTCCCCACGTTTCCTTATTTCATAGTACGTTCCTGTAGTTAGCAAATTTGCCAACCTTCCGAATATTTCCTTGTAGGTTGAATATGCGATAACGGTATATCCACTGTTCTCGAAAACAGGGATATTTCCAATCTGCTCAGGACAAATAACGTCAGTTGGGATGGCGTTGTCCGCCACCCCAAGAGACGCTATGTTTATTATTTTTTTTATGGTTCCCATTGTTAAGAAATCTCAACCCTATAAATGGCGTTGTTTGTTATGGTTCTGCCTTCATTCATTATGTAAATGCAGCCTTCCCTGTTTCCTCCGCCCTGTGTTCCAACATGCCAAATCGCTTTATATTTCGTGAAATAACTGTCATACGCAACGCCTTGACTGTTTTTAATATGAACATTCATATCGGGGAACACGCCGGTTGAATCTTCGAAAAATCCTACCCAGAACCTTCCGCTTTCGTTTTCGTCTAGGCTGTGCAAATAAAATGCGGTTCTGTTTCCTTGATTCTCTCCAATCCACGAGTCTCCTTCTCTCCAAAATTTATCATTTATACTAGCGAACGTTTGAGTACTGAACTCCTTATTGGTTTCATCTATGGTCATATACGCAGAATCGTAATTCATTCTGCCCCACATAAATATCAAATCATCTTCGTGGCCAATCCAAGATAGGCAAACAGCCGGGCACTGTTCTTCAGGGTATATTTCGCTGTCCGATGGAGTTGAATTTGTGTTAGATGCTTTACGAATTGGCCAATCAGATGTGTTTACTTTGGCATCGCTCTGATTTAAGTAAAATACGTCAAGATATTTTCCCGTATTTCGGGATTTTACGTAAATGTACACGCCTCTTGACTCGCTACCTTCATTTTTGCTTACAGAAACGGTTACAGACGTGTCTTCCGTTCCGAAATATGTTGACAACTGAACCCAGCTCGTATCAGCACCTTGACTATCTTCCGTATTAGCTACAACTAGTTCAAACGGAACATTTGACCTTACGGTAAATGTCCTTGACTGCTGATCGAATGACATGAAATTGCTGTCTCCTTCGTATTCGAATGAAGCACGCTCATAGAACGTTCCATTTCCTTCGCTATCAAGACCCGGTATTACATAAAATACAGTGGATACAAATGTTCCAAACGTAGCCCTAATGAAAATCGGAATATCAAAATTGGTATTGTTGTTATAATTGACAAAAAACTTTGATACGCCAGCTGAACTTTGACTTGTTATGATATTTGTGTTGTCATCTCCGCAACTTGCCTGAAATCCCGTGCTTGTCGTCACGTTATTAACATAACTTGTCTTATTGTTTGAAATTCTTGCCTTAAATGCGTATGTACCCGTTGTCTTACCTGAGGAAGAAACCTTGCTATTGACCAAACTTGCGGTAAAGTAATCGTATGAAACGCCTTTTCCTACCTGAAATGATCCGTTTTGTGAAAGAACATTTCCCGTGCTAGGACTTGTATATTTCACTGTGAAATTCAAAGTGGCTACCGATGAAGCACCTTCATTGTTGAACTTAACCCTAACGCCCCATGTCGCTGCTTCGTATCCGTCAAAAACAGCGTTGCTTGATTCTATAACGACATCATGGGAAACATCTGACTGTCCAACTAATGTGTTACCGTCATAAGTACGAAGAAGAGCCAATATTACGTGGCCTCCTACATCCTGAGGAATATCCGACTCAGGAACATATACTTTTAATTCTTCCCTTAGATTGGAAGCCTGTGTGCCCCTAACGATAACAGTGCCCGTTGAAGATAACGTACCGTCGTCCTCCGTATATTCCGCAGTCACCTTTGAAACAACCGCCAAAGACGTGCTATTTGAATAATTCAACAATCCACTATTAGAAACGGTACCATTAACAGCCGACCAAGATACGCTGTTAGAAACGTTTCTAGTTGTAGTCTCTCCGTTTGAAACGGTGTTCAACGTAGCGGTGAACTGTTCTGTTCCTTCATTGGTTTCAGTATATCCGTTCTTGTGCGGAGAAGACAACGACAGATATTTGCTTATAATAGGGGCTTCTCCACTCTGATCATCACCAGAACCTCCGCCGTCGTCAATGTACGGGTCAATCTGTAGTGACTTCAAATTGTATATAACGTTTCCTTGGACAACTTGATTGCTAACGAATTTTATCAACGTGGCATCAAGCGTATCGGCGTCCCACCCAGTAAGTGAAAACACCTGGTTTGAACTTGTCACTGTGATTGGTATTTGCGGAAAACTGCTGTTTCCGGTATATTTCAATTTAACAGGTATTGACTTCCCTGATAAATTGTGCCTGAGTGTTAATTTCCAACTTGCCATATTTGTTAATTATTTTATTCATTGTTATCGAATATTCCACCTTCTTTGCATATATAGAACGTAGTCCCTAATTCTGCGCCCTGCCTTCCTAAAAAAACAGTTGCGCCGTGAGTTTGCTGCGTTGCTACCGTCCCATCGTCATTGTAGGTATAATCATAATATTCTATGTTTGCGTGCCAGAACAATTCTGTTACGTCAGACATATTTTCGTCAAGGATTTTGATTCCCGTCCCATTTTGTTTTAATATGCACTTTCCTTCAAAGGCTCCTGTTTGTGTGCTTGCGTTTGGGGATTCTATACAAACAATGATAGCAGGGGAAGAAGGCAACACAAGTCGCTTAAATCCAAATTCCCTTTCTTCAATATCCACATTACTTAACGGATACGAAGCGATATCTCTCCTGTTTGAACCAACAAGTTTTGTCAGATCAAAATCCGCATCATTTATTATTGTTCTCGGCCAGTAAGTATTTCTTGTTATTCTTGTTTGTGCTAATTCTGTTCCGGAACCGAACATAAAAAACACGTCATCAAGTTGGCTGTAGTCATATATCATACCGCCTACATACATACTATACCCATCGGCTTCATATCTTCTGTTAGCCCCTGCGGGAAGTGTATCATAACTAACTTTAATATCATCGACAGTATAATATTTTGTTCCGGCTTGGTTATATTGCGTTGAATCGCACATAACCACAAATGGCCTCGCGTATTCCCTTTCAGCAATAAATAAATTTGGAATAACGGTTCCGTGACCTGCTCCGCTTGCCGTCCCCGTTTTAACGCTACCATCCGGTGCCGTAATTGCCAACGGAAACATAACATTCTCTTCCGTATCAAGCCACGCGTGCGCTTCCCAACGTCCAGTCTCCCTATAATCGGCACCTGAAGGCAATTCCGGATCATCGCTCTGCATAACTCGCTGCACATACCTGATTTTAAGCGTGAGACTCACATGTTCGCGTCCTTCTGTTGAAGGCTCATTTTCGAATATTATTCTTATGTTATTAAACTTGTAAATGAAATTGCCTTGAGTCACGTCTGTTTCCACGACAGAAACCTTATTTGCATCAAGTTGGTTAACAATTGCCTCCCAATCATACAACGGAACAACTTGATATGCGTCGGTCAAGTCAACTGAAATTTCAGGCAACTCATAGTTTGAATCGTTGTATTTCAAATGTATTGGCAATATCTTGCCTTCAAAATCATGCTTAATTCTAATCTTATATGCCATAACAATTATTTGTGCTATTGCTGCTCGTTATAAAAAACTCCGTCAATGTTTCCAATGACAATATCTCCGTCAATGAATACTATTCCATCAATGTTTCCGTTTACAGTTACAGGATCGGGAACTTTAATAAGTCCGCCAGTAAAATCAGCGTCGTACTCGTCAACGGATTTGTCTAAACTGCCAATGAAATCAACATCATACGTTTCTGTCTGAGGCGTATCTTCAACTTTATCAAGACTTCCCGTGAAATAAGCGTCATATTCCTCGCTCTCTACTTTATCAAGACTTCCCGTGAAGTATGCGTCATATTCAACTTCTCCGTCTTCCTTGTCAAGACTGCCAATGAAATCAACGTCATATTCCTTAGTTTCAGGCGTATCCCCACCGTTACATGTTCCCTTCTTATACCTTGTATCGGCAAGATAATTCACGGTTATTTTAAACGTTCCGTTTTCAAGTTCTATCGGCTCAGATATATTTACCCACTTTGTTCCAACAGTCATTGTTTGGCTATACCCAACCGTATATCTACGTGAACCCATGCCTTCTATTATGTTTACCCTGTTGTCCATGTCGGCATACTTCCAAGGAGTATTAGTATCGTCGTTTACAGACAACGTTCTCCCTTGATATGTCAGACTGATTGAACCTTCCGTGTAATGATCCGCTGAATATATTGTTCCAAAAATTACATAATATCTTCCCGGTTTAAGCCCGAAGGTTCCACCAACAGTCTTTGTAAACGTGAAAGATACAGGATAATCGTTACCATCTTCGGAAACATACTCTGTGTGAGTTATTGGGGCTGACTCCTCCGCTAAATCAAACGTGAGTGAGTTTGTTTCACTGTTGAAAACGATATCATCTTCATGGAACAAAAGACAAGTCGCCGTGTATCCTGAAAGCAAGTCACAATAATTCACCTTCAAAGTGCCGGACGTTACAATTTGCCCGTTTACTATGGCAGCGAAACAGTACCCGTTTGTTGAATCGATGTATTTTAGTTCAGAAGCATTTTCCGTGTAAGTTATTGTACTGCCATCAGTCTTGCTGTCTTCATACATTGTAACTTGCTTATAGCCGTAACTGCTGTAAGCGGAAGGCTCACAATACTTATATAGCCCGACGCCGTACTTTGTCCAATCGTTTGAAGGCTCCTTTACGCCCGTAGCATTGTTCTTCTTGTACAATGTTGCAACAATTTGGTAGTCTGTTTTCCTTCCTTCCTTAACTTCCTGAATATAGTTAGGAGTTATTGATGCTTCTATTGTATAGGTATATCCATCAACGTCAGTACTGTATCCTGCGTTCGTGTTCCCGCTTTGGATAACATCCATAACGGCGTATTTCTCATTATTGATTGCAAATTTTACCCATCCGCTTCTCTGAGTTGCACTTTCATTTTCAGATACGTTCAAGTTGATGTAATAGACATATCTGTTGAAACCATTCCAATTTTGCGTTTCATGCAACTCAACTGAATATGTGAAGAAATCATCATTAGCACTCGTAACTGAAAGGCGGCTGTACTCCGTTCCACTAGTTAGTATGACACGCTTCGTGTTATGCTTGTAATCAACACGCGTAGGATTTGCATTAAGCCCGATAGTGTATTCAATAGGGAGATGTCTAACCGTCAGCCTACGTCTATCAGTTCCGTCAGGTGAAACAAAATCAATATAATAATATCGTATATTTTCTGTTTTGTTTTCGTCCATTCCAACGCTCAGCCCCATTTTACTGTCAGTGATCTTAGTCCTGTCATTGAATGATGTTGAGTCGTATCCTCCCCATCCCTGTTGCTTATATGACATAGACAATCCTGCCGGTTCTGAAGAGAATATGGCTGTCACATACGGATATTTCGTATTGACAACAGTAGGTGTTAAGCCGAAATTGTCAGAATTGTATTGCCTGTCGTATGTGGTACTAGGATACCTTCCTGAATTTGGGTGATAGAAATATGCGTCGAACGAACCGCCTCCCGGTGTTGGAGGGTTTGGACCAGGACCTGGGCCCGGCTCGTCGCCACCACCACTTGGATCCGGGACAACGCCCGGTTCGCTTCCACCATTAGGCTTCGGCCAATAAGGTACATACGGAATCTTGTCATCAAAGTCGTCAGGCTCTTCTCCTTCGGGGTCTGAATGGTGCTTATCGTCGCTGATTTTTCCACTATCACCGTTTATTCTAGGCTCGAACATTTGAAGAACTATTGTTCCGTCTTCGTCAATTTCTATATTGCTGTTTTCAAACTCCCACTCATAACGTCCATCAATGTCGTCTTTCCTGATAACGATTGGTATGTAAGCGTCTTTATAGAACATTTCCATATCAACCGTATATCCGGTGTCCCCACTTTCGTTAATAACGCATTGCTTCATATACCCACCGACAATATCTTCATAGAAATTGACAAGCGGTATTGTATATCCATATTTTGCGTTGTTCAACTCGCATTTCATGTAGACATACGACTTCTTATCGTCTGTTTCTTCAACTAAGTGAGAAGGAAACAGGTGTAGATAGAAACCTTCTGTTGGATTGTCGTAGTCGTACTTGTGCGTACAGATAAACTCCGTCTGAATTGGTGCAAGAGGGCAACCTGAGATAGAATATTTACCTTCTCCTACTTTTGCGTCAGAATATTCATTGAAAACGTCGTTAAACCACGTTTCGCCCGTGCTCTGTAGGTTATCAATGTATTTTCCGTAAAGATTTGACTCGTTCAGGAAAATTTTTGCCGTATATAGCAATTTTTGGCTTCTTCTGTCAGGTCTATCATAAATTGACACCCTGAGGAACGTTTCTGACACCTTTTTCTTCTGATAATAGATGTCTTCCTCGTCAAAACCCATATAATACACCGAGTCTCCACTTAGGTTGTTCTCAGCGTAGTTGAACCAAAGCAAATTGTCGTTAGATTTCCATTCATCGAAGTCAGTTCTCTCTCTTAGGTGTATCTTGAACACGATTTTAGACACATCCTTCTCATTTTTGACAGGGATGAACTGCTGTTTCTCATAATCTACAATCTTATTGATTGCTTTGTCTGATATTTCCTGAATAAATTGTGAAATCGTATCGTCTTGGCCCAAAGTAGCATCAAAAGTCTGAGGAGCGAAGACATTAAGCCTTAAATCCCCGTTTCTCCACTTAACTTCGGTTCCTTCCTTGAGAACGAGCGTTGTGATTACGTCTTCACCTTCTTCAAACGATACGCTTTCAGTGAAAAACCGTTCATCTTTGCCGTAAAACACGCATCCATACGGATTTTCTGCAATTTCTTCTACAAGGCTGTCATTTCCTGTAAGCAAGATTGCATTTGTGTTGTCAGTTCCGTCTGAATATACGGGCACAATGGCGTTTAGTGAGTGAATTTCGCCATCTTTCTCAACATAAACTGTCGTTTTGTAGTTCAAAACACTTGATGAGCCATATCTGTACCTTCCATCCTGCTCAGTTGCGCCTATTTTTAGCAAAAATATGTCGTCATGAACTATTAAATCACCAGGACAGCCGTATTCACGGCTTTCTTCCATGAAACTACAGTTAACAAAACCCGAAATCTCGTCATCGTCCCTGTTTTTTAGATAGAAATGCTCGTTTGTTAAGTGCAGATAGAGCATTTTTTGTGCAGTTTCTCCGGGAATTATGCTTTTTTCGAGCAAACTGAACTCATCAAAATACAAATTAACCCTGTCAAAACCAATCAATACAAATCTATCGTATCCTGAAGCGTTTTCTACAGCCTGAACAGCCCTGCGTTCGGTGAAATTTATCTTTGAGCCGTCATGCCTTTCAAACTGAATGATATCACCCGTATAGTGCCCTGAGCCGCTATCTTTTTCTTCATTATCTTTATTACGATATTTTACACGCTCAATCGGAACCATTACGTTGTCGTTACGGCTCATTAAAGTACCATTATACAGTTTAATCGGCTCATACGTGAGCTTATGATACCTTGTATTGCTTTGTATTCTTAACATACGGTTCCCTCGCCTTCCTTTACATACTCGGCAACAGATACATCCTTTTCTTTGCCTGTTATTGAGAAGAATGAAGCGGTGTCGGCGGGTTCAAGTCCAATACCGTAACGCCCGTCAGGATCCTGCCTCTTCAAATAAAACATAATATTCCTATGGAAATAATGAGCGCCATTCGTAAACGTCTCATCGTATAGTTCGCTACTTGGAGCCATATCTGCATAGGACAGTACATTTCTCCAAAGATACCTGCCCGTTCCGTCAGGAAGTTGGTATGCCGTGTCAGGCATTTCAGTATTATGCCTGAATAACTTCCAACCGTCGGTAATTGTTATTGCACTTTCAAACTCAATGGTAACATCTCTGAAATCTTTGCCTTCTACTTTTTTACAGTACCCTGTTATAACTTCCGAACCCTTGTAAGCATAAACTTTGCTTGGTTTACGAATAAGCCTTTTTTCCATTCCTTCATGGGCACCTTCTTCGCATTTATCATCATCCGTATGAACGCCACCTTCGGAATCTATATAGATATATTTTGAAGTCTCAAAATAGCAGTTTTTACTTGTACTGATCCACCAAGTATTGTTATCTATTTTCCTTACATGTTCACGGTCTTTTATAAAAGGAACGGCAATATGGCTACCTTGATTTACTTCTTCTTCAAAATCACGTATCAAGATTTTGTAATGAGGCTTATAATAATATCCTTCGGGCACGAGATTTATCCTTCTTAAAGGAGTATCTTCGTCTGCCCGCCACTCCGGATCATCACAACATTTTTTGCCCGGTTCTCCAAATATTTTTGAACTTATTGTAAACGGGCTTCCCGTTGTAAGCCCTGTTTCTCCAATGTCGTAATCGTCATGCAAAATTTCGTCGTAGCAGAAACTTGAATACCTATTGTTATTTTCTTCCGCAAATTCTCTTTGTGCGGTGTTAAACCTATGGTACACAGGCTCAATGCTTGTCTCTTTCATAGTTGACGGCATAAACTCAACGATATCACCATAGAACCTCTTTTCGCCAATGCCCAATGTTTCTGAACCGTCTATGGTTATATTTTTTTCAAGCGGAACGGGCGAAGGCGTTATTCCCCTGTTTAAAGCCATACCTTCGTCAATTGAATGAATCCTATGAACATTGTAGTTGGCACAATCACCGTCTTCTGGCATGTCAAACCCTGAGGTTACCTCGCCAAAACAGTGAGAATATTCTATTTTACGTTCTTCGCCGTTCTCGTCTATATAGTCGCTGTATTTTTCGTTTTTGTACCAGTCAACATAGCCCTGATTTCTTTTAACGATAGTTAGATATGCTTCGCTGATAGGACGTCCGAGATTGTCCTTCAATTCGCTTGTATTGAAATCATCAGTAAATACAATTTGAGCAACTTGATCGGAATATACATTTTGGGCGAACGCAAGTTTATTCAATGAATTCGTGTAAACCGCATTCGGAAATTTCTTGAATATCCTTATGTAGTATTGTGCTTCACCACCATTCTCGAACCTTCTCATCCTAATGTCGGTAAACCCTTCCGGCTGTACAAATCCAGTTACATTTCCAACGCCTGAAAGAACAACCTGATTTAATATTGAGATAAGCCTTACGCTGAAGTAGTGCTCGCTATCTCTTCCTTGGTAACCAAGTGACACCACTTTGGCAGGAGTAGCCGTTTTTCTCTCGTTTAAGCCACTTTCTACGAAAGAAAGCATTACGTATCCACCGGGCTGAAGATTGTGCCTTAAAAACGATTTAAACGTCACAACCGCATTTCCGTTTTCAAGGTGTTCTTCCGTCAGCCTTGTTATCATTTTACATTGGATACCCGTTATGTTCAATTGCGGATTTGTAACGAGCGGGTTGTCTGTCTCCATATCGCTTGGATACGTCATGCAGTAGTCCCAATTCTTTTCAATCCTGCTTCTGAATTTGTTAAGTTTAGGCACGAAGGAGTAAAGGCTTCTGTCTGGGTACATATCAATCTGTTCCCAAGCCTTGTTGTTGTTCATGCACTTGTTCAACGAATATTTCCTTTCGTTCGTAACTCCCGTGAAGTTGTCGATTGGAACTGTCGTTGCGTTCAAGAATCCAAACCACCCGTTGTTTTCAACGAGATTGTCGAATACGGACTCGCTAAACGAGCGTATTGTCTCGTATTGATAAAGGTGAACGTTCGTATCCCCTGTGTCTACCTTGTCATCCTTTATTTGAAGTATTTTTTCCGTAACAACGTCTCCGTTGTGATCGCGTAAAAAATCCCCTATTGTATTGAATTTCTCTTTATCTTGTGATGTTTCGTTATTTACTCTGTTTACGACGTTGAACTCTTTTTTCCTGAGAAAATGGTTGTTGAATATATCGTATCCACAGTGATAGACAAGCGGAATGCCCGTTTTTGATGTTTTGGGGTGAGAATACCCAGTGTCCATTATTGCAGTATGCGTGTTCAACGGGCGAGAATTGTAATCTCCAAACGGGTTTCCTTGTGAATTCACGTTTTCACCATAGTACAAAGTGAACGCACTGTCTGATCCCTCCGCATAAACGGGCTCAGTTAATACATTGAAAAGCACGTTACTGCAGAATGGGACGATTGTGAACGCAAACCTGAATTTGTCTGAAGCGTCCTTTTCCCTAAAATATTGCTGATAGGCATCCACGCTGTACATATCTTCCGTAGGAGGAAGAACTTTTTCGTAAGCGCCAAGCTCAACGCCAATAAAGTTGTCTTCATTGGCGCTGTGCATGTGCCTGCTTTTCCCTAACAATATTTTAATGTCATCCATTTGTCTTCTTTGTTACTATAATGTTTCCACCATTGAAGTAGAAATATCCTTCCGACTCTACGCCATAATCGTACTTGATTGTAACATCGTAGTCGAAGAACAGCTTGAAACCTCCGTATCCAAGATCTCTCGTGTCTGTATCATCGGCAATTGTGTGTATTGCACCCGTGCCAATCAAGCCTGAGAACTCTGCATATCCGTCAGCGTCTATGCTCTTTCCGAACCACCTTAACATCTTCTGCTCGCCGGTATCAACGTTAACAAGTTTGAACCTTCCATAGATGTCCATTCTACAATATTGTGAAGCATAGGTGTTAAGATATAGTTCAGGTATCTGTATAAGGTAATGATGTGCGTTATCCCTTTCAGCCGTAAACGAAGAAACTTCTATAGTTCCAGCCTCATATTTGCTCGTTCCGCCTGCGGTTGTTTCTTCCGCAGTAACATCAACGTGCACATTAAAGCTCGACATTCTCTTATACGTTACAGTCTCTGTTTCGGAACCGCTTGGATCCACATCATCATACATATCGGGATTCTCAACCTTTTTAATGAAGTCTTCTACTGTGTAGAGTTTCATTACGGTAAGCATATTTGTATCCCTTCCAACGAGTGAATATTTTCCGCCGAAATTAGGGTTCTGTGCCATCATAAATTCTTCGTCGCTGAGTTGTGTCCAAGGATCGAATATTCCAAGTACGAAACAGTCAGCCTTCCTGTTGTCTGCAGGTATTACTGAAACGTCACCCGCAAAAATAGCATTCCTATCAATTTCATTGGAAGGATTGAAAATGAGATATCCGTCGTCATTCAACTTAATGCTGAATGCCTTTGTACATGAACCACTCCAATAAATGTTCAAGTTGTCCTGACTTACGCTGTCAACGATTGATGTTCCGTTATCGTAGAACAATTTATCTTGCAACTGTGAACGAAGGTCTTCCGCATACTGAGGATTAGGATTTATGTACTGCCTCGTTCCGCTTTCGGTTGAACGATAAAGCATAAAGTACCTAACCCTTGTATCAGGATTCCTATTTCCGTCCCCAATAAAGTATATAGTTTCACTTACTTCAAGAGCAGGGAGAACAGGAGAATCATTGTTAGGCTCATTTTCTTTTATGTAAACACTGTATGTTCCGTTAGGAACGTCATCCATAACATCGTGTGCTGAAAGAATTGGATAATCCTCAACGTTTGCGCCTGAATTGTTCCACCAATCCTTATCGCTTGAAGTAAGGTGCCCTATATCTTGTCCGCAAACAGAAACCTTGCTGAATTTGTTTTCATATAGTGTTCCGTTTGCAATAGACAATGAATAGGTATCCCTTTCCGTTGAAGCAGTCCTGTTCCTGAATATCAAGCACCTAAAGAAGAATGGCTTATAGATTGAAGGGAGCACTAATTCTCCGCTTGCCGGTATCGACGCACAACCGTCAGCACCATTCATATCTTTAAAAATAGCCTTATAGTCAGTCTTATCTCCGCTTACTTCATAACCGATATCGTCAGGATTATTCCTTGTGGGAATATAGAAATTCTGATAATCGAGCGAATATCCGTCAGCCTCTCCGCCTGAAAGCCTTACAGTATCTCCGTCAAGAAGTTCCCCGCTTCCGTCAACCGTTACAACATACGGCGGATTTCCGTATCTCGGCTCCGCCTCAATGCCCCAAGACGGACGATAGAACAAAGATTCTTTGTATGTAAGAGACTTCTCAACAAAAAATTTATCAAGAGAACTTCCGTTTTGGAACACAGTCTTCCACCAATTGACGTTATCGTTCAATGGCTTGATTGTCCTGTTGTACGTTACCTGTTTTGAACCACCAATTATAACGTCGAACTCGTGCGGCATATAAGGTGTAAACCTATACAGTTCAATTGTTTTTCCACCACAATAAATTGCAGAAATAACATATTCAGCGTCTCCGTCAGGAAGATATTTCTTTTCGTTCTTTACAAATTCACAACGCTCCAAGTCCGTTTCAGGATTGTATGTGCTTCCTGATATTACGATATGCTCAAACTGCCCCGCAAGTTCGTCCGGCCAGCTTATTACAACATAACCCCTGCCTTCTCTATCTCCGTTCAAATCTGTACTATACTTCTGAACCTCAAAATCAACAATGTCAATGTGTATGTCGGCAATGAATTCAGGAATTTTATCAACTACAGTAAATCCATACGTAATGTCTTCAAGATCCTCGCAACTGAACGTTATTTCGTATGAACCTATTTCGAGACCGCCAATTACAACCTCTGTTGAATCCGGAATAACTTCCCCATAGAACGTCCAATCCGTAGTCTTGCTCTTCACGAAATATGTAAGATGGTTGTCAGCCCTTGTGCTTATTCCTGCAAAATAAACTGTGGCACTACCAAACGGCTGGTTATTACAGGTATCTGCATTTTCAACAAACACCCTTATCATTGCATTTCCGTCGTGTAGTACAGGGCACTCTGCGAAGTACTCCTTATAGAACCTGTCAAGAGCGGTTGAACCGTCGTGCAAGCCAAAGTAGAAATAATATGAATTATTGTACATTGGAAGATACGCAACTCCGCCGTTTATTATCATATACTTACTCTCAGGCGTGTCTCCGTTGTGAAGCCCAAGCCTGAAATCGTAGTAGTCAATATTGTTATCCTCAATTGTCCTTGTATATGCCTTTGACTTGATTGATTCCTGTACTCCGTTAATATTGTTGTACTCTTCAGCATTTTTTATCTTTTCACTAAGTGCACCATCGAAGTTAACAGGTATCATTGACACGAAATCATATTCACGCCTTTTCGTAATAGGATTTATTCTTGTCTTTAGCCCGTTATGATTAAGTGTGGCAAACTCTGAGCGGAAACCCGTATCGGTTATCTCGTCTTTTGAAATAAGCCCCGTTGGTACAAGGAAATCAGTCTCAAATGATGCTTCCGCACCATTTCTCCTTACGATTGCCTGCCTTTGTGACATTACGGCACCAACCTCACAAATTCTCGAAAGATTTACGCAAGACTTAACATTTGACTCGGCATTGAAGCACGCAATACCAAGGAAATGCCCGCCCGGCTGATACATGTGGTCTCTGTTATATAGTCCCTGCCCAGGGCCTGTGTATCCCCAATCTATGCCAGCAGACTCTGTAACCTCATATTCTTCAACATCGTTCTCTAAGTCGTCATTGAAATCGGATTTTGAAGCCCATAGTTTATATGCTTCAAATGTTTGAGGTACCTGTATCAACGCACCACTTGATGCTTCCACACCGGTTCCAAAACTTTCAAGATATCTTTGTATAAATGCCAGCTGTTCATCCGTGAAGTATCCTACCATCCTAGATTGCAGCGTAGCGAGAAGCAATATATATGCTCTGTAAGTTGGGTTTGAAAGGCTTCGTTCTCCATCGAAATTTCCTTCTGATCTTTCCGTCAGGTCAATAAAATCATAAAGCCTCTTTATTGTATTTTCTTCCCACGTTTTGTCGTGCCCTTCTCCAACATATCCAGCACATATTGACGTACCGTCTTTTGAATATCCGTACATATACGCCAACGTGTCCATATTCGTAGCGGCAAGGTTTGTCGGCATTTGATATGATGAAGAAGACAGTTCCTTGAACGCCTGCGGTATTCCGTCCATATCGTGTGCGGAAAGTGAACCGAGCAATATGATATCGGTTGCAAAGTAATTCACTTTCTTTCCTTCGTACCAATCACAAGGCCTGAAATAATAAACATACTGCCCCTTCATCGTCTGCTGATCATGAACGAGCCCACCACCAGGCGTGGTGTTCTTCAATATCTTTATCTTCTGCCTTCCCTTACCCTTGTGGCATTTTTGCCCGCTCTTAGCACAACCATTAGGGCTGGAGACAATGGTGTATTTTCCGTCGTTATCTTTCTTGTACCCCAACGCACACTGCTGAACATATCTTCTTTGGAGTCTTACCTGTCCTTCCATGCAAGCCTGTATCTTAGCAACCTTCGGCCCGATAAGCCCAAACAGATACTTTCTCTTTCTCTTAATATTAGCAAACCAACGTGGGATATAAAGCATTCCGTTAATCCAATCATTGTAGAAGTCAAATTGGATAACGTCGTACTCCTGTGCAAGTGCTATTTCAATGCACTGCATAAAATAGTCAATCTTGTTTGTTACACAAACTTGTGCGTCGCCTTCTACTTTGTTTTGCTCTTCCGTTGACATCATATCAACGAAACCGCCATTTTCTCTTTCACTTGACGAAGAAGAAGTAGAACCCCTATTTGAACCCCTTGAAACGTAACTGCTACTGCTTCCGCCGTTTAAGTGAGAATTTGCATTGTGGTACGTTATATTTCCATCATTGGTGCTTGAACCGTCTAAACCTTCCCTTTCCGCAAGTCTGTCGTACGTTTCTTTAAGCGGATTTACTCCGTTCATGAACTCGTTTTTGCATTTTGGGGCAAAATACCACCCTTCAAGGTCAGGACAAGCACCGTCACCAACTGTAATGCAAGCGCCGCCATTGAAATTTGACGCAATTTCTTTTCCTAAGTTAATGGGAATGCCGCAACACTTAACGTTAGCACTAAGCAACCAAGAAATAATCCTGTTAACAACGCCGGCAATCCATATAAGGGTATGCATGATTGCACACTGAAGCACAAACATAAACGTAATATGTATTCGCATATTATTATATGGAATAGGATTATTACCAACGTTTACGTTTACAGCCTTTATGCCGCTAAATCGTTTCTCATTGTTCCAATTACTTTTCTGAATTCTTGGGATATATGACTTAACGGAATACACCTTGTTCCAAAACAAATCCCTGAATTCTTCTGGCGGGGTTTTCGTTCCGAATACGTATGCCTCACCCAACTCGCTTTGTGTCTGCGGGTTGTTCGGTACGAGCATTTTTGAAAGGTGGTTGTTCTGATAATCGCTTGCGAAGTCGTTCAATGAGAACCTGAACCTTACCTGTGCCCTTGTAGGAAGTCCCTTCTTGGAATCATTCGTCGGAACAATGTTGCCATACTCATCCGTCATAACGTAGTCGAGGTTCATAGGTATTTGGTAACACCAAGTACCGTTTCCGTCAATGAGTTGGTTGCCCATTATCGTAAATTCCTCAACTCCGCCGTCGGGCATTTTGCGTATCATTTCAATTGTACCTTCTCCCGTCGTAAGCCTGTCCATTTTTCCCATCCTTTCGGTTGGAATGCACTTCTTTGAGAAGCCGTTGCTCTTTTCGTCGGTGATAAGGGAGCCAATGAATACGCAGGTAGGCTCGAACTTATAATTGAGATTTATGTCTTTTCTTGTGATACGTACGCCTGTGCTGTCAACCTCACCCATTTCGTCAACTTCTCCCCAAAACGGCTTCACATCAACGCTCTCGTTTTGCGTCATAAGTTGTGTAAGAGTTCCAAGGTTAACGTCCTTCTTGAACATATTTGCGTTCTCGAACTGATTTACGTTGTAACCCTTGTAAATGAAGTCTTTCGGGCGTTGGCTGAGAAGGTCACCGATATCAGACAAATCAACGTCCATGTGCAATATCTGCGTACCGACAGGCACGCCGAATATCATATAGTCACCCGCTTGATTTGTCGTGGTTGTGAACTTATAGTATTTGTCGAAAATTTCAAAAACATTACTGTCGTCAAGAACCATTCTTTTTGAAGGGAATGTTCCAACGTTCTGATGACAGGTAAACAACTGTTCTTCAGGAAGAAGGTTATATCTAATACCGTCTTCGTTTGCCGTTGCGGTTGATGTGTACGGGTATAGGTAGGAAAGAACGGAGTCCGCCTTTGTCTCTTCGTCTGCAGCAATGAATATGGAAATCTTTACGTTTGGTACGCCTATGCTGTTGTTTGCCAATACACGGCCTGCCACGCAGCCGTAGTTGGCTGTGTGCAACCTGTAAAGGTTTTCTGTGTCCATTTTAAGGCTAAGGAACTCAAACACGTTGACATCTTGAACGAGATTCAAATTTATATCAACGTGGTCTTCTCCCTGTATATTAGCCTTTATTCTATATGTTTTGTTGTCCGACATATTCTACTTTCTTCTTATCAAGCCTGAAAAATTTCGTGAGGCTTATGCTATGATCGTCGTCACATAGACGTTTATAAAGCACATACAGAAAAAGGCATGGAACAATCGGTATCATTGC
>JAEEGL015145928.1_pt1 | contig 56669 bp, 43 predicted proteins | sample 9134231 | NCBI WGS metagenome assembly JAEEGL01 (sample SAMN16246548, study PRJNA631951) | gut metagenome | biome: gut microbiome; feature: rumen; material: fiber-attached | host: Bos | place: Iran: Karaj | collected 2018-10
AGGCAAATATGAGTTTCCACTCACGCAGAAGTCAGGTCTGGGCGGCGACTGGAGCAAGTGTCTCACCGCCTCTGCTACTTCCGGTCGTTTCGAATTCGACAATGCTGGTGGCAACATCGTCATTGAGCCAGTTGAAGGAGCAAAGTTCTACGACCTCGCATTCGACCTGCTCAACCAGACTTACAATGTCACGGCAGTATCGTTCGATCCGTTCGTATTCTTCATCGGTGCTACCGATGGATGGAAAGCATCTGAGCAGAGATTAGCACTGACTGGAGAAGGACATTATAGCGGCTACCTCTATATCGCCGATCCGAATGGTTGGGGTGTGGCATTTAAGTTCCAGAAAGAGGCAGGCAATTGGGATTCACAGGTGAATGCCAGTAACGTGACAATAGAAGGTGATTTCATTTACGACGGGAATGGTGACCAGAATTTCGTGGCTTCTGCTGGCGAAGGTGTCTATTTCGTAGAACTTGATTTGGTTAACTTGACGCTGAAAGGCACGCTCGTCAAGACGATGGGCATCATCGGCGACTTCAACGGCTGGGGCGGTGATGTCGAAATGACATGGAATGCCGAAGACTTCTGCTATGAGGCTACTGGTGCCGGCGTAACTGCCAACGGCTGGAAGTTCCGTATTAACAATGACTGGGGTATCAACCTTGGTTCTAACGACTCCGTAGAGCCTTCGACGATACTCAATGACCTCGTTGCCAATGGTAAGAACATCGGTGTGGCTGGATCGACAATCAAACTCTATCCTACTCGCAAGACTAGCGATACTATCTTCTGCACAGTAGAATAATTCAAGAAAAAGTTTGATAATCTTTAATAATTCGGGCCGCATTCATAACTGACTGCGGCCCGATTTTGTGCTTGTTTCGAAAAAAACCTTAAATCCTACGGGTAATTCAAATAAAAACCGTATCTTTGCACACAAATACATTTAATTATGATAATAGCCAATCCTATTTACGATATTGTGTTCAAATATCTCATGGAAGATGAACGCATTGCACGTACTATTCTTTCACTCACGACAGCATTATTGTGCAGATACCACGCTTACATGGGCAGATAAACAACCGTCTCGATATGGTGCTCAGTATTTTCGATCAGACACGTAAGGATAAAATGGATGAACACATTCTGCGCCTTGACGAGCAAGTGTACAGTGATGACCGTGACATGGAACGCATCATTAACCGTTTGACTATGGCCGCCGCTGATGCCGAAATGCGTCGGGCAGTATGACACCCCTACAACAATACGGACGCAACTTGCGGGCTCGTCGGAGGCGGCAGTGTCAAGTTAGGACACGGTCCGATATTTAAAACAAGAAACGAATGAAACGATTATTATTGTTGCTGCTCTTAGCCATCATTGCCGATGCTGCGGGTGCTCAACGGGATAAGAATGTGATAAACAACGCCCTTGCCAGGGATACACTACGTGTGCTCGCCATTGGCAACTCGTTCTCGGAAGATGCTGTAGAACAATATCTGTGGGAGATGGGACAGGAAGTCGGCGTGGACTTTATCATCGGAAATGCCTACCGAGGCGGGTGGAGTCTTATAAGCCATTGGAAGGATGCACGCTCCCTGGCAGCCGACACGGAGTATCGCAAGGTCGTAGACGGACGGCGTACCAATCTAGGTAAATTTACGTTGCGTCACATCATTACCGATGAGCCTTGGGATGTTATCACTTTCCAGCAGGTAAGCCAGGATGCCGGGCGCACAGACAGTTATGAGCCTGGGCTGAGCCTGATGATAGGCTATGTAAAGGCATTGGCACGCGTCGACACTGTGCGCCTGGGCTTTCACCAGACATGGGCTTATTCGCAGGATTCCGAGCATCAGGGGTTTGCTAACTACAACCGCGACCAGATGCTGATGTATTCTTGCATTACGGCGGCTGTTGAAAAGGCCATGCACTACCATAAAGGCGACCTCACGTTCTATATACCATCGGGTACGGCTATACAAAACGCTCGCACAACGCTGCTCGCAAGGAATAACACGGATAAGCAGTCGGTCAACCGAGAACTGACGCGCGACGGCTACCACTTGAACTACACCATAGGCCGATATATTGCTGCGTGTACATGGTTTGAAGTGCTCACGGGAAAAAGTGCCATAGGCCTCAAGACGCGCCCTAAGGACTTGATTCCTGAAATGGCCCTTATAGCCCAGAATGCAGCCCATGCCGCCGTGCTCTCGCCAAAGGCTGTAACACCGCAATAATGGTCGGATGCTGTTCAGATGTTGTTCACACACATTTTTTATAACATTTTTCTTGCCTTTTCTTGCGAGTCTCGTAGAAAAACATTAAATTTGCAGCCAAACAGCAGTAATAACTTATAAAAGCGATAACAAACGAAAAACCTAACAAAAATGAAGACAAGACCATTTCTTTACATGATGCTGCTTTTCGCAGGACTGACATTGGGCTTTACGGCCTGTAGCGACGATGACCCCGCAGAGCCGGCACCCGTACAGCCAAGTGGTGGCGAAAAAGAGAAGCCCGACACCACACAAACCGAGAAACCCGACACCACAGCAAACGTCAATGCCTCTATAGGCTGGCCTGCCGCCTACAGCGGCGTGATGCTGCAGGCATTCTACTGGGACTCGTTCGACGACACGCAGTGGAAAGTGCTGGAGAGCCAGGCCGATGATCTGGCCGGCACCTTCGACCTGGTATGGATACCCCAGAGCGGCAATTGCAACGGCAAGTCGATGGGTTACGACGACTACTACTGGTTCCCTGGTGGCGACCACTATACCAGTTCGTTTGGCACCGAGCAGCAGTTGCGCTCACTCATTAGCACCTTCAAGGCAAAGAACATCAAGACCATTGCTGACGTGGTCATCAACCACCGCCGCAACAAGTCCAACTGGGTGGACTTCCCCGCAGAGACCTATAATGGCGTGACCTACGAGATGAAGTCTACCGATATCTGCTCCAACGACGATGGCGGGGAAACCAAGAAATGGGCTACCAGCAACGGCTACCAACTCTCGACGTACGGAGACTCCGGCGAGGGCTGGGGCGGCATGCGCGACCTCGATCACAACAGCCAGAATGTGCAAACCATTGTCAAGGCCTACCTCAACTGCTTGAAGAACGACCTGGGCTATGCCGGCTTCCGCTACGACATGGTGAAGGGCTACAAGGCATCGTTCACCGGGCAGTATAACGCCTCATCGCAGCCGGAGTTCTCCGTGGGCGAGTGCTGGGACGGCACCAACACCATCAAGAACTGGATTGAGGGCACGAAGGTGAACGGCGTCATCCAGAGTGCCGCCTTCGACTTCCAGTTCAAGTATGTGATGCGAAATGCTACTGATAACAGCAACTGGCTTGCACTGTCACAACAGAACGACGGCAGTTGGCCCTTAGTGAGCAACAACTACGAGCAGGGCAAATACCGCCGCTATGCTGTGACCTTCGTCGAGAATCACGATACGCAGGTACGCCACGACGGCTCCAGCAACGGCCCGCTGAAAAAGGACACGCTTGCTGCCAACGCCTTTATGATGGCTATGCCCGGCACACCATGCGTGTTCCTGCCCCACTGGCAGAAATATCCCAGCGAGATCAAGGCCATGGTGGCCGCCCGTAAGACGGCTGGCATCAACAATGAGAGCAGTTACCAGCAATACCGCTCATTAAAGGCATATTATGCCAGTATCACCAAGACAAAGGGCGAGGATTGCCTGATGGTGGTAGTAGGCGACATCGCAATGGCCGACGGTGCCGTAGATGCAGCGCAGTGGGTCAAGGTGACACAGGGCTATCACTATGCTTACTATTTCCCCGTTTCTATGAACACGGCCTACGCCGACCTGCCTTCGGGCAAGTATGAGGGTCAGCAGCAGGTGATGCTCTCGGCCGTGACCGACAAGACAGATGCCCGTGTGGTATATACCACCGACGGCTCGGCACCGACAGCCGCCAGCACTGCCGTGGCAAGTGGCACACTGATTACCATTCCCGTGGGTACCACCACGCTGAAGGCCGCCCTGCTAACGGGCAGTCAGGTGGGACAGGTTGTTTCCCGTACCTACAACGTGAAAGAGAGCGAGAAGGACAAGCCCGTGGAGATTCCGTCGTTCTGCGTGGTCAACGCCGGCGAGACTTGCGCCTTCTTCGAGGCTCCTGCGTCTTGGACCGAGACCATCATGTGCTATGCTTGGGACAAAAAGGAGTTTGCCGGCAACTGGCCCGGACAGGCTTGCAAGAAACTGGGTACGGCCAGTAACGGCAACAGTGTATGGAAATGGACCTATAGTGGCAGCGAGACCTCGATGCCCGCCAATATCATCTTTAGCAACAACGGTTCTCCTCAGACCGCCGATCTCCCCTTCCAGAATGGTGGCTATTACAACAGGGATGGTCTGAAAGGTGTAGTGAAGTAATCTAAAAGACATAGATTTCGCCCGAAACGTTATAGGGCGAAATCTATGCCGACAATAACGCGGGGATGGGACTTGAGGTAGTCGTTTCCCCATACATAGGTCTCCTGACGGTTGATGCCCGGGCGGGCTTTCACCGACGAATAGCCATAGAGCAGGCCATCGCCCACAGTCCCTGCGAAATAGGGAATCTGGGCGATGGCTGGCATTATTTCAAATAAACTCAAAGACACCAAGACGCATAGTTTAAGGGCAAAGGTTTTTTTCATGGGTGGTGGGTGTTAGGTGTTTGGTAGTGGGTGTTAGGTGGTGTCTATTTGGGTATATCAAAGAAGAAGCGGCAGCCCTCTTTGTAGTCCTCATCGTAGGTGAGGTTGCCACCCAGCCTTTCAGCATGACGCTTGCAGAGGGGCAGGCCGAGGCCAAGACCTTCCGACTTTTCGTCTACCTTCACGAAGGGCTTGAAAAGTTTGTCGAGGCTCATTGATTCGAGGGGCAGCCCGGGGCCTACATCTTGGATGGTGAAGCGAACGAACTTCGGCGTCTCGGTGATGCGCAGCAGGATATGCTGGCCGTCGGAGTATTTGGCGGCATTGTAGAGCAACTCCCTGAGTGTATTCATCACATAGAGGCGGCTGGTCTTCACACGGAAAGAACCAGGCAGTTCGGTTTCAAAGCCTATATTCAGGCCGAAGAGCCCCTGTATGTAGTCTACGCTATCGTGAGCCACCTGATTAATCGGGGTGTCGTCGCTCTTCTTATACATGACGGCATCGGAATTACGATTATCAGAGACATCGAAAAGCATGAGCACCCTGCGGTGCAGGGTCACGGCACTATGGTTCATCTTGGCCGCGATGCGTTGCAGTTCGGGATCGGGAATAGCAAGGCTATCGCGCAGCATATAACTACACTCACGAAGAGTTTCAAGCGGACTCTTCACATGGCTGAGCACCTGCGACACGAACTCGTCCTTCCGCCGGATGGCTTCCTCGGCCTTTTCCACCTTCTCGTTCTCTTCCAGGTTGTACTCACCTATTTCATGGGCCGTGTGCTCGATGCGTGACATGTTTGTCACGATAGACTGCTGCATGGCCGAGAAACTGTTTTGCAGATGTGCCACGGCATCCTTCTTGTCAGATAGCGGTATGATGGCCTCGTCGTAGTGGCCGTTGGTTATCTTCTCGGTCACGTCGAGCAGGCGGTTGATGGGCGTGATGGTCTGACGGACTACGCGGAAGGCCAGCAAGTAGATGGCAATCAGTCCGATGAAAATAAGCACCAGGATAATGTAGCCCATCCGATTATAGGAACTCATCATCTCGTCGGAGGGAATAACGAGCGCAAGGCTCCAGTTGGTGCCTGGCACACCCGAGTAAACCACATGACATTCCTCACCACCCAAAGTAGCGTGGGTGGTGCCGCTCTTGCCTGCCGTCATCTCATGGCCCAAGGCAATAAGGTCGGCATCATCGGCGGCATCCGCAAAGATGGTCTTCTTGAAGAGTTGGTGTTCGTTGGGATGAATCAGATAACGGCCGTCGCTACCCAGGAGCATGAAGTAGGCATTGGGATAGGGAGGCTCAGCGCCCTTGATGTTTCTGGCCAGCGTAGAAAAGGAGAAATTGGTGGTAAAGACACCGGCGATGCGGCCACCAGCATGCAGGGGCATGCAGTAGGATGCCACGGCTTCATTATAATCCAGAGTAGCCTCGTTATGGTCGCTGAAAGGGTTGGTCCAGCAGGCCTTGTTGCTTTTGCGCACCGTCTTGTACCACACCTTGTCAAAATACTCGTAATCGGATTCACAGACAGTGTAGACAGTGTCGCCGTTGTTGACCGTATAAACCGATAAGTAGGGGCCTACCTGGGGGAACAGACCCGGCTCGGTGCCCACCGAACAACTGATGACGCTACGGTTGCGCGTCACAATGCGATTGGTGATGGCCTGTAGGGAATCGGGCGTGAAGTTTTCCTCCAGCAGCCAGACATTAGCCTTGGCCGCGGTTTCCACTGCATTCATATAATTGACTGCACGCTGCAAGGCCGTGTTAAGTATGCTGGTAGAGCGCAGCGCTACCTCCTGATGGAAGAGTTTGCGCGACTGCATGTAGTAAACGCCCAGCGACAGCATGAAGATGGGCACGGCCATTAGCACGATGCCAAGGCCGATGCTGCGTGAGAGACTATGGCGTGACTTATTCATGGGTGGTGGGTGTTAGGTGGTGGGTGGTGAGTGGTGGGTGTTAGGTGTGGGCCTCGGCATCAGCGGTGCTCAACATTTGGTTTATCAGTTCAAGGACGCTATCACTCTTCTTGTCGAGGGAACTCACCACAAGGTCTATTTCCTGAGGCGAGAGTGTGCGATAACTGCGGCTGAGGGTGGCGGCATAGTGCTCGATGTCCTTGGCCGGGGCTATCATCTGGTTGGTCACATAGTGCAGGAAAGAGGACTTCACGCGATCTACGCTTTGCTCCTTGGCGTAAATCTCGTGCATCACCTCGCGGCGGTTTTTCAGCGTACCCGTCAACTGCTCCAGTTCCTTGACGTGGGCAGCCAGCGACTGTTTCATCAGTTGGAAGTGCTTGTAGAGCAATCCTATCTCATCATCGCGATTGATGTCGGGCATGGAGTCGTCGTAATGGCCTTCGGCTACGCGCTTCGTTGCTTCAGTCAATTGTCTCACCGGCCTCATCTGACGGCGCATGACGATACGTACAAGCACGAAGAACAGCAGCAATGCCAGGATGGCTATGACCACGACGTAGGCCAACAGCCGATTGAAATTGCCGAAGACGGCTTCCTCGGAATAGACCACGCCGATGCTCCAGTCGAGTTTCTCAGTTGCGCGGTTAGGCACCTTGGCTTGCACAAACGGTTTGTAAAACGCATACCAGTCCTCGCCGTTCAGTCTGAAAGGCTTATAGCCCGTCTCGCCAGCCATCATCGCGTCGATAACTTTGCGTGCCGAGCCGTCGGGGTCGTTCTCCGTCAGCGAGTTTATGGTCATGTTCCGCTGCTTCGTCCGGTCAGGGTGTACTATTAGCGAGCCGTCGCTGCCAATCAAAAGGCTAAACATGCTGGGCGTAGACTTGCCGCTAAGCACCTCCTGCGAGAGTTGGTCTACCTTCAGGTCGGCCACCAATGCACCAACGGGCTCGCGATTCTGGTCTTGGATAGGAAGACAGAAAGATAAAGTCAATCCCTCGTCTTCCTCTTCGGGCAGCGGGTTAGTCCAATTAGCGCGGCCAGTGGTCATGGGCATTTGATACCAAAGGTACTCGGTATAGGGCTTACTGCCATACTTGTCCGAAATAACAAGGTTTGGCTTGCCATTTCTTGCTACGCCACCTTTCTGGTGGACGTAGGTCATAAACAGATGGCGGTCAGGATAATAGTCTGGCTTGAAGCAGATGGCACACCCGGAAATATAAGGATTACACTCCACCAGCCTACGGCAGTAGATGCTCATACGCTCGGGCTGGTCCAGATGGGGCATCATTTCCATGTAAATATTGCCTGTCGACTGCTCCACGCTACGCAGGATATTATCGACACTCTGCGAATGAGCCTCCAACGACTGCTCGGCATCAAGTCTGGCCTCCTGATGCAATGCCTCGTGGGAGTAGTAGAACATCACGCCCAGCGACACCACAAGGGTTAGCACTACACCGCAAATCACCACCACATTCAGTCGGACTGAAGTCTGCGGGATTATTGTCTTTGTCAGTTTTTGCATATCTCTCAACCCTTAACCCTCAACCTTCAACTCTCAACCCTCAACCTTCCTATACACCAGCCATACGACCAGCATACCTATCACGGCTGCTACCAGCAGGCCGGCACCTACCAGCATCACCGACCTCCACACGTCATTCCGGGGAACGACGACAGCCACCGACCAGTCTACATGGTCTATCGGACCGTAATACACCGTGCAGGGCTCGCCGTTGACATCCATATCCACGGTGCCGCTCATATCATGCTCCAGGTCTTTGATTACGCGCTCGTCGTTCACCGACAGACGTTTACCCTCAGGATGGGCAATGCACGAGCCGTCCCTATTCAGCACCACCGTATAGAAATCGAGGTTTCTGCCCAAACTATGCTGGTACAGTTGCTGGTCAGCCTTAATCCTGGCATCTATCTGTGCAATGTCCTTGGTCAGCCACTCGAAGGTCATGTCGGCTCCGCACACGCAGACCAGACGGTCTCTCTCGTCGAAGATAGGTTTGACAAAGGTGCAGTAGTGGCCGCTGATATTCGTACCATCATAATAATAATAAGGATCAGACCAGAAACTGTCGTGCGTCCTCATGGCACGCACATACCAGTCGGACTTGGTATAGTCGTGACGGGCCGAACCAACGAGCGTTACCTCAAACTCGCCAAAACTGTCGGTCTGGTGTACGTAAGGCTCAAACCAGGTGCCCTTCTCAGGGAAGAAGTTGGGTACGAAGGCGGCAAAATAGCCCCTCACCTCGGGATTCAGGCTGGTCTTGCTTTCCAGGGCCTCAATGACGTGCTCAGGAGAGTCCAGATGACTGTCCACCTCGTCAAACACGTTCTTGGCATTCATCTCCATGCCCCACGCGGTCTTGGCTATTTTCTCCGATGCCACGCTCTTGATGCCCGCATAACGGATATAAGTCTCGGCCTTCATGCCTATATAAAAGGCACCAATAGCCAGGACAGTAATAATGATGATGACCGCAAAGACGGTCAGCAGCAATTTAAATGCACTTTTCGGTGTTTTTTCAGATATCTGTTCCACAGTTCTTAGTATTTAGTCATAAAGTTATATTTAATATACAAAATTACGCTTTTTCCTTCATACGACCAACCTCTTTACCTATTATTTAAGTTTGTTTAACTCCATTTGCCTCTTACATCCAGTTCTTTGTCGCTCGCAATGCTTTTACAAGCATTATTCTGGCATGAAAACATGTAGGAATCATGTCGATAGAAATAAAAATCAAAAAAAAACTAAAAAAGTTTTGCAAATTCAAATTTTTTTCTGTAAATTTGCAAAATCAATAATTAAAAATAGAACAAAACATGTCCAACGCTATCAAAATTTTCTTCAACGCATGCGTATGCGCAAGTATCCTTTTTATAGGTTCTTCATGTAAGGATACAGACGAGTATCTCTCTCCGCAGAGCAATACTAACTCAGACGCGAAAGAAGCCAACACATTTGACTACTCTACCACGCGGGAGATCGACCTTATTGTCGACTATTCGTCGTTCAACGCCAAGGTGCCGGTGTTCTTCAGTGTCTACAGCGTCAATCCGTTTGTCAACGAAAACCAGATTGGCGAGTATATTGACGAGAACATCAAGCCTATCTATGCCGGCTATACCGCTGCCGATGGCAAGTTCGACGAGACCGTCACGCTGCCGGCCTACGCCAGGGCGCTGCACATTGTGACCGGCAATTTCCTGGTAGGTCTCAGGCGGGATGTGGTGGAAGTCATCAACGGCGAAGCACGTGCCATCGTCGAGAAACCGAAGGCCAATGCCCAGGAGAGCAGGATGACCAGAGCTGCCGGTCCTGGCGTATCGACCAACGATATCACCTCGATGAAAAACCTCTATGAGCACAGTGGTAAGCAATACTATAAGCAGTGGTACACACCCTTAGGCACATGGAACTCGGCCAGCGGCCGCCCCGACTACCTGTTGGATAAGGCAACCGCCAATCCCGCCCTGGTGTTCACCGACGAGGAGTTCGATGGCCTGTATGCTACGGCTTGCTCGGCCCTGAACTCGGGCACCTCGGTTAAGGAAACCTATCGTGCTAACAGCGACCTCACGGTAAGCCATGATTCAGAGGTCAGTATCACCATGCTGGGTAGCAGCACCTGCTGGAACAGTTCGCTGGGATATTACTACTACACGGGCGAAGCACCCACCAACAAAATGGACCTGAACATCATTATGATCTTCCCCAATACGCAGGACGGTGAATGGCCACGTGGCAGTTATCCTAACAATAAGTACAACGGCAACATCGGTACTCTGCGTGGTGACGTGGTGCAGTTGATGTACTATCCCAACATTGCCAGCGGCGACTTCTCGGGTGCCACCACCATGTTCCCTGCCGGCACCAAGATTGGTTTCATCCTGAAGTCTAACGGATGGGGATGCTTAGGTAAAGACTATGCTGTCAATGGATCGTACAACAACTACAAGCCGGTTTGGGCATCCTCCACTGACGGTCTCTCCACTTCACTTGAAACAGGCAAGAATTACAGCAACCCCGATGGCGAAAGCCGCACTGCCAAGTTCTCATTTGAAGCCGCCAATGGCAACAAGTATGCGATTATTTCGTTCGAGGATGCCAACGACGACAAGGACTACGACGACCTGGTCTTCGCCATCAACCCCGCCAATGCCTTCGTTGGAGTGTCTGGCATTGAGAACAGGTCTGTGTCTACCTACGGTGTCTACGGTTTTGAGGACAAATGGCCCCAAGCCCATGACTACGACATGAACGATGTCATGGTGGAGGTGGAGCATGTGAAGGAGTTCTACGTTCATGCCGGAACAAAAAATGAAACGTTGGTAAAGGAGACATTCAACTTTACGACAGACCACAACTACATTACCCAGCAGAACAGTTTCGGTGTCAAGTTGAACACGAAGGCCGCAATCGCCACCATCTATGCAAATAAGGCACAGACAGGCACGGCTCCCGATCCCAACGACGCTTCCAAGATGGATAGTAAATTGTATTATTGGCATCCGAACTTCACGTTTGTCAAGTCAAGCACATCTTCGTCTAATGGCATTTTCTATTACTACATCAACGACATCATCAATAACGATAAGGGTAAGACAACTTATAGTATAGAGGTGACATACTCAAGTCCACAGACCGACAGTAAAGCCTCTGTAAGTGTGTTCCTGTGTAGCAAAGAGGGAAGCGGATACAGGGAGGTGCATGTCCCATTCGAGGCTCCTGGGCCGAAAGTAATTGAAAAGTATTTTGGCACAGCAGACGACTGCAGCGATCATGCCAAAAAGAAAAATTATTACACCAGCCAGAACACCTTCCCATTCGCATTCTATCTGGCCGATGTCAGATTAAGTGAACTATCCTCTACCCTTCTCAATCCTACCAAGGAGAGTGTACGCATCGACCAACTGTTCCCGACATTCATTGACTGGTCTACCAGCAATGGTAAAAACAACCCCGACTGGTATAAGCATCCTCAAGAGTAAGCCAAAAAGCAGAAACATCAAACATTTCCTTTGCGGTAAAAGTATCATTCCGTTATATCACGGCGCAGTCCACTCCATACGAGCGGGCTGCGCCTTGTTTGACCACCGTAGGGACATATTCTTGTATTTGTACGCAAATGGAAGAAGTAACTTTTGCAGTTGCGGACAAATACAAGAATATGTCCCTACGAACCAACACGGTTTAGCGACTGACCCGACAAATATGCCCCTACAGCAAGTGCTTTCCGAACTTTCGAAATTTTGATTAATAAATGTTAAATATGAGGAGGTGGAGTGCTTTTCTACAAATAGAAAAGGTCTATATCACATTTTTTTCGTAAATTTGTAGCCAGTTTGACAATTTAATTGCCAAAATTGATAATAAATATACAGGTTATGAGTTGGCCGGATGTATTGCCTTGACAGCATTTACGGAAATTCGGCAGGTTTTTTCGAGCCTTTTACTACGAGTAACCATCTGACAAACAACTACTTGGCTTGCGCAAGGAAGAAACGCGCAAGCAAGTATATCTATTAAGTATATGTTCAATTTAGATAAATTCATAGCAGAGAGCGTGACATTTCGCCCACAGAGTATGTTTGTGGGCGACATTGAATCCAACAAGACACAGTTGACCAGCGAGATTGAGGGCAAGAGCGTGTGTGTCATCGGGGGAGCGGGGAGCATAGGTTCTTCGTTTATCAAGGCCGTGCTGCGGTTCCGTCCGGGCAAACTCGTGGTGATAGACCTCAACGAGAACGGGCTGGCCGAACTGACACGCGACATCCGTAGCACCGACGGCCTGTTTGTGCCGCAGGACTACCGCCCCTATACGCTCAACTTTGCCGACCCCATCTTCGCTCGTATATTCCGCGAGGAGAAAGGCTTTGACATTGTGGCCAACTTCTCGGCCCACAAGCATGTGCGCAGTGAGAAAGACCGCTACAGCGTACAGGCCCTGATAGAGAACAATGACATCAAGGCAAAGAAACTGATGGATTTGCTATGTGAGTTCCCGCCCCGCCATTTCTTCTGCGTGAGCACCGACAAGGCCGCCAACCCCGTGAACATCATGGGTGCTTCGAAGCGCATCATGGAAGACCTGGTGATGGCATATAACAGCCGGTTCAAGGTCACGACCGCCCGCTTTGCCAACGTGGCCTTCAGCAATGGCTCGCTGCCCGACGGCTGGATGCACCGCCTGCAGAAGAAACAGCCACTGGCCGCCCCCAGCGACGTCAAGCGCTACTTCGTATCGCCTGAGGAAAGCGGTCAGATTTGTATGCTGGCTTGCATCCTGGGACGCGGCGGCGAGGTATTCTTCCCCAAATTGGGGGAAGATCAGATGCTCACCTTCAGTAGTATCTGCGATGATTTTGTCAAAGCCAACGGACTGGAGAAAGACGAGTGCTCGTCAGACGATGAGGCCAAGAAGAAAGCCGCAGCCCTCGACACCTCTCACCTCTCACCTCTCACCTCTCACCTCTCACCTTACACCTCTCATCTCCCGCAATATCCCGTCAGATATTTCACTTCAGACACCACGGGCGAGAAGGCCTACGAGGAATTCTACGTGCCGGGCGAAAAGATTGACATGCAGCGATTTGCAGCGTTGGGCGTAGTGGAACAAACATCCCGTCACAGCATGCAGGAGGTATGCGACTTCTTCGCCAGTCTGGAACGGATTTTCGCCCGCGAAGACTTCACCAAGGCCGAGGTCGTAGAGGCCATCAAGACGTTTATTCCCAATTTCGCCCACGAGGAGAAAGGCAAGCACCTGGACCAGAAGATGTGAGGATAGTCCCCTTTTTATACCTAAATAAACTATGAATATGGCATACAAAATTCCTTTATTTAACTTAAACTTTGATGAGCGCGAGGCCAAGGCAGCCTACGACACCATCATGTCGGGCTGGATATCTACTGGCCCCAAGAACGCTGAACTGGAGCAAATGTTCATCGATATGTTGGGCGTGAAATACGCCGTGAGCATGACCAACTGCACTGATGCCCTTCATGTGGGATGCATGGTATGCGGCTTCGGCCCCGATGATGAGGTCATCTGTCCCTCACTGACGTTTGCTGCCTCCTGCAACTGCATCCGCTACGTAGGGGCGACGCCTGTCTTCGCCGACATTGTAGGCCCCGACCACATCAACATCGACCCTGCCGACATAGAACGGAAGATAACCCCGCGCACCAAAGGCATCGTCGTAGTCCACATGGCTGGTTTCCCTGCCAAGATGGACGAGATTATGGCCATTGCCAAGAAGCACAACCTGAAAGTGATAGAGGATGCCTGCCACGGCCCGCTGTCGGAATATAAAGGCAAGAAACTCGGCACCATTGGCGACTGCGCTGCCTTCTCGTTCTTCTCCAACAAGAACATCTCTACCGGCGAGGGTGGCATGTTTATCACCAATAACGAGGAGATGGCCCAGAAAGCCCGCCTCATCCGCAGCCACGGCATGAGCACCATGAGTTACCAGCGCGCCAGCGGCCATGCTACGGCCTACGACATTACCTGTTTAGGCTACAATTTCCGCATGGACGACATCCGTGCCGCCATCGCCATTGAGCAGTTGAAGAAACTGCCCGGCGACCTCCAGACGCGAGTGGAAGTGCGCAAGCACTATGTTGACAGGCTCAGTAAGGTAGAGGGCATTGCCGTGCCCTTTGCCGACAACACCGAGTTCACCAGCAACTACATCTTCCCAGTGGTGCTGCTCAACTCCACCAAGGAGCGTCGTGACAGGATGCGCGACTACATCCATGCCGCCGGTATCCAGACCTCTGTCCACTATCCTGCCGCCCACAAGTTCTCTACGTACAAGGAACTGGGTGCCGTGTTGCCTCAGACAGAATATGTCACCGACAACGAGATAACGCTGCCCATGTATGCTGCGCTGACGCCGGAGCAGGTAGACTTTATCTGCGACACCTTTGAAAAAGCACTACAAGACATCAAGTAACAAGTCCCGACTATGTTTGACAAAATAAAAAAACGCATCATCTCGCCATCGGCATCGTTGCTGGATGCTATGAAACAGATGGACGTGGTAATGGTGAAGATGCTCTTTGTTTTTACGGGTGACCATTTCGAGGGTATTGTTACGATAGGCGACATCCAGCGTGCCATTATCAAGAATATATCGCTCGATGCTCCCATTTCGGCCATTATAGACAAGAACAAGGAATACGCCCATCCCAGTGATAGCATGGAGAGCATCAGAGAGAAGATGATTGCTTTCAGGGCAGAGTGTATGCCTGTTGTAGGCTTGGGTGGTGAACTGGTAGACATCTATTTCTGGGAAGATCTCTTCAAATATGAGGAACATCCTCGCCTGGACAAAATCGACCTGCCTGTGGTCATCATGGCTGGTGGAAAGGGAACGAGACTAAAGCCCCTGACCAACGTCATCCCCAAGCCTTTGGTTCCCGTTGGCGAAAAGACCATTCTTGAAATCATCATGGACCAGTTTGAGGCCATTGGCTGTCACAAGTTCTACATGAGTGTGAACTACAAGGCCGAAATGATGAAATTCTATCTTAGCCAATTGCCACATCAGTACGACATAGAATTCTTCCAAGAGGACAAGCCGTTAGGCACTATCGGTAGTGTAAGTCTGCTTAAGGACAAAATAAAGACGCCGTTCTTCGTGTCAAACTGTGACAGCATCAACGAGCAAGACTACCGCGACGTGTACGACTACCACGTAGGGAACCATAATGACCTGACGTTGGTTACCATGGTGAAGAGTTTCAAGATTCCATACGGTGTGATAGAGACGGGCGATGACGGTTTGATGACGGCTTTGACCGAGAAGCCCGAACTGACGTTCCAGGTAAACACGGGCGTCTACATACTCAATCCCGACTGTATCAACGAGATTCCGGAGGGAGAGTTTTTCCACATCACCCATCTGATGGAGAAAATTAAGAACCGCGGAGGCCGCGTGGGCTGTTTCCCCGTGAGTGCACAGTCGTGGAAAGACATGGGCGAGTGGAAGGAGTACTTGAAGATGATAGGATTAGAATCTCTTAAAATGACGGATATAGTATGAACGACAAAGGATATAGCGTCTTGATGATTGGCAATTTCGAAAGCGTCTATGTTGTCGAGTATGTCAAGCATCTGAAACAGGTTAATCCCCATGCGCATATTTCTTTCTGGGGATACACACATGACAAGAGCGATGCAGACAGAAATCTCAGTGACTACTATGACGAATGCTGCTTTTTCAACATCAGGCATCTGGTCAAATCTTCTATGTTATGGCAGATTAAGGCTATAAAGGAATTGCGGAAGAGTTTCAGGACCTTTGTTGCAGGGAAACATTTCGACTATATCAGCGTCCAGTATATAAAGCCTGAATATTGCTTCCTTGTCAACTATTTCAAAAAGAGTGCTTCAAAATTGGTCATCACTCCATGGGGCAGCGATGTGTATGGTATCGGCAAGTTTTACAAACACTTGGTAAAAATAGTATTCGACAAAGCCGACTATGTAACAGGCCCCGACGACCGGTTTACTAGAGATTTTACCAGAATATTCAATGTGCCTGCAAGAAAAATAGTGCATTGCGACCTGGGGGTGGCCCCTATCGACTATATCATTGACCATAAAGGGCAAATTGACAGCAAAGAGGCCAAGCACCAACTGGGGGTGGATGATAGTTTTGTCATCACCTGCGGATATAATGCAAATCCTGCTCATCAACATTTGAAAATGATAGATGTCATCCAAAAGGTAAAGGACGAACTTCCACAAAACCTAGTATTGTTTTTCCCTCTCACCTATCCCAACAAGCCAGAATACAAACAGATTATTAAACAAAAAGTGAAGGAAAGTGGATTAAAAGCTGTCATTTTTGACCAGTTCCTTGACGTACCGCACTTATTTCTTCTAAGGCAAGCCACCGACCTTTTTATCCACATTCAGTCCACCGATGCGTCAAGTGGAACATTATATGAATATATTTTGTGTGAGAAGAAAATTCTAAATGGAGCATGGCTTAAGTATCCTGAAATAGAGATAAATGGAAAAAAGCCTTATTATACTGTTGACACTCTTGACAATCTGGGACAAGCAATAATAAATACTTACAAAGCAGAACCTTTAGAAATTGACAAGCAAGTATTGGCTGATTTGGAGAAGAAACAATGGAAGGTTGTTATAAAAGGCTGGGACGATCTATTCTCCAATCATCGACTTCCCCTCAATTCCCATTAACATCCCTTTATCATATATAAAATGAAAAAGACACTAATAAAACTATTTACACTGCTGGCTCTGCTGCTATGCAGCACGGCTATGCAGGCCGTCAACGACGACGAACTGATGCGCCTGGAGGCCGATATGCTGAAATATATCGGAACCAGCGAAAGAGACACGTTCTATATCGTTTCTGAAAAACTGAAAGATGCCAGTCTGGAAGCAGGCAACGAGCGGCTGTTCTATAAGGCATGGAGCAAGCAGGCCGTGTTTGAGGCCACGCACCAAAACTTCGTCAAGGCCGAAGAGATTGCCAAGGCCCTTGCCGAGCATGCTTTTACGAAGGGGAGCATTACCGGTCAGTATTTCGCCCTGCACACCGAGGCTACCATCTACCAGCAGCAGGATAATTTCGAGGCTGCCGAGGAGTCCTACCTCAAAGCCCTGAATTACCGCCATCAGCACTTCCCGAAAGAGAGTGCCGCCGAAGACCTGCGCGAACTGATGAAGATAGCCTATAATCGCAACGACATAGCCAGAGCCAAGAAATACGCCCATCAACTGCTGGCCGAGCCGAACCTCGCGCCCCACCATAAGGGCAGGACGCTGTACCGCTTGAGCATCATGGCTTTCGACGAAGACGATGTTGATGAGTTCAATGTCATCTACGATGAGATGAAGCGCCTGATGCAGACCGACGGCATACGCTCGCTGAACCTCTACACCGAGGTAAACTATCACATCATCAACGGCGACTACAAGCAGGCGCTGCGACTGGCCGACTGGCTGTCGCCCGACACATGCGCCGAGCGCAAAGCCCTGATCTACCACCGTATGGGCGACAACGAGAAGGCCTACGAGTATATGGCGAAGTATAAGCACCTGTTCGACTCCATCACGCGCGCCTCGCACAGCAACATGGTAGCGAACCTCTACCTGCGCATGAACAACGACCGCCTGCGACTGGAGCGCGAGGTGCTGAAGCATCAGAACAGCCAACTCCACGACCGCTTCTACCTCATCGGAGGCGTTGTGTTTATCCTCATCCTACTATTCTTTATCTATAAGGGCCGCAGGATGATCAAGGGTCTGAAACACGACAATATGATGCTGGACTACGGAAAGAAAGATGCCGAGCGAGCCATTCACGACCTGAACGAACTGTCGTTCTACGAGAGCAAGACCGAACTGCCACTCACCTCGGTTGTCAATCCCAACAAGTTGTGTAACCACCTGACGACCGTTACCCAGGAACATTGTCATAAGGGTGTCACGGCTGTGTTCTCGTCAGACCTGCCCGACGACTTAGAGATAACGACCAACGCCGATGCTCTGGAGAAACTGCTGACCCACCTGCTCAACTATTCTGCTCGCTTCACTAACTCGGGCAACATCACGCTGGCTTGTGCCGATGATGGTGACAACGTCAAGTTCAGCGTCACCGACACCAGTTCCGGCCTTGGCAATAAGCCCAAGGAGCATTTCGTCGGTATGTTTGCCGAGCAGAACAACACCGTTCGCTACGTAGGTATGAACTTCAACATCTGTCAGTCCATCACCCGCCTGCTGCATGGTCGTATCTGGCACGACATCGGCTACACCAACGGCACCCGTTTCTGCTTCGAAATACCTAAAAAACCATAATATGAAAACAATCATGCTTGTTTTCGGAACCCGCCCGGAGGCCATTAAGATGGCTCCACTGGTCAAGGAGTTCCAGAAATATCCTGGCGATTTCAAAACCATCGTCTGCGTAACCGGCCAGCATCGTGAAATGCTGGATCAGGTGCTGCGTATATTCGACATCACGCCTGACTATGACCTAAATATCATGAAGCAGGGTCAAGACCTATATGATGTTACCACAAAGGTGTTGACCGGCATGCGCGACGTACTGAAAGAGGTAAAGCCCGACGTAGTGCTGGTACATGGTGACACCACCACATCGACGGCTGCTGCCCTGGCATCGTTCTATCAGCAAATCCCCGTAGGACACGTAGAGGCGGGTCTGCGCACCCACAACATCTATTCGCCCTGGCCGGAAGAGATGAACCGTCAGATTACGGGGCGCATTGCCACATATAATTTCTCACCCACCCCGCTCTCAGAGAAGAACCTGAAGGAGGAAAAGGCACACGGGCAGGTTTTCGTCACCGGCAATACCGTTATCGACGCGCTCCACGCTGTGGTCAACCGGCTGAAAAGTGACAAAGCCCTTGCCGACGAACAAGTGCGCGTGCTCCAAAATGCGGGCTATGATGTCACCCGCCTGACCAACGGCAAGCGACTTGTGTTGATAACAGGCCATCGCCGCGAGAACTTCGGCGAGGGTTTCATCAGCATGGTAACGGCCATGAAAGACCTGTCGGAGAAATACCCCGACGTGGACTTTGTATACCCCATGCACCTCAACCCTAATGTGCGTAAGCCCATCCATGAAGTCTTCTGTCCAGAAGAAACTAATCAACAAATCGTAAATCGTAAATTAGTAAATAGTAAATATCCTAATTTCTTCTTCATCGAGCCCCTGCAGTATCTGGAGTTTGTCTATTTGATGGATAAATCCACAGTTGTGCTGACTGACTCTGGCGGCATTCAGGAAGAGGCTCCCGGACTGGGCAAGCCTGTGCTCGTGATGCGCGACACCACCGAACGTCCTGAGGCACTGGAGAGCGGCACCGTACACCTCGTAGGCACCAACCACGACCTTATCGTCAGAGAGGTAAGCACCCTGCTTGATGACCCCATTGCCTACGACAAGATGTCGAAGGCTGTGAATCCCTACGGCGACGGTAAAGCCTGCGGCAGGATAGTAGATGCACTAAGATAAGACACCTATCTTAATCTATGAAGGTTTTCATCAGACTATTATTAATAATAAGTATAACATACTGGTTAGGGGCATGTAGCACTCCGACCAACGTGGCCTATTTCCAGAATGCAGAGGACATACGGGGTATGGCCCTGCAGAGGGAGCAGCCACTGCGCCTGCGGCCGAAAGACAAAATCAACATCGTAGTCAACACCCCCGACCCCATGTTGGCACAGCAGTTCAACCTGACATCGGTGACATACAGCATGCGCACGTTTGGCTCTAACCTTTTGCCCCAGACATCGGCTGGAGGTAGCAGCGGTGGGACAACACAGATGTTGGCCTACACCGTGGACGAGCAAGGCGACATCGACTTTCCCGTATTAGGAAAGGTGGCAGTGGGAGGAAGGACACGTCAGGAGGTGGCCGATTACCTGCGCCACCGGCTTATAGAGCGCGACTTGGTGAAAGACCCTATCATCACGGTGGAATACGTCAACTTAGCCGTTAACGTTCTGGGCGAGGTGAACAAACCTGGGCGTATCGATATCCAAACGGACAATTTCACAATCATTGATGCCATTGCCCATGCCGGCGACCTCACCATCAACGGAGAACGAGAGAATGTGATGGTGATGCGCGAGGTGGACGGCGAGGATCAGACCTACGTTATCAACCTGTGCGACAGGCAGGATATGCTCAATTCGCCAGCCTACTACCTACAGCAGAACGACGTGGTCTACGTATCGCCAAACCCCAATCGCATGCGCGAGGCTCGCTCTACGGGTAACACTTTCAGTCAACCGTCCTTCTGGATTTCACTTGCATCGCTGCTCACCACACTGGGAGCATTGTTGATAAAGTAATAGTGAAAAGTGAAGAGTGAAAAGTAAACAGTGAACATGGAGAAAGAAAAGAACTCGCAAAGTGTTATAACAATTGTCGATCTGTGGCATCTCTGTGCAGCCCGTTGGCGATGGTTTATAGTATCCGTCGGTGTGTGTCTGTTCTTAGCGATAAACTATCTTCTTGCCACACCCTTTTTATATACACGCGAAGCAGCCATCATGGTGCTCGAAGAAAGTACCGGAAAAAATGCCACTGAATCAAACGGAAATGAATTCAACGATTTAGGCTTCGTCAATCAGAAAAGCAACGTCAACAATGTTGTACGTCACATTACCTCACTTGATGTCATGATTGAGGTGGTGCGCCGTCTGGAAAAAGAAGATTCCATTGAGAATCCCGAGGGCTATGTTTCGCTGACAGAAGGTGAGATAATAGACAAAGGTAAGGGTATTCAGTCGCGTCTGTCGGCAGATAAAGAAGATTTGCAGTCAACCATCATTGATCTTATTTATCAAGACCATTCTACGACAAAAGCTGAAGACGTACTCTCTTTAATTATTCAAGTATACAAGGAGAAATGGCTACAGGAAAAACTTTTACTTACTCAAAACACTTCCAAATTCATTGATTCACGTCTGAAACTGTTGGAACACGATTTGGACATTGTTGACGACAGCATCTCTACGTTTAAGAGCCGCTATGGCATTACAGACCTTGAACATGTCAGCGACATCTACCTGAAGCAACAGAGCGAGTCGGATGTCCAGTTGCTCAGCCTGTCAAACCAAAAGGCTATGGCAGAATATATCCGGGGACTATTGGAGAACAAGTCATCGCAACACCAACTACTGCTGGTCAACTCGGGCATCAACAACAGTGTGATAGAGGCACAGATAACGCTCTACAACAGTCTGATGCTCGACCTACAGAGTCATCTGGAATACACCTCCGAACAGAACCCGCTGATTATCACTAAGGAAAAGGAACTCAAGAACCTGCGCAACAACATTCTGGCCAATGTCATTAATCATATCCGCACCCTTGAAATTCAACTTCAGACCCTACAGGGCTATAGCGGCGAGACCACCTCGAAGATAACCTCCAACCCGGCACAAGCAAAGCATTTGGTGTCCATTGAACGCGAGCAGAAAGTAAAGGAGAGTCTCTATATGTACCTGCTGCAGAAAAAGGAAGAGAACGAGATAAGCATCACCTACCAGCCTTCTAACATTCAGGTGCTTGATATTCCCCATGGTTCAGGAAAACCCACTACTCCACAAAGGGGTAAAGTGCTTTTTGCTGCATTATTGTTGGGTATTATCTTCCCTATTACCGTGCTGTTTCTGCGGGCATCAATGGATGACAGCGTGCGCGACCGTCATGACGTGGAGCATCATTGCGATATTCCATTCCTCGGCGAGGTGCCTTATTCTGGGCATGACGATAGTATAGATAGTTTATTGCGACATTTCGGGATAGGACGAAAGATTAAGTCAAGCAGTATTGTTGTTGGTAAGGATATGCTCAACGCCTCTAACGAAGCCTTCCGAGTCCTGCGAAATAATATGGATGCCAGTTTTGCCGGTCAGTTCCTTAGTGAAGGCGGCAAGTCGTATCTTATCAAATCCACCCAGATAGAAGTCGGCAAGACCTTTGTTGCTATGAATTTGGCACTGGTCAGGGCGATTGGCGGAGAACATGTACTATTCATCGACGGAGACCTCCGTCAGGCTTCAGCCTCACGGTTATGGCTCACTCCTTTATTAGGGTTGACAGACTATCTCAATGGTGATGAAGATGATTACCGCAAACTGCTGTTCCAACCTGAAGGTTGTCCTATGCTGGATGTACTGCCCGCAGGTGCCTTACCCACCAATCCAACGGAACTGTTGAAAAGTCCTTTGCTAGACCAACTACTTCTTACTGCCAAAGAGCATTATGACTGTATCATCATTGACAGTCCTACATCCGGCATGTTGGCCGATGCCGATATTATTGAACGCGCTGTCGATTGTACAATGTTCGTTATCCGTGCAGGCCGCTTTAATCGTTATCAATTAAATGAAATCAGCCAAATTCAGGCTACCAATAGTGAGAGCAAACTGCAGTATATCATACTTAACGGTGTAAGCATCGATGCCCGTTATGGTTATTCTTACTTGCATAAGTATGAGAGAAGCGAAGAGGACATGAAGGTTGTAGAAATCAGCAAGAAACAACTTCTCTTGAACAAGATGGTTTTCAAAAAGAAGAAACATCATACCACCTAACACCCAACACCCAACACCTAACATCAAACACCCAACACCCAACAACTATGTATACAGTCCATCCATCCAGTTACATCGACGACAACGTCACCATAGGCGACGGTACTAAGATATGGCACTTCTGCCATGTGCAGAGTGGTGCCGTGATAGGCAAGAACTGCTCGTTCGGGCAGAATGTCAACATTGGCAACAATGTGAAGATAGGCAACGGCGTGCGCATCCAGAACAACGTTTCCGTCTATGAGGGCGTGGAACTGGAAGACAACGTATTCTGCGGCCCCTCGTGTGTATTTACCAATGTCCTTGTACCCCGTGCCCATTTCCCCGTACACGGCAAGTACAACAAGACCTTGGTGAAGGAAGGTGCCTCGCTAGGAGCCAACTGCACCATCGTCTGCGGCCATACCATAGGCCGGGGAGCCATGATTGCAGCCGGTGCCGTGGTCACCAAGGACGTGCCCGACTTCGCCTTGATGGCCGGCGTGCCTGCCCGACAAATAGGCACGGTGAATGAACAGGGAGAAATCGTGGAAAAGGTAAAAAAGTAAAAAAGTAAAAAAGTAGAAACAAATATGCAGTTTAGAGATTTAGCAAAACAGTATCAGGTATTGAAGAATGATATTGATACCGCCATGCTTGGCGTGGCTTCCGGGGCCCATTATATCATGGGGCCGCAAGTGAAAGAATTGGAGCAGGAATTGGCTGCCTATACAGGCGTAAAGCACTGTCTGACCTGTGCAAACGGCACCGATGCTCTGACCCTGGCGCTGAAAGCCTGGAGCATTGGCCAAGGTGATGCCGTGTTCGTGCCCGACTTCACCTTCTTCTCGTCAGCCGAGGTGGTAGCATTGGAAGGTGCCACGCCCGTGTTTGTCGACGTAGATGCTGCCACATTCAATATTGACGCGAAGAGTCTGGAGGTTGCCATTAAAAAGACACTGGCCGACGGAAAGTTGAAGCCACGTGTCATCGTCGCCGTGGATTTGTACGGTCTGCCAGCCAACTATCCCGCAGTCAAGGCAGTAGCCAAGAAATACGGCCTGCTGATTCTCGAGGATGGCGCGCAAGGCTTCGGGGGCTGCATCAATGGCCAAAAGGCGTGCTCGTTCGGCGACATTAGCACCACGTCGTTCTTCCCAGCCAAGCCCTTAGGCTGCTATGGCGACGGCGGTGCAGTTTTCACCGACAACGACGAATGGGCCAGACTGATAACCTCCTACCGTGTTCACGGCAAGGGCACCGACAAGTACGACAACGTGCGCATCGGCCTCAACTCACGCCTCGACACCATGCAAGCCGCCATCCTTCAGGTCAAGTTAAAGGCTTTCGATCAGGAGGTAGAAAACGTGAACAAGGCCGCTGAGCATTACACTGAGTTGCTGAAAGACCATGTGGTGACACCTGTCATTCCCGACGGTTTCCGTTCCAGTTGGGCACAGTACACCATCCAACTGCCCACCGAGGAAAAACGCAATGCGCTACAGGCTGCACTGAAAGAGGCCGGCATCCCATCCATGGTCTATTATCCCAAAACCATGCACGCCCAGACAGCCTTCAGCAATCTTCAATCTTCAACCATCAATCTTCAATATAGTAACTACGTGGCCAACCGCCTCTGCGCCACTGTGCTCTCACTACCCATGCACCCTTATCTTGAGGCCGCTGACATTGAGCATGTCTGCTCAACCCTTATCGCTTCGCTTTGAAGCCGAGACGGGATATCGTTTATATGAGAATATCTATTAAGGATAAACTGAATCATATTCCCCATCTGAATGATTTCCTCGACAACTGGAATCATCAGATGAAGGTTGGCGACCAACTGGAGTGTGTTGCCTTCACGGCTCAACAGGAATATGCCAGAACCATGAGGAAATTTCCTTTTGGTATAGGTAAGGCTTTTGTTCCTATTGAATACGTCTGGCACGAGATGCTGCCCAAAATTCAGATGACCCGGAAATTCTATTTCTTCTTCACAGGCGAACGTCACCGCACATACAGTCATACTGAGATATTGGGCAGGATATGTAGGGCTGGTTTCAAGATTGTAGAAGAGGAAAACCGTGGTGACTATCTGTATGTGGTGGCCGAGAAGAGGTCAGAGCCGCTGGAGCGCAACGACAGTTGCGTCTCTCCCATACTGCGGATGCCGCGTGTGGGCAAGGATGGCAGGCTGATAGATGTCTACAAGTTCCGTACCATGTACAGTTATTCCCAGTACCTGCAGGATTACGTCTACGAGAAAAACAAACTGAACAACAGCGGCAAACTGGCCAACGACTTCCGTGTAAACATTTGGGGAAAGATACTCCGTCCCATCTGGCTCGATGAGTTGCCGATGCTGTGGAATGTGGTGCAGGGCGACATGAAATGGGTAGGTGTGCGACCGCTGACGGTGCATTTCTTCTCGCTCTATACCCCTGAAACGCAAAGGCTTCGCACCAAGGTGAAGCCAGGCATGCTGCCACCGTTCTATTACGAGAAGGAAACACCAAAGGGGTTGGATGAGATTCAAGCCTCAGAATGCCGTTATGTGGAAGCCTATCTAAAGCATCCGTTTTTCACCGACTGGAGGTACTTCTGGGGAACGGTCTACAACATCCTGATAAAGATGAAGCGCAGTAAGTAGTAAAACTCACGAAAACAATAAACACAAATTAGTCTTTAATAGTATGAAATTAGAGTATACGGGAAAAAACGTCATTATTGAAGATTCTGAAAAACCAGTCAAATTTAAGGATGATCAAATTTCTTTCGAATCTGATTCATATATCATCAAGACATGTGGCTATTTCCTGAATACTGAAGAATGTTTAAAACGCTACTCATGCGCTACACTTACTGAACTGATAATTAAATTGATTGAGCAAGCAGTTATTGTGCCTAAAATACTTCATGGTGGATACATAATTGCTGTGTATAACAAGCAGAACAGTCAGTTCCATATATACAACGATCTTCTTTCTAAGCATAGTTTATTCTACTATTTCGACAAAGTTTCTCAATCCTTCTTTGCATCTGATTCATTTTTCGAAACCTTGAATATGGTCAAGGACAAACGACTGCCATTTACCATTGATAGTTTAGGAATAAAAATGATGTTTTGGCACAGAATGTTCTATGACAATTTGACCTATATAAACGAAATTAAATTCCTGAAACCATTTGAATATATTGTTGTAAATAGTGGCGAGATGAAGTTGGAAAAGATAGACCTTCCTCAGATGATAGATGTGTCAAGAGAGGATGCTGCCAACGAGATTCATCAATGTTTTAATAAGGCTGTCAAACTGCAATATCAGAAAAACGAGCAGGAGGGCTATCCCCAAGTCACCACCTTGTCTGGAGGCATGGATAGCCGTACGACATTCCTGTATGGATTGGCGAACGGATATACGAAACAATCAGGATTCTGCTATGGCGAGTCTACGTCGGCAGACCGTGAATATGCACAACAGCTTGCCACAAAGCATCATTGCGAATTCTATTTCCATTCGATAGACAATGGTGATTATCTGTTAAAACGTGAAGAATTGTGCAAAGCAAATGAAGGGCAGATGCTATATTCTGGTCCATCTGGTGTGTATGATTCATTGCGTTTCTATAATACCAGTGGATGGGGAATTGTACACACAGGTCTTGGTGGTGGAGAGATAATGGGCGACATGAGAGTTGCTGTCAATCCTCCTAAGTGGGAGAAATTCATAGAATCCTTGAAATATAGATTAGGCAAAGGAAAGAAAGACAGGACTTGGGAATCTTTTGTCAATTCCTTAAAATGTGATGAGGAAGAGAAAAAGCGTTTAGAGGAAATGTATCATTATTATGGAGATTTCAATATGTTCCAAAGTCTGAATGACATGAGAAGATGTTTGAACGGACAAAAAATGGCACAGTATTTTGGCGTTGAATATGTATCACCGTTCCTATATGAGGACTTCTTCTGTTATATGCTTCAGATACCCTATTCCTTAACAAAAGACAGGAAACTCTATCTTTATTGGCAAAAGAAGTACAACCCAAAGCAATTTGAAACTCCTTCCACTTTTCAAATGGGATGCAGCCCGGAGAACAAGATGGGGTACTATGCGAAGAGATTCTACAAATATGTGGTTAACAAAATGGGGAGAAAGACGGGATTTGACATGACACCCATTGAGTTGTGGCTGAAGGTGAACCCGAAGATTAAATCGGCTCAAGACGCATGGTATGAGACAGACATGAAGAAGTTGGAGCATAAATTAGCCCCGTCGCTTATCCAATTATTGACAGATGTGTGGAATAATGGAACGGCACCTCAGCAGAACCTCTTGACAGCAACCTGGACATTGAGCAAAATCTATGATTAGTATTGTTGTTCCAGTATATAACGTAGTTCATTACCTGGAGAGGTGTGTGCTGTCTGTGCTACGTCAGACCTACAAGGATATGGAAGTCATTCTTGTAGATGATGGCAGCACGGACGGCAGCGGTGAACTGTGTGACAAACTGGCTTTGACAGACGCCCGAATCCATGTGATTCATCAGGAAAATCAAGGACTCTCGGGTGCTCGGAATACTGGTATTCGTCATGCAACAGGCGAATACATTGCTTTCATCGATTCTGACGATGAGTGGCTGCTCAATGACGGATTGGAGCAGTTGATGAAAAATATCAATGAAGGAAAAGACCTGATTGTATTCAAGGGCGTGAACATTTGGAAAGACGGACGAAGAGTTCCTTTTGGCGACTACGACGTGGCGCATATTTCACAATTACCCGATGCGCAGTCTGTTTTTTCTCATCTTGTGGAGACACAATTGTTCCAAATGAGTGCCTGTTTCTTACTTGTACGCAGAAAACTCTTAATAGACAATGAACTGTATTTCCCCTCCGGCTTAATCAGCGAGGATGTGCAATGGAGCCTGATTCTCTGGCAACACATACATTTTGTGTCTGTGACCAACCTTGAATTTTACGGCTATTACCACCATAAAAATAGTATCACAACATCTCCATCTATTCATGTATATGAGAGTTATGATAAAATTTTCAGCTATTGGAAAGACCAGTGCCATCATAACTGCAAGAATGCCCCAGTCATACTTGTTTATTTAGCAGATTTATGGATAAACAGAGGGTATCATTATCATACATTACAAACAGAAGACAAACAAGAAGCGCTCGACATTTTAAAAAGACATTCCGATTTGTTGAATTATGCTAACACGCCAAAGGCTAAGCTTGCCGCAAAATTAGTCAGTGTATTAGGAGTCAAAAATACCATTGCGATGTTGGGAATTTACTGGCAATTACGTACATACTACAAGAAACATGCTGTATAAATTACATAATGACATTTTCATAATAGGGCTTATTGCTTTCGGACTAATGGCGACTGCTACCATAGGGAGAGTTGGCAATATTATGACTTTGGCTCCTCTATTAGCTTTCATTACACAAGTGCCATTATTGCTTTATTTCTCACGTAATGACAAAAACGACTATACTGATAAAACTCTATTTATTACAGTCTTTATTTATGATATTCTGATAGGCATCTTATTTATGCTTATTTCCGAATATTATGACGGTGACACTTTCATGTTTAGCAAATCAGATGCGATGATATATTATTCAGAAAGCATGCGGCTTAGAAATATGGGGTTGGCAGACGGGTTGAAGAGTATTATGCTAAGACATGCGTTCGATGACTGGGGAGCAATGTTCTTTGATAGCATTTTGATGTATATAATACCTTCAAAATATTTCCTAAATGCCTTTTATTTCTTTTTTAGTGCTGTCTCTTCTGTTTATCTATTCAGAATTGGCAAGTCGTTCATGCCTGACAATTATGCCTTTTTAGCAGCCTTAGGATATGGAACATCATCGTTTGTGGTCTTCTTCTGCTGTACGTTTCTTAAAGAAGCACTTTTCGTATTTATTGTTATATGTGCCATGTACCATGTATATAATGCAATTTGCCATAATTCACATAAATCTATGGTGTTTTTGTTTCTTTGCATTATTCTGTTACTTTTCTTTCGTCCTGCAGTGGCTGCGTTTATCGTTCTCGCCGTCTTCACCTATTATGGGATTGCTCTGAGAGGGAGAGCCATATCACTCTTTATGTATCTGATATGTGCCGTTGTATTTGTTGCCTCAATTACGAAAATGCAAGAGGCAACAGATGCTTATACTGCTGGTGGTGACATTGATGCAGTCATTGCCTACCGCAGCAATGGTGGATACTCTTCGTCGTTTAATTATTTCGTGAGTTACTTCGGGGCATTTTTTGGTCCATTCCCAAATCTTTTTCCCAAAATTGATGGTCCGACAAGAATCAGCTACTACGGGGCAGGACTTATGTACAAGTTGTTTCTTGTGATACCGTTTTGGGCTGGTGTCTTCTACGCCATGAAAGAGAAGGTCATAATGATGATTCCGTTAATCGTATTTATCCTTATTGAAATGTTTGCGACTGCCGCCATTTGCGCCAGTCTCGAGTTGCGCAAGGTGTTACTGCACATTCCTTTTACCTACCTCTTGTCATTTTATGGTATGTATCATCTGTTTATGCCAACACATCCTACACGTATCACAACAGTTCTTAATTATAGTTTTGTTATTGGTATTCTTTTCTTTTGGAATGTAATTAGAGCATAGTCAATTATGAAAATACTGATTGTTGCTAATCACAATAAAGGTAGTTATGCGACTTTTGTAGTTGAACAGGTCGAATCCTTGAAAAAACATGGGGTCGAAATCGATTTTTTTGGTGTACGCGGGAAAGGCCTATTCGGTTATATTTCCAACTTAAGCGCATTAAAAAAGAAAATTGACTTATTTCAGCCTGATTTAATACATGCACACTATGGGCTATGTGGTCTTTTAGCAAACTTGCAAAGGAAAATTCCTGTTGTGACTACCTATCATGGCAGTGATATTCATTCTAAAGGAATGCCTCTTTTTTTCTCCAGATTATCAATAATGCTGTCTGTCTACAACATATTTGTATCAAAATACCTACAAATTCAGTCTGGCTGGCGTGGAAATAAGCAATGCATTATTCCTTGCGGAGTCGATCTTGATATCTTTAAGCCAATGGATCGAACGGAAGCACGAAAACTCATGAAATGGGACGTTCAAGGCAAATATGTATTGTTTTCTGGCACTTTTGACAACGCAGTAAAAAACAGTCCACTGGCTATAGAAGCTGTTGAACAAATGGAGGACGTGAATTTAGTAGAGTTAAAAGGATATGATCGCAAGCAGGTTTGTACTGCCCTTAATGCCTCTAATTGCTTGTTGTTGACATCTTTTCGTGAAGGTTCGCCACAGGTAATAAAAGAAGCTTTGGCCTGTGGGGTACCTATTGTGTCAGTTAACGTCGGGGACGTCAAAGAGTCAATGGACGGCATTAACGGATGCTATATCACGACTTATGATGTATTTGATGTTATCACAAGTCTACGACAAGCTATCGAATTTAATGGAAAAAACGACGGAAGGGAACGCATAATTAGTTTAGGCTTAGATAATGAAACTGTTGCCAAGAGAATTTTCAAGATATACAAACAAATAAGAAAAGATGCAGACAAATAAGAAAATACTCATATATATTGGACACCCTGCTCAATATCATTTTTTCAAGCATACAATCCGTAGGCTGAGAGAGAATGGGCATCAGGTTAGGATTCTCATTAAGACCAAAGACATATTAGAGAAGCTACTAACTGAAGACGGGTTGGAATACCAAAATATACAAGAAACTATTCGGAGAAATTCCAAATGGGGCATATTGAGTGCTTCGTTTAAACGGGCATGGGCGGTCTACAAAATAGCACGTGTATTTAGGCCAGACGTTTTGTTAGGGACAGACTCTTCTATTGCCCAAGCGGGCTGGCTGCTGAGGACACCAGCCATTACGACCTTGGAAGATGACGTTGAAATTATAAAGAATCTTGCACGTTTAACCTATCCATTCACTACCGACATTTTGGTTCCTGTGGTGTGCAGGGTTGGAAAATGGGAACAAAAGAAAATCGGCTATGCAGGTTACATGAAACTGGCTTATCTGCATCCCAATTGTTTTACACCGAAGGAAGAAGTCGTAAAGGGCTATGGCATAAACAAGAGATTCATACTCATCAGGCTTGCCAAATTGTCAGCCCACCACGACGACGGAATTAAAGGACTGAACAAAGAACTTGTAAATAAAGTTATTGACACAGCTGAGAAAAGAGACTATCAAGTGTTCATCAGTGCAGAAACTGAAATAGACGAGCGACTCAGGAAATACCAGTTAAAAATAAAGAATACCGATATCCATCATATCATGGCATTTGCCTCACTTCTCATTTCCGACAGCCAAAGCATGTCAGTTGAGGCAGCCATATTGGGAGTACCAAATCTGCGCTTTAGCGATTTTGCAGGAAGAATTAGCGTACTGGAAGAATTAGAGAACATCTACGAACTTACCATCGGGATTAAAACCTGCGATACTGAACGGCTGGTTGCAGAGGAAGAAAGACTTCTCGATATGACAGACATTAAAACTGTTTTCCAAGCAAAAAGAAAGAAGATGTTAGATGAAAAGATAGACGTCTCTACTTTCTTGACTTGGTTTATCGAGAACTATCCTCAAAGCGAACAAACTATGCGAAATAATCCTGATTATCAGTTTAGATTCAATTAATTAAGGATACAAATCAGAACTATGATAAAACTACTTACTGTAATAGGAGCAAGACCGCAAATCATAAAGGCTGCAGCTATCTCAAGAACTATCAAAAACAAATATGCGGGCACTATACAAGAAATGATTCTGCACACTGGGCAGCACTACGACCAGAATATGTCGCAGGTATTCATAGAAGAATTAGGCATACCACAACCCAACTATAACCTCGGAGTTGGCTCAGGAAAACATGGTGAGCAAACAGCAAAGATGATAGCAGGCATTGAGGAGGTGTTGCTGTCAGAACATTTCGATGGCATTCTTCTATACGGCGACACCAATTCTACATTGGCTGGTGCGGTAGCAGCATCAAAGATTCATGTGCCTATCATGCATGTTGAGGCTGGGTTGCGGTCGTATAATATGGCCATGCCTGAAGAGGTGAACCGCATTGTCTGTGACCAGCTGTCGTCTATTCTGTTTTCTCCTACTGAAACAGGAATAAGGAACTTAAAGAAAGAAGGTTTTTTCGAGTCGACCGCAAAGTTTCAGAACGGAAAGTATAGACAGGTAGTGAATTGTGGTGACGTGATGTACGATAACAGTCTCTTCTTCAGCAAAATGGCTCAAGAAAAGTGTGATATTCTAAACAGGCTTGGCTTGACAAAGAATGGCTACATATTATCTACTATTCATCGTGATAACAATACAGATGACAAGAAGAGACTTACAAGCATCTTTTCTGCATTGCTCGACATTGCAGAGCGTGACAAAATTGACATAATACTTCCTCTTCATCCAAGAACAAAAAAACTGCTACCCACGAATTTAGAGCCGGAAATATATAAACGTTTACTTTCCTCTGAAAGAATCAGAATATTGCCCCCCGCCTCTTTCTTCGAAATCATAGAACTGGAACGGAATGCCCGTTTGATAATGACTGATAGTGGCGGCGTGCAGAAAGAAGCATTTTTCTTTGAACGTCCTTGTGTAATACTCAGACCAGAGACTGAATGGGTTGAAATTGTTGAACATGGTGCAGGGATTATTGTTGATGCAAACTATGATAAAATTATAGCAGCCTATATAGAATTGACTGGAAAAAAAATTTGTTTCCCACAATTGTTTGGAGATGGAAAAGCCGCAGAACATATCATTGAGACCATTTTGAATTATCTTACGAAATGACACGCAGGATAGAATGAAGTACGATTTAGAATACATCACAAAGTATATTTTAGAATATGATATCGGAATCCCCCTCGCGATAATCATTAGTGTATGTGTGTGTGTATTTGCTATTGTTTCAGTGTTATTTTGGGCAAAGACCAGTTATTCCATTTTTATTAGACAGACCTCATTTGTCCTGTTAGGGGGATATTTCTTTCTTATATTATGCACAACCATTTTTTTCAGGGAAGAAACATTTGAAAAACGTTATATGATACGCCCTCTATGGAGTTATACAATACTTTACTATAAACTGATAGCTCAACTCATCATGAATGTTATCATGTTCATTCCAATAGGTTTTTTTATCGGAGGTATTCTCAAAAATAAACATATATGGTATGCGCTTGAAATAGGCTTTTTCTTATCCTTTTTCATTGAGTTGACACAATTGATTACAACGCGTGGTGTCTTTAATGTCGATGATATCATTCACAATGTATTGGGATGTATTATTGGTTTCTCACTTTTTGTCCTCTGCTATAAGTTGATAAAACGCACAGCTTAATATATGAAACTCTTTACTGACAGTCTGCACAAAATAGCATACGCTACCGATGCTTCCGTGTATCGGGAGATACCGTATGGCGTGGCCTATCCGGAGACGGAGGAGGACGTGCGGGAACTGATGCGCGTAGCACGGGAGAAGGGTGTAGACCTGATTCCTCGTGCGGGCGGCACGTCGCTAGCCGGACAGGTGGTGGGCAGCGGTATAGTTGTGGATATTAGCAAACACTGGAACAAGATAGTAGAGATTAATGTCGAAGAACGGTGGGCCAGGGTGCAGCCAGGCGTGGTGAGGGATGAACTGAACATTGCGCTGAAACCATACGGACTGTTCTTCAGCCCCGAGACATCGACGAGCAACCGATGTTGCATCGGCGGGATGTTCGGGAACAACTCCTGCGGCACACACTCGCTGGTCTATGGCAGCACTCGGCATCATGTCATTGCGGCAAAAGGCATCCTCACCGACGGAACGGTTGAAGAATTTAAAGATTATACAATTAAAGAATTAGAGGAGAGATTCGGTGAGACTTTTTGGAAGAAAGAACAACATGATTCTCTGATTGAAAAGATATATGCACAACTCATTGGCTTTGCAGTTGATGAGAAGACGAGGAAACTCATATCCGAAAATTATCCTGATAAAGAATTGAATAGGAGAAGTTGTGGATATGCTATTGATGAGACCATTGACACCTGCATCAACCTTTGCAAACTGTTGGCCGGAAGCGAGGGGACACTGGCGTTTATTACGGAAATTACGGTGAGCCTCGACCCGCTGCCTCCGAAGGAGATCATGGTGGTGTGCGGACATTGCGATACGCTGGAAAAAAGTTTTGAGGCGAATCTGGTGGCCCTTAAGCATCATCCCACAGCCATTGAACTGATGGATGGCGATATTCTTCAACTAAGTAAGGGCAATGTTGAACAGCAGCGGAATCGTTTCTTCGTAGATGGAGATCCGGCGGCACTGCTGATTACGGAACTACGGGCAGAAAACCGCGAGGAACTTGATAAGAAGGCTGAAGAACTGGAGCGTGATTTATTAACTACGGGTGCGGACAAATACGAGAATATGTCCCTACAAACTGCGGGGGCGGTCAAACGAAGTGGACTAATATATAAATGTACGCGCGTATATGGTTCGGATGTTGCCAAGGTATGGAACCTGCGTAAGGCAGGACTGGGCATCCTTGGTGGCATGAAAGGCGACGCGAAGCCGATGGGCGTCATTGAAGATACGGCTGTCGCTCCCAGCAGACTGCCGGCCTATATGAAGGATTTCCGGCAATTGCTTGACCAATTAGGAGCAAAGTGCGTGTTTTACGGTCATATCAGCACTGGCGAATTACATCTGCGCCCCATCCTCAACCTGAAGACTAAGGAGGGAAGGACGCTGTTCCGCAAGTTGGCAAAAGAGACGGCCCTGCTGGTAAAAAAACATCGAGGCAGCATCAGCGGCGAGCATGGCGACGGACGCCTGCGCGGTGAGTTCATCCCCTTGCTCTATGGTGAAGAGACCTACGAGTTGATGCGGCAGGTGAAACAGTGCTGGGACCCAGACGGACTGCTGAATCGGCATAAGATAGTCGATACCCTGCCCATGGACTCCATGCTGCGGTTTGACGAAGACCAGCAGTATGCAGTAGAAAAGATAATCGGAACGGACAAGACCTATTTTAATTGGAAAGCGGCATTTGATGAGTGTGATGCCCCAGGTGCTACAGGAGCGAAGTCACAGACACATGCCTTAATGTGTACGATAGAACAATGCAACGGGGCTGGCGACTGCCGCAAGTCAAATATAATCGGTGGTACGATGTGCCCAGCCTATAAGGTAAGTGGCGACGAACTCAAAACCACCCGTGCCAGAACCAACGTGCTACGCGAGGTGCTCACTCATGTAGGGGCAGGCCCCGTGCCAGCCCGTTGTCAATGGTCAATGATCAAGGAGGTTCTTGACTCCTGTCTGGCCTGCAAGGGCTGTAAGAGTGAATGTCCGTCGAATGTGGACATGACCCGTTTGAGGGCTGAAATGCTTCAGCACTACTATGACCGTCACGGCACGTCCCTGCGTTCTTGGCTGGTAGCTAGAACAACACAATTAGAAGACCTCTGCCAGCATATTCGGCCACTATATAATTTCTTCGTTACATTCAAGCCAACAGCATCGCTCATCAAAAAGACAATAGGTTTTGCAGACGAGCGAGAACTACCACGGCTACAGAAGAAGCCGGCCACGGTTTTACACGGTTCAACACAGGGCACGGTTTTACACGGTTCAACACAGGGGGAGAAAGTTTGGCTCTTTCTTGACGAGTTTACGCGCAACCATGAGCCGGAACTGGCCGAGATATTTATATCCCTACTCTCATCTCTAGGCTATAATGTAAGTATTCCAAAGCACACGGAGAGCGGACGCGCAGCCATATCAAAGGGCTGTCTGAAACGGGCCAAGAAGATAGCCAGCCAAAACGTCAAACTATTAAAGAATGTGGTGACAGACCAGCAGCCTTTAGTGGGCTTAGAGCCATCGTGCATCCTCTCCTTCCGCGACGAATATCCTGACCTCGTGCCTGCGGACTTGCGCCATGAGGCCAAGACCTTGGGGTGCAACAGCCTCTTGTTCGACGAGTTTCTGCTACGCGAAATCAAGGCGGGGCGTATCAGTCGTGAAAATTTCGACCAGTCGCCCATTGAGATATTCCTCCACGGCCATTGCCATCAGAAGGCATTGGTGGGCGTGGAGGTGATGGCCGAGGTGCTGCGGACATTGCTCAACGCCAAGGTAAACGTCATTCCCAGTGGCTGTTGCGGCATGGCAGGCTCCTTCGGCTACGAAAAGGAACATTACAAGACCTCATTGGAAATCGGCGAGATGGTGCTCTTCCCCACAATCAGAAAAGCAATTCCCTCACCCCTCACCTCTCAGTCCTCACCTCTCACTTTAGTTGCCGCCCCCGGCACCTCCTGCCGACAGCAAATACTCGACGGAACCGGAGTGAAGGCTGTTCATCCGATAGAGATTCTTTACACATTCATGAAGTAACCATTGGTGTGTCAAAAATAATTATAGCCAAAATTTTAAAATAATAGCCATAATTTGAAAAATAATAGCCATAATTTTAATCAACAAATAATGAAAAGCAAAACAACGAACAAAAGTAATACTAACAAAAAAGTAATTATGGAAAAGAAAAACTTTGCCCTTATCGGTGCTGCGGGCTATATTGCACCACGTCACATCAAGGCAATTGCCGACACTGGTAACAATCTGATGGCCGCCTACGACAAGTTCGACAGCGTAGGACGTCTCGACAGTTCGTTCCCCGAGTGTGAGTTCTTTACGGAGAACGAGCAGTTCGACCGTTTCTGCTCTAAGCAGATGCGCAAGGCCAACCCACTGCACTTCACATCTATCTGTACACCCAACTACACCCACGATGCCTTCATCCGCTACGGTCTGCGTCTGGGCACCGACGTTATCTGTGAGAAGCCGCTGGTGCTGAACCCCTGGAACATCGACAACCTGGTGGAGATGGAGCAGGAAACCGGCCACAAGGCATACACCATCCTCCAACTGCGTCTGCACGATGCCATCGTAGCATTGAAGAAGAAGGTAGACGAAGGCCCACAGGACAAGATTCACGACGTAGACCTGACCTATATCACCTCGCGCGGCAAGTGGTACTATATCTCGTGGAAGGGTGACATCCGCAAGAGCGGCGGCGTGGCCACCAACATTGGCGTACACTTCTACGACATGCTGCAATGGGTGTTCGGCCCAGTGAAGCGTAACGTCGTCCATGTGATGAGTTTCGACCGCGTGTCTGGCTATTTGGAACTGGAGAAGGCTCGCGTGCGCTATTTCCTCAGCATCAACGCCGAGTGCCTGCCTCCTAATGCCGTGCAGGGTGAGAAGCGTACCTACCGCACACTGAATATCGACGGCGAGGAGTTTGAATTCAGCGTGGGCTTCACAGAGTTGCACACCAAGAGTTACGAGAAGATCCTGGCCGGCGAGGGCTTCCGCATCAGCGAGGCACGCCCCAGCATCGAGATTGTGAGCGACATCCGCAACTCATCGCCTATCGGTCTGAAGGGCGACTACCATCCAATGGCTAAGATGCCGCTGGCCGCACATCCCTTCGGATGGGATGACAGAAGGTAAAAGTGAAAAATTTGCTACCGCTTTCTATAAAGAAAGATGTCATTCAAAGCTGATCATGCACGTGTCATGCGGAATACGGCATTGCTGTATTTCCGCATGGCACTTATGATGTGCATCAATCTCTACACGTCAAGGGTTGTCCTGCAGGTGCTTGGCGTAGAAGACTATGGCGTGTTCTACGTGGTATGGGGTGTGGTGTATATTTTTGGTTTCATCAACGACAGTATGACGGCTTCCACTCAGCGTTTCCTCACATTTGAGTTAGGAACCGGCAACAAACAGCGCCTACATGAGGTATTCATCACCAGCGTACACATCCATTTCATCATTTCGCTTATTGTCATTTTGCTGAGCGAAACGGGCGGGTTATGGTTCCTGTTGAAGGAAATGGTGATTCCTGATGGTCGGCAAACGGCTGCGTTTTGGTGTTACCAACTCAGTGTGGTCACGGCAGTGGTCGAGGTGATGAGTTGCCCTTACCTGTCGGTTATCATTGCACGCGAGAAGATGTCGGCGTTTGCCTATATCTCCATCGTCGATGCTATATTGAAACTGGCCATCGTCGGAGCGCTACTTATTACCGACTATGACCGTCTCATCATCTATGCCATCATGTATACCTGCGAGAAACTGCTCATCAGGCTCATCTATAATCTCTACTGCACCAAACATTTTGAGGAAAGCCGTTACAAATGGTTCCACGAAAAGGAACTGTTCAAGAAGATGTCATCGTTTGCTGGATGGAGCATGTTCGGAAATCTGGCTTACGTACTCTATACGCAAGGGCCGAATATATTGCTGAATGTGTTTTTCGGTCCAGTTGCCAACGCGGCGCAAGCAGCGGCGAGTCAGGCGCAGAATGCCATTGGCCAGTTCTCCCGTAACTTCCAAGTTGCCATCAACCCACAAATCACCAAGAGTTTTGCCTCCAAGCAGTTGGAAGAGATGCACTTGTTGATATTCCGTGGCAGCAGGCTCACATTCTGCCTGCTTTTGCTTCTTTGTCTTCCCTTGATTGTAGAGGCACCCATGGTATTGGGACTCTGGCTCAAAGAAGTGCCTGAGGGCACAGTGATATTTCTAAGGTTCCTGCTCGTCATACTGTTGGTTCAGCAAACAGCCAGTCCGTTGATTACTTCCATCGCTGCCACAGGCAAGATCAAGAAATACGAGATGATTACCGGCGGCCTCATGCTCACCATCGTACCAGTGGCCTACGTCGTTCTAAAGATGGGCGGCCAGCCTTGGTCGGTGTTTGCGGTTTATCTTAGCATTGCCTTATTAACCTACGCTGTAACGCTGCGTATTACTTTGCCCCCCATCAAACTGAGCCTGAAAGATTATTTGAGCAATGTCTTGAAACCTTGTATCTTTGTCATGACACTTTCTCTGATTACGCCTGCTGTGTTGAAGTTGCTGACGGGAACGGGGTTGTTGTTGTCGTTTCTTACAATTGCCATCACCGTTATCGTTACAGGCATCCTATGCTATACGATTGGCCTGGACGAGGGAATGAGAAATCTTATTAAGGAAAAGATTTTAAGTAAATTCGGGAAGAAGATTTAAGTATTCTTGAAACATTCAATCATGATAAAACATTTGTTACTCGCAATAATGGTCGTATTCTCTGGCTTCTCTGCCAAGGCACAAACGACCGGTAAAGATGCCAAACTCACAGGAACCGTGATTGGCACGCAAACATCTGTAGACTATGCCACCAATAAGGCCTCTACGACTGTCAACACCCGCGAGTGTGCCTTTGACGACAATCTCAATACCTATTTTGCCGCCTACGACCGCAGTTACGCATGGGTAGGTCTGGATCTGGGCAAGCCACACATTATCACCCGTATAGGATGGTCGCCCGCACGCCGCAACAAAGGTGATGAGCGATTATTGCTGGGCGTGTTCGAAGGAGCCAACGACCCCGATTTCATGGATGCGCTGCCCCTGTTTATCATCACACAAAAGAGTTCCTACGGAGTCATGGACTATACCGATGTAACCTGCTCCAAAGGATTTCGCTATGTACGCTATGTGGGGCCATCTGACCAACGGTGCAATATAGCCGAGATAGAGTTCTATGGTCACGAAGGCGAGGGCGATGAGACGAACCTCTACCGGCTCACCAACTTGCCCACGGTGAGCATTCATACCGAGAACAACGTGGAGCCCTACGACAAGGAGCACGACATCAACGCATTGATAACAATTATCAGCGACAGTGAAAAGAAACTGCGGACGGACTCTGGCACGGTGCGCCTGCGTGGTAACAAATCTCTCTCCTTTCCCAAGAAGCCTTACCGCATCAAGTACAACAAGAAACACAGGGTGCTCGACTCACCGGCAAAAGCCAAGAAATGGACGCTCATTAACAACTACGGCGACAAGACGCTGATGCGCAACCTGCTGGCCTTTGAACTGAGCCGCTGCTTGGAGATGCCCTATACGCCCTTCGGCAAGTCTGTTGACGTGCTGCTGAACGGCGAGTACAAGGGCAACTACCAACTGTGCGACCACATCGATGTCCACAAAGACCGAGTGGAACTCGTCGATACTCTGGTGGTAGAGCGAGAGGATCCTGTTACGACGGCATTCCTTATTGAAGCAGATGCCCGTGCTTCTACCGAAGATTGCTGGTTTATGTCGAATAAGAACACGCCCATGACCGTCCATTATCCCGACGCTGACGAGATAACCACGCTGCAGAAGCAATATATCGAGGACTGCTTCAACGCGATGGAGGCTGACTGGAAGAAAACGTTGGACTTGAATACATTTATCCGTCACTTCCTGGTTGGTGAACTATCGGGCAACACCGATACCTACTGGAGCACCTATATGTATAAGCACCGCGAGAACGACACCATATTCGTAGGGCCTGTATGGGACTTCGACATTGCCTTCGAGAACGACGGACGTACCTATCCCATCAACAGTAAGAAAGACTGGGTGTATCGCAGCGGAGGCAGCACCACGGGCAATATGCGCGCATTGGCCGATGACATCGTAGTGCGCGATTCCAAGGACAAGGCCAAAATTGTGGAGATTTGGGGAAAGGCCAGGCAGAAGAACATCAACGATGAGCACCTCGTTGGCTATATCGACAAGATGGAGGAGTATCTGGACGAGTCGCAAAAACTCAATTTCATGCGCTGGCCTATAATGAACGAGTTGGTACACGAGAACCCCAAACTATGGGGCAGTTATGCTGCAGAGGTGCAGAATGTGCGACGGTATATCAGCGAGCGACTCCTGTGGATTGACAATAAGTTAGGCTACTACTATGAACCGAGTGGCATCGCGGAAAACTATATCGACACCGAACAGCCCTACCAGATATTCAATCTTTCCGGCCAACCATGCACCGGCGGCCTACAGCATCTGCCACGAGGCATCTATATTGTCAGGCAAGGTCGTCATTCCAGAAAGATACAGGTACCATAAAACAAACACATCATGGAACAGCAAATACCAAAAATCATTCACTACTGCTGGTTTGGCGGCAACCCATTGCCCGAACTGGCCCACAAGTGCATAGCCTCGTGGAAGAAATACCTGCCCGACTACGAAATCAAGGAGTGGAACGAGCAAAACTTCGACGTGTATCAGGCACCCTACGTAGCCGAGGCGTACAGGCTGAAGAAATATGCCCACGTGAGTGACTTTGCCCGCTTCTGGATACTCTACCATTATGGCGGTGTCTACTTCGATACCGATGTGGAAGTGATACGCCCGATAGACGACCTCATAGAACGCGGCTCATACGTAGGCTTCGAGTGCCAGGAGGGTACGCCATACGACAACCCCAACGGCAACATGAATCCGGGGCTGGGCTTCGCGGTATGCAAAAAGCATCCGTTTTTCGGAATGATGGTAAACTATTATAACCATCACCATTTTGCAGGATGGAACGGCAGGAATACCGGCAATATAACCCTGCAAGCCACAAAGTTCCTGGACTATACCCATAAGGAGGTGCTCGAAGGCGGCGTGGTCAGAGTTAGCGGCCTGTTCATTTATCCCATAGAGTATTTCTGCCCGCTGAACTACTATACCGGCGAAATGAATATCACCGAAAACACGCGCACCATCCATCATTATATGGCATCGTGGGTGAAAAAGGAGAGCCGACTGCAGGCACTGCAATCGCGTATAAGATTCATCTGTGTCAGAATACTATGTATGATAACCCACCTTTTCAGAAAACAGAAATAAACGTTGTTGTAAAAATATGAAATACTTGTTATTCCCGCTTATTGTATGCTCTATGCTGCTGTCGGCCTGCAGCACTGATGAGGCATCAGAGTACGAGCGTACCAACGCCGAGTTTCTTGACAGTCTCGGTGGTGACGGCATCAGTCCCATGCACTGGTGGCGCACGGCCGTATGGCTGAAAATAAACGTTACGACCGACGAGCCTGTAAAACTATGGCTGCTTTCTTCGCAAAACGCCAATGCCGTGCTCTACGACTATAAAGAAGTGGCAAGCAGCGAAGTTGTTACCATGACGGCACCGCAGGGACAGGGCAATACCCTCTACCTGAAGTACCTCTACAAGAACAAAACAAACGCAAAGACCATCGTGCTCAGTGGAAAACCCGAAGAGAGCATCACGCTCAACACCACAACACGAAGTACGGTAACACGTGCTACCACACCACCAGCCTCGCTCTGTGGTAGTAGTATTATGGGAAATGCAAGATACTACCAGTTCAGCAATGAACAACTGCAAGATTATTACACCTTGATGAGTTTGGACGAGGAAAGGGCTGATGCTAAATACACGTTGAACTTGAACACCAACTATGAACTGGAGTCGAATGGTGCATTCTACATTACTTGGGTAACAGGCAATGAGGCAGAACAGCGGTCGCGCATCCTGGGCTACTATTATCATTCGCCAACCACATTTGACGACATCAAGTATGTAGACCTGTCGGAAACCCACAAATGGGACTATATCGACGGATTGGCCAAGGTGCAGTATCAAATAAGCATAAGCGACAATGTCGATGGTCATCAGTTCCGACCTAATACATGGTACGACGGCAACTTCGACATGCACGATGTCTATGGATCTTCGCGAGCCAACAACAGTGACCGTGTAGGTGATAATTGTTACGCCATGCAGGCGGTTTATGACCGTTATAAAACCAATATCTCCGCTCTGCGCGGTATTTCATTCAAAATTGACGTTCCCGATGGTATGCGCATCGGCTTCTATCTGCGGTCAGACGAAGAACCCTACCCCGCACAGTGGACCCTGCTGCAGTCGCAGGGCATCAAACCATACGTTAGCAATCCTGCTGATTTCATGGGTACAAACTTCTGCGTTGAATTTATGAATATCGAAGGCAACGGAAGAGGCAAGCACCGAAGTTTCATTAAAGACTATGATGAAGTATACTGGATGGGTATGGAAGACCTGATAGAGGGAGGCGACCACGACTGCAACGATGTAATCTTCGGCGTGGTGGCCGATTTGAAGATATACATGCCTACCATCGTCGACCCCAAACTGAAAGAGTCAGAACCGGAGCCAGAGCCCGAACCAGAACCCGAGCCTGTGGAAGAAACTATTCCCTTCCCATGGACGGTAGCATACGAGGATGTCAACCGCAATCCGGATTTCGATTTCAACGATGCCATCATCAAACTGATGCCCGACTATGAGAATGAACTATGCTGTGTCACGGTGATGGCTGCAGGCTCCACCGCCCGCATGTATCTGCACTACGACGGTCCCGACGGCGATGTGAATATGGGCGAGATGCACGAACTGCTGGGCAGCAAGAACAGCAACACCTATATCAACACACAGGGCGCACTAGCTGGCACGCCGTTCAACCAGATAGATTGCGTGCCCTGGCCTGCCGGCTACACCATGGCCAACGATGCCAAGCGCTTCTACATAGAGATTCAGCGCGGCACATGCAACGACTGTACCGATGTCATCACCCTGGCCAACGAGCCGGGTAAGATGCCCGAGGCGTTGCTGGTGGCAGGCGAGTGGCAGTGGCCTATGGAGGGAGTTCACATCTTCAATACATACAGCGAATTTCCCAGATGGGCCCAGGATGTAACGCGAACACGCTTCTGGGAATGGTACAAGACACCAGCGTTAGATAACTGCGTTTCGTATTAAGTTATACGAACACTTATCTTCAATATTCAATCTTCAATTATCAACACAAATGAGACTGATTTTTTTAGTGAGTTTCGTGCTCTGCTCACTGGGCTTAAAAGCACAGACTACAGAAATACTTGTGGCTGATACAGTCACCCGAGACAGTACAGCAGTCTATAAGGATCCTTTCTATTTACAACTCTATATTGGCATCAACAAGTCGGCCAACGAAAACCTGCCGTGGACAGAATTCTCGGGCTATCCCTGGTCTACAGGCATTTTTATCGGACTCGGACGGGAGGTTACACCTCTCTGGGGATGGCGTGCAGCCCTCCGCATCAACCGCAACAAGAGCCGCAATGTGCCAGAGTGTGAGTCGAAGGATGTCTGGAAATGGAGCAATACGGGACTGTTTGCTGATGCCACCTTCGACATCACCGACGTATTCCGCAAGTCACATAAACGAAGGAACAAAGTCATGGATTCAGTGGAGGACGACAACTGGTATGCTGAAGAAGAGCCAACTCCTATTCCCACCCCAACCCGGGCTATCGGAAAACCGGACACACCTGTACCCCCGAAATTCAACCTCAAAGCCTTTGCGGGTGTCGGTTTGGCATACACATGGAATTTCGACAATGTTCCCCTGTCCTATTCCCATCCCTACTCTCGCTCCAGCAAACTGGTGCCAGGTGTTCGCGCCGGTCTGACCGCCACCTGGCGACTCACCGACCGTTGGCGTTTTGGTACTGAACTGAGCCAGACATTCTTCGAGGATCATTTCAACGGTGTGGCCTACGATGCGCCCTTAGACACACGCACCAATCTGAAGATTGGTCTTACCTATCTGTTCCTGAAAAAGAAAAGAATGCCTGTCAAGCCTATTGTCCGCAAAATCAGGCTGAAGGAGATTCCAGAGTTGCCACTCATCATGCCCGACCCCGAGGAAGAGAAGTTGCGCAAGATTGAAGGTCATGCCTTCCTTGATTTCCCCGTCAATGAAACGGTTATCTATCCCGACTATCGCAAGAATCCAGAAGAACTGGCTCGCATCAACAAGTCGGTTGACAGCGCATTGTTCGACAAGAGCGTAGAGATAACCCGCATCACCCTTCACGGCTATGCTTCGCCAGAGAGCCCATACAGCAACAACACCCGACTGGCAAAGGGACGTACAGAGGCTCTGAAGAGTTACCTGATACGTAATTACAATTTCGACTCGAAAGTATTTAACAATACCTACACACCCGAGGACTGGGAAAACCTGAAAGGATTCCTCATCGATTCCAGTACCCGTAAGGTGAAAGGCGATTTCTGGTACGACAACAAGGAATACGTGGAAACGCCAGAGGTGCCTGACTATGTGAAGGAAAACCGCAATGAGTTGCTCCGTGTCATTGGCAAGAACATGGATCCCGATGCCAAGGAAGAACAGTTGAAAAGAGTGGGGGGCGGTGAGCCTTACCGCTGGCTCCTGCAATATGTCTACCCTGGTCTGCGCCATACCGACTATATCATCGAGTATAAGATAAGACCCTTCTCCGTGGAAAAAGGACGCAAACTGATTTATTCGCATCCCGAGGGGCTAAGTCTGGAGGAGATGTACAAGGTGGCCATGAGTTATGACCAAGGCACCGAGAACTGGCTCGACGCCCTGCTCATTGCCGCCCGGCGCTATCCCAAAAACCAGACAGCCAATCTCAATGCCGCCTGCGGCTGCGTGATTACCAAACGCCTCAACGATGCCAAAGCCTACCTGAAAAAGGCGGGCGACACATACGAGGCCCGCTATGTGGCCAACGTTATCCGCGCCATGGAGGGAGACGTGCGCTGGAAAATCGAAAATTCAAGATTAAAGATTGAAGAGAATTAAATTTTGAGAATTGAAGATTGAATATTGACAATTAATAATTTAAAAATGCAATGAACAACATCAAGATTTGTGTTATCGGCCTCGGCTACGTCGGACTGCCGCTGGCTCGACTGTTTTCAACCAAGTTCCCAACCATCGGGTTCGACTTGAACCAGCGTCGCGTTGATGCGCTTATGAGCGGTCACGATGCAACGCTCGAGGTTAGCGACGACCTGCTGCAGGATGCTATCAACAACCACGGCTTCGTCTGTACCACCGACATCGAGAAAATACGCGACTGCAATTTCTACGTGGTCGCCGTACCCACACCCGTTGATGAAGACGACTTTCCCGACCTGCGCCCGCTCCAGGGGGCCAGTGAAACTGTCGGAAAGGTTATAGCCAAGGGCGACATCGTAGTCTACGAGAGCACCGTCTATCCCGGCGTCACTGAGGAGGAATGTCTGCCTGTAGTAGAGCGCGTCAGCGGACTGAAGTTCAACACCGATTTCTTTGCCGGCTATTCGCCCGAGCGCATCAACCCCGGTGACAAACTGCACACCGTAGAGAAAATCAAAAAGGTGACATCAGGCTCCACGCCCGAGATTGCCGACATCGTAGACCAGGTCTACAACACCGTGCTCATCAACGGCACACACAAGGCACCCAGCATCAAGGTGGCCGAGGCTTCGAAGATTATTGAGAACTCGCAGCGTGATGTCAACATTGCCTTTATGAACGAGTTGGCACGTATCTTCAACGTTATGGGCATCGACACCCACGACGTCATCGAGGCCGCTGCGTCCAAATGGAACTTCATCAAACTGTCGCCGGGACTCGTTGGTGGCCATTGCATCAGCGTCGACCCCTACTACCTCATACAGAAGGCACAGGCCAACGGTGTGTGGCCCCGCATCATGATGAATGCCCGCCGACTCAACGACAACATGGGTGAATACGTGGCCGAGCAAGTTATCAAGATTATGAACAAGAAAGGGGTGTTGGTAAAAGACGCAAAGATACTCATCCTTGGCATCACCTTCAAGGAGAACTGCCCCGACATACGCAATACAAAGGTGGTGGATATCTATCAGACACTGAGAACCTACACGTCAAATATCACTGTCTGCGACCCGTTTGCCAGCAAAGAGGCCGTGCAGCACGAATACAACATAGATATCACTCGTGAACTGCCGCAGGGGCAGTTTGATGCCATCATCTTGGCCGTGGCTCACAACGAGTTCCTGAACATCGACTTCAAGACCCTGACGAAGGAACTCAGCGTAGTCTACGACGTCAAGGGCATCCTTCCCCGCGACATCATCGACGGCAGGCTTTAGAACTCAGATCTCTGAACTCTTGCCTCAGATTCCTCCTCCTCAACAAAATCAGGATCGTCCATAAAGTCGGCACTCGGGCCGCGCTTACCTCCCGAAGAGGCTTCTAACAATACAGACTCCAGGGCAATGGGAACAACCCTTGCCTCTGGAGTCTGATATTTTTTATGACTTTTCTGTTTCATCAATATAAAACAATTGTGGTTTTATTTTGTATTATTTGGTTTTATTTTGTTTTTTATCAGGCCGCTTGCGGTATTATTTCACCAGAATCTTCTTACCATTCTGGATATACAAGCCCTTGTTGACGTTAACGTTAACGTTAATCTTGCGACCCTGCAAGTCGTATAGAGCACTCTTCACCTCACTATCCTTCAGCGTAGTGCTGATGCCCGTGGGACTGCCGCTGCCGATGCTGAGGGCCTGCCGCGAGAGCGAACTGATCGTGCTGCCGCTAAACCAGCCACGGAAAGCACCCGACGGTGTGTCAGTGCTCTTCTTTACAAACGATTTTCCGGCATTATTCAGCATATAGACATCCTTCACGGTCTGGCTCTTGGTAGAGCCGCAGAAATTATACACGTCGCCGCTCTGCTGTTCCACCTTCGTGGGTTTTATAGTCTGATTCTCGGCATAGAATGTCACAACCTTGCCCGTCATCTGCCACTCTTCCCCCCAGGTATCACCCGGCACGGCAATGATATAGGGCGTGTTGGCCTTCATCTCCTGGGCATAGTCGAAAAGCACCTTGCCAGACTCCTCGCCGGTAAACGTCTTCACCCAGAAGTTCTTGCCCTCATCCGTTGCACTGTGGAACCAGTCAACAGTCTTCTCACCCACTTTTACCTCTGCCACGTCGAAGGGCAGGATGATGGTGCTCCAGCCTCCTGTTGATGATGCAGGCACGGTAAACTTGCGACTGTAACTGATTTTCTCGGCCGTAAAGCCGATGGGCGACCAGAAGTCACAGTTATCGTCATCGTCATAATTATCGTCGTCGGTCAGCGTAATCTGCTCGGCCGTGCCACCCTTCACCACATTGGCATCCACCAGCGTTGACGGCACTGTGGCATCACTCTTCAGCAGATAGAGGCAGTTGGGGTTGCTACCCTTTGTCACCGCCACTGTGCTCAGGTCGTCTATTGTGGTAAGGTCCAGGCAGAGAGCCGCACCTGCATTAATTACATCAGTCTTGGGTGAAAGCGTTGTAGTGCCGTCAGCGTTATGCACCATAAAACCTTCGTCCATTTCATAGCGGGGTGTGAATGTCTCCTTTAAAACCGACTCATCACCCTCGGTTTTCGGATAGGTGAAACGCATCATATAAAAGGCACCCTTCTCCAGACCGTCGAAGGCATAGTCTAAACTGACCGTCAATCCCTTACCAACCACCAAGCGCTTCGCTTGTAATGTTGCGCCTACATATTGCTCTACGGCATCTGTGCCATTGTTGTATTTGCGCAGCGAGCAGTTGAGTTTCCCCACGTATGTATTGGTTTCCGAGGCATTACTTACGCTGACCGACACCCTTACGACATTGCCATAGAGTTTGCCGTCATCCAGATTGGTCACAGTAGGTGTAACATCCAAATTCAGTGCATCAGTGGCATCGCTCGCTGCCACGGCGATAGTCGTATTACGCAGTTCGGTGTTGCCGGCATAGATTGCCAGGGGTATTTCAGCGCCCGACACACTTGGCGTAAAGACGAAAGGCACATTGACCGTCTTGCCGGCTGGGATGTCTGCCTGACGGCCCATCACGGTTTTATCGTTGAATTTAAGCAGCAGGCGCTCAGAATAGTCCTGGCTGCCGCCTGTCACCGTGGCCGTTACTTCCACTTCATAGCCCTGTGTGGGGGTAGCCGTATTCACGGTGATGCCATCGCATGTGGGCAGAACGTCGTTACCCACTACAACCTTTCCCGCCGTCAGCGTCAACGTCGTCTCGCTCACCTCGGCCTTGATCCTGAACTTATCCGAGCCGTAGCAGGACTGCAGATAGTCGGCATCGGAAGGCGCACTCAGCACCTCTATATAATAAGTACCCGTAGGCACGCTGTTGTCAATACTGAAAGTACCTGAGACTTCACAAGTTGTATTAAACTTCAACTCATTTATACTACCAGAACCCAGTTCTGTAACTTCAGTCCCATCTTCTTTCATAAGTTTCAAGGCGTACTTCCATGAAGTTTTTCCAAACCGGAAACTATACAACATCGCATAGAACGGAATGTTGGTAAAAGCATCTGATGCCGAGGCACGATTAATAACCTTTGTGGCCGAGGAATCGTCGCCTGCAAACTGCAAGGCATTTAACGCCAGCGACAAATGCGGAGGTGTGATGCCATCGCCGGGGTGTATGCCTACGACGGCTTCCTGACCATAGTTGAAGCCGTCGAGTGTGCTACTGCCGCCGATGCCCTGCTCCCAGGGTGTCAGCAGCGACAGGCGGAAATAGCCGTCGGACGAGCCGCCCCAGCCCCAGTTGAAATGGAAATAGTCGTCGCCCTCATAGCCGTCGCAAATAAACGAATGGCCGCCTCCGGCCGATTGGCCGCCATACACTATCGGGCGGCCTTTCTTCAGTTCATTATAAAGCACATCTACCCATTCCAGATAACTATAACTGCTGCGCTGCAGCCAACTCACGTCGTTGCTATAGCCGAAATACTGCTTCAGCAATTCCGGAATGGTTGCATTATAGGCCGACGACGACGTGTTGTAGTTCATCTGCAATGCCTGACCGCAGTATTTCATCAACTTGGCCACAGCCTTGTTTTCAGCTGTCTCATCCGTGCTCTTGGCGTAGGTCAGTTGCATATTGTCCCAATCGAACGTAGTCGCATCTAATGGGGTGAGCGTAAACAATTTGTTGCCCGTCGTATAGCCTGGAATGGCCTCAGTATTTGACGTCGGATGCTGGTGAAAAAACATCACCTGGGCCATGGATGTGGCCACACAGCCTGTCACCGTCCGAGTACCATCTTCCTTTACCGGGCAATCCAGATTATACGGCTCATTCTGGTTCCAGCGCGTCTGTATGAGCGGAGCCACCGCCGTTTTCGCTACTCGTCTTACCCTAGCCGCGCCGTCCGCATGCCCGTGTTCAACCGTGTCAAACCGTGGCTCCAGCCATGCCATCTGTGCCGAATAGCCGTCGAGCCATGCCTGCAACGCCTCGGGCATCTCGCCTTCTATGAGAGAGCCTTCGTCGGCATAGCCCAGGATAGCCGCGGTGCGGTCGTCGCCGCTCACCACCACAAAGCCTTGGCCCTCGCCCATGTTGAACACATAGTAGTCGCAGGCTGCCGCCGAACGCTTGGCTGCCCTTCTCGCCGACAGTCTCACGGGCATATCAGCCACTTCTTTTCCCCTGGCATTCATAAAGTCCAGGGCCTTCTGCCGTGCTTCCGATTCTGTCACCACGGCTCCAAAAACATCTCCTGACAAGAGCAGGAGCAAGAAAAACAATACCTGTTTCATTCTCGGTCTAAAGTTTAGGGTCTGAGGTATAGTTCTTATAGCCATTTCCTCTGAAATCTGATTTTTCGGCTGCAAAATTACAAAAAATAATTCAGAAAAAAATAAAATCTTGCTATTTTCTTTTATCATGTAAATATACGCACATCATCGTAAGGTCATCGCTGGGCTCGGCTCCGGCACGATGGCTGGCCACTTCCTGCGCCATACGCTCAACAACCTGACGGGAGTTCTCGAAGGTGGTGGAGCGTAGTATCTCCAGCAATCGCTCGTCGCCAAACTGCTCTTGCTGAGCGTTCTCGGCTTCGTTCAAACCATCGGTATAGATAAAGAGCGCACGCCCGCTGATGGTATTGATTTCCTCGCCCGTGTACTCTATCCCCGGGAAGAGGCCGATGGGCGCATTGGCCTCTACTTCAAGGAAATGGCCACCCTTACCTTCCAGAGTCCCCAGCACGGGAGGGTTATGCCCGGCATTGCAGAAACGGAGATAGCCGGTGGAAAGGTCGAGCAGTCCGATAAACATGGTGACGAACATGCCCTCATCGTTGTTCTCGGTCAGTTCGTCGTTCAGCCGGGTGGCTATCTCTGCGGGTGTCTTTTCCATCAATGCCAGTGTGCGGAATCCGCGTGTGGCTATGGCCATGACGAGCGAGGCGGGTACACCCTTTCCGCTGACGTCGCCGATGCAGAAATATAGTTTGTCGCCGAGTTGCAGATAACTGTACAGGTCGCCGCCCACCTCCTTGGCTGGTGTCATCGATGCAAACATGTCTAAGCCGTCAATCTCAGGGAACGTCTGCGGCACCATCGACATCTGGATGTTGCGGGCTATCTGCAGTTCGCTTTCTATGCGTTCCTGGGCTGCCTTTACTTCTGCGAGGCGCTTGGCCTGACGATGGCGGTAGAGCATGAAGAATACAAGGAACAGCACCACTGCCACAAAACCAATGCTGAAGGCACGCAGACGTGTGTGCGACAACTTGGCATCCTGAGCGGCTATCTTCTGTTCCTGCTCGTGCAGGCTTCGCTCTTTCTCCTGCGTGTCGTAGACAACGGCCATTTCGGCAGCGTCGCCACGCTTCTGGTCCTTAAATGCCTGTTCAAACACTTCGGCTATACGGGTGGCCACGGCCAGTGCCGTGTCTTTACGGTTAGCGCCCAGGTTGGCCAGGAACTTGGGTATCATCAGACTGCCTATGTTCTCGAGCGACATGTCGTAGCCGAAATCTTCTATGATCTGGTCGAGATCGGTCAGATTGTCGGCTGCCTCGACGTAGCGCTTGGCCTCTAAAAGGTAATAGGTGGAATTGAGGCGCCCGATGGGATGAGCACCAAAAGGCGATGTCTTGAAGGTGTCGTAGGCTGCCAAAGCCTCGCCACTGCGTCCCAGCCCCTGATAGGCACGGGCATAGTTCAGGGCAATGGCACCTTGGAAGAAGTCCAGGTCGTCGCGGTCGGAATCGGGTAGGGCGGCAAAGACGTGCCATACGGAATCGGCACGCTGAGTCCATAGCGCGCCCTTGGCGAAATTCTTGGCATCAAGATAGTCGGACGAAACATTAAACAGATGTGCCAGTATGCTGTGACGGGCGTGACCGCTGATGTCGGAGTTTATCCACCCCAGAATGTAGCCATAGAGTTTTTCCGCAGTCTGGTCGGCTTCGCGTTTCTGCTCCAGATGAAGTTGGCTGCTGGCCACGACGCGCGTAACCCTGACTTTATCGGAGAACGACACTTCAAAATCGGCCGAGTCGATGATGGCCATCAGGGGCAAGGCCTCGTGCAGCGCTGCCGCGAAGTTCTTCTCCAGTAAGTTCTGAGCCAGCAGCGTGCGGGCACTCAGATACACTTTGCGGTCTTGCTGCGCCGGATTGGCATTGGCCGTAGCCTTTCTCAGACACGAGTCAGCCAGCACTACCTTCTGAAGTATGGAATAGGCACCACCACGGTAGTAGTTGGCGGCGGTAGGCGAAAAGTCACCCGTGGCCTCCAAACTGTCGGCCAGTGACAGCATACGCTCTGCATCGGCAGCTTTCATGGCCTGAGCCATCAGGCTGTCGGGTGTTGGTTGTTGGGTGTTGGGTGATGGTTGTTCCTGCTTATCTGCTTCCTGACGGCCATCGCTTGTGTTGCAGGCCGTCAGCAGCATCAATACATGGACAAGTATGATGGTAACAGACTGATATAAGAACCTCTTCATTGTTTCATTCACATTATGACAAATCTGCGCCGTTTTTTGGTTCGACGCTGCAAAGATACAACTTTTTCCCCACATAACCCACAAATATGCGGAAAAAACTACAGACATTCAGCCGCTTTGTGGAAGACATATACCTGAAATAACGGTTGTTGATTCTAACGTTGAATATAATTATAGCCATTATTTTTATAATTATAGCCATTATTTTTATAATAATAGCCATTATTTTGGGGAATTTTGGCCAAGACGGTGGCAGTTATGCCAACAACTCAACGACCTACACTACGGAGGTGACCATCGCTCCGCCTGTGGCAACCATCACGCCCGCTCAGGGTCAGACCTCGTTTATATGGGAACATCGTGATGACAACCAGGCATCCGGGCGCACCAACCATACTGACAAAACACAGTTTAGCGATGAAGCGAACACGGCGGTCTGGATCTGGCGCACCATCTGCGCGCCGGCAATCATCATCGTGTCGGTCATATCGCAGACCTCGGTCTCGGGGCGGAAGCCGGTGACGGTGGGATAGATGTAGAACACGTCGACGGGCTTGAAGGCCTCGGCGGGGGAACCGCCGAGTACACTGTCGGCGGGGGCATCAGCGGCAGCGGTGGCGTCGAGCACGCCGTCCTTCACCATTGCGGCGGGCACGTCGAGCCAATTCGCGGCCTGGCTGTAGTCGATCGGGGTGTTGAACTTTTCGATGCCGACGATGTAATATGCGGCCTCGGGGATTTCGCCGATGCGCGAAGTCTCGGCAACTGCGGGTTTGTTACTACTCTTGCACGAGGCAAGTGTCATGGCTGCCAGCATCGCCGATGCGAGCAGCACGGGGAATAAGTTTCTTTTCATTATCATAGCATTTTTTGTTGTTGAGAAATCGGCTGCAAAGGTAAATTTTGCGAAACAACAACCATTTTTCGCGTTTTTTTTCGTCCTGTCTTTCCAACCGAATCGTAACAAATGGTTACCATTTGCATCTGAAATGCGAAATTAAATACATTTTTTTTGGTGTTTTCCTTTTTTTGTATTAAATTTGCACATCAATTACATAATTTTCCAATATATATAATTTACTATGGTTTTAACAATTCAGATTGTCGTTGTTTTACTAATTGCCTTTGGCGTTGTGTTGTTTTTCGTTCGTCGCCGCTATGCAAAACGTTTGGATGTAGCGGTGAAGCGTGCTCAGAAGAGTGAACAACTGAAATCAGTGTTTATTGACAATATCAGCCGCACTCTCCGCTCGCCCCTGAATGCCATCAGTGGCTATTGCAGCATGATTCTTGATGCGAAAGACGAAAACATGGAGTCTGCCCGGACAAGGGAATTGGTGAGCAATATCTCTGATTATTCAAAGGAGTTGATTGACTATGTTGAGCAACTTCACGAAATGTCGAAGTTCGAGGGTATAACGCCGTCCTTTACGTTCATAGAGGTCAACCTGACCGAACTCATGGCATCCTATCGGCGTGAGGCCATGAACTTCACCAAGCCCGATGTCGCTGTACGTGTCACCACAGACCTCTCGCCTCATTGCAGGGCTATTCTTGACACCAATCTTATGCACCAGTTGATGATGCATCTGCTGAGGAATGCTGCTAATCAAGTTGTGCAGGGCGACATTTTCATCAGATACAATTGTGAGCGCAGGGGGCTTAAAGTCTCTGTCAGTTATACAGGCATAAGACAGACCGAACTGGTAGGCGAGGACATCTTCTCGTTCCTACAGAAAGATGATGCCCTGAAAGACGCCGGCAAGTCTTCGCTGTTTGGCATTGCTATCTGCAGGGCTATTGTTGATATGTTCGGCGGTGAGTTCTATCTAGATTCGGGTGCCGACAAGAAAACCGTTGCTACTTTCTGGTTCCCCTGCACGATGAAAGACATCTATAAAGATATCTGAGTCTCTTAAACTCCGTATTTTTTCAGTTGTTCAGTTTTGGGGAGATGGTTTTCTGGAAATCCTTCAGCACCGTTATGATTTCGGCGGGGTCGTCGGTGAGGGTGAGGATGAGGTTCTTGTAGCGGCCAGACTTTACCATCTGCTGAATCATCGGGTAGACGGGCACGTCGTCGGTCCAGAAGCTGCGGCCCATGAAGATCATGGGGCTGGCGAAGCCGAAGGAGAGGTAGTGGTTCTGCACCGCGTTCTGGAAGATCTCCTGCAAGGTGCCGGCGCTGCCGGGAGTGTAGATGATGCCGCCGAAGGCCACGGTGAGGATGGTATCCTCGCGCACGCTGTTGACGAAATACTTGGCAATGTGGGTGGCGAAGGGCGTAGACGGCTCATGGCCGTAGAGCCAGGTGGGAATGCCGAGGCTGACATATTGTGTCTGCGGGTAGCGCTTCATCACGTCGAGGGCCGATGACACCCACTTCTCGTCCTTGAACGACGTAGCAGCGGCGTCTAGCGCGGCGATGGCCTCGCGGGCCTCCTCGTCGGTGCGACCGGCCATCCAGGCTCCCAAATGCGTGGCCTCCATGGCTCCCGGGCCTCCACCGCTCACCATGAAGAAGCCGTCTTCAGTGAGGTGCTTGCTCAGTAGGGCCACGGTGGCAAACATCGGGTCGGTGCGTAGGATGGCGTGGCCGCCCATGATGCCAATGCAGCGGCGCGGGTCGTGCTCGGTGAGGAACGACTTCAGCGCGACGTGGATGCCGTGGTCGTGGAACGTGCGGGCCACCGACTCCTCCATCTCCATGGCAATCTTACCGTGGGCCATGAAATGTTGATACACGCGGCTGTCGTAGCAGTTGGCAAACGATGCGCGGTCTTTGGCCTCGTCGGCCGACGGTACGTAGCCCCGGTACAGTTCCTCGGCGTTGTAGAGCCTACCGTGGCGTAGCACTTCGTATGGGACGGCCTTCATCCATTCAAGAAGGCCGTCCACTTTGTCATAGTCAGGATTTGAAATCATAGTTTTGCTTATTCATGAATGCCTTGATTCGGTTGGCAACGTTCTGCTTTCTTCATCAGCCGGAATTGATGTCTATAGACGAGGCAGGCCATGCCGAGGTAGACGGCGGCCTGGATCCAGAGGATGCGGAGTTCGGGGAGGACCTGGCTGATGCTGGCACCCATCGAGTTCACTCGGATGAAGGCGCGGACGCCGAAGGTGCTGGGGAATATCCACGACACGCCCTGCCAGTAGCCAGGGATGCTGGACTGCGGCCACGACACGCCAGTCATGAAGAGCAGAGGCACGGAGACGAAGACCATCAGCAGCATGACGTTCTCGCGGTAGCGGATGAGGCACGAGATGGTGAGGCCGAAAAAGACGCTCGCCAAGGTATATGGCAGGAGCATCCAGAAGAGCGTCCAACCGGTGCCCAACTGCGGGAAGGAGAACATAGCAGGCACGGCCATCGAGAGGTAGGCGGCGGCGACGGCATCAATCATGCCGTAACAAAGAGCCTTGCCCCAGACGATGCGATAGGCACCGCGATAGTGAGGGTCGTCATCGGGGATAAGTTGGCCGTTGCGGTGACGCTCGCGGGCAGTTCCTGCAGCCATGCCGATGCCGAGGGCGAGAGCCTGCTGTAGGATGAGCATAAGCACGGCGGGCAGGACGCACGAGCCGTAGCCGCCCGAAGGATTGTACATCGCCACGTCGTCGACGGCCAAGGGCTGCGCCGTAATGGCGTCCTCGCGCTTGGTGTAATTACCGGCCTTCTTGATGTTCATGCCCGCGCCGAGGCGGCCAGCCTCGACCATGGCGGTCTGGTAGACGGCCTTGTAGGCGAGCATCAGACTCATGTCACAATAGACGCTCACCGTGGCTTGCTCGCCTCGGTTGACACGTTCGGCGAAGTCCGACGGGATGAGGTAGATGCCCTTCACCAGTTGTCGGCTCACCAGCGAACGGGCCTCGTCGAGATCCTCGGCGTAGAACTTCACGTGAACGTCGGGCGAGGCGTCGCAGTCGTTGATGAACTGGCGCGAGAGGGCCGAGTGCGACTGGTCGACGACGACCACGGGCGTCTCGTGCAGCGACTCGTTGTTGTATATCCACGAGTAGAGCAGCGGGTAGCCCAGCGGCACCACGACGAGGAACATCAGCACGCCCTCGTCCTTCACGACGCGAATCAACTCGTGGCGGAAGATATAGAGCACGTCGGAGAAGTGCTCGCGTATTCTGTTAAGGAATGTAGACATAATTCAGCATGGCGTTTTTAATCTTACGAAGCACGAACCAGGGCAACAACATGAAGGCCACGAGTGCCACGAGGTGGAACCAGACGTCGATGACGGGGAAGCCGTTGAGCACCGTGGCCTGGTAGAGCATCCAGTAG
>JAEEGL014495840.1_pt1 | contig 56656 bp, 39 predicted proteins | sample 9134231 | NCBI WGS metagenome assembly JAEEGL01 (sample SAMN16246548, study PRJNA631951) | gut metagenome | biome: gut microbiome; feature: rumen; material: fiber-attached | host: Bos | place: Iran: Karaj | collected 2018-10
ATAGCCGCGGCCGTTGCCATCCCGATATCGGTGGTCATCGTTCGGAAATTGCTTGAGACAGAGGCTGAGCGCATCACCGGCACCTGGTGGATCTATGTGGCCGCTACACTGTTGATCCTGGCCGTGGCGTATGTGTCGGTCTTCTGGCAGACCCTGAAGGCCGCCCGGACCAATCCGGCGGTGGAGCTGAAGAAGGAGTAAGCCGGGCTAGCCGAGGAGGCTGTGGATGTACTCGGAAGGGAGGCAGCCGTACTCGTCCTTGAAGTGTTTGGAGAACTGTTTCGGGGAGAATCCGACGCTCCAGGCGATCTGCGAGACGGATGTCTCGCCGTTCTCGAGCATTTCCCGGCCTTTCTCCAGGCGGAGGAGGCGGATGTACTCGAGCGGGGCCTTGCCCGTGAGGGCCATCATCTTCTTGTAAAGGCCGCTTCTGGAAATGCCGAGGGTACTGCACAGATTTTCTATCGTGTATTCGCTCTCCTGGAGATTGTCCTCGATCTCGGCAATGACCTTGTCCAGGAACTCCCTGTCCTGCCGGCTTATCCTGTGTCCGTATTCGTCGGTGTATTTCAGCAAGGGGGCCTTTCGCTTCAGGAGTCTCTGTATGCGTATTATCAGCGATTCGATGTTGAATGGCTTCTCGATGGTGTCGTCGGCTCCTGCGCGGAGATTCTCGAGGGCGGCTTCCTCGCCGTGTACGGTGGTGAGCAGGATGATGGGGGTGTCGGCGTGACGGATGTCGGCGCGGAGCGCGCGGCATAGCTCGCGCCCGTCCATCCCGGGCATCAACTGGTCGATGAGTATGAGGTCGAAATCGTTTTCTTCGATGATCCTGAGCGCTTCAGTACTGCTCGAGGCTTCCGCCACGTCGTATCTGTCGGAAAGGTTCTCCGTCACGAAATAGCGGAACGCGGGATTGTCCTCGACGTTGAGGATGAGGGGCCTGCCGGGTCTTTTCTGCCGCTTTGCGCCGTCTTCGGCCGCGCCGTCCGGCTTGAGGCTGAGGCTGATGGGGAAACTTACGGTAAAGACGGAACCCGAAGGGTGATTGTCCGCAACCGTCACATCGCCGCCATGCTGCGAGGCGTATTCCCTGATGAGGCAGAGGCTTATGCCGTCCCAGGGCAGACCTTTCTTCTCTTCGTCATAATACGGCTCGAATAAATGCGCCTTAGCGCTGTCGCTGATGCCCTTGCCGTTGTCCGAGACGCGCAGGACGGCCCTGTCGCCTTCCTGACGGACCGATACCAGCACTTGTACCGGCTTTTCGGAAACGCGGCGTCTCAGGGCGTTTCCGATGAGATTGTGCAGGATGCGCTGCATGCGGTCCCTGTCGAAATCCGTCATCACAGGCATCTGGGCGGGGTCTATCGAGACGCTGTCACCGGTATCGCCGGAAATGGCCGAATAAGACAGGCATACTTCCTCCGCGAATGCAGCGAAGTCGCCGTATGTCGGGTTAAACCCTGACGCTTCGGCTTTCAGATGCTTGAAATCGAGTAAACGGTCTATCTCGTCCATCAGGAGACGGGCGTTGCCGGCCACCTGCTTCAGCTGGCCGGCAACGGGCCTGCCGGCGTTTTCAGCGATGATCCGGTCCAATGGTGAGATTATCATGGACAGGGGCGTCCTGAGGTCGTAGCTGATGCTTGAGAAAAAATGGAGCTTAGCTTCGTCTATACGACGCCGTTCGGCTTCCATCTGGCGGCGGCTCTGCCTGAGCCGGCGTATCCCGATAATCTGGAAGACGATAAGAAGCAGCGCCAGAATGCAGAGTATAATGACAATCGCTGTTGCTGTTGAATCAACACCATGGGGAATGGTTTTCATTGCTTTGTAGAGTCCGTAGTTTAGTCTACACAAAAATACTGAATGATGTTTTAGCAAATGCCCCTATTTTATCTTATTGATATCCCAAAATGATTTTTTTAAACAAATGGGATGTTCTTGTATTGTATTGAGAACAAAGCTTTTGTCAAATTTGAGAATAAAACTGAAGAGTTTGTAACATCTTCCCGTACGGATGCCCAGTGACGCCTTTTCCTTTCTTCCGATTCCTTCAGCCGGAAAAATATTGCCTTGTATTGTCTCTTTCCGGGGAAATCCCTAACTTAGGGGAAAACTATAACCAATACCATTCAATCTTATGACGAAAAAACTTCTTTTCTGCCTTTGTGCATTACTTTTGGGCGTCACTTCTGCTTTCGCCCAGAACAGGGGACCCGTCCAGGATCCCACGGACGGTCTCAAGGATGCCTACAAGGATTACTTCATGATCGGAGTCGCGGTCAACAACCGCAATGTCACCGACGAGGCACAGATCGCGCTGATCAAGCGCGAGTTCAACAGCATCACCGCCGAGAATGCGATGAAACCCCAGCCGACCGAGCCCGAGAAGGGAGTCTTCAACTGGGAGGATGCCGACCGCATCGCCAATTTCTGCCGTCAAAACGGCATAAAGCTCCGCGGTCATACCCTCATGTGGCACAGCCAGGTAGGCCGCTGGATGTACCAGGACGCCGATGGCAATCTTTTGCCCAAGGAGGAGTTCTATGCCAACATGAAGCATCACATCCAGGCGGTCATGAACCGCTACAAGGATGTGGTCTATGCCTGGGACGTCGTGAATGAGGCTGTAGCCGACAGCCCCGTCCGCGCCGGACAGCCGTCCCTCCGCCAGTCTCCGATGTGGCAGATCGCCGGTGAGGAGTTCATCTACAAGGCTTTCGAGTATGCCCACGAGGTCGACCCTGACGCCCTCTTGTTCTACAATGACTACAACGATTCCGAGCCCGGGAAAAGCCAGCGCATCTTCGAACTCGTGAAGAGGATGAAGGATGCTGGCGTCCCGATCGACGGTATCGGCATGCAGGGCCATTACAACATCTACGGCCCTTCCGCCGAGGAGGTCGATGCTGCCATCTCCAAGTACAAGACTGTGGTCAAGCACATCCACATCACCGAGCTCGACATCCGCGTCAACGAGGACCAGGGCGGCGGCCTGCGTTTCAACCGCGGCCAGAGCACCCCTGTCGCTTCCTGGCAGAGCACCCTCCAGACCGACCAGTACGTCAATCTCTTCAAGGTCCTCCGCAAGCATGCCGACGTGGTGGACTGCGTCACTTTCTGGAATGTCGGTGACCGTGACTCCTGGCTCGGAGCGGCCAATTCGCCCCTGCTCTTCGATACCGAGTACAAGCCGAAACAGGCCTACAACGCCGTCAAGCGCTTCAACCCTGCCCTTGACAACGCCGTGATAAAGGAGGATTTCGTTCCGTCCGAGCTCAACCAGCCCGGCCAGCAGTATCCCATGGTCAATTCCCAGGGCTATGCCCGCTTCCGCGTCGAGGCCCCCGCGGCCAAGTCCGTGATCGTCAGCCTAGGCCTCGGCGGCCAGGGCGGCACCGTCCTGCACAAGGGTGAGGACGGCGCCTGGTGGGGCACTACCGCCGGCCCGATGGACGAGGGCTTCCACTACTATCGCCTTACCATTGACGGCGGTGTGGTGAATGACCCGGGTACTCACAACTATTACGGTTCCTCCCGCTGGGAGAGCGGAATCGAGATTCCTGCTCACGACCGGGCTTTCTATGAGGAGCGCAACGTGCCGCACGGCACCGTGGAGCAGGTCCTGTTCTGGTCAGAGAGCACCAAGCAGCTCCGCCGCGCGTTCGTCTATGTCCCTCCGACCTACGACACTGCCAAGAAGAACAAGAAGTTCCCCGTCCTCTACCTGCAGCATGGCTGGGGCGAGAACGAGTATGCCTGGTGGAACCAGGGCCATGCCAACCTCATCATGGACAACCTTATCGCCGAAGGCAAGATCGAGCCTTTCCTCGTCGTCATGACCTACGGCATGACCAATGAGCAGCGTCTCGGCATACCCGGACCTACCAGCGCCGACTTCGGCACCGTCCTCTGCGACGAGCTCGTGCCATACATCGACTCCCATTACCGCACGCGCACCGACAAGTTCGGCCGTGCCATGGCCGGCCTGTCGATGGGCGGCGGCGAGACCCATACCATCACCCTGGCCCGTCCCGAGGTCTTCGGATATTACGGACTGCTCAGCGGAGGTATCTATACCCCGGACGAGATCAAGGATCCCAAGCAGGTCAGGGGTATCTTCATCGGCTGCGGAAGCAAGGAGAGCGCCGAGCGCACCCTGAAGGCCGTCGAGGACCTCAAGGCTGCCGGCTACAATGCCAAGGGCTACATTTCCGAAGGCACCGCACACGAGTTCCTCACCTGGAGGCGCTGCCTCCTCGAGATGGCTCCGATGCTTTTCAAATAAAACAGTGAGGGGGTGGCCGGACGGTCACCCCCTTTCTTTATTGAACCTCAAATCTTAACGTGCGTTATAAGCCTCCAGGGCCTTGGCCAGGACTTCGAGGGCCTTGCCGAGGTCCTCGCGGTTGAGGACGTAGGCCATACGCACCTCGTTGCGGCCCTCGGACGGGTCGGTGTAGAATCCCGAGCCCGGAGCCATCATGATGGTCTGGCCCTTGTATGAGTAGTCGGTCAGGCACCATTTGCAGAAATCCTCCGCATCCTCGACAGGAAGACGGACCATGGTATAGAACGCTCCCATCGGGACGGGTGAGAACACTCCGGGAATCTTGTTGAGGCCGTCGATCAGGAAATTGCGGCGGGCGAGATACTCTTCATATACCTGGTCCATATATTCCTGAGGCGTGCTCAGCGAGGCCTCGGCGATGACCTGGCCGATCAGCGGAGGGCTGAGACGGGCCTGGCAGAACTTCATCACCGCCTCGCGGATGTCCTTGTTCTTGGTGATGAGTGCGCCGATGCGGATGCCGCACTCAGAGTACCGCTTGGACACCGAGTCAATGAGCACGACGTTCTGCTCGATACCTTCGAGATGGCATGCGGAGATATAAGGCTCCTTGGAATAGATGAATTCGCGGTAGACCTCGTCCGAGAAGAGGAACAGGTCGTGCTTCTTGACGATGTCACGGATCTGGCGCATCTCCTTCTTGGTATACAGGTACCCCGTCGGGTTGTTGGGATTGCAGATGAGGATAGCCTTGGTCCTGGGAGTGATCTGCTCCTCGAACTTTTCCACGGGAGGAAGCTTGAATCCGTCCTCGATGGATGTGTGTATGGGTTTCATCACCGCTCCGCAGCTCTGTGCGAAGGCCATGTAGTTGGCATAGGAGGGATCCGTGACGATGATTTCGTCACCGGGATCCAGGCATGCCATATAGGCGAACTCCACGGCTTCGGAGCCTCCGGTAGTGATGATGATCTCGTCCGGGCTGAGGTCGATGCCGTACTCGGCATAATAGGAGACCATCTTGGCCCTGAGGCTCAGCATGCCCTGCGAAGGGCTGTATTCGAGGATGGACCTGTCGACGGCCTTCATGGCCTCGAGGCCGCATGCCGGGGTCTTGATGTCCGGCTGCCCGATGTTGAGGTGGTATACGTGTATGCCCTGGCGCTTGGCTGCGTCGGCAAAGGGAGCGAGCTTGCGTATCGGAGAGCTCTGCATGCTCCGTGATCGGTTCGAAATCTGCATGTCCTTTGTTTTACGGACACAAATATAGGAAAAAAACCTTAGGTATCTAATAAATGGAGGGCGTGTTTTATAATTGTCTGGCAGTCAGGTGGATAAAAGAATGTCCCCCTCTCAATCCGGGAGGGGGACATTTGTGCTTTTCTTTGAGTGTCAGTCAGTTACGAGACACGCAGATTCGCTAGAACGACAGGGCGATGGCGATGAAGTCGTCGGCCTTGAGGGCCGCGCCGCCGATGAGGCCGCCGTCGATGTCGGGCTGGGCGAAGAGCTCCTTCGCGTTGGAAGGCTTGCAGCTGCCGCCGTAGAGGATGGTGAGGTCGTCGGCGACCTGGGCGCCGAACTTCTCACAGACGACCTTGCGGATGAAGGCGTGGATCTCCTCAGCCTGCTCGGCGGTAGCGGTCTTGCCGGTGCCGATGGCCCAGACGGGCTCGTAGGCAACGATGATGTTCTTCATGTCCTCGGCGGTGAAGTTGTAGAGGACGTTCTTGATCTGCTCCTCGCAGACGGCGAAGTGCTTGCCCGCCTCGCGCTCGTCGAGGTTCTCGCCGACGCAGAGGATGACCTTCAGGCCGGCGCCGAGTGCGAGCTTCGTCTTCTCGACGAGCTTGGCGTCGGTCTCGCCATAGTACTGACGGCGCTCGGAGTGTCCGAGAATGGTGTATTCGCAGCCTGCGGATACGAGCATGTCGGCAGAGACCTCGCCGGTGTATGCTCCCTTGGCGTGGTCGGCGCAGTTCTCGGCGGAAAGGCCGACGACGGTACCCTTGACGACCTCGGCGACGGGGCAGAGGTGGGTGTAAGGGGTGGCGACGATCAGTTTGACTTCTGCAGGGACCTCAGCGGACCTTGCGACGACTGCCTTGGCAAGCTCGATGCCTTCAGGAACCGTGGTGTTCATTTTCCAGTTTCCTGCTACGATGTTCTTTCTCATAATGATAATATAAATAGTTTGTTGTTTTCGCTAGACTGCAAATATACTCATTAATCCGGAAATAATGACTATCTTTGCATGATTGATAAAGACATAATTACGATGAAGAATTTCGTAGAGGAACTCAAATGGAGGGGCATGATCCATGACATCACCCCCGGTACTGAGGAAGAACTGGCAAAAGGACCTATGTCCGCATACGTAGGCATCGACCCCACGGGCGACAGCCTCCATATCGGACATCTGGTCAGCATCATGATACTCAAGCATTTCCAGGCCTGCGGCAACAAGCCTTTCGCCCTCGTCGGCGGCGCCACCGGAATGATCGGCGACCCCTCGATGAAGAGCAAGGAGCGCAATCTACTGGACGAGGAGAGCCTCGCCCACAACGTCGCCTGCATCAAGGCCCAGCTCGGCCGTTTCCTGGACTTCGAGTCCGACGCTCCCAACAAGGCCGAACTCGTCAACAATTACGACTGGATGAAGGATTACACCTTCATCAATTTCACCCGCGACATCGGCAAGCTCATAACAGTCAACTACATGATGTCCAAGGACTCCGTGAAGAAGCGCCTCAGCCGCGACTCCTCTGAGGGAATGTCCTTCACCGAGTTCACCTACCAGCTCCTCCAGGGCTATGATTTCCTGTATCTATACGAGCACAGGGACGTCCATCTCCAGCTCGGCGGCGCGGACCAGTGGGGCAACATCACCACCGGCACCGAGCTCATCCGCCGCGTGCTCGGCAAGGAGGCCCACGCCCTCACCTGCCCGCTCATCACCAAGGCTGACGGCGGCAAGTTCGGCAAGACCGAGAAGGGCAACATCTGGCTCGACGCCGCACGCACCAGCCCTTACCAGTTCTATCAGTTCTGGCTCAACGTATCCGACTCCGATGCCGAGAAATACATCAAGATCTTCACCATGCTCGACCGCGAGACCATCGAGTCGGCCATAGCCGCGCACCGCGAGTGCCCCGAGCGCCGCGAGCTCCAGAAGCTCCTGGCGCGCGAGGTCACCGTCATGGTGCACGGAGAGAAGGAGTACGAGAATGCCGTCAAGGCATCCCAGATGCTCTTCGGCAAGGCTACGGCAGAAGACCTCCGCAGCCTGGACGAGAAGACCTTCCTGGATGTGTTCGACGGAGTGCCCACCTTCGACCTCGACCGATCCAAGCTCCCTCTGGGCCTCCTCGACGCGCTCGCAGTGGAGACTTCGGTATTCCCTTCCAAGGGCGAGGCCCGCAAGATGATCCAGGGCAACGGCTTCTCCGTCAACAAGGAGAAGCGCAGCGATCCTAACGGCCAGCTCACCGAGGACGACATCATCGACGGGAAGTATATCCTCGCACAGAAAGGCAAGAAAGACTATTACATCATCAACGTGAAGTAATGGAAAAGGCACCCAGTACCAGACAGTTGAAGGTTGCGCGCGAGATCCAGAAGGACATGGCCGAGATCCTGCGCAGCAAGGGCATGGCCGCTTTCGGTGGAGCCATGGTTACCGTCAGCGAGGTGCGCATGAGCCCCGACCTTTCGATAGCCAAGACCTATGTCAGCATCTTCCCTTCGGAGAAGGCCGGCGAGGTGATGGGCATCCTGAACGAGAATGTCCGCATCTACCGCGGCGAGCTCGGACAGCAGGTGCGCAAGCAGCTCCGCATCGTCCCGGAGATAGTCTTCTATCTCGACACTTCGCTCGACTACGCCGAGCATATCGAACAGCTCCTGAAGATGTAATGAACCTGCCGTTCTTCATAGCCGGCCGTTATCTTTTCGCCAGGAAGTCCCACAATGTCATCAACATCATCTCGGCGATAAGCGTCATCGGCATGGCTGTAGGTACGGCCGCCCTCATCATCTTCCTCTCTGTCTACAACGGCTTCGACGGCATCATCCGCAAGTCCCTCAGCGACCTCGATCCCGATTACCTGATCTCCCCGGCCAAAGGCAAGACCTTCGTCCCGGCAGGGGAGGCCTTCGACTGGGCTTATGACTGTCCTTATGTCCTGACAATGAGCAGCGTGCTGCAGGAGAACGTCTTCGTCAGCTATGACGGACGCCAGGGCGTCGCCAGGGCGAAGGGCGTCGACACAGTCTTCGAGGAAGAATCGGGCGTGCGCGACTACGTCCGTTCGGGGGAGTTCCGCCTGCACAACGGCTCGCTGCCTATGGTCGCGGTGGGCTCCGGCTTCGCCTACAAGATGGGCATCAGCCCCAATTTCCTCGCCCCGCTCGAGATCTGGTTCCCGGACAGGGAGGGGAGCATTTCCCTGACCAATCCGATGGCCTCGGTGCGCTCGGTCAAGGCACGCCCTTCATGCGTCTTCTCCATCAATTCCGACGCGGATGCGTCGCTGATAATCCTTCCCCTCGAGAGCATGCGCGGCCTCCTGAACCGCCCGGACGACGTTTCGGGAGTGGAGATACGCCTTGCCCCCGATTGTACCCGCAAGCAGAAGAAGGAGGTCCGGAACACGCTGGAGACGCTTCTGGGGGACGGTTTCGTAGTGAAGGATCGCGTGCAGCAGAACGAGTCCCTCTACAAAATGATGAAGTATGAGAAAGCATCGCTCTTCCTCATACTCGTCTTCATCATCATAATCATCGGCTTCAATATCTTCGGAAGCCTGTCCATGCTCATCATCGAGAAGCAGGAGGACATAGGCACGTTCCGGAGCATGGGCGCTCCCGATCCGCTCATAAGGCGCTTCTTCGTGCTGGAGGGATGGATGATATCGCTCCTCGGCCTTGCCATAGGCCTGGTGCTGGGAATAGGCCTGACGCTCATCCAGCAGAAGTTCGGGGTAATCCCCATGCCGGGGAACTACCTCGTGTCGGCATACCCGGTGCAGCTCAGGTGGAGCGATGTGCTCATCACCTCGCTCAGCGTGGCCGTGATAGGCTATCTTATAGCCCTCATCCCGGTCTCTACCTCTTTTCCCAAACGTTGACTATCTCCCCGATGTACATCGTGTGTACGGCCATCTCGCCGTACAGGCGCTCCCTGATGTCCTGGGGCATCCTGTTCAGGTCCAAGGGGGCTGAGTAGAGCTTGCGGCATTCGATGGCCAGACGCCCTTCTGAGAATATGGGATTGCCCAGTTCGGTGAACTCCACCGTGAGGCCGGCGTTGGCGACCTTTTCAGGCTCGTCACGCATTGAATGCGAGCCTATGTACACCAATGCGTCCTTGCAGGCCTTGGACTGAGGGAAGCCCGTCACAGTGAAGAAAGCATTGTCGTCCATCAGTTTCTTGGACGCCCTGTCACCTGATACATAAACGGTTACTACGTGCTTGCCCCACAGCTCGCCTATGCCGCCCCATGCAATGGTCATGGCGTTGTACTGCTTGGAACTGCCCATGGCCAGGGCCATCCAGTCCTGCGAGAAGGCCGCCACCGGCTTGATCTCGAGGTCCAGGGGATCGACGCGTGTCCATTCGTGGCCGACCATTACGGTGTCCGCCTGCGCGTACTCAGCCTCCGTGCCGGCATCTTTCCTGCCCTTGCAGGAAAAGACAGCCGCGGCCACCGCAAGGGCGGCCGCGGCGTAAATGACTGTCCGTCTCATTCTTCAGGAAGGAACATGGGGTCCCAGGCGGGGAGCATCTCCGGCTTCTGTTCGAGCATCTTCATGATGTCGGCCGGTACATACTTCTTCTCCAGGACCAGGCGGAACATATACTCGTTGAACCATTCGTCGGTCATGATGATGTTGCCCTTGTAGCCGGAGGCGGCGCCCCAGCTGTTCTCCACCATCCATTTCTTCGGCTTGCCCGAGGCGTCCAGGTCGACGGCCTTGAGGGTCATGGCGTGAGAGGAGCCGCTGGCATGGGTCAGGATGCGCTGGCGCTTGTCCATGGTGAATTCCACGCCCATGAGCGAGTCGTAGTCGAAGTTGTTGAGGTCGGCGACGCCCTTGGAGCGGTTGAGGAACTTGTTCACGTCGCAGGAGAAGTACATCGCGGTATTGTCCTTGATGGAGGCGATGGCCATCTCCTTGATGCGCTCTATGGGGAGGTTGACATACACCCAGTTCTGTCCGTCATAGACGTGGCGGTCGTAGTCGATCTCATACACCTTGCCGTAGTCGCGGGTGGGATCGTTCATCACCATCACGTAGTTGTTCTCCAGGTCGGTGCCGATGAACTCGTCGTAGAAGGCCTTCGGAGTGTATGTCTTGCAGCTCACGAAGTTGCCCTTGGAGTCGTAGCGGGCCCATTCGAACTCGGTCGGAGGGACTCCGAGACATAGGGCGAGGATGTGGTAGACTTCCTTCAGCATCTCGGTCTTCATCTCGTAGACGTCGTCCTTGCGGGTGGTCGCGCGCAGCCTGAGGCCGTCCTGGCGCAGGAGGTTCTTCAGCTGGGTGGACATCGCCGAAGTGCTGTTGGCGCTGAGGGTCTCGGGCATGGCGTCGGCAGGAACCAGGCCGTACTTCATGATGAGGTTGGAGACGCCTGTGAACTGGCCGCCGTCGCCGATGGGGTTGGCGAAGAGCCAGTCGACCTTGCGGTCGGAGAAGTCGAGGCTCTTGGTATCGATGACGCCCTGGAGGAAGAGGTTGGCCTTCTCCAGCTGGTCATAGAAGAAAAGATAGTTCTGCGAGAAGGAGAAATCGCCCAGGTCGAAACGGTCTATCATCTTGGCCCTCAGGACGTTGAGTCCGGAGAAGAGCCAGCAGCGGCCGGAGGACTTCTGGTCGGTGATGCCGCGGGTCTTCACCTCGTCGGAGAAATGCGTGTCGATCATGGCGATGTTGTCGGCGTTCTCCGCGAGGACGGTGATGGAGGTGGTGTTGAGGGCGTTGCGCAGGGCCTTGTCGGCCGGGGTGCCGGCGTAACCCTTGCTGATCTCCTTTAGCATTTCCGCGGAAATGCCGCCCCCGGCGGTCTGGGCGCTCATGCCGGAGGCGATGAGCAGCGCGGCTGCCGCCGCGGCGAAAAGTCTTTTCTGTATCATATCCTGTTCATTGTTATTCCAATACGTGTATCACGACGCCGATCTGCTCCTTGCGGCACCAGAGCCACAGGCGTCCGGAGCGGTCGGCCTTCTTGACGTGGAAGGTGAGGTCCCTGCGGGTGACGACGTCGCTGCGGCTGGTCCAGGTGATGTCCCCCTTGGCCTTCTGGCCTTCTGCCGTCGGGACGAGATTGAGGGTCACGCAGTAATAGTCCGACATGTTGTCGGTGTGGACGCGGAATTCGCAGTTCCTGCGGTTGAAGGCGGTCTGGCAGGTGAGGGGATCGTACTTGAACACGACCTCTCCCTTCACCCGGAGGTTGCAGTCGGAAGTGGCGATGAAATCGGGGTCCGCCTTCCCTCCCGTGCAGGAGGAGAGGACGAGGCAGCCCAGCAGGGCTGCGAGCATGGTTATGCGGGCGGGATGTCTCATTTCACTGTGATCTGCTTGGTGATGACGTCTGTGGAGCCGTCCTCGTAGTCCACCACGGCCTTTATGGTACCGCTGCCCTGGACGGTATAATACCCAGAGCCGTCGGTCGTCAGGACGTTGCTGGAGAATACCCAGTCCACGTGGGCGGCGCCGCGGGCGTTGAAAACGCGCAGCGGCATGCGCCCTCCCTTCCTGAACGAACCGTCGGAATTGCGCTCCGCGGAGTTGAGGTAGATGAAGGGATAGCCGTCGGAATAGTATTTCTTCGTGGTGAAGTCCGCCGAGACGGAGTTCTCGCGGCTGTCAGGGTTGAATACCGTGACGGTATAGGTCTTCTCGGGGGTGAGCCCTTCGAATGTGTACGAGTAGAATCCGGGAGAGTAAGGCTTGACGCGGTACTCGGAGGTATTGCCGCCGGCCTGCCTGATGCTGATGCAGCTCTCGGCCGTAGCGGACCCGGTCATCGACCAGAGAACGATGGCCGCGTCCTGGAACTCCTCGACCTTCTCTATGCTTACGGGACCGGTTATTGTGAAGGAGACGAACGTGCCGTCCTTCCTGATGCCGGTGAGGCCTGTTTCGGGCTGTCCTCCGCTCCACCAGGTCATGGGAGGGTTGGAGGATGCGTTGAAAGCCGTATGCGTGCCGTTTGGCCAGAAGACCTGGGAGACGTCGCGGGCGATGGGAACGGACTCTATGAGGTCGAAGCAGGGGTGCTGGGGGTTGCAGTTGACTTCGTTGTACCACCAGCGCTGCTGTGCCGTCAGGTTCATCTTCTGTCCATCGGAATAGCCGGCGTCGTTGGAGGAAGCATCGTAATGGTAGATCAGCATTCCGGAACCGCCTACATAGGCATCCCATCCTTCGGGAGCGCGGCATTCGAAGAAATAGTATTCATTCTCGGTGTCCGTCTCCGCTATGAAATACCGCTTCTGCGAACTCAGTGGAGCGAGGGTCTGGCTGCCGAGCTCGAAGGGCTCGGCGGTACCCAGGCCGAGCATCCACAGCTCCATGGAGTTGTAGTTGGGGGGAGTGTTGCCGTTGTTGTTGTAGTTGCCGTGGTCCATCAGGCTGGTGGTGCCCCAGACTGTGGTGCTTTTGCCGCCGCTGTCCTCGTAATCGGTGTCGTAGAGGTCCATCAGGCCGAGGGAATGGCTGTACTCGTGGCAGAAAGTGCCTATGGGGGTGAGGATCTCCTTCCATGAATCGTCGTAAGTCAGCTCGGTGGAAATGGCGTAGGAGTTGAGGAGCTTGCCGTCAAGGGTGACGCGGATGTGGGATCCGTCCCAGATGTACCATTGGTGCGACCAGATGTGGTTCTCTCCCGCTCCCTCGGCCTCGTCGTGGCCCGGAACGAAGACGAAGACATTGTCCACCTCTCCGTCGCCGTCACTGTCATACTGCGAGAAATCAATTTCCGCATCCACCAGGCGGCAGGCCTCTATGACGGCCTCGTGCGGCCGCTTGTCCTGGTCCTCGTCGTCATTCTCCCCATAATAGGCATAGCCCTTGGAAAGGGTCACTATGGAGCTGACGGCGAATTCGAAGGATGCGGCCCCTTCGAACTGGTCGTTGAAGTAGTCCAGGGCACTGCCGGTAGCACCGGCGAAAGAGTATCCGTGCTGGTTCAGCATGTTCGCGAAGTATTCGCGGCCGAACTTGAACTTGAGGTCGGAGAACTGGGCAAGGATGACGAGGCCCTTCTTCACGGTGGTTCCGGCCTTGGTGTCCGGTGAGATGCGCGAGACGTGTCCGCTGCGCGTGCGGTTGATCTCTGCGCGCCGCTGCGCTCCGCGGGCCCGCAGCATCCCGTACGGGATGGCCCGGGCCGCGTTCGCCGCCGCGGACGCCCCGTTGGATTTCGTGACGCGCACGCCGGTGCTTCTCTTCACCCCGGCGAGATCGTATGAGGCATAATACCAGAAGCCGTCATTTCCCATAGTGACGGCGCTCCCGTCTTCGGTGCGCACTATCCTGCAGTGCTCGTCGCCGGACACCACGATGCGCAACTCCGTGCCGTCCGGCTGGCGCACCGTCCTGGCCGTTCCCCTCGCGGGAATGGCGTCGGCGTGAAGGCTGGCGGCAAGGAGGAATAGTATGGAGAATATGATTCTTTTTTTCATACTGTGCCTAGTCACAAAAAGTATGCATAGTTACGAAAAAAGGGGGAGAAAAGCAAAAAAAGAAAGAGCCGGTCACCTCACGGCTTCCCGACTCTTAGACGTGTACTAAAACCTAAACCTACAATATAGATGCAAAAGGTCTTAGAAACGTTGCATTTAAAATACGTTTTTTTTCAAATTATTTCTTTGCCTCATCGACGGAGACCTTTCTGAACTCCTTGAGGTCCTTCATGAGGTCGAGGGCGACCTTGCGTGCACGTGCACCGGCGGCCTTATTTCCCTTCATGACCTGGGCGCAAGCGTTCTCCTGGAAGGCAGCGGCCTCAGCAATGATTTTTTCAACAAGCTCTTTCATCTTTTCTGGTTTTTAGGGTTTATAATTAAAAAATGTAACTTTCAATGGAAGAGTTTTATTTCCCATCGTGCAAGATAGGAATTATAATCCTCAAATCCAAATAATTAGGAATTTTTTGCATTAAGGAAATTCATGGCGCGCTCAGGACCGCCCGTAGCGAACTCCTTGACGCCGGCGATAATTCTCGCACTCATCTCCTGCACCTTCTCCTTCTGGGCTTCGTCGATTTCCCCGAGCACGAAATCCACCTGGCCCCCGCGTGCGAAGTCATTTCCTATGCCTATGCGGATGCGGGCATAGTCCTGGGTGCCGATGGCGTCCTGGATATCGCTGAGTCCGTTGTGGCCTCCGTCGCTGCCGCGGGTGCGCATCCTGATCTTGCCGAAGGGGAGGTTGAGGTCGTCGCAGATGACGATCAGCCTCTCCGTGGGGATGTTCATCTTGTGCATCCAGTAGCGGACGGCGTTGCCGCTGAGGTTCATGTATGTCGAAGGCTTGAGAAGGATGAACTTCCTGCCCTTGAAAGAGCATTCGGCGATGCTGCCGTATCGCCTGGACTCGAAAACAAGATTGGATGCCTGAGCCCAGGCATCCAATACCATAAATCCCATGTTGTGCCTGGTAGAAGCGTACTCTGCGCCGATGTTTCCCAATCCGACGACAAGGTAGTTCATACAGGGCTCTTCAACGGGCTTCCGGCTACTCAGCAGTCTCCTGAGCCACCATGTTGCGAGTAGACTTGACACCGCAGATAATGGTATCCTTGTCCGTGAGGACGGTGATGTTGTCGTACTTGAGGTCACCGGCCTTGATCTTCTTGTCGAGACCGAGGGAGCTGATGTCGACGGTGACGTCGTCAGGAAGGTTGGCCATGAGGGCGCTGATGCGGATGAAGCGGGAGTTCTGGGTGAACTTACCTCCCTGCTGCACGCCGATGGAGTGTCCGGAGATGAGGACGGGAACCTTGATGGCGATGGGCTTCTCCTCATTGACTGCGAGGAAGTCCACGTGGAGGCAACGGTCGCTCACCGGATGGAACTGGAGTTCGTGGAGGACGGCGTTGAAACGCTTGCCGTTGTCGAGGGTAAGGTCCACGATGTAAGACTTGGGAGTGTCGGTAAGACCCTTGAGATCCTTCTCGTCAACGGTGAAGAGAATGTTCTCCATTCCGAGGCCATAGAGGTTGCAAGGGACGACGCCCTGCTTGCGGTAAGCCTTCACGACCGCCTTGTTGCCGACCTGACGGATCTGGCCTTTCAATTCAAAATGCTGCATTTCTGAAACTGTTAAAATGTGTTACTCAGCCCCGGGCAGGCCGGGGCCCCATTGCACCAAAAGCCACCGGCTTTTCAAATGCGGGCGCAAAGATAGGAATAAAATTGTTAATCAACAAGTCCCGTGGCCGTGTTCCAGGCGAGTTCCTTGTATTTGCCGTTAAGGAAAGCAGTCCCGTAGCAGGGGAGATACATGCTGAAGCCGCAGTATGTACGGATGGTGAAGCCTCCGTAACCCTTCAGGAATTCGTCCGTAGCCGCCTTGTAAAGGATACAGCCGTTAAGGGCAGATGTAAGGGCGGAGCGCTCTCCGGAGTCGATCCCGGCCTGGACGAGGATGTCCTCCAGGTCGTAGAACCAGTGCTTCTGGTTGCGCCAGTAACGCTGGACATCGTAAGGGTCGAGCCCGGCAATTGCGGAAGAATACTTGGAGAAAAGCGTCTTGCAGGCTGAGGCGAGGGCGTCAAGCCTGGTGCAGTCCACCAGCGATATGGTGGCGGAACGGTCCGTCCTGTCGGTCTTGGCGGCGTACTGCTGGTAATAGTCGTCCACGACGGCGCGGGTATCGGGCACTTCCTTCTCGAGGAGGTGCCCCGCGAGGCTCTTGTAGTTGAAGCCGTCGGCGAGGATCTCGGCGGGGGAGAAACCTATCTGGTCGCAGACGTCCTTCAGCTCGTAAGCGACCTCGATGCATCCCATGAGGCATGCGTCCATCAGGAGATAATCCAGATGCATGGGGATGGATGCCTTGAAGTCCTTGAGCTCCATCTCCTGGGCTGTGGAGCCGAAGTTGGTCAGCGTAAGGCTCTTGGTGAGAGGCTCTCCGGGGAGCAGCTCCCTCTCGGCGTAGGGGAAGACGCCGGGCGGCAACGGACGCTCAGCGACCCTTGCCGCGCCGGACTTGGAGGGCTCATAGTCTTTGGGATTGGTGAAGTATCCAACCGGCAGCCAGCCTGTCGCGTGCGAGGAGAACACCATGCCATAGTGCCCGGACGGGAACTGCCTCTTTATGTCGGAAAGGATGGTATGCATCGTGGAAGGCTCGGAGAGGTTGCCTTCATATGCCTTGAGGGTATCCAGCACTACGCCTTTCTTGCCGTCCTTGTATACCTGGATGAGCTGTGGGGAGGTCCTGACGGAATAATTGTCCCTGGTTTCGGCAAGATGGGAGACGACAAGGAACGCAAGCTTGTCCTTCTTTGCGGGAGCATAACCGGACTTGAGGTCCTGGATATCCTCGTAGATGTAGTTCCGGAGGGAGTTGAAGCCCGCTTCATACATGATCAGGACGCGGTCGTATCCGGTCTTGTCAGGGTCGTTATGGTTGCACTCGCAGCCGCTCACCAGCGTGAAAGCCGCGGTGAGGGCCAGAAGAGCCTTTGCAATAATCCTTTTCATATCCCTGCAAATATAGCCTTTATTTTTCTTTTCCCCTCGGATGGTGTGCAAGAATCGAGCCTTGCCAGGAGGAGGAGTCGATGTGGGTGTAGATTTCGGTGGTCAGGATGCTCTCGTGGCCGAGCATTTCCTGGACTGCGCGCAGGTCGGCGCCGTTCTCGACGAGGTGCGTTGCGAAGGAGTGCCGGAAGGTGTGCGGGGAGATTTCCTTCCGCACGCCTGCGAGCATCGCCTGCCTCTTCACCATGTTGAACATCGAGACGCGGCTGAGGGACCTTCCGAAGCGGTTCAGGAACACCGTGTCTTCGAACCCTTTGGCCGGTTCCGGCCGCGCTCCGAACCATTCCGCGAGGGCATCCTCGGCCATCTTGCCGAGCGGGACTATGCGTTCCTTGTCGCCCTTGCCGACTATGCGGAGGAAGCCTTCCTTGAAGTAAATATTTGAAATCTTGAGGTTTACGGCTTCGCTTACCCGGAGGCCGCAGCCGTAAAGGACCTCAAGGATCGCCCTGTCGCGGAGGCCTCCGGAAGTGGATGTGTCCACCGAGGCGATGATTCTGTCGACTTCCTCCACCGACAGCACTTCGGGAAGGTAGCGGCCGATCTTCGGGGCGTCCACCCCGTCGCAGGGGTTTTCCTTGACTTCACCTTCCAGGATCATCCAATCGAAGAACGAGCGGAATGCGCTCAGCAGGCGTGCCTGCGAGCGCTTCGAGAGCGTCTCCGACCTCGCTGAAAGGTAATCCATTATGTCTGCGGCCTGCACCGCCCGCGCCTCGAGCCCGCTTTCTTCGAAGAAGAGTCCGAGGTCGGAGCAGTAGCCCGCCACCGTATTGGGTGACAGGCCGCGCTCTATCTTGAGATAATAGGCGTATTCCTTAAAGAGCCGAGTATTCGCGTCCATACTTCAGCATCTGGCCGAGGTAGTCGTCCGTGTACTCCACGCGGTAGTCGGTGACCCTGCCGTTCTCCACCACCGGCACGATGTCCGGGTTGATGAATCCGCCGTATGGCTTGAGTCCCAGCGAGGCGTAGCGCTCCAGGACCTCCTTGTGGAGGACCGGGTCGATATGCACGGCGTATTTCTCCACGAGGGCCTTGCCGGCCTCGTAGTCGCCCTCGGACTTGATCCTCTGGACCTCTGCGAGGAGTTCGCCGAACAGGCCGCGCAGGGCCTCGTAGTCGTTTACGACGAAATATGTCTTGCCCTTGCGCACCTTCTTTTCTATCACCTTGTCCTTCAGGCCCTTCTCATAGCACCATTCGGCTATGAGCTTACGGTTTTGCATGTGGGCCTCCGTGTTGGGACGGCCGAGCTCAACGCGGCTGAACTGGACCATCAGGCCGTTGCGGATATAGTTGGAGTATTCGGCCTTGTATGCCTCCGGGTCGGGCATGATGCCGAGTTCGACCATCTTGGGGTCGGCGCAGTAATAGAGACCGAACAGGTCGGCGCGGGCCTCCTCGAGGGTGGAGCTGTATTCGCCGAGGGCGTTGGGCGACGTGCCCGGCAGCAGCTGGCCGGAGCCGTGCCCGAGGCACTCGTGAAGGTCGGTGTGGATTTCATCGGTGATGGTGAGATACTTCTTCGCCATTTCTACCTCCTTCTTGCTCCAGGCAAACTCCGTAAGGGTGCTCTTGGGGCATTCCTGTGCGGCGTAGTCGTAGGCGTGTGTGATATTGGCTATGGTGACGCTCTTCGAGCCGTGGTCACGGCGTATCCAGTCGGCGTTGGGGAGGTTGATCCCGATGGGGGTGGAAGGGTAACAGTCGCCCGCGAGGCAGGCGGCGTTGATGACCTTGGCGCTGATGCCCTTGACATGCGGTTTCTTGAACCGCGGGTCGACGGGGGAGTTGTCCTCAAACCACTGGGCGTTGGCGCTGAGGATGTCGCTGCGCCCGGATGCCTTGTGGTCCTTGATGTTCACGAGGGCTTCCCAGGCGCCCTTGCGCGCCAGCGGGTCGTTGTAGTCCTCGACGAAGCCGTTGACGAAGTCCACGGTGCCGAGGGTGTCCTTCACCCAGAGGATGTTGTATTCGTCCCAAAGCCTGAGGTCGCCCGTGCGGTAGTACTCGACGAGCTTGGCAATGTACTGCTTCTGGAGGTCGTTCTCGGCCACTTCCGCCGCTTTCTCAAGCTCGCCGACGATGCGGTCGATCGCGGGACCGTAGATGCCTCCGGACTTCCAGGGAAGCTCCCGGACGATGCCGTCCTCTCCCTTCACCACCTTGGTGTTAAGGCCGTAGGAGACCGGCGTCGGGTCGGACGGGTCGGCCAGTGCGGCGTAGTAACTCTCGACCTCGTCGCGGGTCACGCCGTCGTAGAAGTTGACTGCCGATGCCGCCACGATGTCGGTTCCGGGATCGGTGGACTTGCGCACCGGCAGGAAGCCTTTGTCGTAGATGACATGCATCGTCCCTGCACACTTGTCACCGTCGCCGACGGCCTGCATGAGGCTCATGAAGTATTCTTCGGAACATTCCGGGAAGAACTTGTCCTCGGCGTAATGGTGATGTATGCCGTTGGAGAAGAACACCCTCTTGGCATATACGGTGAAAGCCTTGAACTCCTCGCAATCCCTGTCCCCGTCATAATTCTCCAGGATGTTCTCCAGCACCCTGCGGACACCGAGATTGTACTGTCCGTTCTGGTCCCAGTAGATGTCACGGCCCCATTTGGCCGCTTCCGAGAGGTGATATACGTATTCCTTCTGCCGGAGGCTGAGGTCCTCCCATCCTTCTATGCGGTACCTGATGATGCGGAGGTCCGCAAACTCGTCGATCTGATACTTGAAGTCACCGTCGCCGGCACCCTGCCGGCATGAAACGAGCGCCAGTGCCGCGCTCCCTGCGATCAAAGCCATCCTTGCAATTCTTTTCATAAGAAAACATATGTTTAGGCAAAGATATGAATTTTGAGTAAATTTGCATTTCCAACCTTTCCGAATATGGCGGACGACGGCAGCATAATCATCAGGGGTGCCAGGGTGAACAACCTCAGGAACCTTACCGTGGAGATTCCCCGCGGCAAGTTCGTCGTCGTCACCGGCATCTCCGGCTCCGGCAAGTCCTCCCTGGCCTTCGACACGCTCTTCGCCGAAGGGCAGAGGCGCTTTGCGGAGAGCCTTTCCTCATATGCCCGCCAGTTCCTAGGAAGGATGAGCAAGCCCGACGTGGACTCCATCGACGGAGTGCCCCCGGCAATAGCCATAGAGCAGAAGGTCAATACCCGCAATCCCCGCTCCACCGTGGCGACCACGACCGAGATATTCGACTACCTGCGTCTCGTCTTTGCCCGCATCGGGCGCACTTACTCGCCCGTGAGCGGGCAGGAGGTCAAGTGCAACAGCGTCGGCGACGTGATGTCGTACATCTTCGACGGGGCTCCGCACGTGGTATACCTCCTCGCGGACATCGGCTGGAAGGAGAGGGATGACAGGGTGGAGCTGATGCTCCGCCTGAAGGAGGAGGGCTATTCCCGCTTCTTCTCCGACGGCGCGGTGGTCCGCATCGAGGACGTGATGCGGGGCTCCGAGACCGGGGATTTCCCCGAGGACCTCTATCTCCTCGTGGACCGCATGAAGTTGAACGGAGGGGAGCCTGACGCCGACCTCCGCACGCGCATGCTTGCATCCGCGGACACGGCATTCACCCGCGGGGCGGGTACCATGCTCGTGTCCCGCGACGGCGAGCTCCGTACCTTCGTGAACCGCTTCGAGCTCGACGGCATGACCTTCCGCCGTCCGGACGAGTATATGTTCAGCTTCAACAGCCCCCTGGGCGCGTGTCCGACCTGCGGCGGCCTCGGCAAGGTCATCGGCGTGAGCGAGGACCTCGTCATCCCGGACAAGACCAAGAGCATCTACGACGGCGCAATAGCCTGCTGGAGGGGCGAGAAGATGGGGTGGTTCAAGGACCATCTCGTGGCCGTCTCACAGCGTTACGGCATCCCCGTTTTTGAGCCGTACTGCCAGCTTTCCGAGGAGGTGAAGAGGAAGATATGGGACGGCGTGCCCGCGGAGAGGGAGGAGGACTCGCTCATCGGCATCGGCGAATTCTTCCGCTGGGTGGAGACACAGCGATACAAGATACAGTTCAAATATATGCTCAGCCGCTTTTCCGGCCGTGCGACCTGTCCCGACTGCCACGGCAGCCGGCTCCGCCAGGATGCGCTGTACGTCAAGGTGGGCGGCCTGAACATCCACGAGGTGATGAGCCTCAACGTCGAGCAGGCCATCGATTATTTTTCCGGCCTGGAACTCGACGGATACGAGCGTGCTGTGGCAGGCGGTCCGATAGAGGAGATCCTCTCCCGCCTGCGCTGCATCGGGGACGTCGGTCTGGGATACCTAACGCTCAACCGCGCCTGCAACACCCTGTCGGGCGGCGAGAGCCAGCGCATCAACCTCGTGACCGCGCTGGGCTCGTCCCTTGTAGGTTCCATGTACATCCTCGACGAGCCTTCCATCGGCCTGCATTCGCGCGACACCGACCGCCTCATTGCGGTCCTGAGGCGCCTGCGCGACATAGGCAATACCGTCGTGGTGGTGGAGCACGACGAGGAGATCATCCGCGCGGCGGACATGCTCATCGACATGGGACCCCGCGCCGGCGTGAACGGGGGCGAGATAGTGTTCCAGGGCTGCGTCGGGAGTTCTGCGCCCTCGGAGGAGGACTGCGCCAAATCATTGACCCTCCAGTACTTGACGGGTATAAGGAAACGCTTTGTGCGCGAAAAGCGCCCCTGGCATTATTCCATCACCGTCAAGGGAGCGATGGAGCATAATCTCAAGGACATCGACGTCAGGTTCCCTCTCGGGGTGCTGACGGTCGTCACGGGCGTCAGCGGCAGCGGAAAGTCCTCGTTGGTCGGAGACATCCTCTATCCGGCGATGTACCGCAGGATCAACGACAGCGGCGACCTGCCCGGCGTCCACCGCGGGCTGGCGGGCAACCTCGACCGCATCGCCCGCGTCGAGTACGTGGACCAGAATCCCATAGGAAAGAGCACCAGGTCCAACGCCGTCACTTACCTCAAGGTATTCGACGATATCAGGAAGCTCCTCGCCGACCAGCAGTACGCCCGCATCAACGGTTTCGGCCCCAACTATTTCTCCTTCAACCAGGACGGCGGGCGCTGTCCCGAGTGCCAGGGAGACGGTTTCGTGAGGATCGAGATGCAGTTCATGGCGGACGTCACCATGGTCTGCGAGTCCTGCGGCGGCAAGCGCTTCAAGCCGGACGTCCTGGAGGTCAGGTACAACGGGAGGAACATCGACGATATACTCAACATGAGCGTCGACGAGGCGATAGCATTCTTTTCAGCCGGGAAGGAGCATCTGGCGCAGACCATAGCCCGCAAGCTCCAGCCGCTGGTGGACGTCGGCCTGGGATACATCAAGCTCGGGCAGAGCAGCAGTACGCTGTCCGGAGGCGAGAGCCAGCGCATCAAGCTCGCTTACTTCCTGTCCATGAGCGGATACGGTGAAGGGACCGACAGCAAGAAGATTCTCTTCATCTTCGACGAACCGACCACCGGACTGCATTTCTACGACGTCGAGAAGCTCCTGAAGGCTTTCGACGTGCTCCTCTCCAAGGGCCATTCGCTGGTCGTGGTCGAGCACAACCTCGACGTCATCCGCTCCGCCGACTGGGTCATCGACCTTGGCCCCGATGCAGGCGACAGGGGCGGGGAAGTGGTCTTCGAGGGCACTCCCGAGGACCTTGCCGCCCGCGGGGACACCTATACCGCACAGTATCTCAAAGGAAGCGGAGCCTGAGGATGGACGCCGTCATCACATACGTTAACGGGCTGGATCCCGTGTGGTGTGAATCCTATGAAAAATATGTAGGAGGGTCCTCGGCCGGGAAACGGTACCGCGACTGGGGTACCCTGAAGTACCTGCTCCGTGGTATCGAAAGGCATCTCCCTTTCATCCGCAACGTATATCTCGTCGTCTCCGGCGAGAGCCAGGTCCCCGAATGGGTCGACCGCTCTGACCTGAAGGTCGTCCTCCACAGGGATATCATCCCCGAACGTTTCCTTCCCGTTTTCAGCCCCCCGCCCATAGAGATGTTCCTTTACCGCATCCCCGGACTGGACGAGGAGTTCCTCTACTTCAACGACGACTTCTTCCCGATGCGGGACTGCCGGCCGGACTTCTTCTTCCGTGACGGCAAGGCTGCGGTGTCGTTCCGCTATCACCTCTTTGCATCCGGATTGTACAAGAGCCACTGCCTGAACTGCGACCGGCTGGCGCGCAAGGCTGCCGGACTCGGTCCTTCCCTGCTGTACCGCCGTCCACAGCATACCTGCGGAGCCCTGCTGCGCAGTGTGTGCGAGGAGCTGTACGGGCTCGAGGGGGAGGCGATCGACGCTTCGGTAGCGCGCATCCGTCTCAAGTCCGACTTCAATTATTACCTGTACTGCGACTACGCGTACTACACCGGCAGGACCTTCGGCAGGAAGGTCTCCAACCGCCATTTCTCCACGGCCATCGCCCCGATGGAAAAGGTTTGCGCCTTCATCGCCTCGCCGACCGCGGTTTTCGCCTGCATCAATGACGTAAATATGCCCGAGGAAAAGTATCGGCTGTACCGCGAACGCCTTCTGGAGGCTTTTGGAAAGGCGTTTCCGGACAAATCGCGCTTCGAACTCTAGGGGTTCACCACCACGATGACGAGGAAACCGTCGTTGACCGGGGGACCGGCGTCGATGGTGAACATGCCCGTTCCGTTGTCCTTCAGGGTCAGCATCACACCGTGGCCGCCGGGGTCCATCTCGTAGGTGTATATGCCCCTTTCCACGTCAAAGTCGAGGTCGTCCCTGCTTATGTATACGGGAGTGTCTTCAGGATTCACCTCCACCCATACATGTATCCTTTCGCCGTTGGTGCCGGTGATGTACTGGCCCGGGAACAGCTTTATGTAGGCCTCCCCGATGACCTGTTCCGGGCCGACCGGGGTGTCGGGATCCGTGCTGCCCTTGCGCGTTATGAGCAGGCTGTAGGAGTACTTGACATTGCGGCTGATGCCATGCGGCCCGGAGGAGTATCCGAATCCGTCCTGGTTGATGTCGACCGGGTAGTAATACGTCTCCCCGTCTATATCCCCCTGCACTACCATGCGGGTGCGCGGGTTGCCCGGACCGTCCGTGGCGGAGTCGTTGGGGTAGCAGTGGAGGTCGACCGGAGCCCAGTAGCCGGGGACGACGCTGCGGCTGACCATCTCCGGATGTTTCATCCTGGCGAGGTAATCCGGGTCCGGGGCTCCGGCATTCTCCAGCTCCGTGATGCGGAATCCGTCTTTCCGGAGCACTTCGCAGCTGCCCGAGAGGTTGGTGAGGAACACCCGGCAGTTCTCCAGCGTCCTGCTGCGGTAGCCCCTCCCGGAGAAGTCCACCTTCAGATGGTCAAGGCAGATGTCGGCGAGCATGGGCGTGAGCTGGACGGGCGTGTACCCGGCCGCGCCCGCGCTGATCTGGCATTCGCCGCTCATCACCGGCCGCGCCGGGTCCTCGTCCTCAAGCCGCCACGAGACTTCGCCCAGGGTGTCGTAGCTGCGGAATTCGTCGGCCGTGAACGAATGCCCGATACAGTTGGCCAGCACGACCACCAGCTTGTCCCCGGCGCTGGAGTTGACGCTGATGTACGGCGAGTCCGGATTGTCGAAACTGCAGTATGAGTCAAGCCTGCGTATCTCGTCGTCGTTGAATACGAACACGTCCAGGCGCGCGATGTCCCCGTAGCCTGCGTACGCGGCTTTGGTCGGGTACTCCGAGGCTATGAGTATATCTGGCAGGAAGATGGTGCTGGTGACAGTCTTTTCGCAGGATAAAGGGTCGGCGTTACCGCACGAAACCGTCGTGCCGGCAAGGAATAGCAAGCATGATAAGACTGAAAGAATTGCCAGAAGCGGCGTTTCGGCCCTTCGGGGCCAGGGCGAGAGCCCATACAGATGTGATGCCGGTGCGATAGGTTCCATAGTCCAGGGTTGAGTGTGATCCATTGCCGTGCGGCTTCCGCCGACCTTTGTCCGAAGGCAAAACTATGAAAAACTATCCCTCCCCATCACAAAAAACATATATTCCGAGGGGGTAAAACGAACAATTTATATGTTCCGTATCTTTTTATATAAAAAAGTATCCGGCCGGAGACCGGCCGGATACTTCATATGGACTGTGTCGGCTAACCGCCGAAGTTGTCGTAGAGTACGTTCGCAGGGTCTACGCCGAGCGAATCGAGGAGGTTGTTCACCGAAGAGACCATCATGGGCGGGCCGCACATGAAGTACTTGATGTCCTCCGGGGCGTCGTGGAACTTGAGGTAGGTCTCGTTCATGACATTGTGCACGAAGCCTGCGGTGTAAGGCACCCCTGCAGCGTCTGCGGCCGGATCCGGGCGGTCGAGGGCGAGGTGGAACTTGAAGTTCGGGAACTCTTTCTCGATCTCGGCGAAGTCCTCGAGGTAGAAGGCCTCGACGAGGGCGCGGGCGCCGTAGAAGAAGTGGACCTTGCGGTTGGTCTTCATGGTCTTGAAGAGATGCATGATGTGGCTCCTGAGCGGTGCCATTCCGGCGCCGCCGCCGACGAAGATGTACTCCATGTCCTCGGGGTCGTCCTTCGGGAGGAGGAATTCTCCGTAAGGGCCGCTGATCCACACCTTGTCACCCGGCTTGCGGGAGAAGACGTAGGTCGATGCGATGCCCGGAGGGACTCCAGGGACGAACTTGAAGACGCCCTTGGGCTGGGTCCTGTCGAAAGGAGGGGTGGCGATACGCACATTGAGCTTGATGATGTTCTTTTCCGCAGGATAGGAAGCCATCGAGTAAGCCCTGATGGTGGGAACGGTGTTCTTGAACTTCAGGCCGGTGATGCCGTACTTCTCCCAGTCGCCCTTGTAGATGTCGGCCACTCCCATGTCGGAGAAGTCCGCCTCGTACTCGGGGATGTCGATCTGGATGTACTCGCCGCTCTTGAAGTCGATGTGCTCGCCTTCAGGAAGCCTGACGGTGAATTCCTTGATGAAGGTAGCGACGTTCTCGTTGGAGATGACCTCGCACTCAAGTTTCTTGACGCTGAGAGCGGACTCCGCGACCTGGATCTTGAGATTGTCCTTGACCTTGACCTGGCAGCCGAGCCTCCAGTCATCCTTGATCTGCTTCTTGTTGAAGAAGCCGACCTCGGTGGGGAGGATGGTGCCGCCGCCCTCGTGGACCTGGACCTTGCACTGGCCGCAGTTGGCCTTGCCGCCGCAGGCGGAAGGGAGGAAGATCTGGTTCTCGGCGAGGGTGCCCATGAGGTTTCCGCCGGGCTGGACGCTGAGGACCTTCTTGCCGTCGTTGATGTCGATCTGGACTGTGCCCTTCGGGGTGAGTTTTGCTTTCACGAAGAGGAGGATGGCCACCAGGAAGAGGATGACCAGAACCATGAAGAGCATGGAAGAAATGATAGTACCTGTCATAATCTTATCCTCCTTGTTATAGTGAAATACCCATGAAGGCCATGAAGGCGATGCCCATCAGGCCGACCGTTATGAACGTGATGCCGATGCCCTTGAGGCCGGCGGGGACGTTGCTGTAGGAAAGCTTCTCACGGATGGCGGCGAGGGCGACGATGGCGAGCCACCAGCCGATGCCGGAACCGAGGGCGTATACCGCAGCCTCGCCGATGTTGCCGAAGTCCCTCTGCTGCATGAACAGCGATCCACCGAGGATGGCGCAGTTCACGGCAATCAGCGGGAGATAGATGCCGAGCGAGGAGTAGAGTGCGGGAAGGAATTTCTCCACTACCATCTCGACTACCTGGGTGAAGGCGGCGATGACGGCGATGAACAGGATGAAACTGAGGAAACTCAGGTCCACGCCTGCGAATTTGTCGCCGAGCCAGGAGAGCGCTCCGGGCTGAAGGACGAACTTGTTGAGGAGATAGTTGAGTGGAAGCGTGATAATCAGCATGGCGATCACGGCGATGCCGAGACCGTTGGCCGTCTTGACATTCTTGGATACCGCCAGGTATGAACACATACCGAGGAAGTATGCAAAAATCATATTGTCAACGAAGATTGACTTTACGAATAAGCTTATATATTCCATAACCGATAATGTGTTTCATTAATTTTCCTGGAGATCCTTCTGGATCGAACGCTGTACCCAGATGATGCAGCCGATGAGGATGAGCGCCATCGGAGGCAGGATCATTAGGCCGTTGTTGGTGTAGCCGAGGGCCGAGAGCACCGGAATCCCGAAGAGGGTTCCGGAGCCGAAGAGCTCGCGGAAGAACGCCACGATGATGAGGATGAGGCCGTAGCCTACTCCGTTGGCCAGACCGTCAAGCAGGGACGGGATGGGCTTGTTGCCGAGGGCGAAAGCCTCGATGCGGCCCATCACGATACAGTTCGTGATGATGAGGCCGATGTACACCGAAAGCTGCTTGTCCAGCGGATATGTGCCTTCGAAGGACTTGAGCACCTGGTCCACGAGGATGACCATCATTGCCACGACCACCAGCTGGATGATGATGCGTACGCGGTTGGGGATGGTCTTGCGGAGCAGCGAGCAGATGAGGCTGGACATTCCGCAAACGACGATGACCGACAGAGCCATCACGAGGGCACCCTTGAGCTCGACGGTAACTGCCAGCGAAGAGCAGATGCCGAGGACGAGGACGGTGATGGGGTTGCCCTTGAGAATGGGGTTCAGGATGGTTTCTTTCAATTTAGCATTCATGGCTGTTCCTCCTATTCTTCAGGGTTTTTGGTAAGGTATGCCTTGTAGGCCTGGAGCCAGACATCGATGGCGTCGCTGAGGCCCTTGGAGGTCATCGTGGCACCGGAAATGGCATCGATGGCGTTGGCCTTGCCGGCCGGAGCGCCGCCCTTGACGATGCTGAAAGCCGCCTTGGGATCGTTGAAGTCGATGGACTTGCCATTGAACTGTGCGCGGAATGCAGGATCGTCCTTGATCTTGCCGCCGAGTCCGGGAGTCTCGCTCTCATGGTCGAAATATGCTCCGGAGATGGTCTTGAGGTCGGAACCGAGGGCGATGTAGCCCCAGACCGGACCCCAGAGGCCGGCTCCGTACACCGGAACGACCGAGACGCCGTTCTTGAAGATGTAGACGGGAAGTTTCATGCCCTTGCCGTCCTTGATGTTGTAGTTCTGGGCCTTGAGCTCCGACTTGCCGTAGACGGTGGCGTCGGCGGTGCTGAGCTCGCCGGTCTTGTTGCCGGAAGCGTCGATGAGGACGGCCTCGGCAATGTTCTGCTTGTAGAAGTCAAGCACGGCGGCGTTGCCTTTCTTCTGCCACTCGGACTTGTCTCCGAACTGGGCCGCGGTAAGGATCTGGCTGATGGTCTCGGCCTTCTCGTTGGCGTCCTGCTTGGGTTTGAGCGAGGACGATACGAGCGCGAGGACCGCAGCCACCAGGACACACACTACTGTAGTGTATATCACTGTATATACGTTGTTGTTTGTATTCATATCCCTTTACTTTTATGCGGCTTTGACAACTTTGTTCCTGCGGGCGATGTGACGGTCCGTTACATAGTAGTCGATGAGCGGAGCGAAGGTGTTGCCGAGGAGGATGGCGAGCATCATGCCTTCGGCGTAGCCCGGGTTGAAGAGCCTGATGATGACGCAGACGGCGCCAATGAAGAATCCGTAGATCCACTTGCCGCAGTCAGTCTGGGCCGAGGTGACCGGATCGGTGGCCATGAATACGGCACCGAACGCGAAGCCGCCCATCACGAGGTGGTACAGGCAAGGGACATCGGTACCGCCGCAGAGCTGTGCGAGACCGCCTACGAAGAGGGCTCCGAGGACGGTGGAGAGCATGATCCTCCAGCTTGCGACACCGGTCCAGAGAAGGATGATGGCGCCGAGGAGTATAGCGATGACGCTGGTCTCTCCGACCGATCCGGGAACGATGCCTATGAACATGTCCCAGAAACCGGTACCGTACTGGGCTCCGGAATTGGTAAGGGCGTCCATGCCGTCACCGATGAAGGAGAGCGGGGTGGCGCCTGTGGCACCGTCCACGAGGGTCTCTCCCTTGCGCAGGGCGATCCAGGTCTCGGAACCGGACATGCTGTTCGGGTACGAGAAGAACAGGAATGCGCGGGTGAGGAGCGCGGGGTTCCAGATGTTCATGCCGGTACCGCCGAAGACTTCCTTGCCGAAGATGACGGCGAAGGCAACGGCGACTGCGAGCATCCAAAGCGGAACGTCGACGGGGACGATCAGCGGGATGAAGAAACCGGAGACGAGGTATCCTTCGTTCACTTCCTCACCGCGGATCTGGGCGGAGGCGAACTCGATGGCCAGACCTACGACGTAGGATACGATGAACAGCGGAAGGACCTTGAGGAAACCGAACCAGAGGTCGGCCCAGAAACGCGGGTCGGCTCCGGTGGCGAGGGCATGCTGATAGCCGGTGTTCCACATACCGAACAGGGCTGCGGGAACGGCGGCGATCACTGCGATGATCATTATGCGCTTGAGGTCGACGGCATCCCTGACGTGGGCTCCCTTGCGGGTTACGGTGCCCGGTACGTGGAGAAATGTCTCGAAAGCGTCGACGGTCGAGTGAAGCCAGTAAAGCTTGCCGCCTTTTTCAAATATCTTGTTCATATTACTTTCTTTAAGCCATTTCCTTGAGCATCAGGTCGATGCCGTTTGCGATGATGTCCTGGACATAGTTCTTGGACGGATCCATGAACTCGATGAGGGCGAAATCCTCCGGAAGCACTTCGTAGATGCCGTACTTCTCCATGTTGTCGATGTCGCCGGCGAGGCAGGCCTTGACAAGATAGAGGGGATAGATGTCCATGGGGAGGTACTTGGCGTAGTACGAGTCGGGCATGACGAAGGCGCGGGGACCTCCGTGGAGGTTGGTGTCCATGTCCCTTTCCTTGTCCATCAGGCCGAGGCACCAGTTGAAGTAGGTGTGGTCGGCGCTGTACTGGTTGAAGCGGAACGGGCGGGCCCAGCCGAGGAGTTCAGGCTCGGTGCCTTCCTTGATGAGGGTGACCTGCGTGTCGTAGAACCCGAGGTAGCCGTCCTCACCGGCATTGCGTCCGGTGAGCACGTCGCCGCTGATGATGCGGACGCCTTCGGGGTGGACGTAATACTCCTTCAGGGAAGTCATGGGGATGCCGGGGAGGGTGTTGATGTAGGCGGGGCCGTTGGTGGCGGGACCTCCTACGGCGACCGTCCTGCGGACGTCATAGCGGCCGGTGGTGAACAGGCGGCCTACTGCAGCGAGCAGGGCCAGCGAGATGGTCAGCACGGTCTCGTCCTTGCGGATGGGGCTGACCGCCGCGATCTGGACGCCGACATTGCCGGCAGGGTGCTTGCCCTTCACTACATGTACCGTGGCGTCGGAGAACTTCGCGAAAGCGGAGTCCGCGGACTTGACAGACACGTGTACCGGGGCGAGTTTGGCAAGGGCGCTTACGCCCGCCTGGAGCAGGGAGACCTCGGAGGCGAGGGTGAACTCGGTGTCGGCGGCGAGGGGCGCGGTGCTGAATGCAGAGACGAAGACGGCCTTCGGCGCAGCGGACGGATCGGCCACTATGCCGTAGGGGCGCTGGATGAATGCCGCCCAGAGACCGCTCTTGAGGAGGGTCTCCTTGACGACCTCGGCGGTGAGGTCGCCCTTGCGGACGCTGAAGTCCAGGTATTCCTGTTCTTCGTCGGCCTTGACGAGCACTGCCAGCAACTTCCTCTTGTCACCCCTGACGACCTCTTTCACGGTGCCGCTGACGGGCGATGTGACGAGGATGTCGGGATTCTTCTTGTCTGCGAGGACGGGCGAACCGGCAAGGACCTTGTCACCCTCCCTGACGAGGAGTCTCGGGTTGAGACCCTTGAAATCGGAAGGCTGGACAGCGACGATGTCCGGAAGGACCGTTCTCTTGACTGCGAGGTCCGGCACTCCTGCGAGGGGAATGTCCAGACCCTTTTTCAAATTGATGCTGTTTGACATTATGGATAAGTAATTTGGATATTTACAAATTGCCGTGCGAAGATACGTATTTTTTAGTAATTTTGCGGTAAATATGGAGAACAAAGTGAATGCTATTTTCGAGGGGCTGAACAGTGAGCAGAGGAAAGCTGTAGCCTGTGTGGAGGGACCGGTGCTGATCGTTGCAGGTGCAGGCTCGGGCAAGACCAGGGTATTGACCTGCAGGATCGCCCATATCCTTGAGCAGGGCTGCGAGCCGGACCGCATCCTCGCGCTGACATTCACCAAGAAAGCCGCGGGGGAGATGAAGGAGCGCATAGCGATGATGGTGGGGGAGAGAAAGGCCCGCAGGCTGTATATGGGCACGTTCCACTCCGTATTCGTACGCTTCCTCAGGGAGTACGCCGGTTTCCTGGGCTATCCCTCCTCATTCACCATCTACGACGCTTCCGACTCCGTCAGTGCCGTCAGGGCCTGTATCAAGGAGTTAGGCCTCGATGACAAGCTCTATAAGCCGAAGGAGGTCCTGAGCCGCATATCCATGGCCAAGAACAACCTCGTCACGGCCGAGAAGTACCGGTCCAATCCCACAGTCGTGATGAACGACACCCGCGCCAAGAAACCGCGGATCTGCGACATCTTCACCCTGTATGCCCGGCGTTGCAAGGAGTCCGGCGTGATGGACTTCGACGATATCCTCGTCAATATGAACATCCTTCTCCGGGACAACCGCGAGGCCCTGGAGGACATCGCGGGGCGTTTCTCATATATCCTGGTGGATGAGTATCAGGATACAAACTTCGCACAGTACCTCATTCTCAACCGCCTCGGGCAGTTCCACAGGAACGTCTGCGTGGTGGGGGACGACTCGCAGTCGATATATGCTTTCCGCGGGGCTAAGATAGAGAACATCCTCAATTTCCGGAAGGACTACCCCGAGTGCAACGTCTTCCGGCTCGAACGCAACTACCGCTCCACCAAAGTCATCGTGGAGGCGGCCAATTCCTTGATAGCCAAGAACGAGAACCGTATCCCCAAGGAGTGTTATGCCGTTGGGGACGCCGGCGAGAAGATCCGCCTGGTCAAGTCTTACACCGAGCAGGAGGAGGCCGTGCTCATCACCAGCGGCATCCTTGACAGGATGCGTGAGGAAAGGGCACAGTATCAGGACTTTGCCGTGCTGTACAGGACCAATTCCCAGTCGCGCGCCATCGAAGAGGCGCTCCGCCGGCGAAACATCCCCTACATGATCTATTCCGGCAACTCCTTCTTCGAGCGGGCCGAGATCAAGGATATGATGGCGTATTTCAAGCTGGTGGTCAATCCCCACGACGACGAGTCGTTCAAGCGTGCGGTCAACAAGCCCGCGCGCGGGATCGGCGACACTACGATGGAGGCACTTGGCACGGCAGCGCGCGCCCACGGTGTATCGCTCTTCAGGGCGGTTTTTGTCCAGGACCTGCCGGAGCATGGCCTGAAGAATGCCGCAATCGTCAAACTACGCGCTTTCTGCGGCATGATTGACAATCTGGCCTCCAAGGCCGCATCAACCGACGCCCTTGTCCTTGCGCAGAAGATTGCCGACGATTCCGGGCTGTATGCCTTCTTCAAGGCCGACACCTCTGTCGAGGGCATGTCCCGCACGGCCAATGTCGAAGAACTCATCAACAGCGTCGCCCAGTTCGTAGAGGACCGCCAGAACGAGTACCTCGCGGAGCAGGAATATGCAGCAGCGGGACCTCTACCCCCTGAAACGTCCTTTGGACCCCCCCCAAGCGAGCTTGGGTCCCCCCCTCTTACGATGCCGAGGGTGGCACGGTTTCCGGAGGCAGAGGTCCCGTCTGCTGCCGATTCAATGCCCGTTGTTACGTTAGGGGGGTTCCTGGAGAACATCTCGCTGCTGAGCAGTGTCGACCTGACGGACGAGGAGGACACAAACAACAAGGTCGCCCTGATGACCGTGCATTCCGCGAAGGGACTGGAGTTCCCTTATGTCTACATCGCCGGAATGGAGGAAAACCTCTTCCCGAGCGGCGGCATGCTGGCCTCTCCGTCGGACATAGAGGAGGAGAGGCGGCTTTTCTACGTGGCCATGACAAGGGCCAAGAAAGCAGTCGGGATATCATTCGCCGCCACGCGGATGCGTAACGGCCGCCACGAGTCCAATGCACCGAGCCGTTTCATCCGCGAGATCGATCCGAAGTATATAGCCAATCCTCTGAAGGACAATGCCTTCGAAGAAGATTCCGATGACGGTGACGACTATGGTTTCGGCGGCTTCGGATCGCGCTTCGGGCGCGGTGGCGTCCAGCGCGGGCCGTCGTCGTACGGACGCTCTTCGGGTGTGACGTACTTCAAGCGCCCCGAGGCTCGTCCTGCGGCACGCCCGGCTGTGCCGCAGCCTTCGCCGCGACCGGCCTTCCGGCCGTCTGCGCCTGCCCAGGCGGCGCCGCGCTACGACGAGTCCACGTTCGTGCCCTCGCCCATGCGTGATTTCAGCGTGGGGCAGCGCATCGAGCACAACCGTTTCGGTCCGGGACGCATCCTGGACATCACCGGAAGTTTTCCGGAGTTAAAGGCAAAGATAGCTTTCGACGATTATCCGGAGCCTAAAACCATACTGCTCAAGTATGCGAAGATGCGTCCGGAGCAGAAATAATCCCTTTTAGAACAGATAGTTGGAGCCCATTATGAGTCCGAAATGACCGTCGTCACGGTTCAATGGACGGGCTACCTCGACGGACATGACGAAGTTGCGGTTCATGACCAGTTTCAGGCCTGCGCCGTAGCTCCCGTGGAACTTCGTCGCATCCTTGTATGCCTGGCTCCCCCTGGCGGCATTGAGGCGGTAAGGGGATACGATGGCGCCGCAGTCGAAGAAAGGATTGGCGGCGATGTAGAAAGACTGGTTCTGAAGGCTGAAGAGATGCGTCGGCAGGGTGAAGTTGAAGAGTTTGACACGGGTTTCGAAATTGGCCCAGACATAGCCCTTGCCTATGAAGCGGTTGTAAAGCGTACCGCGGATGGTATTCTTGTTGCCGAGACCTTCGTTCACGGTCCTGTTGACGATAAGCGAAGTGATGTTCTGCAGCACATAGAACGGAGGGTCCCCGCTGATGATGCCCTGATAGGCAAGATGATAGGCGAAGGTCAGCCGGTCGTTGTCGACTATCCCTACATAATGGCGGAAATGGGCGCTGAGCCTGGTATAGTCGTGACCGGTGCGGAACACGTCCGGAGCGACCGTGAAATACAGTTCCGACCAGATACCTTTGGAGGGGATGGTCGTGGCGTTGCGCGTATCGCAGACGAGTCCGGCATTGAACTCCAGGACGTTTCCTCCTTCCGCTTCGTCAGGACGTATGACACCGGTCTCGACGTAACGGTTGTAGAGCGAATTGTCAGGGTCGTATCCGTACTTGGGGTTCAACCGGCCGATGCGGTAGGACAGGAAATTGACTCCCGCAGCCCAGTCCAGTCCGTTTACGATCGGACCTTGGAAATTCGTCACGGCACGGATGAATTTCCTGTCGAAATCGTAAAATGCCACTCCGCCCTTTCGGTCCAGGGCACGGTTGAAAGGTGTTGCAGAGCCGTTGAACCCGTAGAAATGATACATGGGGTTCATGTTGTATGCAAGGGCGGCTGAAACGCGGATGCCGGGGATAAGATAAGCGGACTGGTATGTGAGTTTCAGGCCGGTCTGTCCGCGGGTATATCGTGACAGTTCTACGACGGCTTTGTGCCTGTAGTTGGGGAAGATGGAACCGTCACCATAGTCAAAAAGGGTGTAATTGATACCGTACTGGATGCCAAGGTCGTCGCTGTAACCGACCACAGGATATGGTACGGAATTGAATCCGTGCTTCACTTTGTCCTGGGCGGGAGCAGCTAAGGACAGGAGGAGCAGGGTTATCGCGGCAAGGGCCTTCTTCATGTTTCGTTACGGACGGTCAAATCTCCGCGAAGTTATCCATTTTTCCCGGGAATCCCACAAAAAGAATACAAAAATCCCCGAAAACGATGGTTTCCGGGGAAGTCTCTAAGGCTTTCTATTAGAAAATGGTGGACTAGAAGCCGCCGAAGCCGCCTCCGCCTCCGAACTGCTCCATCATCTTCTTCTGCTCTTCCTGATAGGCCTTGTACTGGTCGGCAGTGAGGATCTTCTTGATCTCCTCGTCCTGCTTCTTCATGTTCTCCTGCATCTTGCTCATGTCGGGCATGCCGCCTCCCTGGAACATCTTGGCCATCTCCTCGTTCTGCTTCTTGAACAGGTCGGTGAGTTTCTTGACCTGGCTGTCATTCAGTTTGAGGGACTGCTTCATCTGGTCGACGCGCATCTTGACCATCTCGTCGGGATCGAAATTGAATCCGCCGCCGGGACCCTGGGCATTTGCCGTGGACATTCCGGCGAAGAGCATCATCGCGGCAGACATGAGAATCATCAAAAATTTTTTCATGATTTGTTGGATTTAAGGTTATTGTTTTTTTCGGACCCCCTCCTCAAGGAGGGATGACTGTTATTAGACAGTCGCTCTCGGCAAAGGTTTAATCCTTGTCCTGATAAATCGCTAAGATGCCTTCCAATACCTCAAAAAACAGTTTTTATATCGAAATTGACAATATTGAGATAAAAAATTGATATTTTTTTTGAAAAATCATTGTGAATACAAAACGAATGATTATTTTTGTATCGAAGTTTTTCATAGTTTAAGTTTAGGTTAAGTAGCGGGGCGGTCGCAGTGATGCGATTGCCCCGTGAAAATTTTAAATGTCTTAAAAAAACTTCCGGGATCATATCAATTCTTCCACGCCTGTCCGATTCTTATCTTTTTATCGCTGACGGGGGATAATTCTCGCTATCTTTGACCGGACTTAAAACTATGATGACATGAAACACCCATCCTTTATCCTTGCCGCTTCTTTAGCTGCCCTATGCCTCCTTCAGGCCTGTGAGGCTTTCATCCCGGAAAAGTCTGACGGCCGCCTTTCCCTTCGTTTTTCCGAAGATGTCTTCCTGAGCACCCGGGCTGCCTACGACATCCCCGACACCAATGATTTCATCCTTACCATCCTTGACTCCAAGGGTGCCGAGCTTTACAAGGGCAAGTACGGCGAATCGCCCGAAGCCTTGTCGGTCCCGTCCGGCAGTTATACGGTCTTCGCCGTGTCGGAGGAGTTCTCCGCCCCCAAGTTTTCCGCACCCCAGTACGGAGACCGCCAGGTCGTTGTGGTCTCCTCTGGCCGCGACACCTGCGTTGAACTCATCTGCAGGCAGATGAATGCCGGGGTCAAGCTTAACATCGCGCAGAATTTCCTGACCTCTTATCCGGGAGGCTCCCTCCTGCTCCGGAGCGACGAAGGCAGGCTCCTCTACAGTTATTCAGAGAAACGCATAGCCTATTTCAACCCCGGCAATGTTTCACTGGTCCTCAGCAACGGCGGGACGGACGAGATTCTCCTGACAAGGGCTTTAGAAAGCCAGGAGATACTCGTCCTGAACGTTTCTGCCCCTCTGTCAGGTTCTGCTCCGACAGGCCAGGGTATACGCGTCAGCGTGGATACTACGCGTATCTGGACCGTTGAGGACTATGTGATAGGACAGGAAGACGGCAGGGGCGCGGATAAGGTCAGCGCATATAACGTAGGCCAGGCACGGGCCGCAGCCGGAACCGAGGATGTCTGGGTATGCGGATACGTCGTGGGCGGCGACCTCAGTTCATCATCCGCTTCTTTTGCCCCTCCCTTCAAGTCCAGGACAAACCTCGTGCTGGCGTCCCGGTCCTCTGTGACCGACAAGGCCTCCTGTCTGTCCATACAGCTGCAGAAAGGAGATATCCGGGATGCCCTCAACCTTGTGGACAACCCGGATATCCTGGGAACCGAAATATTTCTGAAAGGTGATATCGTGGAGGCCTATTACGGTATTCCCGGCCTTCAGAACATCACCGAATACGCTTTCAAGGAGTGAATCCTAGTATCCGAATATCTCCTCGAGGGTGAGCTCCTTGACGGGGCCCAGCGTGCGCAGGTAATCCATATCCAGCAGGTCTTTGTTGCCGAGGATTCCGTACACGTAAGTGCGGTCCTTGATCCACTTGCGCTGCGTCGCGCCGAGATCGTCCAGCGTAATGCCGTCCAGATGCTCGAAGATATACTTGCTGGTAGGCTCGGAGAGTCCGAGTTCACGGGAGTTCAAGTAGCTGTTGAGCACTGCCATTCCGGTGGTGCGTTGGGTACGGAGGGTCCCTTCGAGCGAGGACTTGGAGATGTCAAAAGCCTTCTGGGATTCCGGCATGTTGTTGATGATCTCGTCGAACGCCTCGACGGCCGCGCGGAGCTTGTCGCTCTGCGAACCGATACGGGCGTAGAATGAGTACGTGTCGTCCTTGAAGGAAGGTTCGGACAGGAGGGCGCCTGCGGAGTATGCCAGTGCCCTGGCCTCCCGCATCTCCTGGAACACGATGGTGTTCATGCCGCCTCCGAAATACTCGTTGAACACTTCGATGGCGGGAGCATCCTCGAGGACGAACTTCTCACCACGGTCGGAATACTGGATGTAGTTGAACTGACGGGCGTCATAGGGGGCGATGAAGACCTTGGCCTCGGGGGTGAGCATCATCTGGGGATACTTGCGTACCAGGGGCTGGAGATCGCCTGCTACGTTGTGGTACTCGGCGAGGAGGTTCCTGACCTCGTTCTCGCTCATCGGACCGTAATAGAGCACGGTATGCTGCTTGGTCAACAGGTTGGTGGCCTTGGCGAGCAGTTCTTCCGAAGTAAGGGCAGCCAGCTGCTCGTTTGTGAGCGTGGTTTGCCTGATATAGTCGGGGCCGTAATAGATGTAGTTGTTCAGCGCGGAATTGCAGCTGCGCTGGGTCATCTTGTTCACGGCGCGGCTCTGCAGCATGTCGGCCTTGAGCTCGGCGAGGACGCCTTCGTCAGCCTTGGCGTTGGCGATCAGGTCCTCCATGATCTCGAGCGCCTTGCCGAGATTCTCGGAGAGACCGGAGACGGAGTAGGAGGTCTGGTTGACGCCGGAGCGGAAAGAGTTGCTGCTCGCCAGGGAGTACATCTCCGTTGCGATCTGCTCGGCAGTACGGGTCTCAGATCCGAGCATCGAAACATACTGGGCGGCGATCGGAAGTGCGGGATCCGTAAGGGTACCTTCGTCGAAGAGGAACTGGAGCTGTGCGATGTCGTTGATGTCGTTGTGCTTGTAGAGTACCTCGATGCCGTTCTGTGTCTTGAAGACCGACATGTCCTTGGAGTAATCCACGAAGACAGGCTCGATGGGCTTGACCTCGGTGTTCTGGAGAGCGGTCAGGAAGTCGCTCTGCTTGTCGCGGTTGGTGACGATGGGGGTGATCTCCGGAGCCTCGATCTTCTCGTTCTTCGGGTTGGGACCGACATGCTTGTAGGCTATTACGTAGCTGTTCTCGCCGAGATACTTGTTGGCCCAGTCGATGATGTCCTGCTTGGTGACCTTGGAGAGGCGGTCGAGCTGGTTCACCTCGTCTTTCCACTCATGTCCGTCGACAAATGAGTTGACGAAGGAACTTGCGCGGCTGGCATTGCGCTCCATCGCGCGCATCTGTGAGAGTTTCATGTTGGCGATGGAAGCCTTCACGAGTTCTTCGTCGAAGTCGCCGCTACGGAGTTTGGCGACGCTGGCAAGGAGCAGGTCGCGCACCTCTTCGAGGGTCTGTCCCTGCTTGGGATAGCCCTGGAGAAGGAACTCGCTGTAATCGGTGCGGGCGTACGCCTGGCCGCTGGCGGAGAGGACCTTCTGCTGCTGGATGAGGTCGATGTCCATGATACCGGCCTTGCGGTTGTTGAGGACGGCGGATACGATGTCGGCAGTCTCGCTCTCGAAGATGTCGGCGGAGCCGGGATATCTCCAGGCGAGCATCACGAACTCAGCCTCGGTGCCGTAGACGTCCTTGACGACAGGGGTGGTGATGGGCGACTCGGGCTCGCAGGTGAAAACGGGGAGGGAAGGATTGGGCTCCCAGTCTCCGAAGTATTTCTCTATGATCTTGACGAACTCATCAGGGTCGAAATCTCCGGCCACGCAGATGGCGCAGTTGTTGGGGACGTAGTAGGTGGCTTTCTGTTTCTTGATGGCCTTGATGGAAGGATTCTTGAGGTGGTCGGAGGTGCCTATGACGGTCTGGGTTCCGTAGGGGTGATTCTTGAAGAGCACGGAGTCGATCGCCATCATCGCGTTCTCGCTGTCGTCGTTCAGATACATGTTGTACTCCTCATAAACGGCTTCAAGTTCGGTGTGGAAACCTCTGATAACCATATTCTTGAACCTGTCGGACTGCACTTTCGCCCAGTTCTCGACCTGGTTGGAAGGGATATCCTCGGTGTAGCAGGTCACATCGTTGGATGTGTATGCATTCGTGCCGATGGCTCCGATGATGGCCATGGACTTGTCGTACTCGTTGGGGATGGATATCTTGGATGCCTCATAGCTGAGGGAGTCTATGACGTGGTAGATCGCCCTGCGTTCGACGGGGTCGGTCTTTGTCCTGTACACCTCATAAAGTTCCTCGATCTGGTTGAGGATGGGTTCCTCTGCCTCGTAGTCGGTGGTGCCGAGGACCTTGCTGCCCTTGAACATCAGATGCTCGAGGTAGTGGGCGAGTCCGGTATTGTCCGCAGGATCGTTACGGCCTCCGGAGCGTACCGCGATGTAGGTCTGGATGCGTGGCTGCTCCTTATTGACGCTCATGTAAACCTTGAGGCCGTTGTCGAGCGTGTAGATCTTGGTCTTGAGCGGGTCTCCCTTGACGGTTTCGTACTTGGGACCGCATGCGGTGAGAAGCAGCGCGAAAGCCGCCATCACCAGGATGATTCTTCTTTTCATATCGTGTGTCAAGTTGATTTTTGACTGCAAAGATAGCAAAACCTGCGGGAATTGTCCCGCAGGTCAGTCATAATGTGCAGGTTGTCTGTCAGCCGAGGCCTTCGATGGGTACGATGGTACCGTCTTCGTTGTATCTCAGTTCGCAGACCTTGAGGCTGCGCAGGCGGTTTATTCCCTTGGAAGGGCCGCTGTCGTGGTGGAACAGCCACCATTTACCACCGAATTCGACGATGGAATGGTGTGTAGTCCAGCCGAATACGGGCGTGAGGATCACTCCCTTGTAGGTGAAGGGACCATAAGGGCTGTCTCCGACCGCATAGCAGATCTTGTGGGTGTCTCCGGTGCTGTAGCTGAAATAATACTTTCCCTTGTACTTGTGCATCCAGCTGGCCTCGAAGAAGCGGCGTTCGTTGTCGCCCACGGTGATGGGCTTGCCGTTTTCGTCCAGCAGGACGACGGGCTTGGGATCCTCTGCGAACTGGAGCATGTCCTCGGAGAGTCTGACTACCCGCGCCGGGATGGCCGGCTGGTCGTCGGCGGGATAGGAGGTGCCGCAGTCCTTGGCAAGGTTGTCCTCATAGCGCTGGAGCTGGCCGCCCCAGATGCCTCCGAAGTACATGTAGTACTCATCGTCATCGTCGTGGAGGATGGCATAATCGATGGAATAGCTGCCGCGGACCGGGTCAGGCATGGCCTTGAAAGGACCGGTGGGGGAGTCCGACACCGCCACGCCGCATCGGAAGATGTCGGTCTTGTCCTTTGCCGGGAAATACATGTAGTAGCGGCCGTCGCGTCCCTTCGCCACCTCGCAGTCCCAGAGCTGGCGGCGGGCCCAGGTGATGTCCTTGATGTCCAAAACGTTGCCCCAGTCCTTGATGGGGGATGTCATGGGGTCGTCGCCCTCGAGCGAGAGGACGTGGTAGTCCTTCATGTCGTATTCGCTGCCGAAATCATCGTCAGGTGCGGCGGACTCCCAGTCGTGGGAAGGATAGATGTAGAGCTTGCCGTCGAACACGTGTACGGACGGGTCTGCCATGTAGTCCTCCGGGAAGAGGTATCTCTTTTTTACTTTCTCTGCCATATTGTTGAATGATAAACGGTTATTCTGCAAGGTGCTTCGCTTCGATGGCGGTATTGATCTCGTCCATGCGCTCATCGGAAAGTTCATACTTGCTGATGATCCAAATGGCGAGGAGAAGGAGGAGGGCCGGGATCACGCAGACCAGCCAGAGGATGCCTTGCTCGGCGAGCGGGGTCTGGGTGCTGGCCTCGGCGTTGAAGCCTACGATGGCGAGCACGAGTCCGGGAACCACTCCGCCGAGGGCCATTCCGGCCTTGAAGAAGATGCCGGTGAGGGCGTTGACGATACCGGAGATGCGCTTGCCGGTGGTGTATTCGCCGTAGGCAATGACCTCAGGGACGAGGGCCCACATGTAGCCGGTGGCGGTGATGATACCGGCAGACTTGACGAACTGGGCGATGCAGAGCAGCACGAAGTTGGTCTTGGTGGCCGGGATCGATACGAAGGTATACATCAGCGCCATGCCGAGGATGGCCACTCCGAGGAAGAGATAGAACATGCCCTTCTTGCCGATCTTGCGTTTGATGGCGGGAACAAGGGGCAGGAAGATGAAGGCCGGGATGGTGCCGAGCCACATGAACAGGGTGGTCAGCAGCGGCGTAGCCTTGACGTTGTATGTCATGAAATAGGCGTCGGCGGCGTTGCCCACCGACATCATGGCGAATGCCGTGATGAAGAAGAAGGCCACTATGCGCAGGGGTTTGTTGCGGACAAACTCCATCCACAGGTCGCTGACCTTGACGTTGGCGGACTCCTTGGCGTCCATGACGACCTTCTCCTTTGTCTGGGTAAAGCAGAAGAAGAGCAGCAACAGGCCGGCAAGGGCGAAAATGGTCATGGTGATGAACCAGGCGCGGGATGCCTCAGGAGTGTTATAGACGGCGACGCCGTCCACCTTCGGGGCGAAGAGTGCGATGATGAGCGGTAGCGATTTGACGCAGAGGGCGCCGAGATTGGCCATGAACATGCGGGTGGAGGTCAGGATAGTGATCTCGTCAGTGTCCCTGGTTAGCGAGGCATTGAGGGCTCCGTAAGGGACGTTGACGAGGGTGTAGCACATCGACATGCCGACATAGGTGATGTATGCGTAGAGGAGCGAGCCGCTGAAGCCGTTCCAGAAGCATAGGATGGCCAGACCGACGAGAGGAATGCCGCCGAGGATCAGCCATGAACGGTATTTGCCCCATTTGGGGTTGCCCTTGTCGACTATCGTGCCCACCACTGGGTCCCAGAGGACGTCCACGAGGCGGACGATGAGGAACATCGTCGCCGCAGCTCCCGGTTTGAGTCCGAATACGTTGGTGTAGTAGAAGAGCAGCCAGATGCTGATGGTCTGGTAAATCAGGTTCTGGGCCATGTCGCCCGAACCGAATCCGATCCTCTGCAGCCAGCTGAGTTTGTAGAAGCCTTTCGCTTCCGTCTTGATAGCGTCCATATAGAAAGGTTATTGGTTACAGTCTTCTAAGTGTACAAAAGTACGAAATAGACGCCAATGGCGCTTCAATAATTGTAGCAAATCCTTTGAAAATTGGCTCAAATGTCCAGAAGCCTGTCCAGTTCCCCTTTCCTGGAGGGATCCGAATACTTCACGACGAACTCTTTCGGCGAGAGTCCGAAATAGTCCTTGAAGGTACTCGAGAAGTAGGAATGCGTTGAAAAACCCACCTTGAAGGCAACCTCGGAAATATTGACTTTGTTGTTCACAAGCAGGTACGCGGCCTGCTTCAGCCTGATGGACTTGATGAGGGTTCCGGGCGACATGCTGATGATGTCCTTGAGTTTCCTGTTCAAATGTACGCGGCTCATGCCTATTTCACGGCTCAACTCTTCGACTCCGAAAACGGGATTGCCGATGTTCGCCTTGATTATCCCGACGGTGCGGGGAAGGAACTGGTCTTCTGTGGAAGGGATCGTGATCCCGCTGTAGTCGTATGAAAGGTCGTTGGTGTACTTGTTGCGGATGGCTTCGCGTGTGGAGATGACTTGCTGGACGGTCGATCGGAGCAGGTCGATCGGAACTGGTTTTACCAGGTAACGGTCGGCACCGCTCTCGGTGCAGCGCCGGATGGTGTCGTCATCCCACTGTGAGGTGAGGATAAGTACTGGGATGAGATTCGTACTGGGGTTGTGCCTGACCTTCTCGCACAGATCCGTCCCGTCCATGCTGCCTGCCGTTATTATGTCCGTAACGACGGCATCGGGAAGCGTACTGATTATCTTTGCCCAGGCTTCGTCGGCGTCCGCACAGGTTTCGACGTTGAAATACTTCCGCAATTCCATCTTGAGATAGCGCCGCATCTCGGCATTCTCGTCGACGAGAATGATGTTCTTCTTGGATTTGATGACCTTGTCGTCATTATCCTCGGGCGGTACGTACGACTCGTCCCTGGCCTTACCAGTCTCGCCTGCGGCGAGTTCCAGGCGGCGTGACTCCTCGAAGTCGTTCATCTTGCCCAGGATGATCGAGGCGTTACGGTACATCATCTCGTAGTTTTCCTTGCGGTCCGGCTCGGACTCCGTCTCCATGAGTTTGCGGAGGGGGGACATCACGAGGTTCAGCGGAGTGCGTATCTCGTGCGAGATGTTCGTGAACATCTGGATCTTGGCCTCCTTGAGGGCTGATTCCTCCTGCTGCTGCCTGTGCTCGAGGCTCTTCCTGCGTAGGGATATCAGCCGGAAGGCTGTCAGCGCCGCCAGTACCGCATAGAATAGGAAAGCCCACAGGGACAACCACCATGGAGGAAGGACACGTATCTTTATGGAGCGAGAGGAGGAGTTCTCCTCGTCTCCGTCGAAGAAGGCCTTGACGGTAAACGTATAGCGCCCGTGGGGAAGATTGGTGTATGTGGCGGTGCGGTTCCTGGAGGATTCGGTGTTCCAATCCTGGTCGAAGCGGTCCAGGATGTACGAGTAGCGTACTCGTCCGGGGTTGGTGAACTCAGGCACGGAGAAGTCGAGCGTAAAGGAATTCGAGGAGTAGGGGAGTACAATGCTGCCGGCTTCCGTGATGTGCTTGTCGAGTATGTTGTCGTCCCTTCCGGAGTCGTATTCGACCTCCTTGCTGGCTACGGTGAGACGGGTGAAGATGACCGGTGGCAAGTCGTGCGGCTTTTGGTTCACAACCTGCGGGTAGAATGCTGTGAGGCCCTTGTTGCCGCCGAAAAACAGTTGGCCTCGTCTGCTTTTGAATATTGCGCCGATGCCGAATTCGTTGCCCTGAAGACCGTCAGACTCGTAATAGCGGGAGAAACGATTTGTCTGCGGATTGATGCGGGTAAGTCCGTATGTGGTTGAAACCCAAATGCTTCCGTCGTCTCCTTCGAGGATTCCGCTTATGACGTTGCTGGACAGCCCGTCTTTTTCAGTGTATACTGTTGTCTTACCGGTGTTTCGGTCCAGGCGGATGAGCCCTTCTCCGGTACCGATCCACATCGTACCATCCTTGCTTTCTGCGATGGAATAAGTGCGTGCGCTCATCAGTCCCGTGTCCTCGATATTCGCCCGGAACAACTGCTCTGTCTCGGGATTGTAACACCAGTGTCCGTCAAAGGTCGCGATCCAGAGCGTCCCTGCACTGTCGAAGGTCAGTGAATTGATCCAGTGGTTTATGCCTTCTGTGATGGTCCGGACGACCTTTTCGGTCGCCGGGTCCACTATGATTATGCCGTTGCCGTGGGTCCCGACATAAAGCAGGTCCTCCTCTGGGTCGTAATTCAGGCAGAAGGTCCGTTCAGTCCCGACTTTGAGCGCTTCCTTGAATGGCCTGAATCCGGCATTCCCGCGATATGTCACCAGACCGTCGAGGAAGGTGGCGATCCATAGCGTACCGCGCTTGTCCACGGCCAGACTCATAACCGAGTCGTCTGGGAGGCCGGAGTTGGTACTGTTGTAGTTGACTGTCCGTCCATCCCTGTCGATGCAGAAAATACCACTGCCGTCACTGCCCACCCATGTCTTTCCTCTGTCGTGGTCACGATACGCGGAGGTCAGGCTGGAACTGTCCCCCCTGTTGCCGTCCCCATAACTGAAACTGTCGGTGCGGAAGCCGAACATCGACTGGGGAACAATCATCAGCCCGGTCTGGTATGCCGAAACCCAAAGATTGCCCTGGTTGTCCTCGAGAAGCCCATGGACCTTCCAGTTTCCGGTTTGGAAAGGAACGTTTGGGATGGAAAGGGGGGACAATGTGAGGTCCTCCAGTGAGAACTGTCTGAGTCCCTGGTTTTCCGTGCCGATGATTATGGTCCTGCTGCCCTGGCGTGTGAAGTCTGCACTCTCCAGCAGTGACATTACCTTGCAGTTCCTCGCCGCCGGGTCCGCCGGAATTGTCAGGCGTCTTGCACTGCCTTCATAAACAAGGATTCCAAAGTTGGATGTACCGATGATTATCCTTTCGGATGCCTCGTCTTCCGTAAATGCCGTGGCTATGACCTGCGTGCGCAATGCCGTGGGAATGCCGTCCCACATCTCCTCGAGGATGATATTCCCGTCCTGGTCGTATACTATCATTCCTCCCATCTCCGATGAAGCCCAGATCCTGGACTTTGAGTCGACAAAAACCGTCTTCAGATGGTCGGTCCCCTCGGGGGCGATGAACTTGCTCCTCCTTACGTCATCCATGGCATGGGTGTCAGTGTCAAGCATATAGAGACCGAAATCCGAGGCCGAAACAAGAATCCCGTTATGCCCGTGCCGCAAGGGTATTTCAACGAGCCTGTAGATGAAGTGGGTTCGTCCGCTGTCATCCAGGGTGAAGTCGGAAAAGGAGTTCGTGTCTGGGTCGAATGTCTGAAGTCCTGTCGAGGTGCCCACCCAGGTGACTCCACGGCTGTCTTCGATGACTTTAAGGACCAGGTCGCTCCCGATGGAGTTCGGCTTCTCCTTGTCGTGATGGAAACCGATGAAATTAAGACCGTCGAAACGGTACAGCCCGTTGTTCGTCGCAACCCAGAGCATGCCGTTGCTGCCCTGGAAAAGGTCGTTTATCTGCGTGCTGGGCAGTCCGCTGCCCGAGTCGTATAGCCTGGCTGTCTGAGCCTGCAGGACAGTAGTAATCGACAATAAAGCGATAACTGCAGAAGGAAAAGTGAAAGAATGTTTCATTTTTGCGGCTCTTTTTCGGTTCCTATGTTTGCAAATTTAATATTTTTCCCCGAGTGTCAAGATTGATTTTGACATTTCATGTGAATTTTGAAACATCCTTTGATTGCTGGATATGTCCTGCAAGGCGGAAATTGCGTATTCTAAAAAGATTGGTTCAATTTTATAACAATCCCTTTTGCTTCGGATGGTTATTTCGAAGAAAATGACTACCTTTATGCAATGAATTAATAACACGTTTTTCTAGCGTATCCAATCATGTATTCTTTAGGAATCGACGTCGGATCCTCATCCGTAAAAGTTGCATTGCTCGATATAGAGAGCGGTAAATGTGCCTGTTCATCCACCAACCCCAAGACAGAAGCCCCCATCAAAGCCGTCCGCAAGGGATGGGCGGAACAGTCTCCCGCATCGTGGTGGAAGTACCTGTGCGACGGCATCCGCGAGATGGCCGCTGCAGGGTATGACATGAAGCAGGTCGCATCGATCGGTATTTCCTATCAGATGCACGGTCTCGTCGCGCTGGACAGTGACGGCAAGCCCGTCCGCGACTCCATCATCTGGTGTGACTCCAGGGCCGTTTCCACTGGCGCGGAAGCCCTTCAGGCCATTGGCTATGAGCGCTGCATGACCCACCTGCTCAATTCTCCCGGCAATTTTACCGCCTCCAAGCTTGCATGGGTCAAGCGTAACGAACCGGAAGTCTATTCCCGCATCTGGCGCTTCATGCTCCCGGGAGACTACATCGCATACATCCTCACCGGCGAGGCCACAACCACCGCCACCGGCATGTCCGAGGGCATCCTCTGGGACTTCGTCGAAAGGCGCAGGGCCCACTTCGTGGCCGATTATTTCGGCATCGAGTCCGACAAGTTCTGCCCCGTGGTCCCCGCCATCGGCATCCAGTCCCTCACCACCGAAGCCATCCAGGCCGAGCTCGGCATCCCTGCCGGCACTCCCGTTTCGTATCGTGCCGGCGACCAGCCCAACAACGCTTTCTCGCTCGACGTGCTCAAGCCGGGTGAGATCGCTGCTACCGGAGGCACAAGCGGGGTTGTCTACGGCGTGACCGACGTGCCCAAGGCCGACCCGCAGTCGCGTGTCAACACTTTCCTTCACGTCACCTCCGCCACGGTCGACGAGCCTCGCCTCGGCGTGCTCCTCTGCATCAACGGCACGGGCATCATGAATTCATGGGCACACCGCAACATAGCCCCCGAACTCTCCTATCCCCAGATGAACGACCTCGCCGCCACGGCCCCCGTCGGCTCCGACGGACTGCTCGTCCTGCCTTTCGGCAACGGAGCCGAGCGCGTCCTCGCCAACCGCACCACCGGTGCACGTATGGTCGGCATAGACCTTGTCCGCCACGGCAAGTCACACATCCTCCGTGCGGTCCAGGAAGGCATCGCATTCTCGTTCCGTTACGGCATCGATATCATGAAGGACATGGGCCTCAAGCCCGACGTCATCCGCGCCGGCAAGGCCAACATGTTCCTCAGCCCCATATTCCGCTCGACGCTCTCCACGCTCTGCGATGCGCGCATAGAACTCTTCGACACTGACGGTTCTCTCGGAGCCGCCCGCGGAGCCGCTCTCGGAGCCGGCATCTACAAAACCACTGAAGAAGCGTTCGCAACCCTCGAAAGGCTTGATATCATCGAGCCTGAACAGGCCTGGAAGAAGCCTCTCGAGGAGGCTTATGGCCACTGGAAACAGGAACTCAGCAATTCACTCAAATACTAATACTAATTATGGCAACCAAAGAGTACTTCCCGGAAGTGGGAAAAATCAAATTCGAAGGCAAGGATTCCAAGAATCCCCTTGCATTCCATTATTACAATCCTGAGCAGATCGTTTGCGGAAAGCCGATGAAGGACTGGCTCAAGTTCGCCATGGCATGGTGGCACACTCTCTGCGCAGAGGGCGGCGACCAGTTCGGCGGACCCACCAAGTCGTTCCCCTGGAACGATGCAGAGTGCCCCATCTGCAAGGCCAAGCAGAAAGTGGACGCAGGTTTCGAGATCATGCAGAAGCTCGGCATAGGTTATTATTGCTTCCATGATGTGGACCTCGTGGACGAGGCTGCCACCATCGAGGAGTATGAGGCCAATCTCAAGGAGATCGTCGCATACCTCAAGGAAAAGCAGGCCCAGACCGGCATCAAGCTCCTCTGGGGCACCGCCAATGTCTTCGGCCACAAGCGCTATATGAACGGCGCCTCCACCAACCCCGACTTCGACGTCGCAGCCCGCGCCATGGTCCAGATCAAGAACGCTATGGACGCCACCATCGAACTCGGAGGCGAGTGCTACGTCTTCTGGGGCGGCCGCGAGGGCTACATGAGCCTCCTCAACACCGACATGAAGCGTGAGAAGGAGCATATGGCCACCATGCTCGGCATGGCCCGCGACTATGCGCGCAGCAAGGGCTTCAAGGGCACGTTCCTCATCGAACCCAAGCCCATGGAGCCGACCAAGCATCAGTATGACGCTGACACGGAGACCGTTATCGGCTTCCTCCGCGCCCACGGTCTCGACAAGGATTTCAAGATCAACATCGAGGTCAATCACGCCACGCTGGCCGGTCACACCTTCGAGCACGAACTCCAGTGCGCCTCCGACGCCGGCCTCCTCGGCTCCATCGACGCCAACCGCGGCGACTATCAGAACGGCTGGGACACCGACCAGTTCCCTATCGACCTTTATGAGCTCACCCAGGCAATGATGGTCATCCTCCGCAACGGCGGTCTCGTGGGCGGCACCAACTTCGACGCCAAGACCCGCCGCAACTCCACTGACCTCGATGATATCATCATCGCACACGTCAGCGGCATGGACATCATGGCCCGCGCCCTTCTCGTGGCTGCCGACGTCCTCGAGAAGTCCGAACTGCCCAAGATGCTCAAGGAGCGCTACGCTTCCTACGATTCCGGCAAGGGCAAGGAGTTCGAGGAAGGCAAGCTCACCCTCGAGCAGGTCGTCGAGTATGCCAAGACCAAGGGAGAGCCCAAGGCCACCAGCGGCAAGCAGGAGCTCTACGAGACGATAGTCAACATGTACATCTAATCACCGATTAGATCATTCACTCTTCACTTTGTGCGGCGGCCGTCCCTTTCGGGGCGGCCGCTTTTCCTATACCGCACTGGGAGGAATGCCGAATTTGTTCTTGAACGAACGCGAGAAACCGGTGAGGGTGGCGAATCCGACCTTGTATGCTACCTCGCTGATGTTGAAGTCCCTGGTTTGCAGGAGTTCCATGGCTTTGTTGAGCCGGTAGTTCGTGAGGAATGCCTGGGGCGACTGGCCCGTCAGGGCCTTCACCTTCGAGAATATGCTGGTGCGGCTCATGCCCATTTCCATCGAAAGCCCGATGACTCCGAATGATTCGTCGTCGAGGTGGGCGTCGATGATGCTGTAGCATTTGTCCATGAAAGCCTTGTCCTGCGAGGAAAGCAGGGAAGAGTCTTCGACGGGCGTTTCTGTCGAGGAGGTACGGTCGGCCAGAAGGCCCTGGAGGCGCTGCCTGCCGGCAATCAGGTTCTGGACCAAGGCGATAAGGTATGCCGGGTCAAAGGGCTTCCCGACATATCCGTCCGCTCCCAGGTCGAGTCCGTGTATCTGGTTCTCCATGTCCGCCTTGGCGGTCAGGAGGATGATGGGGATGTGGCAGAACTCCGGATCGTTCTTGATCTCCTTGCAGAGCGTATAACCGTCCTTGTACGGCATCATCACGTCGCTGATGATGAGGTCTGGAGCGCTTATGCGGATGAATTTCCACGCTTCCTCGCCATCATCGGCCGTAGTCACGTTGTATTTTTCGCGGAGGAAGCCGCGGATGTAACCGCGCATGTCGTCGTTGTCCTCGACCACCAGGATGTGGATGTCTCCCGGTGTGGAACCCTCGGCGGGGGCCGGAATCTCGTCCGCGACCTCTTCAGTCTCCTGCCAGATATTGGACTCCTCGAAATCCTCCTTGAGGCAGGGGAAGGTGAAAGTGAAGACTGATCCCATAGGTTCGTTGGCCTTGACGGTGATCTCCCCTTTATGTATATGGGCCAGATGCTGGGCATAGTTGAGGCCTATTCCGAAGCCGGAAGGAAGCGCCCCGCCGACATTTTCACCCAAACGCTCATAGCGGTCGAAGATCCGCGTCATCTTGTCGGGCGAGATGCCTATGCCGGTATCGGCCACCGTTATGAGAGCCTTTCCGTCATCAGCCTTCGCACTGATGACGATCTCCCCGTGGGCGGGAGTATACTTTACCGCGTTGCTGAGGAGGTTGAACACTATCCTTTCCACCTTCTCCCTGTCGCAGTAGGCGATGATTCCGGCAGGGATGTCCGTCGTGACACGCAAGTCCTTCTGGCTGAACATGTACTCAAAGTTGTCGAGCATCTTGCGCAGAAGGACGGAAAGGTCCGTACGCATGATGGAAAGACTGTCGAGAGTGTCCTGGGAGCGGCTGAAATGCAGGAGCTGGTCGGTAAGGCGAACCATCCTCTCTGCATTGCGGTCGATTATGCCGACCAGTTCACGCTCCTTGTCGCCCAACGACTCCGAGCGGGCGAGTTCCCTGACAGGACCGTATATCATCGAGAGGGGAGTGCGGAACTCGTGCGAAACGTTGGTGAAGAAGGTCGTGCGTTCCTGGCTTATCTGCTCAGAAAGCGCCCTTTCCTGCTCAGCGAGTTCGAGTTTCTCGCTGTTGATCCTGGAGTTGAATATGAGCCTGGTCGCAAGCATGAAGGCGGACAGTGCAAGCAGCAGGTAAAGCAGCAGGCAGGGCCATGCCAGCCAGGGTGAGGGCTTGATGCGGACTTGCTGCAGGAGCTCTTCTCCGCTCCATCCGCCGTCGGGCTGCAGGACCCTGACACGGAAGGTGTAACGGCCGCTGTGCAGCCCAGAATAACCGGCTTGGAGAAGCTGGGAGGCCGGAACCCAGTCCCTGTCGAAACCTTCGAGTTTATACTGGTACGCCGGTTGGAGCGCGGGATTGAAGTTTTTGCCGGAGAAATAGAATACCAGTTGCCTTGATTCGTGTCCCAGGACGAGCGGGTTCGGAACTTCGCGCATCACTGTCGATCCGTTAATTACCAGACCGTCGAGGAACAGCGGGATTTCGGACCCTTCCGAACTGAAGTCTGCCGGGAAGAAGAAGAATCTGGAATGGGTGCCGAAGACGGCTGTTCCGTTTTCGGTCACTTTGAGGCTGTTGGTGTTGTTCCTGACAGACTCCTGTGCGGGGTTCTTGAGGTTCAGGACGCTATTTCCTTCATCGGAAATATGGATGAAGTCGAATCTTGAAGAAGCCCAGATGTTGCCCTTCCCGTCTCCAGAAATGGAATTAATGCTGCGGTCCACGTCCTTTCCGCCCAGGTCTATCTGAAAGGATTTCCCGCTTTGCGGTGAATGTCGCCAGATACCGGAGTGCCTGGTACCGATCCACCATTCTCCGTGCTCATCCTCCCAGATACAGCTTGGCTCCGGAATCGCAGCATCCAGGCGCTGGAAAATGAAACCTTCGTCCAGGAACCATATCGCGTCGTCGGCGAGGAAATATACTTTTCCGGAGTCGAACTGGCCGCAGAACCAGAACTCCGGATGCTGCCCGACCTGGATCTCCTCGCGGTGCCCTTCGGGTGTGAAGCGGGAGATCCCCTCGCTCTGTAGCAGATATACATTCCCGGCGGCATCGTCCCAGATGCATACCGTCGGTTCGATAGGCCAGGAGGCTTCGAGTACAAGACGGTCAGGTTCCATGGCATAACGCCGGAGTTCGTCGTAATTGTATTGTATCCAAAGCTTTCCGCGACGGTCGCGGAGCGTGATGCCGAGTTTTCCGTTCCCGTCGAGCCCTTCTCCGCCTATTGCCCTGTATGAGCCCGAGCCGATGTGCTGGCGGAAAACAGTCTTGTTGGTGATTACCAGGATATAGCCGTCACCAAGCAGGTAGAACATGTTGAGCGCATCGGGCTGGAACTCAGCCGGACGCCTCAGGGTGAACTCCTCCTTGTGGCGGTAGAAGTTGACCGGCTCGCGCCCATCCATGCTGATCCAGAGGTTGTCGTCGGTGAGAAGGGCAGTGCAGTCATCAACCCCGGTGAGGGATTCCTCATCCCACTGGCGCTGCAGACCGTCACCTGTCAGCCTGAAAAGGCCTTCTCCCTTTATGCCGACATAAGTGTCCGTGCCATGGGAACACATCATCACCACGTCCTTGCCGTCCGTTCCGGCAGCGAGCCCTGCGGGTGTCTGGAACGGTTTGCCATCTTCGTCGTAATACAATATGCCCTTATTAGTATATATGCATACTCCCGCTTCGGGAAGGGCATGTATTCCGGCTGTTTCGCGGTCGCTGATACTGAACTCGCGTAGCACCCGGAACCCCTGGTCCAGGACTGTAACGACGGAGGAGGATGTGTTGCGGATCCAGATCCTCCGCCCCGGAGTTACGATGAATGTGTTGTACAACAAGCGCTTGTCCAGATAGACCGGATGCGATGCTCCGGTGGATTTGTCGGCAGTGAAAAGCCCCTCGCGTGTAGAATACAGCAGATGTCCGTCGTCCCAGTCCTGGACCTGGTTGACACGGTTGGCGCGAATACGGAAATCCGGATCTACCCTGCCGCTTCGGATAAGGCTGATACCGGATCCTGTTCCTATCCAGAGATTACCGTCGGAATCCCTGCAAACGGCACTGATGGTATCGTCTGGAAGACCGTTTTCCTCTTGATAGAAAGCGACATAGGAACTTCCATTATAGCGGTTGAGCCCGCGTATGGTCCCTATCCAGATGTTCCCATATGCGTCTTCTGCCATGCTGGTGACGTTGGGGCTGGACAGTTCTGCCTGGCTGGGTTCAGTGGATGCGTATCCCTGTGCCATCAGTACACAGGGCAGCGCCCAGAGGAAGAATGCAAGGAGTTTTTTCATATATGACACAAATATAAGCGATTTTTAACATTCCGCATATTTCAATGACGATTGTATCGTGCCGCTAAGATGCGGAATGGATTAAATTTGTACAAAATGACGATATCATGAAACGAATCCTTATTATCGCTGCGGCCGTTTGTCTGTTTGCTGCCTGCTCGGAAAAGAATCCGATTCTCACTGTCGACGGCGGTCAGGTCCAGGGTGTCCTGACCGGGACCTCCGGAGTTACCGTTTATAAAGGTATCCCTTTCGCTGCTCCTCCAGTAGGTGACCTCCGTTGGAAGGAGCCTCAGCCCGTACAGCCTTGGGAAGGCGTGCTTTTGGCTGACACTTTCGGCCACCCTGCGGTCCAGACTCCGCATACGCCTGGAGGTTATACTCCTGAGTTCTTCTTCGACGGTGACCCTGAGTTCAGCGAGGATTGCCTCTATCTCAATGTCTGGACTCCTGCGGCCGGCAAGCCCTCCAAGAAACTTCCCGTCACGCTCTGGATCCATGGCGGCGGTTATACCGCAGGATGGGGATTCGAACCTGAAATGGACGGCGAGGAGTGGGCGAAGCACGGGGGAGTGCTGGTGACCTTCAACTACCGTCTCGGCATCTTCGGCTTCTTCACGCATCCTGCCCTCTCCGCCGAGAGCCCGCACCACGTGTCCGGCAACTACGGCATGCTCGACCAGATTGCAGCACTGAAGTGGGTCAAGGCCAACATCGCGGCCTTTGGCGGCGATCCTGACAACGTCACCATCATGGGACAGAGCGCCGGCGCCATGAGCGTACAGACGCTCGTGACCTCCCCTTTGTCCAAGGACCTCATCAGCGGAGCCATCATCCAAAGCGGCGGCGGCGTGACAGCAGCGCCTGCGCTTGGTGGCTCGCCTCTTGCCGACAGCGAAGCTGCAGGCAAGGCCCTGATGGACTGGGCAGGCTATGATACGCTTGAGAAGATGCGTGCGGCATCGACAGATGACATTTTCAACCTCTCCAACCGCTACCGTCGCGAGACCGGGCAGTTCATCCGTGTCACCACCAGCCCCGTGGTTGATGGCTATGCATACCCTGAAACCTTTGCCCAGGCGGCCAATGCAGGCCGTATTTCCAATGTTCCTTACATGATAGGATCCACCCTTGATGATATGGGTATGCTTGCCAACGGCATCGATACCTTCTGCTTCCTCCGCGAGGATGCCGGCAAGGATGCCTTCGCTTACCAGTTTGCCCGCAGGCTGCCCACCGACGGCCGCCAGGGCGTCCTGCAGGGAGCCTTCCACTCTTCCGAGCTCTGGTTCATGTTCAAGTCGCTCCGCTTCTGCTGGCGTCCGTTCACCCCCGGCGACTACGACCTCGCCGAGCAGATGATTACCTGCTGGACCAACTTCGCAAAATACGGCAATCCCAATAAACCCGGAGATAACACCTGGACCCCTTTCACCCGCGAGAATCCCAAGTATATGGTCTTCAAACTTGATGATTCGGACCAGGTCGCATCCTCTATGGGAGACCGTCTTTAGACATGACGGAAAGGCGTTTTGAATGATGTTATTGTTTTCACAAACGTTTTCAGTCCTGTTTTTTTTGTTGTTCGAATGTTAAATTTATTACAGAATGTTCGGCAATATTTGTGCAGGTCAAAAATAATATATACCTTTAAAACGTTTTTAATAACGCAACCAATTTAACCAACCAGCCTCTATGAGAAGGATCGTCCTTTTCGTCACCATCTTGTTGATGGCATCTGCTTGCAACCGGCCTCAGGCCGAGGTTGAGAAAGTGGATCTCTTCACGTCTGTGGGAGACACCGGGATGCTCGTCGACGCTGTCGAGATCACGGTAAGCAATCCCGCCTCTCTCAGGGGTCTCAAGGCTGAGGATTTCGATGTTACCGGCAATGTCAGCGGCGCCTATATCGATCCCCAGACCGGGGCTGCCCCGGTGGAGTATACCGACGATGGTATCGTAGTAACCCGCAAGGGTGGCAAGATCCGCATCGAGGCCAAGCCTTTCAGCAATGCCGGCAGGTCCGAAGGCTTCCGCCGCCGCATCCCCTGGGAGATCAAATGTCTCGTCGACAGCGCCCTCAACGTCACTGCCGCCAAGGCTGACGAGAGCCATATCGCCGTGCTCGACGACTGCATAAAGGGATCCTTCACCTTTGCAGGTCTCACCCGCGAGTATATGCTCCACCTTCCCAAGGACAAGGACGGCAACATCATCCCCAACGTCCCCCTCATGGTCTGGCAGATCGGAGGAGGCGAGTACAACAGGGACCTTATGACCTGCGCCACGGCCAACCGCTGTCTCGTATCCCTCGCCACCGAGGGCGTTCCCTGTGCCGCCCTTATGTTCGCCATCGCCAATCCCAATTACTCATATAGCGCCTCGCTTTTCCCCGACCGCATCGAGCTTATCGACCGCAACAACGCCCTGCAGATGGCGTTCATCGATACGCTCATCGCAGAGGGCAAGGTCGATGGCACCAAGCTTTTCTGCGCCGGCGCCTCCAGCGGCGGCGGCTGCACGATGCGCTTCATGATGCAGTTCCCCGACCGTTTCAAGGCCGCCATCCCCTGCTGTCCCATGGATCCCATAGTCCCTATCCATCAGGTCCAGGAGAAGTACGAAGGACAGTTCGCCGACGACCTTGTCACGGCTTTCCAGGGCGATGTCTACAAATGGAACGGCTCGGACATGGCTCCGGCTCCCATCGACACCAAGGCTTTCGTCGACCTGCCGATGTATTTCGTCCATGCATCGTCCGACCGCACCTGCAAGATTGCAAGTTCGTACTCCTATATCGAGGCCCGCAAGCGTCTTGGCGCCAAAGGTGACAACCTACGTGTCTATTCCGACGAGGACCTCGCGGAGTACGGCCTACCCCCGAGCATAGCTCATTTTTCCTGGGTGCCGCTCCTTGACGATTATTCCGAGGGCAGCGTCATGCAGTGGATGATTTCCCAGTTCTGACCTTATTCAGGTTTTGGACTTTAAAATAGGATTCACCTATACTTGACTATGTTGTAATTATTCAGGCATTGGCCTGACGGAAGCATTACCGCTTCCAAACGATAACTAAACTCTGGTTTCATACATTCGACACTACCAACAGGTTTTACTTGTTGGGGCGCTCGATGTAAGGACACCGGGGTTTAGTCGTTTTAAACGGATTGCTTGTTGTTTGAATCCATAATTAATTACAATACTATTTATTAATTTATGAAACGCTTTTTTATTACTATCGCTTTCTGCCTGGCAGCCATCTCTTTGGTGAATGCCCAGGAACTCGCCAACTTCCAGAGAGGAGGCGGGCGTGTCGTTTCCCCTGACATCCAGGGCGACAGCGTGACCTTCAACTTCCGCGCTGACTATGCCACTCAGGTCAGGCTCCAGGCCGCCTGGGCTGGACGTCCGATTGACATGGTCCGTGGCGCCAACAACGTCTGGTCTGTCAAGCTTCCTCTTCCTTCCCCGGAAATCTACACCTACAATTTCGTAGTTGACGGTGTAGCGGTGAACGACCCTCAGAACATTCTCGTGCAGCGCGACGGCACCCGTTTCCTGAACATGCTCATCGTTCCGGGCGAGCGTACCGCGAACTATGTGGAGGCCAACCAGCGTGGCACCGTGAGCCATCCCTGGTATGACAGCAAGGTCCTCGGCATCAACCGCCGTCTGACGGTTTAC
>JAEEGL013077345.1_pt1 | contig 56653 bp, 41 predicted proteins | sample 9134231 | NCBI WGS metagenome assembly JAEEGL01 (sample SAMN16246548, study PRJNA631951) | gut metagenome | biome: gut microbiome; feature: rumen; material: fiber-attached | host: Bos | place: Iran: Karaj | collected 2018-10
AAGTATACGGTTCCAATTGCAATGCAAGGGACATTTGTCCTTGATAAAGATTTGGAAGGAGTTCCTCTGATAAGTAAGGCATTAGATGTTAGATTGCAGTATCTTCATATGGCGATATTGCCGCATGAAGGAAAGAGTATTGTTTTACTTTTTCATCACAAACGTGATAAGGACTATAGACGATTAGATCATCAGATGAATAGCATATCAGAAGAAAAGAAGCTTGAATATATAAATTATTGGATGTTCAAATATACTACGAACTATTTCATGTCAAGTAGAATTGAAGATGAGATTGAAACTAACAAATATCTACAGAAGTTAAGCCAAGAGGAAATGGGAATGGAATGGCTCCATAAAATAATGGGTAGAGAATCTGAGAAAATAACTAGTGATAAAATACCAAATTTCTTATTGCCGGAATGGCAATTAAGAACTGAGGAATAGGTAATTTGAAAAACGAATGATATTTAATGTTTTAGGAGGGTAGAAGAACTACCCTCCATTATTTTACCTATTATTATAGAAACTTAACGTGTAGGCGGGCCTCCATATTTCGCTACTGGGCATGGGGATATTCAAACTCCTTAGGAGATGTAAGCTTCGAATGATGCCGGCATCTGTCGTATCAATCCTTTTTATGTACCTGTACGGACAGATGTGTGGAATGAGCAGTTCTGCCTTCAGAGCAGTTATGATGTTCTCTCTCAGAATGATCGCTCCGCTAATCGGAAGAACATATGATATGTTAGTGGCCCTTGCTGTAGCTGAGCTTATGCTGCTTATTGATCAGCCGCTTCTTTTGTACAACAGTGGATTCCTGTTTTCTTTCGGAGCGATTCTTGGCATTGCCCTACTTATGCCGGAACTTAAGCCTTCAGGGGAACTTGTTTTGGCTATTGTCGGAACGAAAAGGCTGGGATTTATTGGAGATACGATTCGAGATAAGATCTTGATGAAAGAAAGTCGAATGAAGTTTGCTGATGATCCGGAGGAAAGTTTGATTCAGAAGATGTGGCGTAAGGCCCAGGGTGGACTTTTGGTGAGTTTATCGGTATTCCTTGTGACTTTGCCTGTGTATATGAGCTTTTATTATACCTATCCGATTTATTCTATATTCCTGAATCTGCTGATTCTTCCACTTATGGCACCGCTTATGCTGCTTGGAATCGGATGCCTTGCATTGGGTAGCATAATTCCGGCGTCAGACAGTATACTGATGATGCCGGAAAAATTCCTGGCACTGCCGATTCACCTGATATTATGGTCTTTTGATGCGCTCTGCAATTTATCAGGGAAAATTCCCGGAAAGACCTGGTATTTGGGACATGCTAATGAGTGGGAAATCTGGCTGTATGTTCTGGCGTTGGTATTCTTTGTTTTTTCCGGAGAATTTGTTCCGAGAGAGCTGCTGAATCAAAAAAGAACAGATGTTATTAGATATAGTCTGCTTATAGTTACTTTTGCTTTACTGGTGATAAATCCTTCTCCGGAGCTTAGGATAACAATGATGGATGTAGACCAGGGAGATGGAATTCTGATACAGGCCGGAGGGGACAATATCCTCATTGATGGTGGCAGCACCGGAAAAAAGAATGTTGGAAAATATTCCATTATCCCCTATCTGAAATATCAGGGTGTTGGAACGCTTGACGCAGTCATCATTACTCATGAGGATCAGGACCATATTTCCGGAGTTTTTGAAATAATGGATGATATGGAAAAGGGCGGAATAGGGATAAAGACACTGATTCTGCCGGATGTGGCAAAAGAGTGTCGGGGGGAGAACTACTTAACTCTATCCGATAGGGCGGATAAGCTTGATATTGAGATTAAATACATCAGCTGTGGGCAAAAGCTGTCTTTTTCCGGTCTTGAATTCCTTTGTATTAATCCGCAAAAGAATATGGTGACGAACGGAGCAAATGCTTATTCAACGGTTCTTTACATGGAACGTGACTCTTTCTCAGCTCTTTTCACAGGGGATGTGGAAGAGGAGGGGCAGGAACATGTTATCCGGGATATCAGAGCCAATAGGGATATGTTTAACAACCTGGATTTGCTTAAGGTGGCACATCACGGTTCAATGTACACCACCGATGAGGAGTTCCTGAGACTTACAAAACCAAAGCTTGCAGTTATCAGCTGCGGAAGGAACAACAAATACGGACATCCCCACAAGGAACTGTTGCAGCGCCTTGAAGATGTAGGTGCAAAGATTTATCGAACAGATGAAAGCGGAGCAATAACAATAAGTGTCCGACGGAGAAAGATAAGTATAAGTAAGTGTATTTCGGCTACAAATAAGTGATTACTGTAAAATGCCCGCCAATTATGGTAGCATATACTTTGGAGCGTTTGATTATGGCAACTAAGACTACAGATTTTCCTGTAAAACAAAGACAACTTAATGAAGATATAAAGAACGGCACTTTTAAGCAGTGTTATCTGATTTACGGCGAAGAGGCATATCTTAGAAATCAGAACAGGGATAAGCTGGCGAAAGCCCTTGCCGGGGATATGAACTCCATGAATTTTAACAGGTATGAGGGAGATGGGGTTAATCCCGGAGAGATTATCGATATGGCTGAGACTATGCCTTTCCTTGCGGACAAGCGCGTGATTCTTGTTGAGAACAGTGGCTTTTTTAAGAACGGTTGTCCGGAATTGGCAGATTACCTGAAGGCCCCTTCTGAAACAACCTTCTTTATCTTTGTTGAGAAGGAAGTGGATAAGAGGAAAGACATTTATAAGGCTCTTTCAAAGACCGGATTTGAGATGAGCTGCGATGAGCAGGATGAGAATACTCTTAAAACATGGATCGCTTCTAAGGTTCGAAGCGAGGGTAAGACCATATCACCAAAGGCGCTGGCATTCATGCTTGAAAGAGTTGGCACGGATATGTCCAACATCAGCACTGAACTTGAAAAACTTATCTGCTATTGCATGGATAAAAATGAGATTACTGAGGCTGATATCGAGGCAGTATGTGCAAACTGGCTTACTAACCGTATCTTTGCAATGACTGACGCCATTGCATCCCAGAACCAGAAGAGAGCAATCGATCTTTACTACGATCTTCTTGCGTTAAAAGAGCCGCCTGCCAAGATTCTTGCCCTTATCACAAGGCAGTTCAATCTTATGCTTCAGGCAAAAGAGTTAAGTTCCAACCACAGAGACAACGGAACAATTGCAAGTGCTCTTAAACTGGCACCATTTTTGGTTAACAAATACGTGGGCTGGGCAAGGGATTATTCTTTTGATGAATTAAAAGACGCTCTTGAAATGTGCGCAGCCAACGATGAAGCTGTTAAGACCGGTAAGCTCGATTATGTCATCAGTGTGGAAATGGTAATAATCAAGTGTGCATCTTTAAAAAAGAGCAAGTAAACCGTGATAGAATTGCGTAAAATTTGAAAATATATCCACAATGCCTTATACTATATAAAGTTAGGGATTTGAATATGAATCTATATCTAGTGCGGAGGAGTTAACGTGGCAAGACCAAAACCAGTACCTCAGGAATTATTCAAGCATTTTAAGAACAAGATGTATCAGATTGTCTCTATAGCTATTCATTCAGAGACAAGAGAGGAAATGGTTGTTTATCAGGCTCTCTACGGAGACTATAAAGTCTATGTAAGACCTCTTGATATGTTTATGTCTGAAGTTGACAGAACCAAATACCCGGATGTTAAGCAAAAGTATCGCTTTGAGAGAGTTGATGCCAACGGCGTAAGCCTTGAGGAGAGCTATCCGGAGGAAAAAAAACGCGGCACTTTGGAAGAAGAGCGACAGAAATTCAGGAATGAGCCTTACAAGCCTTCTGAAGTTATGGAGAAGAGCGTAGATGAAGAGGCAGAGGAACTTAATCTGGATCCTCTTGTTATAGAATTCATGGACGCTGATCTTGCTGCGGACAAGAATGATATACTTTCCAAGCTCCGTCCAATAATAACTAATGATATGATTGATATTATGGCCATGTCCCTCGGCGTGGTTGTTAATGAGGGTGATGTATACGACAGATTCAATGATCTTCGTACATGCCTTACAACCATGGAAAAATTTGAAAGCAGTAGATTAAGGAGTTAATTACGTAATGAAGTTACTTTCAGTTGCAATACCGTGCTACAACTCAGAAGCATATATGGAGAAGTGCATCGAGTCCCTTCTTGTAGGTGGAGAAGATGTGGAGATCCTGATTGTGGACGACGGTTCCAAGGATAGAACAGCGGAGATAGCTGATGAATATGCTGCGAAGTATCCAACTATATGCAAGGCTATCCATAAGCCAAACGGCGGACATGGTTCAGCTGTTAATGCGGGAATTGAGAATGCCACAGGTCTTTTCTTCAAGGTTGTAGATTCTGACGACTGGGTAAAAGAGATCGCATACAGAAAGATTCTCTCGACTCTTTCAGAGCTTGCCGGAGGCGAGAAACAGCTTGATCTTCTTATCAGCAATTTCGTATACAACAAGGTGGATGAGAAGAGACATAAGGTAATGCGCTACAATACCATGTTCCCAATCGAGCAGCTCTTTACCTGGAAGGATGTTAAGAGGACACCCAAGGGACATTATCTTCTTATGCATTCTGTTATCTTTCGAACCAAGCTTTTGAAACAGTGTGGACTTAAGCTCCCTGAGCATACTTTCTATGTGGATAATATCTATGTTTTTAACCCGCTTCCATTCGTTAAGACAATGTATTATCTGGATGTTAATTTCTATTATTACTATATTGGAAGAGAAGATCAGTCAGTTAACCAGAAGATTATGCTCTCACGTATTGATCAGCAGATCAGAGTGAACAAGCTTATGATTGATTACTATGTAGAGAACTATGGAATGATCCGTTCCCAGAAAGAGCGACATAAGTATATGTTCAACTATCTGGAGATAATCACAGCTATTTCCTCAGTGCTTCTTATTACTGAGGATACACCTGAGAATCTTGCCAAGAGACAGGAATTACTTGACTATATAAAAGAAAAGAATTATCTTTTATACATTAAAATTAGATACAGCATAGAAGGTACCTATATCTATCTTCCCGGCAAGGGCGGTCGTAAGATAACTCTTGCAGGTTACAAACTGTTACAGAAGGTATTCCACTTTAACTAAAGAGTTTTTTGTTTTTTAGCTGGCATTTACTGCAGCGACTGAGGAGAGAAAATTATGAAAAACTTATTCGAGAGGTGGACCGGTAGAGAATTAAGCAAAGAGACCGGAATGGATCTGCTTAAACTTGCTACACCAATTATCATTTATGCTCCCATCTATCTTTACTGGTTTATCTATATCGAAAAACACAAATTTGCGCATTATGCAGTGATACACACAGTAATTGATGACTACATTCCATTTGTGGAGGTTTTCATCATCCCATACTTTATGTGGTTTTTGTATGTGTCGCTCACACTTTTGTTCTTTATGTTTTCCTTTGACGTAGAGGACTATTACAAGAACTTCTTCTTCCTGGCAGCAGGTATGACAGTATTTCTTGTGATTTCAACTCTTTTCCCTAATATGCATCATCTGCGTCCTGTAGTGATGCCTAGGGACAACATTTTTACGCATCTGGTTCAGGTTATATACAATTCAGATACACCGTCAAATCTCTGGCCGAGTATTCACGTATATAATTCTATTGGAACTATGATTGCAGTGCACCACAGCAGACGATTTAACAAAACAGGTGTAATAATAATGGATGTTATTGGAACACTTATTATTATGTCTACTGTATTTGTTAAACAGCATTCATTTTACGATGTGATAACAGCATTTATTATGGCTATTATTTTCTATCTGCTCATTTATCACACCGCTCTTTTGGAGAATTTCTGCACAAGGCAGGAAGAAAGAGTTGCTGTTCGTTACAACTAAAAGACTATAATGAAAAGTGCCTCTGTCCTATATCGGACAGGGGCACTTGTTTTAGTTCATCATGTGCAGTTTTTCTTTCAGACATTCAAAGGTGATGTGGTCGGATTTAACAGAAACCTCACCGTCTGTGTGGACCCACATAGGGCTGTCGGTTTTTATTGTCACCTTGGAAACTACGTGGTGACCGATTCCCTTGATCCAGAAATAATGTCCGATAAATGAAAGAGGAAGGGCAAGGAACATCCTAGCTACCGGCATATCTCCTGCGTAGACCAGATCGAACTTACCGTCAGTAAGATCTGCCTTAGGTGCGAAATTAAAGCCACCGCCCTCGTAGTGATGGATCATTGCTGCGATAAAAATGAACCTTTTAAGGTGTATTGTTTCACCGGTATCCAGAATGATGTCACAGGGAACTCTGTCTGCGCCAAGGAGCTGTCTTATTGCAATTGAACCGTAGGTAAGCTTTCCGAGACCGATTTTATTCAGAAAGTTCTTGGTGCCTGAGGAGAGGGCCTCCTCACAGACTGCTGCGTCAAATCCGATTCCTGAGCTTACATCGAAGATTCTTGTGTTGGAAATAGTCTCGTCGTGGAGTCTGGACATGGGCTTTGTCATTGAAAGGAATGAAAGCTTTCCGAGATCCAGGGATCTGACTTTTTCACCTTTGACTATTGTGTCCATAAGCTCATCTATTTTCTTGGGGTAAGAAAGGTCTCTGGCAAAATCATTGGAAGAACCGATCGGTATATATCCCACCAAAACCTTCTCAAAATCTGCAATTCCATTCATGACTTCATTGAGAGTTCCATCACCTCCGAGAACAACAATCTTGATAGGAAGTTCTTTAAAATATTTCTCCTCGGTAGTAAGAGACTTCGCCAGCTTGGTGGCATGTCCGGGCCCCTTGGTAAAAACGGCCTTGTAGTCCAGATTTCTTTCCTTAAATTTTCCCTCTAAGCCTTCCCAAATATTTTTTCCCTTTCCGGATCTGGCTGAAGGATTGACGATACAGTAAAACATGCTTCTGGATGTCCTTTCTGCGACGCAAAATCTGCGTCCTGTTAAAAAAATAATTAATGTAATAATTATAGCATTTTTGTCGAGAGTATGATACGATATGCGAGATGTGTTACTTTAACACATTAAATTGCAAAAATGTTTTGGATTAGGAGGAGTCTTGAAATGTATTCATTGGAAGAGTTAAGAAGTGTTGACCCGGAGATTGCGTCTCTTATCGAGAAAGAGGTTGATCGTCAGAACGATCACATCGAACTTATAGCATCTGAGAACTGGACAAGTAAGGCAGTTATGGCTGCAATGGGCAGTCCGCTTACCAACAAATATGCAGAAGGACTCCCTGGAAAAAGATATTACGGCGGATGCTTTGTTGTTGATGAAGTAGAGAGACTTGCAATCGAAAGAGCAAAAGAGCTGTTCCACTGCGATTATGCAAATGTTCAGCCTCACTCAGGAGCTCAGGCCAATCTTGCTGTTCAGTTTGCTCTTCTTCAGCCCGGTGATACCATCATGGGTATGAATCTTAGCCAGGGCGGTCACCTTACTCATGGTAGCAGTGCTAATATTTCAGGAACATATTATAAAGTAATCCCTTATGGAGTAGATGAGAACGGCGTTCTCGACTATGAGGAGATGTACAGACTTGCAGTAGAGCATAAGCCAAAGCTTATTATTGCCGGCGCTTCCGCTTACTGCAGAACAATAGATTTCAAGAAGTTCAGAGAGGCAGCTGATGCATGTGGAGCAGTACTTATGGTTGATATGGCTCACATCGCAGGACTTGTGGCTGCAGGTGTTCATCCTAGTCCATTCCCATATGCCGATGTTGTTACAACAACTACACATAAGACTCTTCGTGGACCAAGAGGAGGCCTTATCCTTTGGAACCAGGAAGCACAGGACAAGTACAAGTTCAACAAGGCTGTATTCCCCGGAATTCAGGGCGGCCCTCTTGAGCATGTGGTTGCTGCCAAGGCTGTGTGCTTTAAGGAAGCTCTTTCTCCTGAGTTTACGACCTATGGCCAGAATGTTGTTAAGAATGCAAAGGCTCTCTGTAAGGGACTTATGGACAGAGGTATCAAGATCGTATCCGGTGGTACAGATAATCACCTGATGCTCATTGACCTTACAAACTTTGGACTTACAGGAAAAGAGGTTGAGGCTTGGCTGGATGATGCTCATATCACAGCTAATAAGAACACCATTCCTAATGAGCAGCAGTCACCATTCGTTACAAGTGGAATCAGACTTGGTACACCTGCTGTTACAACCAGAGGTATGAACGAGCAGGATATGGATAAAATCGCTGAGGCTATCTCTATTGTTATTAAGAGTAAGGGCGAGAAGAACGATGATGCCAGAAAGATCATCGCTGAGCTCACAACAAAATATCCGCTCAAGTAATCTTCATCTGAAACAAAAGTATATTTGACTGTCAATTTGAGTTTATAAATTATCCACAAATCTAAAATGTTTATAAATTTGGAGTCTCCGAAATCGCTAAAGTTCGGGGACTCTGTTTTTTTACCGGAGAATATAACTAATTGTGTATAATGAATATACAATTATAATAATTGGCTGAACAATCTACAATTATGAGCCAATATTCAAAATAATAAAACAAAAATCAGAAAATGTATTGACAATATAGAAAGCCGTGTATATAATAAAACCATCTTAAGAAACCAAATACTTCTTCACAGATTAAATCGGATCAGTGAAGAAAGAAAGGTAGGTACACTCCAAAGGGATAGTTAATTAAAATATTAAAGAAAGGATGGTACGGTCCGCCAAACAATTAAGAGAGTAGTTTAAAAGAAAAAAGTATTGTTAGAAGTAATTAAGAATTAAAAATAACAGCCATCTAGTACATGAATAGTGGTAACTGCAATATAAACATCTTGCACCCACAGCATATGAATGCAATAGTTAATGGAAAGAAAGAGCTGAGAAATTGGAGGCAAAGTCCATTGGACGAAATATTTGAATTAGATAGTAAGTACTCGGTATAGGGCAGAAGCAGGTTACATCGATGAAGCTTCTGCCCTTCGTTTTCGCCTTCAGTTTGTAATAACAGCTGTTCTTTTATTTTCATGAATAAATACCCCGGTTTTATGTTATGATTATTAGGGAAAAAGTTTTAAAAGATTTTGGGGAAAACATGGGTAGATTAGAAGAACAGGATTTTGATGAAAAGAGACTGGCTCGAAGGAACAGAAGAAAGAGAAGCCAGCTTTTTGCATTTATAATATTAGCGTTTGTTTTGGTATTGATCGTGACCGGAATTGGCGTAGGGGTGCACTTTGTAAAGAAGGCACTCACAAGCAGGCAGGAAATCAGTGCCGATGCGCAGGAAGCTGCAAGTGAGGAGGAATCACAGAACATAGTGATCGAGACTCCTTCAGAGCCTACACCGGAAGAACTGGAAATGAGCGATAATGACGTGATGAACGAGGTAGTGGGCGGCATTATCTCAGAGATGAGTCTTGAAGATAAGATTGCCGGTCTATTCTTTGTGAATCCGGAACAGCTCACCGGAGTAGCTACTGTTGTAAAAGCCGGTAGCAGCACTCAGGAAGCGCTTTCTACATATGCTGTTGGCGGTATTCTTTATTCTGCCAAAAACCTTAAGTCCCAGGATCAGACTATAGAGATGCTAAAGTCCACGGCAGATATGAGCAAATATCCGCTTTTTATTGCAACCAGTGAGGAGGGAAAAGATAACTCTTCAGTTACAGCAACTCTTGGCGGAATTGAGACAGTTGATGTGAATAGCTCAGATGCAGCATATATCATGGGCTCAAATATAGCAGCAGCTCTGTTCAAATATGGATTTAATTTTAATATTGCTCCTGACCTTGATATCACCGAGAACGGCAACTATGGTACTGATGCCGACGTGGCCAAAGATATTACGTCAGCTATGGCAAGAGGCCTTGAAGAGTCCGGCATAACAGCCTGCCTTCACGATTTTCCTCTTTCTGCCGATACTTCAGCCGGAACAGTCTCAAATAAGATTGCGTTGGATGAGCTTGTGACCGGAGTATATGATATATATAATAATGCCTTTGCTAATGGAGATGCCGGGGCTGTGATGATGAGTAACGTATCACTTCCTAATGTGACAGGAGATGAGACACCGGCTTCTTTGTCAGAGAAGATTATCACAGATGATCTCAGAGGCACTCTTGGATTCGATGGAGTAGTTCTTACGGGCCCTCTGAATCAGGGTGCAATTACTTCAAATTACAGTTCTGATCAGGCGGCAGTTGCTGCTATTAAGGCAGGAGCCGACATGCTATACATGCCGGAAGACTTTGAGGCTGCTTATCAGGGGCTTTTAAATGCAGTTCAGAATGGGGAGATTTCAGAGGATAGAATCAATGAATCCCTAACAAGAATCTTCAGGATTAAATACGCGGAGACAGTAGACCAGATTACAGAGAACTAGCGTAGTCTGCAGTTTTATTATATAATCTCAACGAATTATAATTTAGCAAGAAAGGTTATTCATCTGATGTCCGACAAGCAGAAAAAAATAGTCTCTACATTAAAGAGGGACCTGATTCGTCTTGTAGTTGTGCTATTTGCCGCATTTCTGATGGCTGCTAATATTCAGACCTTTGTTAACACCGGAGGCTTGTATCCCGGTGGGGCAACAGGTCTTACTATCATAACCCAGCGTATTTTTCTTAAATTCTTTGGACTTAATATTCCATATTCACCGATCAATATAGCGCTTAACGCGATTCCTATTTATATCGGCTTCCGTTACATTGGCAAGAAGTTTACCATCTTTTCTATGATCATGGTTCTTGCCAACGGTTTCTTTGTTGATATGATTCATCCCCATGTGTTGACACATGATCCGCTGCTTATTGCAGTGTTTGGTGGCCTCATCAATGCCACAGCTATCACCATGTGCCTTGAGGTGGATGCCACAAGCGGGGGAACGGATTTTATATCTATCTTTTTATCACAGAGAAAGGGCGTGGATGCGTTCCCTATTATTCTGGCAGGTAATGTAGTGATCCTGACAATTGCGGGAATTCTTTTTGGCTGGGACAAGGCTCTTTATTCGATGATATTCCAGTATGTATCGACGCAGGCTCTTCATGTGCTGTACAGAACTTATCAGCAAAAGACCCTGTTCATCATAACGGATAAGCCTACAGAAGTATGCGACGCGATATACAGACACTGTGGCCATGGAGCGACACTTATCGACGGTGAAGGCTCTTTTGCCCACAAGAACAAGAAGATTGTATACTCCATCGTGAGTGCTTCCGATACAAGAAAGCTCATCCCTCTGATAAAAGAGATTGATGAGTCAGCATTCATCAATTCAATCCGAACAGAGGAAATCATGGGTAACTTCTATATGAGACCAAGAGACTAGGAATTGGAAATTCGATATTCCCTGGGACTCATGTTGTAGACTCTTCTAAAGAGCCTGTGAAAAAAACTGGTGTTATCGTAACCTACAAGCACAGATATATCCGCTATGGATATGTCTGTGTTTTTTAATAGCTCACAGGCTTTGGACAATCGCTTTGCCTGAAGGAGTTCCTTGAAGGTCTGCCCGGTGTTCTTTTTCAGCATCCTTGAAAGGCCGTATTCATTCTCTTTGGCTTTTTGGGAAAAGACCGAAAGCGAAGCGCTCTGGTACTCCAGGTCAATGTACTGAAGGAGTTTGAAGACCAGTTCCTGCTCATAGGAGTGGCGGGCAACCTTCAGGGTGTCTGCGTGCTCAAGAAGATTCAAGAATAAAAGGCCCATTGTAACCTGATTGATCATCCTGTATTCGTTTCTCTCAGATTCTGCGAGCATGTTCCAGATAAGGTTTTCCATGATGTTCTGGATTTGGGGAATCTGTGCCACGTTAAAGTACAGGAAATTACCTCCTATATCCTTTTTGGTAAGGCAACTGATGAGGAAGTCCTTGAGAGGATTCACTTCGTTTTCCAACATTGAAAAGGCCGTTTCAAAAAACTGTGGCAGGATCATGAAGTTAATGGCGATATCATTCTCACCGGCAGGCAGGATTTCCTGCTTGGCATGTTGATTCATGAATAGAAGATCCCCGGCCTTCAGGGTGATCCTTTGGCCATCAATGATATGGACGGTTTCGCCCTTGCACATATAGATGAACTCCACATAGTTGTGAGTATGGAGGGGGAAGTGTATGAATCTGACATGAGGTCTCATATCGATAAGCTTTCCATCCTGCAGAACTCTTGAGGAATCAATCTCGTCGTCCTTGGAGCTCTTTTTCTCGGAACTGTAATAAAGGTCTCTATTGATATATTCCCTTCCGTCCAATATGGCACGTTCTTCGTCCGTGATTTTTCCTAATATTTTCAGTATTTTCTCATCCATGATCCTATAATATTTCAGACTGCAATTAATTGCAAGAAAGGACGTAAAATTTGTTTTTTATCGACCTTATTTTTCTTAGGAGCATCAGCTAAACTGTATTTATGAAATGGTAACGAAAACGATAAGTTTTAGAAAAGACACTTTTTAGAGAAGGAAGGGGAAATAAAATGACAGTTAAAGAAAGATACGAAGATGCGAAGGCGCGCTATGCAAAGCTTGGTGTGGATACAGATAAGGCTCTGGAGGAGCTTTCTAAAATCAAGCTTTCAATGCACTGTTGGCAGGGAGACGATGTAATCGGTTTTGACCAGAAGGGACCGCTTACAGGTGGCATTCAGACAACAGGTAATTATCCATATAAGGCTACAACTCCTGAGGAGCTTATGGCTGATATGGACAAGACTTTTAGTCTGGTTCCCGGCAAGCACAAGATCAACCTTCATGCATCTTATGCAATATTTGAAGATGGTCAGTGGGCTGACAGAGATGAGCTTAAGCCTGAGCACTTCAAGAGATGGGCAGAGTATGCCAAGGAAAGAGGCCTTGGAATTGACTTTAATCCAACATACTTCAGTCATCCTAAGTCAGAGGTGGCAACACTTTCATCAGCTGATGAAGAGATTCGCCAGTTCTGGATCAGACATGGCCAGGCTTGTATCAGAATTTCCGAGTATTTTGCAGAGCAGACAGGTCAGGTATGTATGATGAACATTTGGATCCCTGATGGACTTAAGGATGTTCCCGGAGACAGAAGGGCACCAAGAGCAAGACTTAAGGATTCTCTTGACCAGATTCTTTCAATCGACTATGACAAGAGCAAGGTTGCTATCGCTGTTGAGTCCAAGGTATTCGGAATCGGAGCTGAGTCTTACACAGTTGGAAGCCATGAATTCTACATGAACTATGCTGCCAAGAATAACGTAATGTGCCTCATTGACACAGGACACTTCCATCCTACAGAGAATGTAGCAGATAAGCTCAGTTCAATGCTTCTTTTCAATGAAAAGATGGCACTTCACGTTTCACGTCCTGTACGCTGGGATTCAGATCACGTTGTTATCTTTAATGACGACGCCAAGGATCTGGCTCAGGAAATCGTTAGAAACGGCGCTGACAGATTCTACATCGGTATGGACTACTTTGATGCAAGCATTAACCGAATTTCCGCATGGACAAACGGAATGAGGAATTTCCTTAAGGCTCTTATGTATGCTGAACTTCAGCCAATGGATAAGATGACAGCCCTTCAGAATTCCTGCAATTTCACAGAGCTTATGTCTCTTACAGAGCAGCTTAAGATGATGCCTTTTGGTGATGTTTGGGATTACTACTGCGAGCAGAAGGGTGTAGCCCTTGAAGAAAACTGGTTCGCAGACTGCGTAGCTTACGAGAAGGACGTACTTTCAAAAAGAGCTTAATAGGGCATTAAAGGATTTAAAGAAATAATAAGGAGATTAGAAAAATGAAGGTTTTAGATGCAAAATTTGCGCAGGGCTTCTGCCGTCTGTGCGTTGATGGTTTTTATCAGGGATGGCATGAGAGAAATGGCGGAAATTTGAGCTATAGAATCAAGGATGAAGAGATCAAATCAGTAATGGATGATCTTGATGAGAGCGGTGAGTGGAAGGAAATTGGCACTTCAGTACCTGACCTTGCGGGAGAGTACTTCATGGTAACAGGATCTGGTAAGTACTTCAGAAATGTTGAGATTGATCCCGCTGCTAATGTTTGTATCATCAAGGTTGATGATGCAGGCGAGAATTACAAGATTGTTTGGGGACTTACAGAGGGCGGAAGACCAACCTCTGAGCTTCCATCACACCTTATGAATCTTGAAGTATGCAAGAAGAGAGATAAGAATATTCGCGTTGTATATCACTGTCATCCGGCTAATACAATTGCCCTTACTTTTGTGCTTCCTCTTGATGGAAAGGTATTTACAAGAGAGATCTGGGAGATGGCCACAGAGTGTCCTATCGTATTCCCTGAGGGTATTGGTATTGTTCCATGGATGGTTCCCGGTGGAAGAGAGATTGCAGTTGCGACATCAGAGATCATGAAGAGGCAGGATGTTGCAATCTGGGCTCATCACGGAATGTTCGCATGCGGAACAGATTTTGACATCACCTTCGGCCTTATGCACACAGTAGAGAAGGCTGCGGAGATTCTTGTTAAGGTTATGTCCATGACTGACAAGAAGAGACAGACCATCGAGCCTGATGATTTCCGCGCCCTCAATGCACCTTTTGGGGTTCACATCAGCGAAGACTTCCTCTACAACAAGAAGAGTGACGTTATCGGAGAGTATTGATATGAATTATTATTTAGCAATAGATATAGGGGCGTCTTCCGGAAGACATATCTTATCGCATCTGGAAGATGGGAAGATAGTTCTTGAAGAAGTGTACCGCTTCTATAACGGGATGGATGATAAGAATGGTCATAAGGTATGGGATACCGAAAGGCTCTTTTCCGAGATACTTGCCGGAATGAAGAAGTGCAAGGAACTGGGCAAAATCCCCACAACAATGGGCATCGATACCTGGGGAGTTGACTATGTCCTTCTTGATAAGGATGATAAGCTTATCGGCGATTGTGTTGCCTATAGAGATGACAGAACTGCCGGAATGGATGAGGAGGTTTATAAGATCATCTCTGAGAAGGAACTCTACGAGAGAACCGGAATTCAGAAGGCAATCTTCAACACAATCTATCAGCTTATGGCAATCAAGGCAAAAAAGCCGGAGATGCTTAAGGAAGCAAGAACTCTTTTGATGATTCCTGATTACTTCAATTTCCTTTTGACAGGTGTAAGGAAGCAGGAGTACACAAACGCCTCTACGACGCAGCTTCTTGATGCCAAGAGCGCTGATTGGGATCATGAGCTCATTCAGAAACTGGGTTTCCCAGACGAGCTTTTTGGAGAGCTTTCTATGCCGGGAACGACAGTTGGGCCTCTTAAGAGCGATGTTGTCAAAGAGGTTGGATTTGATTGCAATGTTGTTCTGCCGGCTACACATGATACGGGTTCAGCGGTTATGAGTGTTCCAAGTACTGATGAGAATGTTCTTTACATTTCTTCAGGTACATGGTCACTTTTTGGCTGCGAGCTTGAAGAGGCAAACTGCACAGAAACAGCAAGAAAGGCCAACTTCACCAATGAAGGCGGCTACAATAAGAGATACAGATTCCTTAAGAATATCATGGGACTATGGATGATCCAGTCAGTTAAGAAGGAACTGGAAGCCGGATATGATTATCCGGGAAAGAGTGCTGACGACGACTATTCCTTTGCTAATCTCTGTGATAGGGCAAAAGAAGAGAGAATCGAGAGTCTGGTTCCGGCCAACGACCAGAGATTCCTTAATCCGAACTCCATGATAGCTGAAGTACAGAAAGCATGCGAGGAAAAAGGAGAGCAGATTCCAAGAACTCCGTGGGAACTGGCCAAGGTGATTTACCGAAGCCTTGCTGTCTGCTACAAGGAAGCAGCAGAGGAGATAGAGCAGATCACAGGAAAGCATTTTGACTGCATCTATATCGTCGGCGGAGGCTCAAATGCCGTATACCTCAACGAGCTTACTGCTCTTGAAACCGGCAAAAGAGTAAATGCCGGCCCGGGTGAAGCAACAGCAATCGGAAATCTGGGAGCGCAGATGCTGGCTGATGGCGTCTTCGGAAACCTATCTGACTTCCGCAAATGCGTCCGTGAATCTTTCTAAACATAAAAACAGGGGCTATGGATTATCCATAGCCCCGTTCTGTTTACATTAAAGTGTTTCAAATTTCTTGGTACTGTTGTTGAGCTGCTCTGTAACCCTGTTGTTCTCCTCCATAGATTCGCTGATTCCCTGTATCTCACCAACAATCTCGGTGGAGTTCTGAGCTGACAGGCTGATTGCCTGAGTGCTCTCACGAACGGAATCTGTGATGGCCTCTACGGAATCTGCCATTCTATCCATGATGGTGTTAAGGTTATCTGCCTTGGCATTGAACTTCTCAAGAATCTCATCCATGAGAACTGCGGTGTTCTCGTACTTATCTCCGGTCTCAACGAAGGCATCATAGTCTGCAAGAACTACGTCGTTGATAAACTGGATAACTTCCATAGCGTTGCTTGAAAGTGTATTAACAGCTTCTGTAACCTCATTACTGATAACCTGAATGTTTCCAGCGGTCTGTCTTGAGTTTTCAGCAAGGGAGCTGATCTCGGAAGCAACAACCGCAAATCCTTTTCCGGCTTCACCGGCTCTTGCAGCCTCAATGCTGGCATTAAGAGCAAGCAGGTTTGTCTGGGATGCTATATCCAGAATGACGGATGTGAGCTCGTTGATCTGGCTAACCTTTTCGCTGTCTTTAACTGATTTCTCAAGAATCTGGCTGAGTTCGCCAACTTTTGCACCGGTATTCTCTTTCTTTCTCTGAGCTCCGGATTTGATCTCGTCAGCTTCGCTCTTGATATCTGCAGCTGTCTGAGCGCCGGTTTCAGCTTCTTCTCTGATTTCTGAAGTTGCGGTCTTAACTTCCTCAAGCTTTTCGGAAATCTGATCAGCTGTGGTCGAAACTGTATCCATACTTGCTGAAAGCTCCTGGAGAGCAGCAGAAGTATTGGTAATACTGTCGTTGGCTTTGGCAATTTTATCTGTCATGGCATCGGATGAAGATGTAAGGACAACCGATCCGTCTTTTACCTCTTTGATAATTCCCTGAAGAGTTTCGATGAACTGGTTGATACCGTCTGTTATGTAGCCGAGCTCTGTGGTGGTCTTTGTCTTAATTCTGGAGGTAAGATCGCCCTTGCCTTCATCAATATTAGTGATGATGCCAAGCAGCTCATTAACGATCTGTGTAATCTTTGAACTGATTCTTGTAATACCAAGAATTAATCCAACTACAAGTGCGATAACGAAGATAACTACGCACCATATGATCTTTTTAAATCCTGCGTTATAGGTTAGGTTAAGGTATGTTTCAAGGCCGTTCTGAAGGCCGACAATTGAAGCTTCTGCCGCTTCAAGGGCCTCATTCATTGTTGCCTGCTGCGCAAGATATGGATCTCCGTACAAGCCCATGGCAGTGCCGCTATCGCCTGCCATAACGGTATCAACTATGGTGTCGACCGTTGCAAGATATGCATTGACAGAGCTTTCAATTGCATCATATTGCGCCTGTCCATCACCAACTTGTGTTACCAAGATACTCTGCTCAAGAAATGCCAAAAGTTCTGGAATTTCAGCTTCTTTTGATGTTATATTCCCGCTATAACCTTCAAGCATGGATCTATCAAGGCCGGGGACTGAACTTGCGCCAAGAAGTGCAGATATGGAACCGTCAATAGAAAGGAGGTCTTTTTCCAGCTGAGCATCTTTTAGTAAAAGATCAACCTCATTTGTACTAGCCATAACTGAAGTACTAATGATGGAACGCATACTGCTCATGGCGATAATAATGGTGATAAGGAACAGCACCAGCATTAAGACATTGATTGCAGTGTTTTGGAAAACAATTTTCTGAAATACTTTTACCTGTTTTCCGCCTGAATTATTATTAGCCACTTTTAGTTCTCCTTTCTATGCATTTTAACGGCACTACACCAATTATCTACTAAAAAAATTATATTTCATTAACGTTAAAATAACCAACAAATATACGTATTTTAATAAAGAATTAAGAATTGCATACATTGCATTGGTCCTTAATTTCATTTGGGCTAAATTTTATCAATTATAATATTTTTTTACCGGGGCTTTTATGTTAAACTCATGCCTGTCGGTTGGAAAACTAGGTTAGCAAAAAAGAGGGCGAGAGAGAATGATATATTATAACAATAACGACAATGTGTTGTTGTCACAGGCTGAAATAGACAAGTTAATAAAGCAGATGGAAAAAGAGAAAGAAGAGAAGGAATAATCCCTCTCTTCTTTTTTGGCTTTAAAGAAATGTATTTATTTGAATAATAGCGTGTTATGATTTGAAGAATTCCATTTCCTTATTAAGCTGTTCAGCAATTTCCTTCAGGCTGTTAGCACTGCCTGCAAGGGTGGTAACAGTAGCGGAAAGCTCCTGCATGGATGCTCCGGTTTCTTCTGAGGATGCAGCGTTCTCTTCGGAAATGGCTGAAAGAGCACTCATAGTATCCACAACGGCATTCTTGGATGATTCGCAGGTATCAGCACCCTGAGAAATAAGCTGTACTCCGCCTACTGTGCTGTTGATGTCACTGAGCATACCGTTAACAGCTTCCAATGTCTCGCCAAGGGCCATCTGCTGATCCATGTTGCCCTGCTTAACCTCATCAGCCGCTTCAACAGCAGCCTTACTCTGCTCAAGAAGGACATCCATCTCTTTTCTGATATCATCAGCCATCTGCTTGGAATCTTCAGCAAGTTTTCCGATTTCTTCAGCAACAACGGCAAATCCTTTTCCGGCTTCACCTGCTCTTGCAGCCTCGATGGAAGCATTAAGTGAAAGGAGGTTCGTCTGTGTTGCGATAGAAGTAATACCCTCAACCTTCTCACTGATATTTGTAACAGCATTCTGTGTGGCAGAAATAGTAGTAGCAATATCTTCAATCTTATTGGTCATATCAGAGGATGATTCCTGAAGTGAAGCAAGAGATTTGCTTGAAACTTCAGAAGCTTCTTTCATCTTATCTGCAAGACTTGAAAGACTTCCCGTTGAATCCTGTACGTCACCGACAGCATCACCAATCTTACCAACATTCTCTGATGCGCTCTGGATTTCATCTGCCTGCTGGGTGGCGCCTGTAGCAATTTCCTGTACGGCATTTGAAACATCCTCAGCAGTCTGGGAAATCTGATTAGCCATATCGGAAAGCTCTTCGGATGAAATTCCTACTTCTCCGGCTGAGCGTTTGATGCTTGTAACAATTTCATCAAGTTTGTTGATAACGGTATTGGTATTCCCGATCATCTCACCAAATTCATCGCTTCTTTCCTTAGTAACAGCAACTTTCTCAAATCGACCATCTGCAAGAGATTTAAGTGATCCGCTAACACTGATGATTGGTTCAACAAATGCTCTGCCCATAAGGACTGATACTATGGCAGCAATGATTGCCATTACTATGCCAATGGCGATGATAATATATGCTGTTTTCCTTGCGGAACTGAGAACCTTGATTGAATTGGAAGCTACACATACTCTGTAATTACTCTGGGGCTCTACAACATAGGAAACATAGGCATCATAGCCTTTTCCTGTATCTACGAAATAGAAACCCTGACTCTTTCCGGATACCATAAATTCAGAAGTAGCTCTGGATTCTTCATCATGGGCACCTTCTCCAATCTGATACTGGGAGTGGGCAGCCACAAGACCGGTTCTGTCTGCTATGAACGCGTCTTCAGACTCTGCGGCAAGCAGATCATGGAAATCATTCAGATTATAGTTTCTCTGTACAATGCCGACGATGGCACCATCTGTAGTCTGGATAGGAGCTGCGAAGGTGATCTGTCTGGTGCCTGTAGAGGCACTTACTATTACATCTGAGACGAAAGGCTGACCCTTCATAGCCTGAATAAAGTATTCTCTTTCATGTACATCAACAAGCTTGCCGCCGTCACTTCGCATGATCTGAACGCCGTCTGCGCCTGTAATGGTGGTAGAATTGCCATCAGCAAGTACTTCATCAACCGATGAAATTGTCTGCATGATGACGTCATCACCGATTCCGGCTTCAGGAGCTGTGATATAAGCGATAACTGTGGGGTTTATGCCCACCTGACGTATTAAATCCATGTTTCTATCAATAATTGCAACAAATTTGGATTCTATGTACTGGGCCTGCCAGTTCATGGACTCCTGAGCATCTTCCATCGCCTTGTCGGTAGATGTCTTGTAGCTGACAGCAATAGCAATGACAAGCGGAATAATTGCAACAGCAAGCATTACAGCGATAAGTCTGGTCTTAACGCTATTTGTGAAACTGATATTGGATTTTGTTTTCTCTTTTTTCTCTTTTTTTGCCATAACACGCCTCCGAAATATCGAAAAATTGCTACCTAATAATTATACATCTCGCTCTCGAAAAAAAGAGAAATATTATCGGTAAAATGTATTAAAAAAGTATTAAATATAGACCATAGATTTGCTGTTCGGGTAGTAATATAATTAATTTTCAAGGCAATTAACTACTGACAAGAGAAATGAGATATGAAGATAAAATCACTGTTACCGGATAAGTTCTTTTCCCAGAGAATTTCATATAAACTTTTTGTAACAATCTGTATCAGTATTCTTATAAGTCTTTTTACTGTAATAATGGTTGCGAATTCTTTCATGGCTATCAGGTCAAACAGTCTGGAAATGTCCGGGAAAGAGGCGCAGCTTACAACAGATCAAATGGTTTCTGAGGTGGAGGATAAGCTTGAAAGCCTGCACCAATACTATCTGTACTCCGCTATGGATGAGGATATCGAGTGGTTTTTGAACAATAAGCTGGGGTATTCCGATTATGCCCGTTACAAGCAGATTTCAAATGCTCTCGGCAATAATTCTTTGTTTCCCAATCAGATAAACAGCTACGTTATCATAAATTTCGACAATGGAAGAGTTATCAGTTCCAGAGGAATCTATGAAATCGAAGAAATGTATAACGGCGATGAGATAAGACAGCTGTTTGAAGACAATACCCAAAGGGTTAACCGTGGAAACTGGGTATATATCCCTGATGGAACAAAGTCGAATGCTCTTAGTGCCAGATATCGTCTGACAGCTGACACGAAAGGCCTTAATTTCGTTTTAAGCCTGCCGATAGGAATCTTTACGCCAAAAGGTTTTATGCAGGTCAATATCAACATGGATGAATGGAAACGCTGGATATGGAATGAAATAGATATTTCCGGCAGATATGTGGCGGTTGTCGATCAGGAAGGAAATGTTATTTATTCCACTGACTCAGGTTTCGGGGATGAATGCAGTAAGATTGCTTTATCCGGCAGCTCTTTTGCCGCATCAAGGATGGATATCGATAAAAAGAGCTTTATCGTTGCCAAAAGTGATTCTAAGGTCCTTGGTTGGAGTTATTTTGTGGCATATGATTATAATACGTTCCTTGGAGCCACACTTAAGCTGTTCATTGAGTTTCTTATTGCGGTTTGTATTTTGGCAGCCCTTAGCTTTATCACAGTAAGCTATGCAATCTATCAGCCGGTGGACAGGCTGATGAAAGAGGTTGTGGAAAGCAATGATTCAAATGTAGAAGGAAATGAGCTTCAGTTTCTGGCAGGAAAATTTGAAAATCTGAAAACCGATAAGAATGAGAAGAGAGAAAAACTCGCCGAGCTATTTGAAATGCGCATTATACGAAGTGCAGTATCTTCAGAAGATGAATGGAGAGAATATGTTAAGGTTTTAAACCTTACAGAACATCCTTTTTATGCGGCGATTGCAATAATCCTTAACCTTAATGTCGAGGAAAATGCAGATGATGAGATAAATGAGGATGCAATCTGCCTTGAACTTGTAGAGCATCTGCCGGAAGACCTCAGGAAATTGCCGTGGCTTCCGCTTATTTATGATTCCTGTACCCTGACCTGTCTTTTTGCCGGGGAAGCTGAAGATGAGCTGATGGAAAAAATATCTCTTTATTATGACAAAATCAAGGAATATGCGCTTGCAAGCTGTGGCTACAGTATTCAAATGGGTGTCAGTGAGGTCCACACAACCAGAAAGCACCTTGGACGCGCCTACCACGAATGTATTTACGCCATTACGAGGGATAGTGAGGCAGGAGAAAAAGAATCGGCGTGCTTTTATATTAAGCCCTCATCTACCTCAGGGGATGAGATAAACTTAAGGAAATATGAAAAAGATCTGACAGATGCGCTGAAATCCCTCGATAAGGGGACCTGTTACCGGCTTATCGACGAATTCACTGATCATATAAAGCTTACAAATGAATGGAATGTTGCTTCGGTTTATCTGACATCTTTGATCGATACGGTTCTGATTCAGGCTCTGAATATGGAGATTGACGTAAGTTCCCTCTGGCCTGAGGGATTGCAGAAGCTGACTAATGACATTGTCGAAGTCGGAGATATATCGAGAGTTCGTAAGAATCTTAAAAAGCTTTTGGTTGATCCGGTATTCAAGGCAAGGTTTGAACTTTTAGAGGATCATTCCTATCAGATGATGGCTCAGATTGAGAAAAAGCTCGCTGATTCGAAGGGAAATATCACGCTGAATCAGTGCGCAGATGAACTGAAGGTAACTCCTACCTATATCTGGAAGGTAATGAAGGCGGAAAGAGGCAAGACCTTCAGTGAGTATCAGGAAGAATACAAGATAGAAGAGGCCAAAAAACTTCTTCAGACCAATATGTCTGTTTCGGACATAGCTTCGGAACTGGGTTACACAAACGCACAAAACTTTATCAGATTCTTTAGTAAAGGAACAGGGCTTACACCCGGTAAGTATAGGAAGCTCATGTACGGCTCTGTATAATGTGAATTAAACGAATAATTAAATGGTTTTACGTTCAATAAAAAGTATCATTTTCTTTTTTAGCCATTAAAAACGGCGATAGAAAATGATACTTTTTGTCTATATTTACTAAAATCAGTGGTTTCGAATAGTGAAATATATGCAAAAATAATATGATTGTAGATGTTATGGTTCTCTGACCATATGATTATCTTGTAAACCAAATCAAATAATTGGGGAGGGGAGAAGAGTATGGCAAAAAAGCAGCTTATAAAGATGGCTGACGGCTCAGTATTTGAAGCCAACAGGACAAGTAATGCCAAATATTTTAAGCAGCACATCTGGTTATATATTCTATTGCTGCCGGGTATTATCTACATGATCATGTTTCGCTATGTACCGATGGGAGGACTTGTAATTGCCTTCAAAGATTACAGTCCATTTAAGGGAATGTGGGGAAGTCCCTGGGTTGGATTTGCGAATTTCACTAAGTTCTTCAGTAACAATGATTTCCCAAAACTTCTGGTTAATACATTAGGAATAAGCCTGTTGCAGTTGGTGCTTTTCTTTCCGGCGCCAATCATCCTTTCTTTGTTCTTAAATGAAGTAAGGATCAGTGCTTATAAACGAGTAGTACAGACACTGGTTTATATTCCGCATTTCGTTTCATGGGTTATTATTGCCAGTCTGACCTACCAGTTGTTTAACGTAACAGATGGTGTTTTTAATATTATCTCCAAGAACTTAACAGGACATACTTTTGATATTCTGTCTAAAGCGTCAACATTCTGGGGATTGATCGTCGGTCAGGATATCTGGAGAGAGACCGGATATGGAACCATCGTTTTCCTGGCTGCACTGGCAGGTGTGGATCAGGAGCTTTATGAAGCTGCCAGAGTTGACGGTGCCGGCAGATGGAGACTGATGTGGCACATTACACTTCCGGCTATCAGAGGAACAATCATAATGATGCTTATTTTAAGGGTTGGCGGAATCCTTAATACGGGCTATGAACAGATCTTCCTTATGAGAAATGATCTGAACATCGCCAGAGCAGAAGTGTTTGATACATATATTTACACAAAGGGTATTAAAAACGGAATGTATTCATTCTCGTCTGCAGTCGGTATGTTTAAGTCGGTTGTGGGAATGGTCCTTGTGCTTTTATCTGACCGTGTGGCCAAGTGGTTTGGCGAAAGCGGATTATATTAAGAGAGGGGGGAGAGTATGACTAAGTCCAAAAATCTTGGGGACAAAATTGTAGATGTGATCATATATGTGGTGCTTGGTTTAATCGCTATATCCACCATCCTTCCGTTTCTTTATGTATTCGCCGGTTCTTTTGCCACGGAAAAAGAGCTTACGGAAAAAGCATTCTTTATTGTTCCAACAATATGGTCCCTTAATGCTTACAAATACGCGATCAGGACCGCTAACATTTTACGAGGTCTGAAGAATTCAATAATACTCACAGCTTTGGGAACATCAATGTGTATGCTTTTTTCCTTAAGCTTTGCGTATCCTCTTTCAAAGACACATTTCAGAGGCAGAAACTTTGTCATGAATATGGTAATCATAACAATGCTTTTCAGTGGCGGTATGATTCCTTCATTCATTGTTTACAGAGCATACGGACTCTATGACACCTACTGGGCTTTGATCCTTCCGGGACTTATCAGCCCATTCAACATGATCATTATTAAGAAGTTCTTCCAGGGACTTCCGGTTGAACTTGATGAAGCATCCTATATGGACGGCGCCAACGATCTGCAGATTTTCACAAAGATTGCACTTCCGCTTTCCAAGCCCGTTATTGCATCTATTTCACTTTTTTACGGTGTAGGCTTTTGGAATGACTACTTTGGATCCATGATCTATCTGCAGACCGCTGAGAAATATCCGATACAGATACAGCTCAGGTCAATCATTCTTCAGTCGTCAACGATTGTCGATAACATGGTCAACGACTTTGATATGTATGGAACACCGCCGGATAAAGCAGTAAAGATGGCATGTACAGTTATTGCAACTGTTCCGATCCTTTGCGTATATCCTTTCGTACAGAAGTACTTCACAAAGGGCGTTATGGTTGGAGCTGTCAAAGGCTGAACACTTGGCGAGGCATTTTCGAGCCTAGTGTGAAGCTTGTTCTGTCGAGCATGCTTGCATGCGAGAGCAGAACTACCTTAATTTCTAATGCAACCCCAAAGGGTTCAAATAATAATTTTCTTATACCAAGGAGGAAAAAGGATGAAAAAGAAAGTATTGAGTTTGTTACTTGCATCAACTATGGTAGTAAGCCTTGCAGCTTGCGGGTCAAGTACTACAAGTGATGCAGGTTCAACAGAGGCACAGCCGGCTACAACAGAGACTGCTACCACAGAGACAGCTTCTACTGAGACACAGGCTACAGATACTGCAGCAGCAGAGACTCCTGCTGAGCGCCAGACAATTACCTGGTCTGTAATTGATGTAAACGCTGGCGTAAATGCAGTAGGTGACTATGCGGATGAGATCATTCAGAAAATTGAGGACTTCTGCGGCGCAGATTTAGATATCGTATGGTATGCAAATGACGCACTTTCAGAGAAGAACTCACTGGCTCTTACAAGCCCTTCAACAATGCCTCAGATCATGTCATGGGGCGGCACAGTTACAGGTGACGTTGTATCAGCAGCAAAGAACGGTGCTTTTGTAGACCTCAACAATTACATCTGGGATTCTGCAAAATATCCATATCTTTCACAGCTTTCAAAAGATGTTGCTGCTAACCTTACAGTTAACGGACAGCTTATCGCACTTCCACGTACCCGTGTTGTTGGTCGTTATGGCCTTTGCTATCGTCAGGACTGGGCTGAGAAGCTTGGCGTAGAGCTTCCTGCAAACGCAACACCTGATGATGTTTACAAGATGTTATATGCATTCACATATGATGATCCTGACGGAAACGGCAAAGATGATACTATTGGTATGGAAATGACACTTTATACAGGTCCTTTCGATATCATCCAGACATGGTTTGGCTGCGGCAACGGCTGGCAGGAAGAGAATGGTCAGCTTGTCCCTGTTTGGACAACAGAACAGTATTTTGAGGCTGTAGATTACATCAAGAAGCTTTATGATGATGGACTTATGCCTGCAGACTTCTACAGCAGACCTACAGATTCATGGTCAAACGGATGTAAGACAGGTGAAAACGGTGTTTATATCGACGTTATGGACTCAGGTAAGAGAATCTGGCAGTACTTCGAGGCAGACGATACTTTCACACCTTCTGTTGTAAATCCTGATGAGGCAGCAACAATGGTTCTTTACGGAGCTGTAAACGGACATACACTTGCAACAGCAGGCTATAACGGATTCTTCACACTTTCAGCTTCAACTCTTGATTCAGAGGAGAAGATTGAAGCAGCACTCACACTTCTCGACAGACTTTGCTCACCTGAAATGCTTACTCTTACACAGTATGGTCTCGAGGGTATAAACTATGAGTATGATGAAGACGGAAACATCAAGGATCTTGATGCTGAGACAGAGAATGAGGATCAGGTAGCTCTTGCAAATAACTACAAGGGACTTAACCAGCTTCTTACATTCCTTCCTTCATCCGAGTCTTCAACAGGTGCTATTCCGATTGCACAGACAAAGTTCAACAAGGCTCAGGACGAAGCTTACGCAGCAGCACTTCCTTATGCAGAAGTTAACCCTGCACTTTCATATCTTGTAGGTTCTGATACATATTCACAGGTCGGAGCTGACCTTGATACACAGATCTCTGCAGCAAGAACTCAGTACATCTGCGGTTCCATCTCACTTGACGAGTTCAAGAGCACACTGGATTCCATCAGATCACAGGGTTATGATGATATTATCAAAGAAGTAAACGCACAGAGATAAATTCGTGTCATAATAAAAACAATCAACCGCGTAGGAAGACTTTGGTTTTCCTACGCGATTGCTATAAGAAAAGAAGGTATTTATCATGAAGCTGCATGAACTTAGAAAATATCAGACCGGAACAGCAACCTTTGGATGCATTTGGGAAAAAGGCGAGATTTCATCAAAGAGTGCCAATAAGACCATTTACCGCTGCAAAACTGAACACGGAAAATCCATAGATCTTCAGTCGAGAGTCACAGCTTACTGGCCGGATGGGAGCGTCAAGTGGACTGCACACTGTGCAGACAGCAGCGCGCTTGGTAAGACAATTGAAGTATATCATGACAGTTCTGATTTCATTCAGCAGCATGAATATGAAGGGCTATCGGAAAACGATGACTCTTATGAGATTACGGGAAAAGAGCTTTCTGTGATCATAAAGAAAAACGCTGATCACGTTTTTGAGAGTGTAAAAAAAGGTGACCGTATTGTCTTTTCCTGTGGCAAACCTGTTCTGAAGTTAGAGGAGCCCACAGTCGTAAATGGCTGTGAAGCCAGGATCATAAGAAACTATGAGGGAAGAATCGACAAATGCACTCTTGAAGAAGCAGGAAAAGTTCAGACCGTCATTAAATTCGAAGGAGTTCATGTATGCACGGAAGGTGACAGTGCAGGAGATGAGAAAATCCCCTTTGTGCTAAGGATGTTCATAGGAACAGCCACGGGAGAAATCAGGTTCCAGCACACATTTTTATATGATGGGGATGAGACAAAGGATTTTCTAAAGGGAATCGGCATTGAGTTTGAAAGCCCGGTTTCAGGGGCTCTTTACAACAGGCATGTAAAATTCATGTCAGATGCAGGTGTTTTCCATGAAATGTCAGTGGCTTTGCAGGCCTGGAGACCAAGACTTCCGCAGCAGCTGTATGAACAGCAGTTGCAGGGGAAGAGAATTGATGATGAAGTCATCAGCGATGCACAAGAAGATAATCTCAGGGAAAACATTTCATGGGTGACAGATAACAGTCCCAAGTGGGACAGCTACAGCTTGGTTCAGGATAGCGCGCAGCACTACCGCATTCGCAAAAAACTTGAATATAATGATGTGTGTTACATTGACTGTCTTCATGGGAAAAGAACTATCGGCGGCTGTAGCTTTGGAAGTGAAGAAGGCAGCATCATGATAGGCATTCGCGACTTTTGGGAAAAATATCCCGGAGGAATCACTGTTTCCGGACTTACCGGCAATGTAGCAAAAACACAGATATGGTTTTACAGCCCGGAAGCTGAAAGCTATGATTTCAGACATTATGCAAAGAGAGGATATAATCAGGTCTGCTATGAGGGCTATGATTACAAGGGCGCAGACCCTGTTGGAATAGCCTGCACCAGCGAATGTGCTATCGGCTTTGATGACAGGATAATTCCGGATGACAAGACTCTTACGGACTTTGCCGGGGCTGTCAATAATCCCCCGGTATATGTGGCGGATCCGGACGTTTACCATGATATGAGGGCTTTTGGATACTGGTCCATCCCTTCAAAAGACACTGAGGTAGAGAAATGGCTTGAAGACCAGCTGGATAAGGCGTTTTCTTTCTACAGGGAAGAGGTTGAGCAAAGGGGATGGTATGGCCTTTTTAATTACGGCGATTTCATGCATACCTATGACGGCTACAGACATCAGTGGAAGTATGATGTAGGCGGCTATGCATGGGATAACACAGAGCTTGTACCGACTTTATGGCTTTGGAATTATTTCCTTAGAACCGGAAGAGAGGATGTATTTAACCTGGCTGAAAAGCTGTCAAGGCATGCCAGTGAAGTGGATGTTTATCATTTCGGAAGATACAAGGGCCTTGGTTCAAGGCACAATGTACGTCACTGGGGTTGCCCCTGTAAAGAGGCCCGGATAGCCATGGCGGCCCACCACAGAGTATTCTATTATCTGACCGGAGACAGACGACTAGAGGATATCTTTGATGAACTTAAGGACAACGAAAAGAGCTTTTTAAACAAGGATCCGCTGGGAGATTTCTATGACAAGACAGAAATGGTTTATCCAAGCCATGCAAGAAGCGGTCCTGACTGGTCATCACTGGTATCAAACTGGATGACTGAGTGGGAACGTGGTAATGATGATGCATATAAGAATAAAATAATGGTGGGAATTCACGATTTAGAAGAAGCGCCTCTTCGACTGGCGTCAGGTCCTGATTTTGAATTTGATCCCGAAACTGTGCACCTGCGTTATCTTGGAGAACGCACCACCGGTGGAACCCATTTGCAGGTCTGCATGGGGGCACCAAGCGTATGGATGGAAACGGCGGATCTTATTGATTACCCATATTTTAAGCAGATGTTGGCAGAGCTAGGTAGATTTGCTCTCCTTCCAAGAGATGAGCAGCTTATTGAATGCGAGAATTTGATCGGAGAAAGAGAATACACCTATCCTTTTATGTTCACGGGACTTGGGGCATATGCGGCAGCACTGATCAAAGCCGGAGAGTGTGAGGACATATGTCTTGGAAGAGATATTATTCGCGAAGATCATGTAAAAGAAGGTGTGAAAACAGCTCAGCGCACCTGGAAAGCATTGCTGGCAAGCCTTGTCAGCGAAAACAACACAGAGGGCTTTAAGACTGAAACTCTGGAAAATTGCGGCAATCAGAAGAACTTATCTGAGATATCCTGGATTACCACAAACTTCACAGCCCAGTGGTGCCTGAACGTTATAATTGCCCTGGACTTTATCAGGGAGGACCTTCCTCAGACACTTCGGGAAGTTATGGACTTTGTTAAATATAAAGAAGATGCATTTAGGAAGGCATGAATGGAGAATAAATGACAGGAAAAAGAACTATCTTTTTGGCGGGGGATTCCACAGTTCAGACTTATAAGTTATCTGAAGCCCCTCAGTGTGGCTGGGGAGCCATGCTGCACAGGTATTTTGCTGACAATGAGGTTAAGGTCTGTCATTCGGCGGGCAGCAGGTTTGAAAACTGCGTAAGCTATGAGATGGAGAATCTCATAATAGATAACCGTGCAATGGCAGCCAGAAGCTGCAAAAATTATTTTGATGAGGGCAGATGGGCAGACCTTCTTGAATGTGTGTCCGAAGGTGATTTTGTCCTGATGCAGTTTGCTCACAATGATGCCAATGCAGATAAGCCTGAGCGTTTTCTGACTCCGGAGGAGTACAAAGAAAAGCTATTTAAAGATTACATTGTTCCTGTCAGGGAAAAAAGCGGGACTCCGGTGCTGGTTACTGCCATAGCCATGAAGGACTTTGATGAGAATGGCAGATGCAGGATCTCTTTTCCCGAGTACAGAGAAAAGATGCTGGAACTGGCTGCTGAAGAGGGCGTAGGACTCATAGATCTGGGAAAAGAAACTGCGGATTACAACTCAGCTATAGGTGAAATGGCCTGCAGAAACATCTATATGAACCTTGATAAAGGTGTATTTGAAAGTGCAACCGAGGGCAAGGAAGACAATGCGCATCTCCAGTTTAACGGTGCCTTTGTGTACGCAGGCTTCGTAGCAGAAAAGCTAAAAGAAATCCTGGCGAGACACGCTTAATTCATTAAACAATTTTGTGAAGGGGACAGGGTATGAAAGAAATCGAGCATATGAATCGTGGCCTTGTGGCGGTTAAGACAAATACAGGAATATTCTTGTCCTGGAGATTCTTTAAGAGAGAGGCAACCGGGTACAGTGATAGCGGCCTGATGGGCGCTGACTTTGAAGTGTACCGCGACGGAGAGCTGATTACCACAGTGACAGATTCCACAAACTATCTGGACAAAGAGGGCACAGTAACCAGCAAATACAAGGTGAGGCCGGTAACAGGCAGCAGGGGAGAAAATGACTGCTTTTCATGCGAATGCGCGGAAGTATCAGCCTTTCCAAGCGGCACAAATTATATCGATATTTCTGTTCAGAAGCCGGAAGGTGGTGTTACACCAGCCGGTGAGAAATTCGAATATACTTTAAATGATATGAGTGTTGGGGACATCAACGGCGATGGTGAGTACGAATACATCGTGAAATGGGACCCAACTAATTCCCATGACGTGTCCATAAAAGGCTACACCGGCAGATGTATCATTGACTGCTACAGCCTTTCGGGGCATCTTTTCTGGCGCCTTGATATGGGACCCAATATCAGAGCAGGAGCCCACTATACTCAGTTCATGGTCTATGATTTTGACGGAGACGGAAAGGCAGAGATGGCTGTTAAGAGCGCTCCGGGGACAAAGATGACTGTATTTGATGAGAAGGGCGACGTGGTAAGCGAAAGGTTCATCACAATGCCTCAGTGGGATATTGATAAAGGCTATTCCAACGAGGATAATTATGTGTGTTCGGCTGAAGATTACAGAAAGCATATGATAGAGCTCTTTTTACATTGGAAGGATCACAGCGAGGTTAAATGCGGCAACTGGCCCGGTACTTTGGAGGAGTGCTTTGGGATTGTTCCAAAATACTCATACCCATTGAGCCACGAAGATGCTGAAAAGCTTGCGGATTATTTTCTTGATGAATACGCACTGGCAAGGAGCCCAAGGAATGTACTCAGAGAATTTGAGGGATTCATCTATGAAGGACCTGAGTATCTGACCATGTTTTCCGGAGAGGGAAAAGAACTCTCCACGATAGACTACCCATATCCAAGGCAGGATGATGGCCTTATATGGGGGGACTACTCCATGAAGCGCATAGAGCCCTGTAACAGAGTGGACAGATTCCTTGCGGGCGTGGCGTATCTGGATGGGAAAAGACCGAGTCTTATAATGTGCAGGGGCTATTACACCAGGACAACCATTGCTGCATACAATTTCGACGGCAACAATTTCGAAGAAGTCTGGAAAGTGGATTCAGGACATGTGCCCATGAAGAACCCCTTTAATGACAATCCTCATGCCGGTGTGGGCACCGATCCGGTCTATGGTATTCTTGCCGGACAGGGCAATCACAGTCTTTCTGTGGCCGATGTGGACGGCGATGGCAAACAGGAGATCATATATGGTGCTGCCTGCATAGATCACGACGGAAGTGTTCTTTACTCCAGCTATGACTATCTTCCTGACGGAACCTATGCTAAAATGGGCCATGGTGATTCCATGCATGTGGCCAAGATAGATCCGGACAGAGATGGATTTCAGATATTCAACGTATTTGAAGGGGCAGAGAATGCGCCCTATGGTTATGCACTTCGTGACGCAGCTACGGGTGAAGTCTTGCATGGAAGAGATGAAAACGGTAATGATACGGGAAAGTTTGGAGTCTTTGCTACGACTGATCTTGGCAGATGCATGATTGGAGATATATGCCCCGGGGAAAGAGGGCTTCAGTGCTGGGTAAATGATGTATATAACTGTCATGGACAGGAACTTAAGCTTAAAGCGCCTTCCACCAATCAGGCCATAAGATGGGCAGCAGATCTTTCTACCCAGGTTATTGACGGGCCGGACTATATAGGTGGAGAACACCGAGGTGTTATTAATGACATAACACATGGAGTGATGCTTAAGCCGGAAGGGACTCTGACAAACAACGGAACTAAGGGAAATCCCTGCCTTGTGGCAGATCTTTTTGGGGATTTCAGGGAAGAGATAGTACTCAGGCTTGAAGATGACAGCGCTCTTAGAATATACACTAATACTGAAATGACTGATCACAAGCTATATACGCCGATGGATGATGCCATGTACAGGGTCAGTATTGCATGGCAGAATACCTGCTATAACCAGACCGGGTATACCAGCTATTATTATGCATCGGACATGGACTTTTCTCAGGTTCCGCTGGAATAAAGAATTTTGAGGAATAACAATGGCAAATGCACTAACCAAAAAGTATTCAAAAGACATGACAGTGGGAGTGCCATCTACGCTGATCCTGTCTTTTATGCTGCCCATGATGATGGGAAATATATTTCAGCAGTTCTATAATATAGTGGATACCATAATCGCCGGTAGATTTATTGACGCCAAGGCACTGGCAGCAGTTGGTTCAACCGGTTCCACTACCAATCTTTTCTTTGCTCTCGGAAACGGTCTTGCTACCGGAATCGGAATTCTGGTGTCTCAGAGTTTTGGAAGCGGAGACATGAAGAGCGTTCGAAAGGTTATTACAAATGCCTTTGTAATCGTCAGTATCACTTCTTTGTTTGTAGGCGGACTTGGCTTTGTTTTTGCGCGCCCGGTTCTTACCTATTTTCTTAAAACCCCGACGGACATCCTTGATATGGCAGCTTCTTATATGGCCATTACATGTATAGGTTTTATCGGAACGGCGCTATACAATACCATTTCCTATATCATGCGAGGTGTTGGAGATTCAAGAACCCCGCTCTATTTCCTAATTGTATCCAGCTTTATAAATGTATTTATGGATCTTTTGTTTGTCATTGTTTTTGATATGGGAGTTGTGGGACTTGCAGTGGCAACTATTACTGCACAGGCTCTTTCTGCTGCAGGATCTATCACATATGCATTTCTTAAGAATCCGGTATTTAAGATTGAGAAAAGCGACTGGGGACTGGACTTTTCTATTATAAAAAAATGTTATGCTCTGGGAGGCTCAATGGCCCTCCAGAGTGGTCTTATTGCACTGTCATTTGTTATTCTGCAGAGAGTCATCAACTCTTTTGACTATCTTGTTGTGGCTGCATTTACCACGACAAGTAAGATTGAGAACATTGTGAACATGCAGTTTAAGGCGCTTCAGGATTCACTTTCAACCTTCACCGGGCAGAATATCGGGGCAAAAAAGGGTGAGAGAGTAAAGCAGGGCTTTAGGAGCGGAGCAATCATGATGGCCATATATGCGGCTGTTATGATCCTTGTAATGATGTTGTTTGGAGATGTTCTTGTTAAGATATTCATCGATGCGTCAGAGACTGAGATCATAGCTTTCGGTTCAAAGGCTATGAGGATTCTTTCCTGTTTCTATCTGCCTCTTGGCATGATCTATGTCTGCCGCGGAATCCTTAACGGAGCGGGAGATGCTAGGTTCCCACTGATATCTGGTATTGCAGAGATGACAGGAAGAGTAATATTCCCGGCATTTCTTTGCTCACTTCCTTTCCTTGGAGCCTGGGGCCTTTGGGTTGCCACCGGTGTAACCTGGACAATTGTAGGAACCACTGCGCTTGTTCGTTATACAATGAAAGATTGGAGACAAGGACTCTTTTAACGCTTTTTCGTGGTATAATATTGATAATATAGTATGGGATAATATAATATGGGATAATATCTATTTTAGACAGAAGCAGACGAATAAGGAGTTACATGATACAGGTAGAAAGTTGGGTGGTACTGAATTTCTTTACCGCCTTTCTCCTAATTCTATTACTTAGATTTCAGAGTGAGTCTTCAAAGGTTACCAGTGGACAGAAGTATTCGGCAATCCTGAAGCTTACTTTGCTTTTGATTGTCGCTGAATCAGTAGGCCGTGTCGGTGAAGTGCATCCGGACAATCTGCTGGTTCTTGCTAAAGTCGGCTATTTCATCATTTTCTTATTTGATCCTCTGGATGTATATCTCGCTTTAAACTATATTGACTGTTGGATGAATGACGGAAACAAAAAAAGCAGAGGTGTCTTCAGGTGGGCATTTCGGATATTTGCTTTTTCAAATATAGCAGCAGTTATTATCGATGCGCTTTTCGGACTGCACTTGTTCTTTTATTTTGAAGATGGGCTCTACTACAGAGGCTCGCTCTTTATGATAAGAGCAGCACTTGTAATGCTGTATATTATTTTGGTATTTGTTTATTCACTGGTATTTCGCAATAATTTCCTTACTGAGTATAAGAACCATATTTTATACCTCCCGCTGTTTTCATTGTTTGGCGCGATAGCACAGGTCTTTTTCACTTCTATGGATATGACTTATGCCGGAATTTCCATTGGCTGTCTTGTTATTTTCTTCGAGTTCCAGTCTAAGGATAAGAACCTGGACTACATGACGGGAGTTCTTAACAGGCGTGGACTTGATATTAAGATGCAGAACATGGTTGACAACAGCACATCCTCAGGCAAGGATTTTTCAGCTATCATGCTGGATATTGATAATTTCAAGCTTATTAATGACCGGCTGGGACATAGCGAAGGCGACAGAGCAATCAAGTGTGTTGCGGAATCACTGGTGGATATTTTTGGGCAGGACGCTTATATTGGGCGATTTGGCGGCGATGAATTCTATGTTCTTACGGATATTGTGAATCCTATGGTTATTAACGAACGAGTAGGGGAAGTTCGTGACGAACTGGAGGTTTACAAGCGAAAGTATAACTGGCCCGAGACCGTTGGAATCAGCTGTGGTTATCATATCTATGATCACAGTAGCCATTTAAGTGCAAGAAGAGTCCGGGATATCATCGATGAAAAGATGTACTCCGAGAAACAGGAACACCATCGTAATGATGAGGTATAAAAAATGGTTGCATCCTCTGCTCTTCAATGTTAGTATTAAAAAAGTTCAAAAATAAAAGAAAGAGCGCTTAGCGTTTAGGTGAAGGGATGTTTATTAGATAATTTAGCTTGAGTGAACACGATAAAGATTTAAGAAGCTGCGTTTGCGGCTGTTTTGTGTACGCTTAAACTGGATTATCATACATTTTTAGCCTGGGAGTCTACGTGGGTCTATTTGTGTGAGTCTATTTTGCGTATGCGAAATAGGCTTTTTTGATGTATGCAGCTTTTGCATTGGAGGCAACAAATGTTACAGATAAAGAACCTTACAATAACGCACCGCAAGGACCTGCGTATTATTCTGGAAAAATTCAATATGGTTTTAAATGACGGCGACAAAGCGGTGATCATAGGGGAAGAGGGAAACGGCAAGTCTACTCTCATGAAATGGATCTATGATCCGGAGCTTGCTCAGGAATATACTGACTGCGAGGGCGAAAGGATAGCTGCAGGGGAGATACTTGGATATCTGCCTCAGGAACTGCCTGAATCCGATAAAACAAAGACTCTTTATGAGTACTTCTCAGAGTCAAATCTCTTTTTCGATTTAAATCCAAAAGAGCTTTCGGAGATGGCGGGGAGATTTCAGGTGCAGAATGATTTCTTTTATAGCGATCAGAACATGGGAAGCCTGTCCGGCGGAGAAAAAGTCAAGGCACAGCTTATGCGAATACTGATGGATAAGCCAACGGTGCTGCTGCTTGATGAGCCTTCAAATGACATAGACATTAGTACTTTAGAGCTTCTGGAGAAACTGATAAATGACTGGAAGCATATAGTTCTTTTCATATCCCATGATGAAACTCTTATCGAGAATACAGCCAATGTCATCATCCACATTGAGCAGATCATGCGAAAGACCAAGAGCAGATACACGGTGGTAAAGGATAATTACAGGAATTATATCGAGAAAAGAGCTGAGAACTTTGAAAGGCAGGAGCAGCAGGCGCTTAACGACCGCAGGGAAAAGAAAATCCGGGACGAGAAGTATAACAAAGTCTATAACAGCGTAGAAGGTGCACTGTCCAATATATCCAAAGGTAATAGGGATGCAATAGGAAAAAACCTGAAGGACAAAATGCACGCTGTAAAGGCCATGGGAAAGCGCTTTGAAAAAGAGGATGAGAACATGACCGAAATGCCTGAGCAGGAGGAGGCAATCTTTTTCAAGCTTGGTGCTGAAAATGCCAGGATGCCGGCAGGAAAGACGGTTATTGAGTATTCGCTTGATGAGCTGCGTACTCCTGATGATTCCAAGATCCTTTCAAAAGACATTTTCCTTAGAGTCAGAGGACCGGAGAAAATCTGCATAGTTGGAACCAATGGAGTTGGTAAAACTACACTTCTAAAAAAGATTGCTCAGGAACTTCTGTCAAGAAGTGACCTTCGGGCCCAATATATGCCACAAAACTATGAAGAACTTCTGGACCTTGATGCCACACCGGTGGAGTTTCTGGATGATACCGGCGACAAGTGGATACGAACAAGGATCAGGACATATTTAGGATCGCTGAAATACACTGCTGATGAGATGGACCATCCGATAAGAGAACTGTCGGGAGGACAGAAAGCTAAGGTGCTTCTTTTGAAGATGAGCTTATCTGATGCTAATGTTCTGATATTGGATGAGCCCACAAGAAACTTCTCGCCTCTTTCGGGACCTGTTATCAGGAAGATGATAGCCTCTTTTCCCGGAGCAGTTATCAGCATCTCACATGACAGAAAATATATTAAAGAGGTTTGCACCAAAACCTACACTTTGACAGAGGGAGGACTTGTATGAACTATTTTGTAGAGGGTTTACAGGGAAGTGGTAAAAGCACACTTGTTAGGGCGCTTTCAGATAAATATCCGACTTTCAAGGCTGTGCGCGAAGGAGATTATTCTCCGGTGGAACTGGCATGGTGTGCCTATGTGACCATGGATAAGTATGAGGAGATTCTTAAGAAGTACGATAACCTCAAAACTGAAATTGAGGAAAAGAGCTTTCAGGAAGATGACCACATGGTTATCTGCTACACAAAGATAATAACGGATGTTCCGGGATTTCACAAAGATCTTGAGAAGAATGAGATCTATAACGGAAATCTTGATCCGGAAACCTTTAAAGAGATTATCTTAAGACGACTTAAGAATTGGAACAGCGACGAAAACATCTTCGAGTGCTCAATCTTTCAGAACATTGTTGAGGATATGATCCTGTTCCAGAAGCGTAGCGATCAGGAGATTACAGATTTTTATAAGGAAGTAAAAGAAGCTCTTGAGGGCAGAGATTATCGAATCATGTACCTTCAGGCTGATGACATAGCCTCAAATATCGATATTATCAGAAAAGAGAGATCGGATGATAAGGGAAATGAGATGTGGTTTCCTTTGATGACTCAGTATTTTGACAATTCTCCATATGCAAAAGAAATGGGGTTGTCCGGTACAGAAGCGCTTCTCGCGCACTTTGCCCACAGGCAGGAACTGGAGCTTAGGATCTGTCGCGAAGTTTTCGAGGGAAATTGCACTATGTTACAGTCCAAACACTACACAACCCAGGAACTGTGACATAATAATAAGCAGTCTAAAAAGGCATACAGATATATTGGCATGAGTGCGAAAAACCATTAAAATAGAATAGACAACTTACTTGAGGAAAACATAATGATAGATGGCAAAAGAGTAATTGCACTATGTACATATAGAATTTACGAGGCCCAGGAGTTTGATTTCCTCTCTGAGCTTGGTAATCTGATGCCTGAGCATGACTGCTTTCTTTTTATCTATGCCATGAATTCCGAGATTGGCATTATCGATGACGGCTCTGCAGAAGTCGAAGTCTTCGATCTGATTCCCTATGACAAAGTTGATATAGTCGTGATCATGAATGAGAAGATCAAGAGTCGAAAGGTGTGCCAGAGCATTATTGACAAGGCAAATGCAGCGAAAGTCCCTGTGGTAGTTGTGGATGGAGAGTTTGAGAATGTCTCTATGGTTCGCTATGACTATGCCGGGGGCTTTGAACAGGTTGTAAGGCACGTGATTGAAGATCACAAGTCTGTAAAGCCTCATTTCATGGCAGGACACAGGAACAATATCTTTTCAACTGAGAGAATAAATGTATTTAAGAAAGTCTGCGAAGACAATGATATTCCGTTTGATGACAGCATGGTCAGCTACGGAGATTTCTGGGCTATGCCTTGTCGTGCTGCAACAGCTGAGCTTTTAAAGCGTGATGAGCTGCCGGATTCCATAATCTGTGCCAATGACATCATGGCTATCAACGTATGTGACGTCCTGAATGAAGCAGGGATAAAAGTCCCCGGAGACGTGCTTGTGTCAGGCTTTGACGGTATCGATGAAGCTTTTTTGGCTTCTCCGGGAATAACAACTGCTATTTGTGACATGAAAGAGCTGGCTCATGACGTTATGGATACTCTTGTGGATGTGCTTTCGGGCAGCAGGAACATCACAAAGTGGGTTAAACCTCTTTTTATCCCAAATGAGTCCTGTGGATGCCCCAGAAAAGACCTGCATGTTACAGCTACTGTCGGAGAGCTTAACAACCTATTTTATCATCATGAGGATGAAGTTCATGTAATGCAGAGCATTATCTCAAAGTTCATGATGGGCAAAGAGATCAGAAACAGCCTGAGATATCTCAAGGAAAATCACGCAAAGTATGCTCAGGTTATCGTTGAGAAATCCTGCTTTGATCTTGAGAATAACTTCTTCTATGATGATGTGGAAAAGGGAGATAAACAGGTTATTTTTGATTCCTACAGCGACACAGAAGATGCCTATGATTATGATCCGAAGGAAATCGTTCCGCATCTTTCAGAGATAATAAAGACCGGGCAGCCTGTTATTTTCAACTGCCTGATTTACATGGATAAATGTATGGGATTCGTGTGCTATTCTTATCCGCGAATCATGCTTATAGACTATAACCAGACACCTAATCTTACCAACTGCTTTGAGATGAGTGTGGGCGGATATGTTGTCACAAGATATCAGAACTACCTGAGGGACAAGCTTCGTGAGATGTATCAGATAGATGCTCTTACAGGTTTGTACAACAGACTTACTTTCCTTGATATGATGTCGGAAATAGTTTCTGATCCGGCTACAGTGGGTAAGAAGATAACAGTTCTTATGCTGGATCTTAACGGACTTAAGCAGATAAATGATAATATGGGGCATCTGACTGGAGATAAGGCTATAGCCACCGTTGCAGAGGCGCTTAAGAAAGCATGCCCGGAGGATGCTCTCTGCGTAAGAGCCGGTGGCGACGAAATGCTTGCAATCATGATAGGTGACTGTAATATTGATGAAATTCAGGCCGGGATTGATGCATATCTGAAAGAGCGCAGCAAGGAGCTGGGCTTTACTGTGGCTGCAAGCTCAGGCTCTTATTCCACTATCTATGAAGAGGGTATGGAGTTTAATAAGATAATTGCTATTGCAGACGAGCGTATGTATAAAATGAAAAGAGAAATGAAAATATCAGGCTCTTCGTAAGTCAAATTCCAAGCTGGAAAAAGATACAATGCAAGATAATAAGAGCTGATTATACAGCTATAAAGCCATTTTGAGGCAGAAAAGAGCTTCAAAATGGCTTTTTTCTCGCGAAGGCACGAGTCAGGCGGACATGCTTGCATGTCTATCTGACGACGCCCGCGGGGTCAGCCCCCCGGCTGCTTACGGCGGGGGTTAACATATAGTCTGAAAACAGATATCATTAGAGGTGAGTTTTTTATATTTTAATTGCAAGGAAGAGAAGCGATGACAGTAATAATAGCAAACATTATTGATCTTGTGGCTGCATTTGTGCAGGTTGGATCGGGAGCAATAAAGAAAAAAACTAAGATACTTGTAGTTCAGACAGTGCAGCTTTTGATGCAGGCAGTAAGTATGCTGCTTCTTGGTGGAGTGACAGGTGCGGTAAGTAATGTCATTTCCTGTTTTAGAAACTACTTATGTTACAAAGAAAAGCTGACGACAGTATGGAAAATAATCATAATTGCGGCGTCAATCGGGATGACAATAGCGCTGAACGAGCAGGGGCTTCTGGGGATCATTCCTGCAGCTGTCTGCACGATATATATAATCTTCATGGATATAAAAGATCCGGTGAAGTTTAAACTGCTTGTCACGCTATCCTTCATTCCGTGGATGGTTTATCACTTTATTCTGAAGTCTTACACCGGAGCTATTTTTGACGCAGCAACTGTAGTTACAAACGCTGTGACCCTGTTCAAGATGATCAGGGATAAAGAGGAGACAAAGTGATGCAGGATATCAGGTATTTCGAGAACAAAAACGGTCCTACGATTGGAGTTACCACTGCGAATGTATTGGAAGAAAACGGACTGTACTTTAAAGATTTGGAAGGAACCGGTGAGCTTCTGCCTTATGAGGATTGGAGGCTTACAGCTAAAGAGCGCGCTTCTGATCTGGCTTCCAGAATGACCATTGAGGAAATTGCAGGGCTTATGATGTACAGCTCCCATCAGATGGTTCCGGCAGGACGAGGGGGACCCTTTGTTGGGACCTACAGAGGAGGCAAGACTCTTGAAGAAAGCGGTGCCGATGAGTGGGAACTTACAGACCAGCAGAAAGAGTTCCTGTCTAAAGATCATTTGAGACATGTGCTCGTTATGGGCCTTAAGAACGGGGAAGTTGCGGCAAAATGGAATAACGAGCTCCAGGCATATTGTGAAACGATGCCGCACTGCATACCGGTAAATACAAGCAGTGATCCAAGACATGGAGCCGGGGCAGCTGCTGCTGAATTTAAGTCCGAGGCAAAGGCTACAAGTAAATGGCCCATGGGGTTGGGACTGGCAGCTCTTTTTTCACCGGAGGATGCAAAGAAATTTGCCCGCATTGCTTCAAAGGAATACAGAGCCCTGGGTATATCCACCGAACTTGGACCGCAGATAGATCTTGGAACGGAACCAAGGTGGATGCGCGTAGCGGATACTTTCGGAACAGATCCGGACATGGTAACAGCCTACGGCAAAGCCTATAGTGAAGGCCTTCAGGAGGATGATGACTTTGGACGGGAAAGAGTTAATGCTATGGTAAAGCACTGGCCCGGAGGAGGCCCCTGCGAATCGGGAAGAGATGCCCACTATCCATTCGGTAAATATGCGGTGTATCCGGGGAACAATCTTAAGCAGCACCTTAAGCCTTTTGTAGATGGCGCTTTCAAACTGGAGGAGACCGGAAAGGCTGCAGCTGTTATGCCTTACTACACCATAAGTTACAACGTGGATCCTTCAGGAAAAAATGTGGGAAACAGCTACAGCGAGTATCTCATTAAGAATGTTCTTAGGGGGGAATACGGCTACGACGGAGTTATCTGCACAGATTGGGGCATTACGGGTGATCCACTTCCGGAAATAGATTCTTTTAGCCCAAGATGCTACGGAGTAGAAGATCTTTCTGAGGCAGAGAGACACCTTAAGATAATAGAAGCAGGTGTAGACCAGTTTGGCGGAAACAACGATGTGGTCCCAATACTTGAAGCGTATAGAATTGGATGTGAAAAGCACGGCGAAGCTGCCATGAGAAAGAGAATGGAAGAAAGTGCCGTAAGACTTCTTGTTAACATTTTCAGCTGCGGCTTATTTGAAAATCCATACCTTGATCCCACGGAAAGTGCCAGAATACTGGGCTGTAAAGAGTTTGTGGATGCCGGATTTGATGCCCAGTGCAGAAGTATTGTAATGGTTAAAAATAATGTCCTTCCTATTTCCGGCAGGGAAAAAGTATACATACCGGGACGGCATATTGATGCTCACAAAGGTTTCTTCAGAAATATGGTTGAGGCAATAGATATTCCCGGAGCGGATAAGAGTGTTGTTTCAGAGTCATATGAAGTGGTGGATAATCCTGAAGCTGCTGATTTTGCAATATGTTTCATGGAAAGCCCAATAAGTGACGGATACACCAAGGAAACAGGCTACAGACCTGTAACCCTGCAGTACAGACCATATAAGGCTGAGTGTTCAAGGACTGAGAGTATTGCACAGGGAGACTTCAGAGAAGAATCAAACCCTAACAGAAGCTATCTGGGCAAAATAAATACCGCAGCCAATGAACGTGATCTGGACAACGTTATAGAAACCAAAAAAGCCATGGGAGAAAAGCCGGTCATTGTATCAATAAGAGTTAATAATCCATGCGTGTTCGCTGAGTTTGAAAAGTACGCGGATGCCATTTTAGTTAACTTCGGAGTTGAAACAAAAGCTGTTCTTTCTGTTATAAATGGAACGGTTAATCCCTCAGGTCTTTTGCCTGTTGTTCTTCCGGAGAGTATGGAAGCTGTAGAGAAACACTGCGAAGATGTTCCCTTTGATTACGCGGCATATACTGATTCTGTGGGAAATAAATATGACTACGGATATGGGTTAAGCTTCGACGGAATAATAAAAGACAAGAGAAACAATTAATTGACTAAAGGCAAAATGATAAGCTATTATGTTATACGCATGGTCATTTTTTTGTTAGGAGATTAGTATTTTGAAACACGATAATAGAGGTTCTTTTTCCGGAAAGATTGGTTTTGTTTTATCAGCAGCAGGAGCATCTGTTGGACTTGGTAATATTTGGAGATTTCCGTATCTTTGTGCCAAATACGGCGGTGGTATATTCCTTATTGTATATGTGGTACTTGCGCTGACTTTTGGTTACACAATGATAGTTGCTGAGACTGCAATCGGTAGAGCAACGAAAAAGAGCCCTGTTGGTGCCTTTAACAGCATCAGTAACAATAATAAAGCAATGAGTCTGGGCGGATGGATAAATGCAATTATTCCAATACTGATAGTACCGTATTACTCGGTTATTGGTGGATGGGTTTGTAAGTATCTGTTCGAATATATCAGAAGTGATGCGGATGTGATCGCTGCCGAATCATTTTTTGTCGATTTCATTACCGACGGAGCTGCTTCCGAACTATGGTTTATTGTATTTGCTGCTCTTGTTATGGCTGTAATATTCATGGGCGTAGAGGGCGGAATTGAGAGGGTTTCCAAGATGGTGATGCCTATCCTTGTGGTGCTTGCAATCATCATTTGCGTATATTCCGTTACAAGACCCGGAGCGCTCAGTGGAGTTAAGTATCTGTTTATTCCGAACTTCAGTCACTTCTCAATCATGACAATTGTGACTGCCATGGGACAGATGTTTTACTCTCTTTCAATAGCTATGGGTATTCTGATTACCTTTGGATCCTATGTAAAAAAAGAAGTCAGCATCGAAGGATCTACCAGACAGGTTGAGATCTTTGATACAGCAATAGCGATTCTTGCCAGCCTTATGATCATTCCTTCAGTGTTCTCTTTCTACAACGGCGATGAGAGCATGCTTAAGGCTGGACCTTCACTGATGTTCATTACAATGCCACAGATCTTTGCAAGCATGGGATTTGGAAGGATTATAGGAATCCTGTTCTTTGCACTGGTGCTGTTTGCAGCTGTGACAAGTGCCATAGCCCTTACAGAGAGTGCTGTTTCAACATTTTCGGATGAGTTTAAATGGAGCAGAAAGCGCGGCAGCATCTTCATGATCGTTATCATGCTGGTGCTTGGAAGCCTTTCATCTCTTGGAAATGGGCCCCTTAGCAATGTGACAATCGTAGGAATGGGATTTCTTGATTTCTTCGATTTCCTTACGAACTCAGTGATGATGCCAATCGCAGCATTTGCGACCTGCGTACTCATTACCAAGTTTATGAAGATTGAGAATCTGGAAGCAGAAGTTGAACAGGATGGACATCCGTTCAGAAGAAAAGGAATCTTCTCATTCATGATCAGATTCCTTTGCCCTTTGTTTGTTCTTATTATTCTTGTAAGTGCGATACTAAACGTGTTTGGAATTATCAGCATGTAACGCGTAGATTTTAGGCGCGATTTTAAGCTTCATGTAAATATCGGCATATTGGGACGGAGAAAGATCTTCAACATAGTTAAGTTCGAAGTTTTTCTTTATCCCATTTTTTATGAGTATATCTGCGGCTTTATTGTAGGCGATGGCTGCTTCAGCTTCGGAGCTGTATTTGCCTATGACGTAATTGCTCTTAACGTGGATTACTGCCTTGTACTTCACAAAGCCTTTTTCCGCGAACTGAACCACGCCGCGATAGCGATTCAGAATAATAATGTTCTCATATCTGAAATCAGTCGGGTCATCATTGGCAAACTGATAGTCCCTGCCTTCAACGGCATAGCTTTTTATTCCATAGCGCTGCAAAACCGAGAGCTGGCTTCCGTAGTCAGCAACAAAAAGATGAGATCCCCTTTTCATGATCTTATGAGAGGAGTAGTAGAAAAGATCCTCAATGTCAAATTTAAGTGAAAGAGATGGGGACAGGTAGTATCTAAAAAACTTGTTTTCAAGATAGATAGGAGTTGAAATGTACATACCCTTGTCACGGTAGTTGATAAGCGTTACGAACTTATCAAAAGGAATATTCATTTTCTCTTTATAAGATGAAATGGAAAGGGATTCGTCGGAAAGAATCTTTGATGCTTCTTTATAGACAGCACCGGCTTTCTTTTCATTGTCAAAAGAACCAAGGGCAATGTGTTTGCCCCTGAATGTAATCGATGCTCTGTAGGATGGAGTGCCATCCTTTAAGGTTGTAGAGTAGACCCCCGTTGTTTTACGACTTTTCATTGTTTCCCCTCATAATGCACAACTTTAACAATTCAAAGTGCTAAAATATTGGTAGATATTATCTGGCGGGATATGGTATACTGAGTAATGTTCAGAGACAAGACTCGGAAATGCAAGCATTTCTGCTTGTCTCTGTATAAAATCATTGTACCAATAAAAGAGGAGTAAAAGCAATGGCAAAGGAAGTTTTGTATAGCAGCACAAGAGGAGCCCAGGGGCAGATCAAGGCGTCTGAGGCTATTTTAAGGGGACTTGCGCCTGATGGAGGCCTTTACGTTCCTGATCATATGCCGGGACTTGAGAAGAATTTGCGCGAGATTGCTCAGATGAGCTATCAGGATGTGGCTTACGAAGTTATGAAGCTGCTTCTTACAGACTACACCGAGGAAGAGCTTAAATACTGCATTTCTCATGCTTATGACTCTAAATTTGATACAGAAGAGATTGCACCTTTGGCAGAGGCCGATGGCGCATATTATCTTGAACTTTACCACGGCGCTACAATCGCTTTTAAGGATATGGCCCTTTCAATTCTTCCATATCTTATGACCACAGCAGCCAAGAAGAACAACGTAAAGAATGAGATCGTTATTCTAACTGCCACAAGTGGAGATACAGGAAAGGCAGCACTTGCAGGATTCGCGGAAGTTCCAGGCACAAGAATCATTGTCTTTTACCCTAAGCACGGCGTAAGTCCAATCCAGGAACAGCAGATGGTTACTCAGAAAGGCGACAATACCTGCGTTATCGGAATTGAAGGAAACTTCGACGATGCTCAGACCGGCGTCAAGAAGATATTTACTGATCCTGATCTGGCAAAAGAGCTGGATGCAAAGGGATTCCAGTTCTCATCAGCAAACTCGATCAATATCGGAAGACTTGTTCCGCAGATTGTTTATTACGTTTATGCTTATACAAGACTTCTCAAAGAGGGCAGGATCGCTGATAAGGAAGCTATAAATGTAGTTGTTCCTACAGGAAACTTCGGTAACATTCTCGCTGCATATTATGCCAAGAATATGGGTGTTCCGATTGCCAAGCTCATCTGCGCATCCAACTCAAACAAGGTTTTATTTGACTTCTTCCAGACAGGAGAATATGACAGAAACCGTGATTTTGTGCTGACATCATCTCCATCAATGGATATCCTTATTTCATCTAACCTTGAGAGACTCATCTATCACATCGCCGGCGATAATGCGGCAAAAGATGCTGAGTATATGGGGCAGCTTTCCAAGAACGGCAAGTATGAGATCACTGACGAGATGAGAAGTAAGCTCACAGACTTCTTCGGCGGCTTTGCAACTGAGGAAGAAACTTTCGCTACAATCAAGAATGTATTTGAGAAGACCGGATACCTTATGGATACCCATACAGCTGTAGCAAGCTCTGTTTACAGCAAGTATGTGAAGGAGACCGGAGATAAGGCTGTAACTGTAATTGCCAGCACAGCCAGCCCGTTCAAGTTTACGAGAAGCGTCATGAACGCGCTTGGAAAGGGTGACGACAGCAAGGATGATTTTGCTCTTGCAGACGAACTTTCAGCTGTTTCAGGAGTTGAGATTCCTGAGGCTGTATCTTCAATCAGAACTGCTAAGATCAGACATAACACAGTTGTTGACAAGGCTGATATGCAGAAGGCTGTTCTCGACTTTTTGGCATGAAGCAGCCCGAATCACTTGCTATTGAGGCGTAAAAGAAAACACTAACGGAGGTGCGTATGGATTTAGGCAAGGGGTACTACTCGGAAAACACACCGGAAATTGTTGAACTTTCAAAGCTTTCAGAACAAGCTGATATTATAGAAAACGATCTTTTTTACCAATATGATGTAAAGAGAGGTCTTCGTGACCTTAACGGTAAGGGCGTTCTTACAGGTCTTACCAGAATTTCTGAGATTATTGCCAAAAAGGTGGTGGACGGCAAGGAAGTGCCTGCTGATGGAGAAATCTATTTCAGAGGATATGATGTTCATCAGCTTATTGATGGTGCAGTCAAGGAAAACAGATTCGCTTTTGAGGAGTGCGTATACCTGATTCTCTTCGACAAGCTGCCTTCGGGAAAAGAGCTTTTTGAGTTTGAGAAGCTCCTTGGCATCTATAAGAGCCTTCCCACCAGTTTTGTCCGCGACGTAATTATGAAGGCTCCAAGCCGAGATATGATGAATACTCTGGCTAGGAGTGTACTTACTTTGTATTCTTATGATGACCATGCAGATGATGTGTCATTGCCTAACGTACTAAGACAGTCACTTCAGCTGATCAGTATGTTCCCGATGCTGGCTATTTACGGATATCATGCATATAACCACTATCATGAGGGTAATTCGCTTATTATTCATCCGCCTATGGAGGAACTGTCAACAGCTGAGACGATTCTTTACCTCCTTAGACCTGACAGCCAGTACACAGAGCTGGAAGCAAAACTTCTTGATATCTGCCTCGTGCTTCATATGGAGCATGGCGGTGGTAACAATTCATCTTTTACCACACATGTTGTGAGCTCAAGCCTGACAGATACTTACTCTGTCATTGCAGCTGCCATAGGTTCCCTTAAGGGCCCTCGTCACGGCGGGGCCAACATCAAGGTTGTTCACATGTTTGACGACATTGAGGCCAATGTAAAGGACTGGAAGGATGAAGATGAGGTAAGGGCTTACCTTGACAAGATCCTGAACAAGGAGGCTTTTGACAAGGCAGGACTTATCTATGGTATAGGACATGCTATTTATTCCAAGTCCGATCCAAGAGCTGTGATCTTAAAGAGTTTTGTTGAGAAACTTGCGGTAGAAAAGGGCAAAGAGGATGAGCTTCACCTTTATCAGATGGTTGAAAGAATAGCACCTGAGCTTATCGCAGGTGAGAGAACCATGTACAAGGGCGTAAGTGCCAATGTGGACTTCTATTCAGGATTTGTTTACAGAATGCTGGATCTTCCTGAGGAGCTGTACCCGACAATCTTTGCAATTGCAAGAATCGTTGGATGGAGTGCTCACCGAATGGAGGAGCTTGCCAACAATGGCAAGATCATTCGTCCGGCTTACATGGCTATCGAGCCACGTAAAGAGTACGTTGATATGGATGAGAGGCAATAAATATGAAATCAAATCGGCCGGGAGCATAAGCTTCCGGCTTTTTTAAATTCCTTCGCGTACTTGGCGGCGGTGTGATATAATTGATTGCGGTTAAGTACACTAAACATTTTATGTAAGTGTTAAGAAAGGATAAATCTATGGAAGAGAAAGAAATACTTAAACTTATTGACCACACACTTCTTCAGGCAGATGCTACATGGGAGCAGATTGTATCACTTTGTGATGAGGCTGTTAAATACGGAACAGCTACCGTTTGCATTCCTCAGGCATATCTTAAGAGAGTTCATGATAAGTACGGCGACAATTTAAAGCTTTGCACAGTTATCGGGTTCCCTCTTGGCTATAACAGCGCATCATCCAAAGTTGTTGAGGCTAAGGATTCAATTGCTGACGGTGCAGAAGAGATTGACACTGTAGTTAATATCACTGATGTCAAGAATCACAGATATGATGAGGTGAGAAAAGAGCTTAAGATGATCCGCGAGGCTTGCGGTGACAAGCTCCTTAAGGTCATCATCGAGACCTGTTACCTCACAGAGGAAGAAAAAATCGAGCTTTGCAAGATCGTTACAGAAGTAAAGGCTGATTACATCAAGACTTCCACTGGCTTTGGAAGTGCAGGTGCAACTCTTGATGACATTAAGCTCTTCAAGAAGCACATCGGTCCTGATGTTAAGATCAAGGCTGCCGGCGGAATTCGTACAATCGAGGATGCTCTGGCTTACGCTGAGGAAGGATGCAGCCGTATCGGTTCCTCAAAGGTTGCTCCACTTATCGCAGCAAAGTACAACCTTTAATAGATTAAATACAGGTGGTCAGGAATGAACTTGTTCCTGGCCACTTTATGATAACCAAGGAGTGAGAACATGGCTTACGAGAATACAGTAATAAAAGAGAGACTATCTAATCTTAGAAAGAAAATGGCAGAGGTCGGCATTGACTACTACATGATGCCTACTTCTGATTTCCATAATTCAGAGTATTCAGCAGATTTCTTCAAGGTAAGAGAGTATTTCTGCGGTTTTGACGGATCAAACGGAACCCTTGTGGTTTCCAAGGACTTTGCCGGAATGTGGACTGACGGCAGATACTTCATTCAGGCTGAAAATCAGATGAAGGGCACGGGTGTAGATCTTTACAAGATGATGGAGCCCGGAGTTCCTACAATTTCAGAGTTCCTTGTAGATAACATGAAAGAGGGACAGGTCCTCGGCTTTGACGGAAGAGTCATTTCTACCAGTATCGGTCAGGACCTTGAGAAGAAGCTTAAAAAGGTTAAGGCTACTCTTAAGATCGACAAGGATCTTGCAGAGGATGTATGGACAGACAGACCACTTCTTCCATGTCATGATATGTACGTTTTATCTGACGAACTCTGTGGCAAATCTTTTGCCGAGAAGCTTTCAGATGTCAGGAAGAAGATGGAAGAGGAAGGCACATCGGCACATCTTTTGTCCAAACTTGACGACATCATGTGGCTTACAAACCTTCGCGGTAATGATGTTGAGTGCAATCCTGTAGCTCTTTCCTATGCGTATATCACTATGAAGGAGTTTATTCTGTTTGTTCAGGAGAAAGAGGTTACAGCTGAGGTAAAGGCATACTGTGACAAGGTCGGCGTTACATTAAAGGGATATCACGAACTTACTTCGTTCCTTGAGAGCGTAAAGTTTGAGGGAGATATTCTTTACGATAAGAGAAATACAAACTTCCTTACCTTCAAGACTCTTTCGGATAAGGCAAAAGAGGCAGAGGTGGAGCTCAAGGATGTCAAGAACCCGACAGAGCTCATGAAGGCCATCAAGAACGATACTGAGATCAAGAATATAAGAGAGGTTTATCTCAAGGATAGCGCCAAGCTTACTGAGTTCATCTTCTGGGTGAAGAATAATGTGGGCAAGATCCCGATGACCGAGTATACAGCAGCAATGAAACTTGACGGTATGAGAGCTCAGATTCCGGGATTCATTGAGCTTTCTTTCCCTACTATCAGTGCTTACAATGCAAACGCTGCAATGGCTCACTACGAGGCTACAGAGGATAACGCTGCAGAGGTTAAGGCTGAGGGCATGCTCCTTGTGGATTCCGGCGCAACATATATGGGTGGAACAACTGATGTTACCAGAACAATTGTAGTAGGTGAGATCTCTGATGAGATCAAGAAGCACTACACAGCTACTGTCTGTGGAATGCTCCAGCTTGGGGCAGCCAAGTTCCTTGAGGGCTGCACCGGCAGAAATGTAGATCTTTTCGCAAGACAGCCTCTTTGGGACATTGATATAGATTATAACCACGGCACAGGACATGGTATCGGATACATGCTGAATGTCCATGAGGGCCCTCACAGCATCAGATGGAGATACACACCAAACGCTCCTGAGGCAGTTCTTGAGCCAGGTATGATCGTATCTGATGAGCCCGGTGTTTATATCGAAGGCAGCCACGGAATTCGTATCGAAAATATTGTTGAGGTTGTAAAGGATACCAAGAACAGCTACGGACAGTTCCTTAAGTTCCAGCATCTTACTTATGTTCCGATCGATCTTGAGGCTATCGACAAGAAGTACATGAATCCGGAGCAGGTAAAGCTTCTTAACGAATATCACAAGGCAGTTTATGATAGAATCCTTCCTCTTATCGAGGACGATGAGGTCAAAAACTGGATTAAGGAAGCTACAAGAGAAATTTAATTACAAAGCCCGATTTTATGCTGAATTTTTGATGCAAATTCCTATAAAAAGTGTATAAAAAAGCCGCCTAAATGCTTGAAAATTAGTGCGGCATGACTATAATAAGAATTAGGAACTACCTAGTAGTTCACCTGGGATGTCCGACAACTCCTGTGTAATTTGAACCTACAGTTACTTTAAACGGGATTCCTAGATTGCCATATTTGATGTCACGCCTTCGGTGCTGCGCATGCGCAGATAAGCTATGGGAGAGGAAGACAGAGATTATGGTTGCGGTAACCCACCTGGCGTATGCTAGGAGTCAAATAACAGGAAACGGCATTTTGGGAATATATTTAGGATGCAAAAGCAGTCATTAACGTGACTGCTTTTTCCATATTACGTACATCAGAAATTTTACGTAGGGAGGGGAACAACTTAAAATGAAGTTTAACGGCAAGTGGGTAAAGAAGAAGTGGGTTTCATATACGATTGCTACATGCTCTGCAGTTGTTCTGTATATGGTGCTCTCGCATTTCGAAAGCATTGCAGCTGCTTTTGATTCTTTCTACAGCTTTATGAGACCGGTGGTTACGGGACTCATCATCGCGTATGTCTTTAATCCTGTATCCAAGCTCTTTGAAAACCACATTTTCAAAAAAGTGAAAAATGAGCATACCAAATGGAAATTGTCTGTGGCATTTTCTATTCTGGCTATTCTGTTGGCAGTTGTCTTGCTCTTTGTTGCCCTTATTCCTCAGCTTGTGGATAGTGTTGCAACCTTTGCAAATAACGTTGGCGGTTATGTTGACACTCTTCAAAATCTTCTCAGACAATATGAGAATGACAGTATTGCAGGTGTAAATATAGGCTCCATTGCAAATATAGGTGACAAGATTCTGACCACTATAAGCGAGTACTTCACCAAGAATATGGGAAATGTGGTCAACACTTCCGCTAATATCGGAAAGAGTGTCTTCGATCTTGTTCTGGCCTTTATTCTTGCTGTATATCTTTTGCTGGACAAACAAAGGCTTATTAAAGGGGTATCAAGGCTCTTTGGGCTTATCATGAAACCTGAGACCTACTCAGCATCAGGAGATCTTATCCGCAGATGTAACGATATCATCATCAGATATATCAGCTTTGATATAGTGGACGGCGTTATCGTAGGTATCGTCAATGCGGTGTTCATGCTTATTGCCGGCATGCCTTATGCTGTACTTATTTCTGTGATTGTCGGAATTACAAATCTGGCACCTACTTTTGGCCCTATTGTGGGTGCTGTGATCGGCGGCTTTATCCTGGTTCTGGTTAAGCCATGGTATGGTCTGGCTTTCATTATTTTCACTGTAGTCATCCAGACAATAGACGGATATATCCTTAAGCCCAAGCTCTTCGGAGAGAGCCTTGGCGTGTCACCTCTTATGATACTTATCGCTATTATTCTGGGCGGAAGACTCTTCGGCGTTGCGGGAATTCTTTTGGCAATTCCATTTGCTGCTATCCTCGACTTTGTATACAGGGATTATGTCATAAAAAAGCTTGAGGAAAAGCGCGCTAAGAGGTACAATAAATTGTGATGGAGTTATCTCTTTCCACAACATATGTGGGTTATTGGAGGATGTTGTATGGACGTTGTAGTAAATGTTATCGATACAGCTGTTGATTTCACCAAGAGAACGCTTAATAAGGCAATGGACCTATGGGAGAGTTTTGATGAGGATCAGAAGAAACTCTACATAGGCTGTGCGATTGCGGCAGTTTGTGCAATCGCAATCGTGGGAATTGCTTATGGCATTGGAAAGGCTCATGGGAGAAGTATTGCCCTTGAGGAAGAGGATTTTTAGAATTTAGAGGCATCTGCATGTGTGTGCAGATGCCTTTGTGCGTTTTTATACAGGAACTTTTGGGCAGTCGATCGTTTTTCGTTTTCTTAGCAAAGGAAAAGGTTGGTGGACTATGAAGAAGGTACTGAAGTTTATAGGTCTGGTTCTTTTAGTGCTGGTTTTTGTTGTAGGTGCGCTTATTGGATACCTGACCATAGATGAATATAAGCCTGATGACATCGAGGACATTGAGATAAATGGAAATGCCGGAGAGGAGATAGCTCTTTCTACGGACAACACCATTATGACCTGGAATATAGGCTATGGGGCTCTTGGCGACAATGCGGATTTCTTTATGGATGGCGGCAAGCATGTCTATTCATCTGATAAGAACAGGGTAAAAGAGAATCTGGCTGCAATTGCCGCAGAGATATCGGAAGTTGATCCGGATATTCTCTATCTTCAGGAGACTGACAGAAGTGCATCAAGATCATATTTTATCGATGAATTCCAGACAATCTGTGACAGCGTGACTTCAAAAGTGGCCGGTGGACAGAATGTCTTTACACCGAATTTTAAGGTTGCGTTTGTTCCGCTTCCTGTACCGCCTATCGGTAAGGTTTATGCAGGAATTGGGGCTATGTCAGCCTATAAACTGGACTCTGCGCAGAGATATGCGCTTCCTTGTCCGTTTACATGGCCTCTTCGCACCATGAATCTCAAGAGATGCTTGGAAGTTATGAGGGCGCCTATCAAAGATTCGGATAAAGAGCTTGTGCTGATCAATCTGCACCTTGAGGCATATGACGAGGGAGAGGGCAAGATTGCCCAGACCAATATGCTTAAAGAGACAATGCTTTCAGAGATAGAAAAGGGTAATTATGTGATTGTTGCCGGAGATTTTAACCAGACTTTCTCAAATACTGATGCCAGTATGTATCCTACATTGGAGGGAATGTGGGAGTCAGGGCCTGTCAATGTAGAGGAGTTTGGGGATAAGATAAAGTTTTACGCAGACAGCTCTGTGCCTACCTGCAGATCTTTGGATAAGGTTCTGCTTGAGGCTACAGAGAAAGATCCGCAGCATTTCCAGTATTACATGCTTGACGGATATATTGTCTCAACAAATGTAGAAGTAAAGGAGGTAAAAACGTTAGATCTCGGCTTTAAGAATTCGGACCACAATCCGGTGGTTCTGAGGTTTTCATTAAAGGCTGAATAAATAGTTAATTATTGTTCGAAAACGTTTTTTCGAATATAATTATAAAAGTATTACTTTTTGAAAGGGGTTGGAGTTAATGGTACAGAAAAAGAAAAGAAACGTAATTGTTGGACAGTCGGGAGGCCCTACAGCGGCCATCAATTCCTCACTGGCGGGAGTTTACAGGACTGCTATCGACCGTGGATATCAGAAGGTTTACGGAATGATCCATGGCGTACAGGGACTGATGGAAGGAAGATATGTTGATCTGTCTGAGCATATTCAGAGTGGACTTGATATCGAGCTTTTGAAGAGAACACCATCTGCATATTTGGGGTCATGCAGATACAAACTTCCGGAAATCTTCGAGGGAAAAGAGATCTATGAGAAGATCTTCGAAATCCTCAAAAAACTTGAAATTGACTGCTTTATCTACATCGGTGGTAACGATTCAATGGATACCATCAAGAAGCTTTCAGACTATGCTATTATAAGCGGCTCAGACATCAGATTTGTCGGCTGCCCTAAGACTATTGATAATGATCTTGCTCTTACAGATCACACTCCGGGTTATGGCTCAGCAGCTAAGTACATCGGAACATCTGTAAAAGAGATCATCAGAGACAGCTGGTCACTTGAGACTACAAGTGGACAGGTTATCATCGTTGAAGTAATGGGAAGAAATGCAGGATGGCTTACCGGAGCTACAGCTCTTGCAAAGGGCGAAGATTGCGACGGACCTGATGCTATCTATCTTCCTGAGCTTCCTTTTGATATGGATGCATTTATCAAGAAGATCAAAAGTCTTCTTAAGAGCAAGGCTTCAGTCGTTGTTGCAGTTTCTGAGGGTATCAGAACCAAGGACGGCAAGTATGTCAGCGAGCTTGGAAACAGCATCGAGTATGTTGATGCTTTTGGACACAAGCAGCTTACAGGTACAGCAAGATACCTTTGCGACGTTGTTGCTAAGGAATGCAGCTGCAAGACACGTGCTATCGAGCTTTCAACTCTTCAGAGAGCTGCCAGCCACTGCGCATCTCGTGTAGATATCCTTGAGGCTTATGAGGTTGGTGGTGCTGCCATGAAGGCTGCTGACGAAGGCGATAGCGGTAAGATGGTTGTTATTGAGAGACTTTCAGATGATCCTTATCAGGCTGGAACAGAGGTTAAGGACGTTCACAAGATTGCTAATGATGAGCGTACTGTACCGAGAGAGTGGATCAATAAGGATGGCACATATGTTACACAGGAGTTCATTACATATGTAAGACCTCTTATTCAGGGTGATGTAGGACCTATCATGGTTGATGGTATTCCGAGACACCTTTACAGACCGGGATTCCAAGACCTTCTTTAATTAGGTGATATTGGGACAGAGAAGTCATAATGCAATCATGCTTACGTGAATTGCATTATGACTTTTTGACCCTTTGTGAGTGTTGTGCAAGCATGAGGGAATTCATCGACGGGTAAAGCATATGATTAAATACAACACAGGTACATTGGTATTGGACACAAATTTAAGCATTGTTGATGTGACGGAAGGATATTTGTCTTATGTCCCTGATGGAAAGGCAGATACCTTTATTGACAATGTGAAAACTGAGGATCAGCACCTTATACAGGAGATGGTCCAAACCCTTGCAGATCAGAGCAGAACGGAAGTATGCTTTAGACTATGCGGAAAAAAGGGTGGATATAACTGGGTTACGGCCATGTGCGAGAGGGTTGCGACGGACACATCCTACAACGCAAAGGTCTTTTTCCAGGATATTTCCATAATAGGCAACGATGAGAATGCTGAAGAAATAGATTTTGGAACAGGTCTTCTGAGTAAGAAGGCTATTATTGACTACGCGAAGAAAAAGTGCGAAGACAAATCGGGCAGGATAGATCTTTGCATTATCGATATAGATAATTTCAAACAGATAAATGATACCAAGGGACATGCCTTTGGCGATAAAATCTTAAGAGAAGTAAGCGAGATCATCAGAAGTGTTGTGGGTAACGATGGGAAAGCCGGCAGAATCGGCGGCGATGAATTGATGCTTGTGCTGGAAGATGTGGAAGATAAGACCAGGCTAAGAGGGTATCTTAAGCCTATCAGAGAAAGCGTGGAGAGACTTTACAAGGATAAGAATGGATTTCCTGTTGTAACAGTTTCCATTGGAAGTGCTACTTTCCCACTTTACGTGGATAACTATGATGCACTTTTTAATCTTGCGGACAGAATGCTCTATAGGGCAAAAAACAGGGGCAAGAACCGATATGTCATGTACAATCCTGACATTCACGGCAAGATAGTGGACGGTATCCTTAAAGAGGAGAACAGAGTTGTTACAGACACTACACCTCAGGATAGGATGAAACTGATGCTTTGTGCAATGGAGGGGCTTTTCGGCGCAGATGAGATGCCAATCCATGAAATCTTGATGGAGGCGTTGGCAGCCTATGAACTGGATGAAGGCTACATTTTTATTGATAGTCTTCATGAGAGTCGCTTTGGGTTCAGGAGAACCGAGAATACGGTACTTGAAAGCCAGAGCAGTGTCAGCAGAGTGGTTGAAAATATAGCAGATATCAGATATGTAAGTGAACCACAGTTTGATGATCAGTTTAATTCCAACGGGGTATTCGTTGTAGATACCCCGGAAGTTCAGCTTGCGTCAATTGATGAAGCTAAGAATGTCTTCTCCGGCAAGGGAATCAAGCATGCCTTCTTCTACAAAATGAAGCTGGAAGGGCAACTGGGATACCTGGTGTTATACAATACCAGGGATTTATCGCGAAAATTCCCCCAGCAGGACATAACAGACTTCACATATCTGGGAAAAATGATAGAGATTGCCCTGAAAAGCAGATGAAAAGTGGTTTTTTTTGAACAAAATTGAAAATTTTCCTTATTTTTCGACGCTTTTGGGTTGTTTGAGGTACAAAAGAGTGGTAAAATGGGCAATGTAGTAAAATATTTCTTTTTGGAGGGAAAATTACATGAACAAGACAGAACTTATTGATGCAATCGCAAAGGAAGCAGGACTTTCTAAGAAGGATGCTGCTGCAGCACTCAACGCTTTCACAGACACAGTTAC
>JAEEGL011563506.1_pt1 | contig 56651 bp, 62 predicted proteins | sample 9134231 | NCBI WGS metagenome assembly JAEEGL01 (sample SAMN16246548, study PRJNA631951) | gut metagenome | biome: gut microbiome; feature: rumen; material: fiber-attached | host: Bos | place: Iran: Karaj | collected 2018-10
TATTCCACTAGGAATAAAGGTTTCTGGTGGGGAAATGACTAGTTATTCAGGATTTGGAGTTTATTTGAAAAAAATATACCCATTAACAACAATAGAATCTGGCGAAACAGTAAGTACAACTATAGGTTTTAGTTTCTTGAGTTTGTTATTAACCCTAGTTTTAATATTTGTAGTTGCATTAATAATTGTTTCTATTATCAGAAAGAAAAAAGCAAAGATATTATAATAAACAAAAAAGTTTTAAACCCCTATGATTATCGTGCCATAGATAATTAAAACACTAACTATTTGTTAGTGTTTTTTATATCTTTATTAATTACTAATCTTCTACTTGGATAGGTTCACTTCTTTCGCAAGTTCCACCATTATTTTTAACATATGCATCAATAATATCTAAGGCTTGATAAGCATCACTATATCTATCAATACCAGTTATATTAGATAAATAGCCATCTCCACCAGCTTCTTTTATTTCACCAGTTGTTTCATAATAATTAAAACTATATCCATATGTTTGATCATGTAAAGTACATCTAATTGATACATCCATTAACCTTCCCGAATTCTTTTCATGAATATTTTTAAATAATAGACGTAATGATATTAAAAGAATAGGAGCTACTATAATAAATATAACCATAAATTTCAATAGTTTTAATATTAAACCTGCTAATTTTTCAGTATTAGATGTTTTCTCTACCAAAATATCCTTTATATCATTATTAACTAATTCATCTAAACTAACTCTAAATATCTTAGATAATTCTTTAGCTTGCTTTAAATCCGGAGATGTTTCACCCAATTCCCATTTTGAAATAGTTTGTCTTGCAACACCTACTCTTTCAGCAAGTTCTTCTTGAGAAAGACCATTTTTCTTTCTTAATTCCATAATCTTTTTTCCAATTTGCATAATCATCCCTTCTTTCATATCCAATCATATGATAAACACAAGCTTTTCTCTACCAATTCAAACTGGAATATTCGCCCGTTTTGATAACATTTAAATTATATCATGAAATATATTAAAATTGTGATATAATTATTGTATCGTTGGAGGTAGAATGAATAATAATTCGATTTTTAAAGCAGTTACAGTTATAGTATCAGTATTTGCGATTATAGCCATGATATATTTTTATAAAGATTTTGGTTTCGGAGTTATAGTTATTCCTATCGTACTTGGTATTATGCTATATTGTTCTTATCTGAAGCAAAGAGTACTAAACAAATTAGATAATCATTTTTTTGAAAATATCAATAAACAATATAGTACTGAATTAAATCTTAATGAAAGAAGATCTAGTAAATATAGTGCTATTTCTTATATATTGTTTGGTTCATCTATTATATCACTGTTACTTACTTCATTAACCAAAGGTTATTCTATTTATCTAGCAATTGTATTATATGTTTTAGGATTATTCTCTACAATCATATCAGTAATTAAAGATCCTAATAGTAAAACTAATAAGACTCTTTTATTTATCTATTTAGTTTTAACAATTACAATACTTGCATTCTTAAGTACAATAACTAATTGGATTAATTCATGGATAAATGTTACATCTTAGTATGTAACATTTTTCTTTGTAAAAAACAAGTCATTATAATTGACTTTTCTTATTGCATACAATTATAATAATAAGCCATAGAGAAAGGAAACTATAATATGACTAGAGAAGAACAATTTAAAGAAGCTTTAAAAAATTTAAAGACAGCCTATATTGAAAACATGAATCAAGACTTAAGTAAAGGATTTGACTTAGATCTTATAGAAATGGATGGATTTCAAGGTTATTTAATGATAGCAAATAACTATCAAGATGTTTTAAATAAAGAAGAAATATTAAGTGAACTTGGTTTTTCTATTGATATGAGTGCTCATAAACTTAAGCTTAATTCAAATAAAGGAAAAACATTTAGTAAAGGCCAAATGTTTGTTATATATAGCTAAATGGTGTTAATATGTTAAAAGAAGAAATAGCAGAAATATTTGATTTATTTGATTATTATAATATACCAGAAGACTCACAAAGAGGTATATTCAGTAGAGGTGTTAATTTTGATTTTACTTATGGTGATCCAGATTATAATCATATAAATGAAAATCTAGATGTCTTTGGCGTTGGAATGTTATTAAAATATTGTAAAGAAAATAATATAAATATTGATATAAGTGAGATTATATATACACCAATTTTATTTAAAAACAAAAGTTTAGTAAAAGACGTAGCCGATGCACAGCGATATAAATATTATGGCAAAATCAAAAAATTGGGAACAAAATAATAATATTATAGAAGTTTAAAAAGGAGATAAAATGAAAGCCGTGGATAAAAGTATTGATATTGATAAACTAAGAGATGGTATTTTCTTAGCAATGCGTGGTGGTGGAGTAAGATCTACCTCATCAATTGGGGTTTTAAAAGCCTTAGAAGAAGAAAATATAAAAGTTAAAGGTATTAGTGGTGAAAGTGGTAGTTCATTAGTTGCTGCTCTTCATGCATATGGATATAATTCTGATGAAATATATAATATTTTTCTTAAATATAATAATGATATTACTAAGGCAGCAAAAGTATATGGTGGTAGAGGTGCTGTAGTTATTGAAGAAGTTGTTAACGAAGTAACTAATAACATCTTAATGAAAGATTTAGCTATTGATTGTTGGATTAATGCCTGCCAAGGATCTATTTTAAAACCAAAATTATATTTATTTAGTAATAAAGATACTCCCGATGAAAAACTTGGTTTTGCATGTTGTTCATCAGCTGGTTTACCAGTATTTTATGGTAGTACTCATAAAAACATTGATGGAGATGATATTAATTTATTTGATGGTGGTTTTTTATATAATCCATACATTCCTTCAAATGTCGATTATCCAATAGTTTATTCTTCTTTCTATAATAGTATAAATTATCAAAGACTTATCCCCTTTTTACATAAACCTGTTGATGCTGTTATTGCTATTTCAGATGCAGTAATAAATGTCCCAGTTGGAAAGTATATCGTAACTGGAAACAATAAAGCTATTGAAAAATTAGTAGAAAATGGCTATCAACAAGCTAAAAAAGTATTATGTAAACGATAATAAAAGATTTAGGAAAACCTAAATCTTTTCTTTTACTAAAATTAGCATATCTTGATTATTACCAATAGTATCTTTATCGATATATTCATGGATTATTTCAAATCCACATTTTTTATAGCAATTTATAGCTCGTGTATTATTTTTAAATACTCTTAAAATAATTACATCAGCCATATAATTATCATAAATATAGTCATTAACTAAATTTACAACCTGTGTTCCTATACCTTTTGATAAATATTCTTCTACGCCAATAAATATATCATATTCATAAGGCTTCTTATAGCAATTTAAGTCACTAAATAATAAATCTTTTTCATATTTATAAATCTGGACTAAACCAATATCTTGATTATTAAATTGAATTACAAATAAATCTTGTTTTTTTAATTCTATTTTTCTTTTATATTTTTCTTTTATTTCATCGAATGAGAGAATTCTTTGTTCAAACCAATCATAAACATATTTATTCTGACACCAATTATATATTTTTTCATATTCATTATCATTATCTTCCATTTTTCTTAAAGATATGCCTTTTAATACTTTTTCAATGAAAGAACTTTTTGCTTTAGTATAATTCTTTCGATCATCATAATATTTTTTAGCTAATTCTACTTTCAAATCATTATATTCTTTTTTAATAGTTGGATTATTTAATAAGATATTTCTAAATCTAATCATATTTTTAAATCGAGTATCATTTTTAAGGAGAATATGAATTAAATAAAAAGTTTCATTATCCTTTTCTTTAACTAAAAGTATTTCTTTTTTATTATAGTCTTCATTTATAGTGTATACTTCATTTAATTTCTTTTTATACTTATCAACTTCAGTAAAAGAATTTACACCAACAACTATATCAATTATTGGTTTTGATAGTAAGCCATTAATAGCCGTTGATCCAACATGTTCAACAATAAAAGAATCTTCATTAAATAATTTAATTAGATTATTCTTTTCATCTTCATACATCTTTTTCCATAATTCATAATTATTTTTGAGTACAACAGTATTATTCATTAGACCCATAATATCACCAAATTAATTATATCATTTCTAGATTGATATTTGATAGATAATATGCTATTATATTCGCCATGGGGGGAAAATGAATAAAGAATTATATAGTTTATTAAAAAGTAATACTAGTAGAGAATTAACTGATAGTTTTATAGATAATGCTATTAATATTATGGTATCAAACGAGAAAGAATTAACTGATTATATAAGAAATGTAAGAATTGAGTCAAATAAAAAAGAAACAGAAACGTGTGCCTATTACAGTCCATTTGATAAAGTAATATTTTTACATCCAGATAATATAGTAGCTTGTAAATTATCAAATGATTTTTTACCTATTCAATTCTTACATATTCTAAGACATGAAATAGAACATGCTAGAAACTTGAAAAAATTACATGAAGGAAGAAATGATATTGAATCAATCGTTATTTCATACGGATCAATTAATTATATATTATCAACCGGACTAAAACCAGAAATAGTTAGTGTTATGAACTCCGAAAAAAGGGACTTTATCATTGGATTAAATCATAGAATGAAAAGAAATTATGACTATAATCCAGATGAAAGAATTGCTGAAATAAATGCATCTAAATTCATCGTTAATTTACTAAAAAATCAAAGAAATTCAAAAGATTTAATACTTGCTAGAGTTCTCTTGGAATCCGCATACATTCAAGGGTATGAAAAAACCAAATATACAATTGAGCCACCTACATATACATATTTACAAAATATGGAAATGTTTAGATTCTATATGGATTTAAAACATGATGTCAATAATACTAATTATTCCCTAGAAACAAGGCTTTTATGTGGTTTACCCATTAGAGATAGTGAATTAGAAATAATATACAATAAAACAATGAAAATAAAAAAATAAAACACTAACATATTAGTTAGTGTTTTTTATTAGGATTTGGCTTTCTTTCGTATTCAGTAAAACCACATTCATCTTCTTCAAAGCCAGCTCTTAGTCTTGGATCTACTGATAGATGTTTTTTCATCTCTACAATACTGATTTCTTTTTCACTAGATGGATCATAAAGAGAAACTAATGATTCTTTTGAAACATATACTCCCTCTTCCCTATCACTTAAAACTATTTCTTTATCAATTTTACCTGTTAATAAAACACGATATAATTTAAAGTAATCAAGTGGAGTATTTATCCAATCTAGATTAACATAAAAGCCATCCTTTATTTCCATTAGTGGGCAAAATTCATCATACAAATATGAAACATCATCACGTATGACGTTTATATCCCCAACATATACTTTTCCTGTTTTCATATACCATTCCCCTAACGCTTGCATATTATATCATATTTTGTTATTAAAATCAAATCCATATGTTATACTATTTGGTGGAGGGATCTATGAATAAAAGAAGAATTATATATTTAATTGTAACTCTGATATTTATTATATTAACAATTACAATATTAAAAAGAACTGACTTATCCAATAATGTTGCTTTAAGTAAATCTATCCAGATTATTCTAATTCTTTTCTTAATAAGAATATCTATTGGTTGTACCCTATATATAAAAAAGCAATATGAAAATCAAAAGTATTCTTATGGAATAATAATGAATCTTGGTCTATTAATATTTATTAATGTTAATATTTTAAGGCAAATTAATCTTTTAATTCAGAATTGGAATGTCTTAAATATTGTTGATATTTATAATAACACATTAAAATCATTTTCCTATTTTGCTATGTTAACCTTGCCTTGTATAATTATCCTGTCATTGTATTCAATTATAACTAATTTTATATTAATTAAAAAAGAAGGGTTTCATCCTAGACGATTATTAGGAATTATCTTAGGTTTATTAGCTATTATGGGACTATTTGGAAGTCAAGCTATCTATTACTTAGTGAGTAATTTATTATTAAATACCGAAAAACAATTTATTAAATTTACTCTTGATACAACAATAAATGCATCATTATCGTATTTATATACCCTTGTTATTGCAACTTTATATTGTAATATAAAAGCCGCTAAGCATATTCCTAAATATGACAAAGACTTTATAATTATTTTAGGTTCCAAGATTAATAAAGATGGAACACTTACACCCCTTTTAAAAGGAAGAGTTGATCGTGCTATTGATTTTGGTAATAAACAATATGAAGTAACTAAAAAGAAAATAATATATATACCATCCGGTGGTAAAGGAAATGATGAAACAATATCAGAAGCCTTAGCTATTAAAAAATATCTATTGTCAAAAGGAATTAAAGAAAAGCAAATTATTATAGAGGATAAATCTACAAGTACTATGGAAAATATGAAATTTTCCAAAGATAAAATTGATGAAATTAATAAAGATGCAAAGATTAGCTTCTCTACTACTAATTATCATGTATTTAGAAGTGGTGTAATAGCTAATGAACAAGGTATTGATTGTGAAGGAATTGGTAGTAAAACAAAATGGTATTTTTACACTAATGCATTAATTCGCGAATTTGTTGCCAATCTCGTACAAGAAAGATACAAGCATATTATTCTTTTAATACTTATAAATATATCTTTATTTATCTTAATAGCCATTGGACGCTTTTATAATTTTATATTTGTAGGTTAAAAACTTATCTAATTAAATTTGAAATGTCAAAATATAGAATCATTATTGCAATAATGATTCTTTCATTATATAATAATAGACTTGTGAGGTGTTTATGAATAAATACATTGATTTCTCAAGATATAGCGACGAAGACGTTTTATCAATGTTAAGAGAAAAACAAAAAGAATATATTATATTAATTCAATCTGAAAAAATAGCAAAAATGCTACTTAATTTCTACCATGAAACAATATACACTGGAAAATATCATTATCGTGTTAATAGTGAATATTATATGTTACATGAAAGAGCCATTAAAAAGAATTTAATTAGTGATAATATGCCTTCTCAAATTTTTGAAATACCTATTTCTAGTGTTATTTCAAGATTAGAAAACAGCTGTGATGAATTATTTAGTAATGATAATGAAAACTATGTTGATTATCTAAAAAAAGTTAAAGAAATCATTAATAAGATAAATCCTTTATTTGCTAATTTAACTATATCTTACAATGATGGTTATTTATATATAATAGATTCTTGTGGTGAATCCACACTAATCGATGATGACGTAATAAACAATCTATTAGAAAATGGTACTATTAAGAAAAAAACACTGAAATAATCAGTGTTTTATTTATTATCCTCATAAGTCCAATCAATTGTATATGATACATCCGCATCTTTTGCCAATTCACTTATTTTTTCTTCAATAATACTTTTAGCTCTTATTTGAGCCATTCTAAGTAAACTAGTATCATTCTTAACTGCTTCATACATCATATTTTGAGCAAGTGATAAAGCTTCCACTCCTTCAGATGATGATACACTACCAAAATCAAATATTTTACCATCAGAAGTATAGAAAATAATATCATCTTCACGCTCATTCAAAACATAAGCTTTATGAATTGTAGTTTTTGGAATAACCACATGAATCTTTTTACCATCAGTAGTTATTTTGACTTTAGTTAAATCAATACTTAAATCAGTTAATCCTGTATACTCTATCCATGCTTTTTTATCAATTCCAAATAATCTTAAGAAGAAATTAGATCTACTACCATCAAATTCTGCAACATTATGAAAATATACTTTTTTAGTTACCAAATCTCCAGTTAATGATATTTTAGAGACTGTTTCTTCTAATTTAGTAGAACTACCACCACAAGCAGTAGTAAATAACAACATAATTATTAAACATATAATACACTTTTTCTTCATATCATTCACCTATACTATTTCTAATGTATAACCTGGATAATAGTTATTTAACCAAGATTCAAAGAATTGTCTTAAAACTATTCTTGCATTTTCTTTTGCTGTATCAATTAATAAATTATCTTCACTAGCTTTTTTCTTTATATCTTCATTACATATTCTATTAGCTTCACTTAATTCAGTTACATTATCGTAAGAACTATTTTTGAAAATAAATCTTTGCTTTTCTATATAAGTATGTGAATTAGTTATTTTTACCTCTGGCATAGTAATTTTCATTACTTTACCATCTTTATCGATATCAAACTTAATATCATCAAAATCAATTCCGGCAGTAACATCACCTTCATACATTACATAATAAACATATTCATCATTGCCATCATTTTTGCATTCTTCTTTACATTTTTTAGCTACACCATTATAGGTAAAAGTGGCAGTACGCAATTCTTCAATATCAACGGCTTTTTTAAAAGACGATTTAGCTCTTAGAACAATACCATTATCTCCACTATTTTTAATTAATAAATATACTACAAAACCTAAAATAGCAATTACTACTAATAATATCGTTATTAATCTTGTATTTAAGCTTATTTTCTTTGTGTTTTTCTTTTCACTATTATCCATATACTTCTCCTACTCTATAATTAGTATATCATATTTTTAGAAAATAAAACAAAAAAACTCTATTAATAAATAGAGTTTTTAATTTCAAGCTTTTTAACACGTTTTTTATCTTTACCTGCTTCGTCCCAGAAATCTTCTTGATGAAATAATACTTCTTCTGGTTCAATGAATAAAATATTACCTTTTTCATCACTGTATATATCAAGGAAATATGCTCCAACATCATTAAAGATACCCTTTTTATGTTGGAAATGTGTTTTAGTACAAAAAGCTGGAACCATCAAACAACACATATTTTCGTAATCCATAAAATATGATCCATGATAATGACCAACTGCATATATATGTGGTGTATAACCATCTTCAGTAATTACTTCTGCACGTTTTTGTAATGTATATGATTTGGTTCTTGATTTACCATCACCTGGATGATCACCGAAAAGAATAATCTTTCCGATATTAATAATAGCAAAATCTTGGCCAACAAACTTTAAATCTTTATTTCGGCGACTAATAGAAATTGAATTATGTAGTGTTGCACCACCATTTTTATAATGTGTCTCATCATGACTACCTTCTAAGAAACTAGTAGTCATTCCTTCAACTTCAGGGTATTCATAGATAACATAGTTACTTTGTTCATCAAACCCATTTAAAAATTGATATTTAGGGTTTTCTTTTCTATTTGGATAAAAACCATCAACTACATCTCCCAAATGAATTACTTGGGTAATCCCACGATTATAAGCTTCTCGATATATTTCATTTAATAAATGCAATTGTTGACCATTATTACCAAAATGAGTATCTGAAACAAGACATATTTGGGTATGAATTACTTTAGATTTATCAAGACCAAAGCGATATAATGAACTGCTTTTCGCACTTGTCTTTTTGAATACTAAAGTCCCATTTTCTTCTTCAATACTTACTTGTTTGCCATTTGAATGAAGTAATTCAATAAGTCCATTTAATTCCGCATTATTTAAATGAAACTTTGCCATGAATGTTTCAACTGGCATATCATTGTGAATATATTTATACATTGTATTTGCATATTTAGAACCAAAATCATCTTTATTCATCATAAACCTCCCCTACTATACTATTTTTTTTACTTTAGCATTGCCTTTTAAGACTTTTGCTGTTAAATAATCATCTTTTATTGTCTTACGACATAAGAAACGATTTCCATTTACACTATCTAATTTTCCTTTAACATTTTTAATTGTTACATACCATGCACCAATTGTATTTGAACGCCTGTTATCATCCATTTCTTTAGTTGTTGCACAAACACTAGGAATTGAGAAAACAGTTATTTGACGATAAGTATATTTTTCCATTCCTAACATTCCGCCATATAAAACTATATCTGGTTTATCCTCTGATCTTATTGACAATACTTGTTGTTGACTTCGATATGACTTTGTGTAGGCTTGAGCTAACTTTGTACTATATAGTCTTATCACTGTATCATCAACAATGAAATCACAAGATTTATCTCCTAAATAAACCATATCATCACGTAGTTCAGCTATTCTTTTACCAATATTTATTTTATTTTTTGATGATAAATGTTTTTCATCAGTAGCACCAGTAATAAAATATGTTTTCATACCATCAACTTTTGGATAGTGACTTGCAATATAATCTATTTGACCAAATGAATCATTAATAAAATTTGTTTCAGCATATTCATTATCTAATTTATATAATCCTGCCGAAATATTACCACAAAGAATAACGTTATTAAAGCCTCTTTCGTGTGCTTCTAAATAAAGTGCATTTAATAAGGATAATTGCTGTGATTTAGAACCAAGTCTTGTATCAGCAATAGCAAGAAACTTAAACTCATCATTATCATCACTTGATACATTATAGAAGTTCTTTTCAACATATTTTTTATCACCATTATTTAGTATATAAACATCATCAATAGTTGGCTTTTCTGCTATATTTATTCCATTATTTCTAAGATAGTATACTAAGCCCATGACTTCTAACTTTGTCATACCCATTTCAGGGGCAATATCTCTTGCTACACTTTTTTCTTGTTTATTAATAAGTTTTAAAAATTTATTAATAGTCTCTTCATCGTATTTCATGCTTTCCTCCTAAAAAAAGAGATGATCCTAAAAAAGTCCAACTCTAATTCATATTAAATGATGGTAATATCTTTTTCATATCATCACTACCTTCTAAATAAAGTATACCATAAGAATTTTTGTTTTAAAATAAATTGTCACAAATTGTCATCATTTTATCTTTAATGTTAATTTTTGTCTAAAAAACAACTTTTTTTAACTTTTTTTTCATATATTCTTGCAATAATTCTTTATTTTAATTTAAAAATATGTTATTCTATATACAGAAGGAGAGAGGTGTTTTAAGTGAAAGAATTAACCATGAGAAAACTATTCAGTCTTATTATGGCTGGTATTGCATGTTTGTTAATTATTTTCTCATTTTGCCCTTATGTAGGTTATGGTAGCTATGGCTACAGCCTATGGAGTTCAAATGCAGGAACATTATCACTTGGTATTGTTCAATTCATTCTATTACTTGGTGTAATAGCTGTATATGTACTACATGTATTCAAGGGTTTAAAAGAAAAATGGGTTAGTTATGCAAACTATGCAGTTGGATTTGTTACATTCACTCATCTAATTTACTTTTTTAGAATATTAGATGGTGGATCTAAATTCGGTTTCTGGTTTGAATTTCTACTTGCTTTAGGACTTGGTGCTATATCAGTACTTTGGTATTTCCAAAGTGATGATAAAAAAGTTGGTGGACCAAAAGCTCCAGTTGTTGGATATGATGAAAAAACTGGTAAACCAATTTATGCAAAGATTACTGGCTATGATCCTAAAACAGGAAAACCTATTTATGAAAAAGACTAGTTATTACTAGTCCTTTTTTTTAATCTACATAATAATGTTTAATTGGTGTTAAATCATCATTTAATTCATAACATATTGGTTTACCTGTAGATATCTCTAAATTAACTACTTCATCATCAGATAAATTATCTAAATATTTAATTAATCCTCTTAATGAATTACCATGAGCAACGATAATTATTTTTTTATTATCAAGTAAATCTTTTTTTATATCACTATTCCAATATTTAATAACTCTTTTCACTGTATCAAGTAGATTTTCTGTTCTTGGTAAATCTTTCTTATCTAGATCTTTATATTTAGGATCATTGCCTGGATATCTTGGATCGGTCTCTTCTAATTCTGGAGGACGAACTGATGCACTACGACGCCATAAATGAACTTGTTCTTCACCATATTTCTTTTTAGTTTCATCTTTATTAAGACCTTGTAATGCACCATAGTGTCTTTCATTTAATCTCCAACTATATTTAATTGGAATATCACTTTCATTTAATTCTTTTAAAATATAATCTAATGTATCATTAGCTCTTTTAAGAACTGATGTATAGGCTACATCAAAAGTATAGCCTCTTTTTTTTAATAATTTACCAGCATTTATTGCTTCCTCTTTACCTTTCTCAGATAAGCCAACATCTGTCCAGCCAGTAAATCTGTTTTCTAAATTCCAGACACTTTCACCATGTCTTACTAATACTAATTTCATATTCACCTCTTCTTTATTTTATCAAAAAAAGTTATTAAATAGCAATAAAACTTGAATAATTATTATCTTTTTGCTATCATTATATAATGACGGAGGAAATGATGAATAAAGAAGTGAAAGAAGAATTATTTATACCAAAAACTAAACATAAAGGATTAAAGATTACATTAGCTATTTTGCTAATAGCCGGTTTAATTGTTGGAGGTTACTTTTTATATCAGTATAAGTTTAATAGTCCGAAACAAATTGTCAGCAATATTATAAATGATGCCAAAGAAGACTTTCAAAAGAAACTAAATGAAACTAAGAATAGTGAATTATATAAAATTGAGGGTCATATTAAACTAGATAGTAATATTGATGATGACACATTTAAAATATTAAAAGATCTTGAATTATTATTTAGTGGTGAAATAGATTCTAAAGAATCAATTAGTAACTTTAATATTAATACAAAATATAAAAATGATGAATTAGCTACTATTAAAGCATATAAAGAAAAAAATGTTTATTATATATTATTAGATGGTATATATGATAAATATCTTAAAACTGAAAATGAAGTAGATAGTAATCTATCTAAGATAAATATTAATAAAAAAGATTTATATACATTCTATATTTCACTATTAAATGCTTATGAAAAAGAATTAGAAAACTATGATATAAAACAAGAAAATGCGACTATTAATATTGGCGGTAAAAGTGTTAATGTAATTGATAATTACCTTGAATTAAAAGATGATGAAGTTAATAAATTATCAAAAGGAATTATTAATACATTAAAAAATGATCAAAATTTTATTGAAGCTTTAGGTAATATAACAAATTCAAATGGTAAAGAAACACTAGATAGTCTTATAATCAATATGGATGAAGAAGAGTTTATTGGAACATATAGAATTAGTTTCTATACCGATAAAGGTTTATTAAAGAAAAAAATAGTTAGTATTAGACAAGTTATTTATCAAAGTAGTCTGCCAGTATCAGTTAATGTTGATAAAATCAGTGATGAAGAGATGCGTGTTTCCATTGGAAGTATGGGAGCTGAATATTCAGTTAATATTAAAACAAGTAATAATGCCATAAATTTAGTACTTAATATTAACATACTTAATGAGTACATTAATGTTACTATTAATATGAGTTATGACACTATAAAAGAAGTAGTTAAACCAAATATAACTAATAGTAAAAATATTGATGAATTAACTGATAAAGAAAGACAAGAAATTGAAGAGAAATTACAAAATAATAAAGCACTATTACAATTAATTGAAAATATTCAAAAAACAAATCAAAAGGAAGTATAAAACTTCCTTTTTTATTTTAAAAAATATATGAACCACTTAAGTAAGCCGTAAAAAATATACCTAATAATAGCAAACTAATTAAAACATAAACAATTAATAATTCATTCCGCTTTTTTAAGTAATCTGCCAAAAAGATAAATAATGGAATAGCACAGCAAAAGTATCGACATACACTAAGTGGCCAAGAAATACTAGTATTAAAGATAATATTTATTAATAACCAAACAGAATACATCGTAATATGTTTTTTAACTGATAAACCAAGAATGATATATGCACATAAAACTACAATTATTTGTGGTATTGCAATGGTAAGAATAACATTATAATCAAAGTATTTTATCATATTAAAACATGTATCAAAAAAAAGTGGAAAACTTTTATAAGATTGAGCCCAGATACTACTTTGTATTTTTAAAAAGTAAAACCAATCACCTGTTACATGATAATTTATATATAAATATATTACTATTCCCAAAGGTATTAGTAAAAGTGGAGTAAATTTAGTATAAAGCGTTTTAATAACATAACGATAATTCTTAATTTTCTTAATTAATTGATATTCTTCAATTAATTCAACGAAAGCAGGGATAAATATAAATACACCAATTGATCTAGATAGTGTAGTTAATAAACCAAATATACCAACTAATAACCATTTATGCTTTCTAATATAATATAAAGTTAATGAAGAAAACAAAAGAAAAACACTTTCCGACATAATACTCGAAAAGAAGAAAGAAAATGGAAAGATATTTAAGATTAGTAAAGTTATCTTTGCCGTTTTCTTATCATAGTCCATCGCTACTAATTTATAAATAAAGATTGATGCTATTGAAAAAGAAATATTAGATATCAACAATCCCGCAATTACTTCATTAAAAAGTAATTTAAAGATAAAAATGAAAGCCGGATATAGTGGAAAGAAAACTAATGTTGTAAATATTCCATTTTCCATATAAGAAGAATAACCCTTAGCTATTCTAAGATAGTTATTAGCATCCCATTTAACCCAATTGTTAATTGCTTGAGTAATATTTATTATTGAATCTTTTCTAATTATCATATAAAAAATTAATATACTTAGTAAAAAGATAATTATTCGAAAAGAAAAAACTGTTCCAAATACTTTTATACATTCATTTTTAGTTGCTAACTCAATATTGCTTTTGCTTTCTTTTTTAATTATTTTTTTCTTTAGTTTAAAACCATTTTTCTCAATAATTCGATAAACAATAATGAAAATAGAATATAAAACAATAATTACTGATAATCCACCAAATATATAATTCATACTATTCTCCTATGTTTTATAGTATATTACATTTTTTAATTTGTCAAACAAATTAAAAATACACCGAAGTGTATTAATAATTTTCTTTCTTAATTTCAAAATAACTTTGTGGATGATTACATACTGGACATACTAATGGTGCTTTCTTTCCTACTACTATATGTCCACAATTACGGCATTGCCATATCATATCACCATCACGAGAGAATACTAGACCTTCTTTAACATTTTCTAGTAATTTACGATATCTTTCTTCATGTGTTTTTTCAATAGCAGCTACTCCACGGAATTTCTTAGCAAGTTGAGTAAATCCTTCTTCTTCAGCTACTTTAGCAAACTCTTCATACATACTTGTCCACTCATAGTTTTCACCTTCTGCAGCTGCTAATAAGTTTTCTTCAGTACTTGGTACTTCTCCCCCATTAAGTTCTTTAAACCACATTTTGGCATGCTCTTTTTCTTGATTAGCAGTTTCTTCAAAAATAGCAGCTATTTGTTCAAAACCATCTTTTTTAGCTTTACTAGCAAAATAAGTATACTTATTTCTAGCTTGAGACTCTCCTGCAAAAGCTGCCATTAAATTTTGTTCTGTTTTACTTCCTTTAAGTTCCATAACATTTTTCCTTTCAATACATGTTTATTATATCAAATAAATTTATCAATTAAAAGTATACAGTATTTATTTATTAAAGATTTTCTTATATAATATTTAATGGAGGTATTATATGAAGAATGTTAATGTTGTTTTAGGAGCCTTTTATGGTGATGAAGGAAAAGGAAAAGTAATTGATTTTCTATCAGGAAATGCCAAATATGCTGTTAGATTTTCTGGTGGTAACAATGCTGGTCATCAAGTAGAAGTTAATGGAGTTAAATTTGCTTTTCATCTAATTCCTAGTGGAATACTTAATAAAGGTACAAAAGCCATACTTGGTAATGGTGTTGTAATTGATCCTAAAGTATTAATCGAAGAAATAGAAAACTTAAAAAAACATGGCTATCCATGTGATAATTTATATATTAGTGATAAAGCTCATGTTATCTTCCCATACCATATTGCATTAGATGGAATGCAAGAAGATATTAGAAAAAACAAAATAGGAACAACTAAACGTGGTATTGGTCCTGCCTATTGCGATAAATTTGAGAGATGTGGTATTCGTATGGAAGACTTTGTATCCAGAAGATTTAAAGAACTATTAAAAGAAAATGTTAAGAATAAAAATATTATTTTAAAAGCATTTAAACATGATAAATTAAACTTTAATGAAATTTACAAAGAATATAAAGAATATGCTAAAATATTAAAACCATATGTAACTGATACAACAACAATGTTACATAAAGCAATTAAGAAAAATGAAAATATTTTATGTGAAGGAGCACAGGCAACACTATTAGATATAGATCATGGAAGTTATCCATTTGTAACTAGTTCTAATCCAACAATTGGTGGAGTATCCACAGGAACTGGTATTGGAGCAAGATATATTAATGAAGTAATTGGTGTTATTAAAGCCTACTCTTCTCGTATCGGTGAAGGACCATATGTTACTGAATTATGTGATGCAACTGGTGATAAAATAAGAGAACTAGGTCATGAATATGGAACTACTACTAAAAGACCAAGACGTTGTGGTTGGCTTGATATTGTGGCTCTTAACTATGCAATTAGAATTAATGGACTAACTGCAATTGCCATGAATCACTTAGATACTGTTGGTAAACTTGATACAATTAAGATATGTGTAGCTTATGAATATAAAGGCAAAAAAACTGAATTCTTTAAAACTAATATGGAATTCTTAAATAATAGTAAACCTGTATATGAAGAATTTCCTGGAAACTTTGGTGATATCAGTAAATGCAAGAGTTTTGATGAATTACCAGATAAGGCAAAAGCCTTTGTTAATCGCATTGAAGAATTAACTGATACACCTGTTAAATTTATTGGTACTGGCGCAGCCAGAGAAAACATCATTGTGAGGTAATTATGAATGAACTATTATCCCTTTCACCAATTGATGGAAGATATATTGAAAAGACGAAAGAACTTACTGATTTCTTTAGTGAATATGCCTTAATAAAATATCGAGTTAATATTGAAATAAAGTGGCTATTATATCTAATTGATAAAAAAATAATTAACGAAAAATTAACTAAAGAAGAAAAAGATAATATAGTAAATATCATTGATAAATTTAACTTAGAAGAAGCTTTAATCGTTAAGCAAATTGAAGGAGTTACTAAACATGACGTTAAATCATGTGAATATTACCTACAAACAAAATTTAAAGAATTAAAATTAGATCGACTAATACCATTTATTCATATTACCTTAACTAGTGAAGATATTAATAATACTAGTTATAATTTAATGATTAAGGATGGTTTAAAAGCATATTTAAATAATTTAAACAATTTAGTTAATAAATTAGATGAATTAGCAAGTGAATATAAGAAAACTCCTATGATGGCTCATACCCATGGGCAAAATGCAACGCCTACTACTGTTGGAAAAGAATTTAAAGTATTCTCTTATCGACTAAAATCAATTATTAACTTACTTGAGAATTTAAAACTGCGTAGTAAATTTAGTGGCGCCGTAGGAAATTATAATGCTCATATAATTGCTTTCCCAGAAGTTGATTGGATTAAAACAACTAAAGATTTTATTGAAAAATTGGATTTAGAATATAATCCATTAACTACTCAAATCGAATCACATGATATTCTATGTGTTCTTCTTAGCTATATTAAAATAATTAATAACATTATTAAAGATATGAATAGTGATATGTGGCTATACATATCAAGAGCTTATTTTAAAGAAAAAAAGAAAGATCTTGAAGTAGGATCTAGTGTTATGCCACATAAAGTTAATCCTATTAATCATGAGAATTCTATGGCTAATATTGAAATAAGTAATGGGCTTATCGATGCCCTAGTTAACAATTTATCTATATCACGTATGCAAAGAGATTTAACTGATTCAAGTAAATTAAGAAACCTTGGAGTAATATTCTCCCATAGTTTAATTAGTATAAAAGAAAGTTTAATTGGCCTTAATAAATTAGAAATAAATAAAGATCTATTAAAAGAAGAATTAGATAGTCATTATGAAGTATTGACAGAGGCTATTCAAACAATCTTAAGGAAAAACAAAGTACCAAAAGCATATGAAATATTAAAAGAACTATCTCGTGGTAAAGAGTTAACTAAAAAAGAATTAACTAAGTTTATTAAAAACTTAGAAATAAATGAAGAAGATAAAAAAAGATTACTTGATTTAACACCAAGTAAATATATTGGATTATCTGAAAAAATAGTTGATGAAAATTAAAAAAGAAACATTGTTGTTTCTTTTTATTTGATTCTTTTTTGACTATCAGTATCTTTTTCACGTGAGTCATCATTTTCTTGTTTGATACTTTTATACCATTTTTTCATAAAATCTTTGACTGCAACAGCTACTGATTCCCAGATATAACCTAGACAAATTTTTAAAGAAATATCCCAATTTTTTAAATTCTCACAATGTTTAGCTATATCATAAATCATTAAATCCATAATAGTATCAACTGAACAGTTTTCAATACTAATTTCATCATTATTAACCATCGCATGTGTTAAAGAGTAAGATATATTAATTATTCTTTCATTATTTAGTTCTACAGAAATATTTGGTATATTTTCATTATATATAATTTTTATAGTATCACCATAAAAACAAAGACTTTTTATTACATAAGTAAATACTTGATCTTTATATTCTGTACTAATAACTGAAGGATTATTGGGATAAAGGATCATCTCATCTTTAAGTAAAATTAACGTTTTAAGATTATTTGACAATCCCTCTTCAAATATTTTAGCAGGAATAGAATATCCTACATTATCATTTATTGTTCTTAAATAATTACCACGGTATGATGGAACTATTGTTCCTTTTTTCTCATCAATTAAGCGATAAACTCCACTTTCACCATCTACAGTCATATAGCCAAAACTATTAATTATACTATTATTATACTTGTTCATATCGTATTACTCTCCTCAAGGTTTGTTATTATAACATAAGTGTTTTTAAAAGTCAAAAAAAAGACATCTTATAAATGTCTCCTTTCTTCTCTTTTATCTTTTAACATTTCAAGTTTTGCTTGCATTTTAGCAAGTTCCTCAGGTGATGATTCAGCATATGTTTTAGTTGCATCTAAATCCTCTAAATAACCTTCCGTTCTATACCAAATATCATGTTCAAGATTAGCAATCATAGTATCTAATTCTTCCATACTAAGAGAATCATAATTAATTATTGGTTCTAATTTTGGTAACTCGACACCTTGTATGTTAGGATTTTTAGACAACATTCTCTCTTCATCAGATAAAGGTTTAATAGGTATAATCTCAGGTAATACAAGATCCTTTAGATCTGCATTTTTAGATAAATTAGACAAGAAATGATCATCCATTATTAGCTTCCTCCTATTTAAAGGATATCATATAATATTTGTTTAAGCAATTAAATATTGTCTATTTGCGTCCACTTAACAATACCTTGTAAACCTCATATGAATCTCTAAGTACTTTATAGTGACTCTTTTTATTACTATCTTTTAAGTATACAGTCTTAATGTCATACTCCACTATTTCCTCTTTCATTTTAACTAATTCAATTAACACTTTAAGCTCATATTCAAATCTTGAACCAGGTATTTTAGTTATTTTTTTTATTAAACGATTAGGAATAGCCCTTAGGCCTGTTTGAGTATCTTTAATATATACTTTATAAAGCCACTTAAATAATCTTGATGTTATTCGATTACCCGTTTTATTTCTAAGGGGTGTTGACTTAGTATTAAATAGTCTAGTTCCTAAAATAAACTTATCTTCTTTTTCCACTAATTCACCCATCTTAATGGCATCTTTGGGTAAATGTTGTCCATCTGCATCTAAACAAACTACTCCTAGATACTTATCAGTTAAATTATCTAAATAATATTTAAAAGCAGTTTTTAAAGCCTCACCTTTTCCTTTATTAACTTCATGGGTTAAGATAACACATTCCTTATTCTTTTTTAATTCATTAAAAATTTCATCACTTTCACTACCATCATTAACAATAATAATCTTTTTAAAATCAGTCTTTAATTCATTAACTAATTTAACAAGTTTTTCATCCGGATTTAATGCCGGTATTATTGGTACTATTTTCATAATCTAACAAACTTCCTTCCACCATAGAAATGTAATATGATAAATAAAGCAATATCGATAATTACCATTACTATCGTTATTAGTAATATCTTATTTCCAAATATTGTAAATGGCAATATAATTGCTACAAAGCCAATCATTATCATTAAAAATACTGGTAAACTTTGTTTGATAACACGTATTTCATTATCAAAATCAAATTTAGGGAACATTAAGTTTAATATTAATCCCATTACTGCCGCAAACAAAGAATAAGCAAGTGGTAATAAATATAATAGTATCATATCAAATAAAGATAAATGTAAATAAATACCAAAGAATGTTGCACCTACTAATACAACAGGTATCAATAACGTTAAATTAACCATTATCTTACTTAAGAAAATAGTATCTACTTTAACTGGAATACTTTTCATAATCCATAGTGATTTACCTTCTAATGAAATAGATGCATGAGTTGTTGAAGATAAAGTACAAGCCATAGATAATATTAAGAAAATATTATTAGCAATTAACTCTTTTACATCCGCAACTTTAGATATATTACCTAAAAAATCATTATGTGAAACTAATACACCAATTATGATTATTAAAATCATTATACAAGGAAAAGCTGTATTAATAACATATAGTGAATTAGAGAAATATCTTTTTATTTCTTTTAAATATAATCTTCTAAGTGGACTATTACTTTGATAAGTTTCTACTTCATAATTATTCTTTATTGTTTGTCTTAGTAATCTATTACGAAGTGGAGTATAGCTAATATTAGTTATTAAAATAAATAAACTCATTAGAATAATTGGTAAAATGAAATAGATTAATAAATTAATAAGACTAAGGTTTTCTAATAAATCAACAAAAATAGTGGTAAGTGGATAATATTTACTAAATCCATTTACAAAATTCATACTTTGATTTACTAGGGCATTATCATCTAAACTACCTGCTTTAAATGAAATAAAAAACACGATAAGTATAACTAATAAATTAACTATATAACTACCAATATTTTTATTATTAAATAAACTAGTTATCCAAGCTATCATTATACCGATGATACTAGAAATTAATAATGGAATAGCTGGAATAGTTAATAATAGTAAAAAGAATATAACATCATTTGGCATATTTATGGTAGTTACATAAGCTACATAACCTGGTATCATTATAATAACTGTATATATTAAATTAACAATATAAAGTGATACTATTTTACTAGCTAATACCCTACTCCTTTTAATTGGTAAACTCATTAATAAATCATAATCTTTAAAATCAAATAAGATATTCTTTATTCTAAATAAATTCGAAAAGAATATATAAAAAGTGCAAATTACAAACAAGAAAGCAATTACATAAAGTGGTTTACCAATATTTATAAAACCTGGTAATAATGAATTAGTAAGATAATAGATATACCACATAATATAACCAACAATAGCTATTATACCAAGTGTCTTTAAGCTTTTCTTACGTCTTTCACTTTTATATTTTGAATTATTATTTCGGTTAAAATTAAACATTTGTAGAATGTTAATTTTAACAATTTGTAGAAAGCTACTCATGAACTTTCTCCATAAATAAATCTTCTAAAGATTTATCTTTTATTACTTTCTTCATACTATCAAATACTATTAATTTACCTTTTTTTATAACTGCAACTTTATTACATAGTTTTTCAGCTACTTCAAGTACATGAGTAGAGAATAATATTGCTACGCCATCTTTAGTTAATTCTTTCATAATCTCTTTTAAATTATGAGAACTTACTGGATCTAGTCCAACAAATGGCTCATCTAATAATAATAGTTTTGGTTTATGAATTAAGGCACTAATAATTGCTAGTTTTTGTTTCATTCCATGTGAATATGTATTAATTGTATTACCTAAAAAACCAGTTAATTCAAATAGATCACCATATTTTTTTATTAACTCTTTTCTATCTTCATTAACCCCATATATATCGCAAATAAAGTTTAAGTAATCAATTCCCTTTAAAAATTCATATAAGTCTGGATTATCAGGTAAATAAGCTATTTTCTTTTTACATTCAATTGGATTAGTTTTAATAGACAAACCATCAATTAAGATATCTCCCTTATCAAAGTCTAATATTCCACAAATAGACTTTAAGGTTGTTGTCTTACCTGCTCCATTTGGTCCAACAAATGCACAGATATCGCCACTTTCAATTTTAAAGCTTAAATCATCAACTGCTTTCTTTTCTCCATAACTTTTTGAATAATTTATTAATTCTAACATACTATCACCATTCTTTACTTAATATATATATAAACTATACCACAAAATGAATAGCATGTAAATAAATGGACAGTTTACTATGTTAAAAAAAGAAACTATTATAGTTCCTTTTTATCAATAATTTCTTGTAATGATTTAACTGTGGTTACTTTACCATCAACAGGTATTTTATTATATTTAGCATTCTCTCTTTTTAGATAGATTACTTTAGTAACTTTTCTTTTTAAAATACTTTTGATTTCATGTGGATTATCATCCACAAATACACCTTGATAATCTAAATCTAACTCTCCTTTATGTTGCATTGTAACTATTAATTTATCGTAATAACTCTCAATATTTGCATAATGAACTTTATCATTTTGATATGATATATTACCTTTGGTTAATAATATAACTTCATAATTATGATCTTTTAAATATTTTAAAAAGGTAATAGCATCACTAAATAAATATTCATTAGTCTTTTTAATTAGATTATCAATATCCTCATATAATTTATCGTCAAATTGATGTTCTTTCTTAACTAAATCAAGAATAGTATATGGATTAAATCCATCTTTAATACATTGGTTTTGACATTCTTTAAATAATGATTTATCAATTCCATACTTGTTAATAAGAGTGTATAAATCCCCTAGAAATTTTTCACAATCAAATAAAGTTCGATCAAAATCAACATATACTTTCATTACAACCTCTCTACTTTTATCTCTTTATAATTATCTTTTACAATACCTTTTATTACGGAACTAGGATATACAATAATATCGGGATAAACTATTGTTCCAGGACATAAAACACTATTACAACCAATTTGTACATTATCACCAATAAAAGCTCCTATTTTACGCAAATTAGTATCAACTTTATTAATACGAATATTCTTTTTATCAAGTCTTAAGTTTGATAAAATAACTCCAGCTCCTAAATGTGATTTATAACCAAGAATAGAATCACCAACATAATTAAAATGTGGTACTTCAACACTATCTATTAAAATACTATTCTTTATTTCACATGAGTTACCCAAGACCGAATTAGGTCCAATAATAACATTACCACGAATATAGGCATTATGTCTTAAATCAACATTTTCCATAATAATAGCTGGTCCAATTATTTCAACACCAAGTCCTATTTTTACCGTATTATGTATCCAAATATCATTACCTTGTTTTTGATAATCATTACCTAGGGTATTCCCTAGTTTAATAATATAATCATGAATTACAGGTAAAATCTCAAATGGATAAGTATACTTATCAAATAATTCATTAAGTGGGCTATCTGTTTTTTTAAATAATTCTTTATTATTTATCATTTTTACCACCATTTATATCACGTTTATAGTTATGATTAAATGTTAATGAGAATATTAAATAACCGAGTTTAAAATAATCATGACGGAAAACATTATTTTCAACTATAACCAAATCATCAATTATTGCTTCCTTACACATTTTCTTAAGTTTATCACGATCAAGTACAACTGGGTCCTTTTGTTCTTCTGTTGCATACTTATCAGCTAGTGTACCAGATATTTTTTCACTATTAGCGACAACATATTCTACTTTTCTTTTACCTAAATATTGATTTAATGCTTTGATATGATCAGATGCGGTAAAGCCATCTGTTTCCCCTGGTTGGGTAAACAAATTACATGAGTATACTATCTTTGCATGTGACTTATCAATTGCACTACGTATTTTCTTACTTAAAAGAGTTGGAATAACACTAGTAAACAAGCTACCCATACTAAGAAGAATAATATCTGCGTCTTTTATTTCATTAATTAATTCCGTACTAATATTTGGTTCTTCTTCATAATAGACTCTTTTAATCTTTTTAGGAGACTCTGTAATATAATGTTCACCTTTAATAATACTACCATCTTCCATTTCACCAATAAGGGTTACTTTATCCTCAGTAAAAGGCATTACTTTTCCACTTAAATTAAGTACTTTACTTAAAATACCAATTCCTTGTTGAACACTACCAGTTATATTAGTAGCTGCTGCTAATAATACATTACCAACTGTGTGTTTATTCAATGTTCCTGGTGTTGTAAAACGATAGTTTAATAAATGTTCAAAATCTCCTTCTTTTTTTGACATTGCAATTAATACTTTTCGAATGTCACCAACTGCTAACATATCAAGTTCATCACGTAGTATTCCGGTACTTCCACCATCATCACATACTGATACAACAGCAGTTATATCCAAAGGATATTGCTTTAATCCTCGAAGAAGATAACTCATACCAGTTCCTCCTCCGAAAACAACTACTTTCTTATTCATTTTTCCTCCATTTTTTTATTTTCACTTAAACTTTTTTTTATTAAATTACCAATTTGTCTTTCTAGTTTTTTATTAGCTTCCGCTAGTTCCATATTTGTAACTTTAAATGGTTTACCAATGCGATATACTAAGTTTTTACTACGAAATTTATAATCTCCAGCTATGCCAATTGGAACGATATAAGCATCTGTCTTTTTTGCCATTGACACACAGCCAAACTTAAATGGTAATAAGAAATTAGTTGTTCTATTACGAGTACCTTCAGGAAATATTCCTAAAGCTTTACCATCAAGTAAAACATTTAAAGCTTCTTCTTTTGCATTATCATCATGTATTGCTCGATTAACTGGAATACAACCACTTAATCGAAAAAACCAGGCAGTTCTTTTCTTATCAAAATATTCTTTTTTAGCCATATAATGTATTATTCTTTTAGTAGCTAATATTGGGCCACACTGATCCATTAAATGTTTATGATTAGCTGCCATAATAATTGGCCCATCTTTTGGAACATTTTCTTTACCAATTATCTTAGGATTATAATAAACTCTAAAAATTAATCCCAAAATTGGCTTAAATATACGATATCCAAATTCTGGTAATTTACTTTTTCTTTGTTTCATCTTTACTCTCTTTCATTAATCTTATAACTTTATTCATTAATTTAATATTTTCTTTTGTTAAATCACGTTTATCTTCTATTTTATATGGTTTACCAAATGTAATCTTAAGACCTTTTCTAAATCTTTTGTATTCGCCAGTTATCGCAAATGGAACAATATTTGCATCAGTATCTTTAGCTATTCTAACTGCTCCATATTTAAATGGCATAACAATATACTCAGTTTTATTAAAAGTACCTTCAGGGAATATTCCAACTACTTCATTATTATTAACTAATCTAGTGGCTTCTTCCATTGCTTCTTTGTTTTTCTTTGTTCGATCAACCGGAATAACTGGTAATCGTTTAAATAACCATCCATGTTTATCAATTAATTCTTTTTTACCTAAAAAATGAACTATTCTTTTAGTTCCACTAATTAAACTAATAAAATCGTAATTATGTTTATGATTACCAACTAAAATAACTGGACCAGTCTTTGGAATATAATCTTTATTGACTATTTTTATACGATAAATAAATTTTAATAAGAAAACTACTATTGGTCTTAATATATAATACAATCTATATTTCATTTTTTCACCAACCTTATAATAATTATAACATAATTTCAGATACAGTTAATCGATTATACAAATATTTCACAGCCAATACTATTTCTAAGAAAATAGTATTATGATCCATATGATTAAAAAGAGGATGTTAAAAATCCAAAAAATGGTTTTTCTTGTTTTATGATGAAAAACTTTCATACCTAAAATAGAGCCAATTGCTCCACCAAATACTGATAAAACAAATAAACTATATTCACTAATACGATATCTTTTTTTTATAGCTAGATATTTATCTATTCCATAAATAAAGAATGTAAAAATATTAATACCAGCAAAATACCAAACCATTATTTATTTGTATAAACGTAATAGTTATACTCTCCTAACTTAATATTTAAACTTTCTAATTCTTCATTATCTTCTTCGGAAAGTGCTTCTTCAATCATAAAAATCAAATTTTCTAAACTAGTAGCTTTCATATAATTAATACCATTTCTTTTTAATATTTCAATATCATTATCAGATAACATTAAACCATTTTTTCTTCTTTTTAAAAATGATTTCTCAGTTCCCATAATCTCTTCATCTTTTAAATTATATTTCATTATTTATCACCAATTTTTAAAATAATCGACGCTATAAGCGAACTAATAGATAAAGATAAAGGAATTAATATCTTATATGAAGCAACATTAAAATAATAGCTTAAAACAAAACCTATAATTAATCCAATAACTATAAAGATGATAAATAATATATAGCCCCTATTTTTATTTACTTCGACAATCTTTTTCATAAGATAATCTTTTTTCTTATCTAATAAGTGATATGTATTAATTAAACGCTTATGTAAAAAATTAACCCCAGGTATTTTCCCTTTAATAATATTCTTTACTTCTTCAGTAACATCTCTATTTTTATACTTATCAATATTTTTTTCAATTACATTTTTGACATTGCTCATTGCATGGAATGAAAATAAAATATCCGTTATCGTTATAACAAAAATAACTATCGTTATAGTAAATAACAAATCATAATCTAAAAGACTAATTAAACTCTTATACCAAGGAAACAATATCTTTACTGATATAACTCCTAAAGCACCAAATGCAATAGAATTACGAAGACATACTCTACCATTTATATTAAATGGATAATTTGAATAATCCCACCATCGTACTTGAAATAATGATTCCATTAGAAAACTAGTTATATATTCAAGTAAAGTACATAAAGTCATTGCTAAAATAAAGATAATTAACGAATTATCACTAATTTGGGCAATTACTAACATAATTAAAGCCCCGCAACCATATAATGGACAATAAGGACCAATTAAAAAGCCACGATTGACTAATCTTTTCTCCGCTAAGGAACAGTAAACTACTTCTACAAGCCAACCTAAAATTGAGAAAAACCAAAAGAATAAATAAAGTAGCATAAATATAATAAATATAGACATTGTGACTAACATATATATCACCTCTAATAAGTACTATTATACACCAAAAAAAAGAATTATGAAAATCATAATTCTACATTCTATCTACTTCATCAATAGCTAATATATTTAAAAGATTATGAGCTATAGTATACGTTAATTTAGATAAAGCTAAATATGTTTTCTTAGTATCAGAGTCACTCTCATTTAAGATGTTATTGTTATTATAAAATTTATTATATAAACTAAGTATTTCATAAATATAATCAGATATATAATTTAAAGTAGCTTCTTCCTTAGATTTCTTTAATATATTATCTACTTCAAGTAATTTTACTAATAATTCTTTAACATCTCTATTATTTATATTAATAAGCTTATAATCATTTATATTAGCTTTCTTTAATAATGATTTAATACGTACTATCGTATATAGAATATATGGCCCAGTTTTTCCATCTAGAGAAGAAAACTTAACAGGATCAAAAATATAATCGGTTTTTCTAAATGGAAGTAAGTCAGCATACTTTAAAGTGGCAACTGCAAGTTTTTCAGCAATTTCTTTTCTTTCTTCACCAGTTATTTCTTCTTTAATATTCTTTTCTACTTCATCACGTATTAAATCGATTAATGAACCAAGTTCCATGACTCCACCATCACGGGTTTTATATGGTTTTCCATCTTTGCCATTTACTGTTCCAAAGCCAAAGTGTTTTAAAACTGTTGTATCTTTTACTAAACCGGTTTTATAACTTGCACGGAATACTTGTTCAAAATAAAGACTCTGTCTCTCATCAGTAAAATACCACATTTCATCAGGATTAAATCTTTCCATACGAGAGTAGATTGTTCCTAAATCCCTTGTACCATAAATAGTAGCTCCATCATTTTTTATTACCATAAGTGGTGGCATTGGTTTATTATCTTCATTGCTTTTTACATCACAAACAAGTGCACCTTCTGATTCATATAGATATGGTCCCATTATTTTTAAAACATCAGGAATCCATTTAAAGGCATCAAGTTCTCCTTCCCATAATTCAAAAGTACAATTGAGTTTATCATACACTTTTTTTATTTCAACACTTGATATCTCTACCATTTGTTTCCATAAAGCTGTATATGCCTTATTTCCTTTATCAATTTCTGCCGTTATTTCACGTACTTCTTCCATTCTTTTAGGGTCATTTGAAGCTGCGATATTAGCTCTTGGATACATTTCACCTAAATCTTTAGTAGTTAATTCAATTTTTGGATATTCGCCTTTAAAATCTTTATCAAAGAATGGTGAATCCGGATGCATAATTTTATATTCTGATATTAGCATACCAGACTGACGACCCAAATCACCCAAATGAACATCACCAATAACGTCATGCCCTAGCACTTTCAATAGTCTTTTAACAGCTTCACCAATATTAGGAGAACGCATATGTCCAACGTGTAAGGCCTTAGCCGCATTAGCTCCTCCATAGTCAACAATTATCTTTTTTGGTTCTTCTTTAACAACAAAATAAGTAAAATTATCAATTCCATTATTTAAATAATCTTTAATTATTTCATCAGTAAATGTAACATTAATAAAACCTGGGCCCGCAATATTAACATTGGTAAACCTGTTATCAAGTTTACTAACAATTTTATCTGCAACCTCTCTTGGATTTTCATGATTAATTTTAGCTAAACTAAAAGCTTCATTAATTTGATAATCTCCTAATTCTTTCTTACTACTAGGTACAAGGTTTACTTTATCAATATTGTAACCGAGGTTATTAATAACCTCACATAAATATTTTTCTGTTTCTTTAATTAAATTCATAAATCCTCCTTTTAACAAAAAAACTCCTATAATATAGGAACGTATTACCGTGGTACCATCCTACTTTATAGAAGTTCTAACTCTTTTTTTTAACGCTATTGCGATTAAACTCAGGAACACGTTCATCTAATAGTATTAATGACTTCCACCATCCGTCATCTCACTTGAAATACTTAATTAAACTACTATTTTCCATCAACATTTAATTACTAAAAATGTAACATATTTATAACTAATACACAAGTAAATGCTATTAATTCTTTAGCTTTAAATCTAACACATTCATAAATGGCAACGCCTTTATCAACACTAGATACAAGCCAACTTTCTTTACAATTTGGTTTTGTTTTACCCATTGGATACATATGACTTACTATAACATTTTCTTCAATTGGATTAAGTTCGTATTCACGAATTGCATTATTAAGGGCAATTACTGGATGCATACTATACTTTTTCATCCCCTTAGTATTACGATATTCTTCATTAGTAAAATAATCATGTAATAATGCTCCACGTGTGGCACTAACATAATCCATTTTAAACTTTTTAGATAATCTATATGTATTCTTAGCAACCCTTAAAGAATGATCATATCGAGATAATCCATGGTGGTTTTCATCTTTAAGAGATTGATATTTATCACTATTAATTATTTCTTCAGCAATTGATGCAAAATCCATAATTCGCTCACCTCTAACCTAAAAATTATAACATATAATTATTGTTTATGTCAATTTTTTCATATTATCTATTAGACAACATGTCTTTTATAAAACTCATCTTCATTAAATATTTCATCAACATTAACGCCAATTAGTCGATTAATAATTTCTTTTCTATTCTTTTCTTCTTCTTCAATTTCAATTTCCAACCGATATACTTTTTGAATTATTTCACCAAATCGCTCTAATATTTTTTTAATATCTAAATTAAAGTCAATTGAATCTACTTCTGAAAGTATCGCATTTAGTTTACTTAATTCTTCTTCTGAACCATCTTTTTGTATTTTTGTTACTGCATTATTTAAAATATTTAACATTGATTGAACTCTTTCATTTTTACTTTCCTTAAAAGTATTTTCAATCATTAATTTAGTATTATTCATTATTTCACTAACTATATCTTGTTTAATAACATAACTATTTAATTTAGTTAAATATGGCATAAGTAAAGATATAAAATCTAATTTTAGTTCATCTAAGGTTTTAGAATCTAAAACCTTAGTCTTCTTATATTTTGAAATAATATTTTTATATTTATAAATATTTCTATCTAATAATTTATTTAAATCACTTTTTAGTTTACTTTTAATATTACTATCATTAATATAATTAATACAAACTGTTCTAATAGTATTTATATCACAACAAATATCATCTAATTCTGGATTAAGATTATCTTCATAACATGATTCTAAGATATTTATCATATCATAATATGGTTTTAAATCATCTGCACACTTTTTAACATCTTGAAGTACCTTATTTAAATCACCCATTAAACTATCATAAAGCGTATTGGAATCATTTTTTTCAAGAGATAAAACATTATCACCTGGATTTAACTTTTTTAACATTGTAGAATTATAACTACCAATTAATTTACCAACTATTTCTCCAACATCAATAACACCATCATAATAAGTTTGATAACTCTTAATTTCCATTAATATTTGTTCAATTTTATCAGTTAAAGTTTCTTTAATTTCACTTGGATTAATTAATTCTTTTATTAAATAATCATTCATATATTTATAAACTTCTGATTCTTCAAAAGGACATATATATTTACCAATTTCAGTAAATCTGACACCTTTTTCAGTAAATCTGACACCTTTTTCAGTAAATCTGACACCTGAAGCTATTACCTTTTTAGATAAAAGTATTTTAGCTTTTAAATCAACTTCCCATTCAACAGGTGATACTTCAAACCAAACGTAGTCTCCAGAATGAACTGATTGTCCATTTGATAGTGTAGTATCAACTTTAGCTTGCACTCTTACATATTTTTTTCCTTCATAATAGTATTCTTCATTATGAATAGGAACAAATGGATGATTATCGTCTGAAGCATTAGTTACATAAGATTTACCAGTTTTTTTAAGTGTTCCTGCGCGATACTTCATTTCAAGTATTTGACATATTTCATTACTTGGAACATACTGTGGAAATTCAAACAATTCAATCGTATGACTTTTTTTAAATAAACCACCATCTAAATTCTTAATAGAAGAAAATGGAAGAAATGGTCTAATTCCAACCGAAAGTATTTCACGAAAATAGTAACTATCGTTTTTCTTATTCCCAAGAATTAGATAGAAGCCACTTACGTCATTAGTTAGTGAAGAAGTATGCCATCTTGCACATCTTGATTTTAAAGATTTACTATCATCAATAAATTCATCATTATATACAACCTCACCTAAGATAGCAGCAAAATCCGTTGCAGTACACCTATTATCTTTTTTCAAAATATTAATCTTTTTAGAACTATCATAAACTTGTTCCTTTGACAAAAAAGACAGTTTTGGTACTGAAAACAATTTAATATCAGGCATATTCCCTCCTTAAGTTCGTATATTTTACCATATTTTATAAATAATTTCAACTTTTTAAAAGATTTATGTTATAATTAGATCATAAGGAGGAGTTATGAGTTTAGAGACTATACTTATTAGCTTATTGATTGGTGCAGTTGCAGGTGCTATCGCTGGATTTTTGATGGGATCAAAAGGTGGTCTAATTAGAAATATCATAATTGGTATAATTGGAGGATTTGTTGGATCATTTGTTTTTGGTTTAATTGGAATTCATTGGGACGGAATACTAGGAAGTATTGGTACTAGTGCAATTGGTGCTTGTATCTTAATCTTCATTGGAAAGTTCTTATTTAAATAAAAAACTACGAGAAATCGTAGTTATTTTTTTTTATATAGATCTAGCTTTTCTTTCTTCCAACATTTTTAATTTTTCTTCAAGATTTGGAAGATCTTTAATATCTGCATCAATAATCTCAGTTTCTTCAAGAGTAACGTACCATTGGCCATTTTTTTGAAAAACACCTTTAACTTTATATTCATCTGACCAAGAATAATTAAGAAACTCTCCTAATTCTTTGCCATTATTATTAAGGTAATCTAATAGTGTGGCACCCCGCGTATTTCCATCCTTGTCTTGATAATACGCCTTTATATCATATTTACTTAAAGCTTCATCCAACTTCATTGTGCTTGTTTTCGTACTTTCAGTAACAATTACTACAAAAGAACCCATATTACGAGCTTTATCTTTGTCAAAATAATATCTTATAAGTGTTTCATTCTTTAAGTATGGAATAACTGGATCTTCTTCAACTGGAATACCAAATTTATTAAAATATATTTTATCAAGAAAAGAATCTGCAATCTGTAGTTTTTTTAATAATTCATCGTAATTATAATATTCTTTTGATGCATCAGGATCATGAAGACATCTTAAAAATTCCTCTAGTTCGTTACTAGATAAATATGGTTTTATTTCATTTTTTATAACATTTATATTATCAGTTGAAGTATACTCAAGAACTGGATCTGAACCAATTATTTCCATTAATTTTGTTGTTATATATCTTTGATCTGGATAGGCAAAAATGATTGCACTACTATCAAATTCTTTAGATAACTCTGCCACAGCTTCACTTAATACATTATAGTAGCAATTAAGTTGACATAAATGGTCAAATTCATGTAAGGCATAACTTGAAAAATATTTTTCTTCCGGCCCACCAGGAGCACATCGATCTGTAACATAAATAACATTACCTTCAAGTCTATTGTGATAGCCTGAATATGATTTACCAGTTGTATCAATGAATTTAACAGTTATATTATCAAAATTACGACGAGCATAAATTTTAGCAGCATCACTTTTGTTAATAAATGGAATAATAGTTGATAAGTAATTTCTATTAGCAAACACTCTTTTTTGACTATCGGTTAACATAGGTGATTCATTTATCTTAGAGATTAGATCATCTACTGTTAAATCTTGTCTTATTTCTATATAATAATTAATTCCTTTTTCAATGGTAAAATTCTCTAATCCAATTTTTGAAGCAGCATGAAACATAAGAATTTCTGAACTTAATAATGTAATATATAAAACAATTTTTAGAAAACCTTTTATGCCCATACGAATATACGATTTAGCAATTTTAAAATACTTTTCTTTTCGAAAAGAATTTTTATAACTATTAATTGAAATATTGCGATTATAATATTCTGTAGCATCTTCACCATTGTTTAAATAAAACATAATGAAGTCTTCTTCTTTACCAATAAAATAATGTTTGAAACCGGTTTTGTTATCAAGAATAACACGATATTTACCTTCATTAGGTAATTTAGTATTATCTTTGGATAATAGAAATGCCTTAAATAAGTTAGTAACATCATCACTAATAGGACTAACTCTACCATCAAAATAATAAGAAGCACCATATAATTTATAACCATCAATACTAATTAATGATTTCTTCTCCTCATCGGTTAATTCTATTCTATCCATATGCTCACCTACTATACTATTTATAGTATAACATAAAAAAAATCAACATCAAAGTTGATTTTTAAATATAAACTATTTCTTTTTGTCTTTAACTAAATGCTTTCCTTCTTTTTCTACAACGCCACAAGGCATCGATTTCATTGCTTCATATTCGGAATCTATTAATATTCTTTCATTTTTTGCAGCAGCCTTTGCTATTCTTCTTTCTAATCGAATAAGACCTTCTTCAGTCATTCTTTGTTCCTCTGGAAGTGGAATAAAGCATTTATGTCTTTGAGCATATAAACTTGGATATCCAGCCATTCCGCCATTGTAAAATACAACATCACTATATCCACTACAATTAAGCAGTCTATTATGTAATAAATCCGGATTTTCAAAATTCCATTCTACTGTAGGTATACGTGTATCAGTTTCACTGTCATGATAAGTATAACCAAAATGTTCACGATGACCATTAGTTACCTTTCTTAAAACAGGTCTTAATTCATCAAGTATGCTTTTGTTTTCTAGTGTAGTAGTAGCTCTAAATATTTTCTTATATACATAAAGAATCGCAAATGGAATACCATCTAATTTAGCTCTAATTACACTTGATTCGCCATCAATAATTTCAATTAGTTCTAATCTATCACCTAATAATTCTTTTAACTCTTCATATATTTTCGCAATTGATTTAACCATAAATCCCATAAATAACTCCTTGAACATGTTTATTATAACTGATTACCTTATCATAAACAACATGGTTTACAAAAAAAAGAATCCGAAGATTCTTTATTTTCAAATGGTGGAGCATAACGGGATCGAACCGTTGACCTTCACGGTGCAAACGTGACGCTCTCCCAGCTGAGCTAATGCCCCAAATAAGCGCCAACCTAAGTCAGCAATTAAGATTATACCTAGATTGGCGTTTAAAGTCAATGTTTTTTTTAATATTTTTTTAATTCTTTATTTGTTCGTAGAATAATGTGAATGCGATTGTCATGTATGGCGCTAGCCATATATATAATATACCTAATGTAAATGCTGAAAGAAAAGCCCAACCAATAAATGATAAACCTAGAACAAATATTTCAGATTTATGACCTTTAGTCATTGCCCATGTCTTTTTAACAACATCCATTGCTCCTAATTCTGGATTATCAGCACATACTTCTTTATAGTAATATAAACCAAATGAAGCAATAATACCTGGAATAATTAATAATATTGTACATCCAATAATAATTAGACCAGTTAATAATCCTACGCAAAAAGCAACAAGCCAATGTTTTTTAATAAAGGCAAAAATATCACTCATCTCTAAACGATTACCACGTACAAATGATAAAATATAATATGCATAACCAACAGCAAATACACTACTAAATATACCACTAATTAAACTTACAATTGGTAAGAATAAGCCACCAGTAAAATTAGTTGTTGTAACTCCAAAAGTAACAACAGTTTCTTTTTTTAGTGAACCAGTTGCTAAATCTAATCCAAGACCAATTAGTTCAAGAAGTATTATTATAACAGCTACTATTACAATAGGTTTTAGTATATACCATTTATTACCTCTTATCATTTCTTTTGCCTTATTTTTTAATTCAGCTCTATTCATATATACTCCTTTCTAATATAAATATATCATTGTTTGAATATTTATTCAACTTTCTTCTAATATAGCAAGTATTATTATCCCACCAAATATTAAGATTAGAGCTAAATATTGCCATTTATTTAGTTTTTCTTTTAAGAATATTCTTGATAATACTACTGAAAACGCACTATAACATGCGACTATAGGGGCAGTAATAACAGAGTGTGAACTAATAGCAAATACATAAGTAAATTGACCTAGTGTTTCAAATACTGCAGCCATTAGTTTATCTTTTTCTTTCAATATACTTATTTTTTCTTTTTTATGCTTTAAATAAATAAATGTAATAATTCCATAGATTAGGAAAGTAAATTCATAAGCAATTAATGCCATATCTTCACTAATTAATTCTAAGTGATCTAAGTAAACCGCATCAAGAAATGTACCAGCCCCATCAATAATTAAGTATAGTATTGGAAATATTATGGCAGTTAATCCAATTTGCTTTAACACAATCATTTTATTACCTTTATTTTCAATATAAGATAGTATCCATACACCAATAGTCATTAAGACTAAACCAATAATTTCATAAGTAGTTAGACTAACTTTAAAGATAATACATAATAATATACTAGTTATAATACCTGATGAATTTTGGATTGGACTAGAAACCGATAAATTAATATATTTAAGCCCTTTATATCCAATAACCATGGAAATAATATAACAAAGAGATACTGGAAGATACTTTAGCATCGCAATAAAATCAAAAGACACATGTTCTACTATCATATAAATAATAGCATGTATTCCCATAACAAAACCAACTAACATACCAGTCTTTAAATGAGAATATTTTTCTTCTTTCTGATTACCTTTTTTATAAAATAAATCTGCTATACCCCATAATAATAAAGTTACTATTGCCATAACTAACCACATAAATATCACCTAGTTAATTATACTATAAATTATTATTTATTTAAATTGATTTTTTTACAAAAAAAGGAAGTGAAATTAATTCACTTCTTTAAAACCTTCTTTTTCACAAACTATTTGAGGTTCACTTCATATTTATAACTTTTTTACCATCACATACTATGATGTCCATCATATTTTGCAAGAATAGGACATGAATATGTATTACTTCTATTTACTATCAAAACACCATTATTAGCTATAGTATCCGTATGCTCTCCATCACAATTATATGTTAAACTATTATATAAAGAGTCTGAAACAACTATAGATACTAAATTGTTATTATTAAAAGCATTTTTTCCAACTGAGGTAACATTATCTCCAAGAACAACATGAGTAAGTAAATAAGTAATACCAATATTAGTAACAAAATCATTTGGTATTTCACTTAAATCTACCGATAACTCTGAAACGTTATTATATGAAAACGAATCTGTACCAATTGTTGTTACACTATTAGGAATTGAAACGCTTGTTATTTGATTATCCCTAAAGGCATTAGACTCAATAAGTTCTACACCATTTGGAATAATAATACTTTCTAAGTTATTACCAGAAAATGCATAGCTATCTATTGTTTTAAGACTACTAGGTAATTTCACATTGGTGAGTTCATTATTGCTAAATGCACCATAGTTTATTTTCTCAACTGTATTTGGTATTATAACACTTGTTATTCCTTTGTTTCGAAAAGCAAAATACACATATGATGGTCCAATCTCAACGACCGGGTATTCTTGAGAACTTAATTTAGCAATATTAAGTTTTACCAATTCTTTTACCATTTCTATGGAATAACTACCTCTCAATAAATTTTCATTAATGGTTTTTCCTCCAATTGTTGCTGTTCCAGCACAATAATCACGTATTTGACTAGTCATAGATGGTTCGTTGTACATGCTATATAGATAATCCTTACAATTTTCAACATCATCAGCGCTTCTATTATCATTATATTCATAAACTGCCATTTTACTTGGTATTATAACATCTAATCCTCCAGCTACATCATATTCACTCAAAATAATTTTAGAATCCAAATAACTATCTATAATGTTGTAATCTACCAAATATTCAATCTCACTGTATGTAAAAATATTATCTTCAATCCAAGTATTAATATTATCTCCATTTAATGTTCCAGTGCCAGAACAAAAATCCAGTAATGACTCTCCTGACAAAACATCATTATCCAATCCTTCGCTAGTTAAATAGTTAACACAATCATCAATGTCACTACTTAATCTGTCATTATTATACTTAAATTTTTCTATTAATCCTCTTCCAAAAAACTCATCTGGAGTTGATTCTGGTTCAACCCATATTCCTTCGTTACTCTCTGCTCTTATTTTAAAACTAATCGGTGTATTTGTTAAACTATTCCATTCAGTTTCAGTTAACACTACTCTATCATCTACCCATTCAGTAGTTGTTCCATATTCATCATTTGGTGCAGTTGGAGTTGGCGTTGCTGTTGCATTTTCATAGTAAGTATCTGATATAGCTATTCTATCTGCATTGATATACGCTTTAATAGTTAATGTTCCCTCTATTCCTGTATCACCATTATCTACATATCCTACTAATACTTGTTTACCGTCCTTGACTTCTCCAGTTGCATTTAATAAATAGATATTAGCATCTTTATCTTCTCTATCGTTCCAATAGTCAGCACTTGGAGTACCTATTATCTTATCAGTATTTGGTGTATATGTTGCCATATAATTTAGTGGAATTTGTTTACCATTTATTGTATTAGTTACATCAACTAAAGTTATTTCATATTCTTCACCATCAGAGTATGTTGTATTTCCTTCAATAACTACTGATATTGAATCAAGATTTGCATTAGATGATTCCTCGCTTGTCATCGGGAATAAATTAGTAAGATTTAGTGTGGGTCCTTCAGTTGTATTAAAATAGATTTGTCCTGTTCCTAAATTATTTGCTTGACCTGTTTTTGTATAATTAAAGAAAGAATAACTTATTCCAATTACTAACAATATTAAACCTAATGGACTTACTAACATTACTATTCTTTTATACTTACTCATAGTATACCTACTTTCATATTAAATATAACATAGTTATATATTCTAATACAACAAAAAAAGATAAGTATTTCTACTTATCTAATCTAATAATTCTTGAAACTGTGAATTATAAAGTTCTGCATAAAAGCCATTTTTGTTTAACAATTCATCATGAGTACCTTGTTCGATTATTTTACCATTATTCATTACTAATATTAGATCAGCATTACGAATAGTTGATAGACGATGAGCTATGATAAATGAAGTTTTACCTATGGATAATTTATCCATAGCTTTTTGGACTAATTCTTCCGTTCTTGTATCAACATTACTAGTAGCTTCATCTAATATTAAAAATGGTTTTTTAGATATCATAGCACGAGCAATAGTTAACAACTGCTTCTCACCAGCTGATAGATTATCAGCATCAGTTAGAATAGTATCATATCCTTTAGGTAGTGTTTTTATTAAATGATGTAGTCCAACTTTCTTACATGCATCAACTATTTCATCATCAGTAATATCTTTGTTATTATAACGAATATTTTCTTTTATGGTTCCTTCAAATACCCATGTATCTTGAAGAACCATAGTGAATAAATCATGAACGTTTTCTCGAGTAATAGAATCTATTGAATGACCATCAATAATTATTTCTCCACTATTTAGTGGATAAAATTTCATTAATAAGTTAACAATCGTAGTTTTACCAGCTCCCGTAGGGCCTACTATAGCTATTTTTTGTCCACTTTTTGCTTTTGCAGTAAAACCATGAATTATTTCTTTATCAGGATTATAACTAAAATGAACATTATTAAATTCTAGGTTACCTTTTACATCAGCTAACGCTAATTTATCCGTCAATTTATTCTCATTTTCCATAGGTATTTCTTCCAAGAATTCAAACACACGTTCCCCAGCTGCTGCTGCACTTTGAATACCAGTAAATGATTGGGCTATTTGCATTAGTGGTCTTGTAAAGAATTTAATATAAATCATAAAAGCTACTATAACACCAAAGTCGATAGTCTTATTAATAACTAATATCGAACCAACTACACAAACAACAACATAACCAAAATTACCAGTAAATCCCATTAATGGATGCATAAGACCCGATAAGAATTGACTCTTTCTACCACATTCAAATAAATGATTATTAATTTTATCAAACTTTTCATTCATTTCTTCTTCCGCATTATAAGCTTTTATAACATTATGACCAGAGAAAGTCTCTTCGATATGACCATTAATATCACCTAAAGACTTTTGTACTTCATTAAAGTATTTTTGACTACGTATAATAATTATTACTACAAACACTAACCCAATTATCGTTGATAATACTGCTGTAATAGCAAGTATCCAATTAGTATAAAACATCATTACCAGTGATCCTATTAATAGGGTTGAAGACCCAACAATACTACTTAAGCTTTGTGTCATGGTAAATCCAATATTATCTACATCATTAGTAACTCTTGATAATATATCACCTACAGTAGTTTTATCAAAGAAAGAAAGTGGCAATACATTAATTTTTCTTGAAATATCATTACGCATCTTCTTTTGAAAACGAGCTGTTACTTCATTCATGATAAATCCTTGTAAATAGGAAAAAATTGCACTTAGAGCATAAATAATAATTAATACTATAGCAATACTTTTAATTTCATTCATTGGTATTCCACTCATAAAATTATTCGTAATAATATTAGTTATATCTCTTAATTTATCTGGACCAATAATTGATAAGATACTGGATACAAAGGCAAGTATTAATGAAATTAATAGTAATCTTATTAAATTTTTATCATATTTTATTAATTTGGTAACTGTTCCTTTAAAATCTTTAGCTACTTCACTTTTTCTATTATGCATATAGTTCCTCCTCAGAAAGTTGCGAACTTGCAATTTCTTGATATACTTTACATGTCTTTAGTAATTCTTTATGTGTTCCAATTCCTACACATTTACCACTTTCTAAAACAACTATCTTATCTGCATCAATTATTGTTCCAATACGACTTGCTACAATAAATTTTGTTGTTCCTTTGGAAACTTTATTTAATTCTTTTCTTAAAGTATAATCGGTTTTAAAATCAAGTGCACTAAACGAGTCATCAAAGATATATATTTCTGGTTCTTTGGCTATTGCACGAGCAATCTGTATTCTTTGTTTTTGCCCACCAGATACATTAGTACCAGATTGTGAAATATCTGAATCTATTCCTTTATCCATCTTACTTACAAAGTCATATGCTTGAGCAACTTTTAACGCACCTTCTATTTCATCGTTAGTTATCTTTTTATTATTACCTTTACCAAAATTTATATTACTTTTAACACTTCCTTTAAATAGTGTTGCTCTTTGTGGAACATAACCTATTTTATTATGTAAATATTCAAGTTTCATATCCTTAATATTAACTCCATCAATAAGTATTTCACCGAAAGTAACATCATAAAATCTTGGAATTAAATTAATTAACGTACTTTTACCACTACCAGTTGATCCAATAAATGCAACTGTCTCCCCTTCATTTACTTTCAAATTAATATTTTCAAGAACACATTCATCAGCATCTGGATATTTAAACGAAACATTACGAAATTCTACTACTCCCTTTAAATTTGTTGTATCACGGTTAATACTACCATCATGAATACTTTCCTTAGTATCTAATATTTCACTAATTCTCCCCATAGATACAGAAGCTCTTGGATATATTACAAATATCATAACTAAGAAAGTAAATGATAATATTACTTGAATAGCATAACTTGAAAATACTACCATATCACTAAATAATACTATCTTATCTTGAATTCCAACTGAATTCATTAAAGATGCTCCAATCCAATAAATTGCTAAAGGAAGACCTGACATAACAATAGTCATTACTGGATCCATTAAAGCCATGATACGCCCAATAAATAAATTAGTTTTGGTTAATTCATTATTGGCATTATGAAATTTATTTTGTTGATAATTTTCCGCATTAAAAGCACGTACAACTTTAATTCCCGTTAGATTCTCCCTAGTTATTCTATTTAAATTATCAGTTAACTTTTGGAATATCTTAAATTTTGGTATTGCAAAGATAATTATTATACTAACCATAATAAATATCATTAAAACACCAACACCTGTGGCAACAGAAAACTGCCACTCTTTACCTAATATTTTAAATATAGCCATTGATGCCATAATAGGTGCTCTAGCTAACATTTGAGTTCCCATTACAACAAAGTTTTTTACTTGAGTAACATCATTAGTATTTCTTGTTATTAAACTACTTGTAGAGAATCTCTTTATCTCTTCCATACTAAAGCCCCCGACTTTACGAAATATTTTAGAACGAAGATTTCTTTCAAATGAAGTTCCAACAAAGGAAGAAGCAAATCCAATAATAACAGAAACTAAGAAGCCACCTAAAGCACAAAGTATCATAATAATACCTATATGTATTACTTCACTTGTTTCTCCACCAGTAGTAACTAATTGCGTTATTTCAGACATATAACCAGGTATTTTAAGTTCTAACCAAACTTGTAGTACCATGAAAAGAATACTTCCAATAAAGAAAATTACTTCTTTTTTAGTCATTTCTCGAAACATTTTTATCATTTAATCACATCCATTTCATTTGCTTTATAATTATAACACTATTATTACATAAATTACTACAAAAATAAAAAAATCAAAACTGATTTTTTTATTTATTCATATCAAATTCTGCATAACCAACTACAAATGTAGCTTTTTTAAGTAATGATATATCATATTTTGGATTACAATTACTTAACTCTTTTTGATTTTTTAATACATGTTTCTCTTCCATATTATTAAATATCATCTTATCACCATTAAAAGTTAAATAATCATTTACTTCTTCTTTTATCCATAGTGATCCTTCACTGTCAAAAGGAACTTCTTTCCATTCTGAAGATTTTAAAAATCTTATTCCTTTGCCAACTAATAGAGATGCTTCACCATCAATATATTGAAACATTGCATTAGTATTATATGAATCTCCTGGAATAGCATATATCTTATTACTTTTTTTATCTTTTAATACATGATAAGTAAAAAATTTATTTACCATTGTATCACCATTATCTACCATTCTAGTGTAATAGAAAGTATCTAGATAAGTAAATCTTTGCTTTGGTTTTGTCTTTACAAGTTTATTAACATATGATTTCTTTTTTTGTTTAGCTATTATAATTAATACTGGTATTGCTAATATACAAAGTAGGATAACTATATCTAACATTGTTTCCATTTTATTCAATCCTTCTTCATTACTGCTAATACCATTAGTAATAAAGTTGTATCCAAAAAAGCCAATAAGTGCAATGACAACTAAATATATTATCAGTCTAATAATTTTTGATTGAGTAGTTTCCTTTTGATAATTACTTTTTCCCATAATAGTCACCCATTAATTATTCACTTTCTTTGAAATTTATTTTAACGTCACTATAATCATACTTAGGTAATTCATGTTGTTTAAATCCAAAGATTGTAGCTAAAATACTAGTAGGAAATCTCATTACTTTATTATTATAATCAGTAATACTATTAATATATATACGACGAGAAGCTTGTATCTCATTTTCTACATTAGTAAGTTCTTTTTGTAATTTTAAATAATGTTCACTAGCTTTAATTTCAGGATAACTTTCAGCTAAAGCAATAAACTGTTTATATATTTCATTTAATTCTTCCCTATTCTTTTCAGTTGGCTTCTCATTAAATGAACTTCTTAACTCAGTAACTTTTTCTAATGTCTCTTTTTCATGTTTCGCATATCCTTTACATACTTCTACTAAGTTAGGTATTAAATCAAATCTTTTCTTTAAATATACATCAACTAGTGAGTTATTTCTTTCTATTTTCTTTTTTCTTTCAACTAAGCCATTATAGCTAGCTATTATTGATATTATAATTATTGCAACTACAACTATGATTATTATTATTAATTGTGTATCCATTTTATCACTCCTTAATCAATATGTTTCTTTTCTATTATTTTTTTCACATTATTCATTGTCTTCATTATTTCATCTAATACGGCAACTGAGTTAAATAATTCTTCTGCACTATTTTCTCTTCCATCAAATCCATTAGTACCAAAAAATCTAATATATAACGCATTATCAATTATTCGAACTTCCATATCACCAATCATGTTCTTTTTAATATTAACTAATTCTTCCATAATATCTGGCGTTAATATTTTATAAGCAGTTAACTCATTGTCTGTATAACATAGAAATTGTTTATTAAATTCATCATCTTCAAACATTATTTTAGTAAATGCATCATTTCTTCTAAAAGAATATTTACCTACTCCACCAAGAATAATCACACAATCAATATCTTTTATATTAATTCTTGCTAATGATCCATCATATTCTGTCGAATAATATGTATGACCATCATCATCTTCATGTTCTGATTCAACGGTTATATCTGCTGAACAAAAGCTTGTTTTATTATTTACTATCATATCTTCTGATGTAAATCTATCACAAACCTCAAAAAAGTATAATGAATTATATTCGTGATATGAATAACCACCATTTGGAAAATATTCTAAATCAGGATCTAATTCTTTTAAGATATTTTTAGCTGTTTCCTCATACATTTCTTTTGATTTAGTAGTATATGCATTAGCTTTCTTACCAAAGAATATTCCACCAACAATTATAACTGCTGGAATTAAGAATATAAAATATGTTTGCATTGTAACAAAATATATTAATATCGATGAAAGAACTAATATTCCAAAGATAATACCATTTCTTTTATATTCTTTTCTTTCATCAGCAATACTAGCTGAGTTATTATTAATAATTTGTTCATACTTAGCACGATTCTTTTCAATAAACTCACTATTTTTGACTAATTCACTCTTTTTACTTTGAAGTTTTTTACTTCTTATAGCAGCTACTACTATTGAAATAATAATTATTCCAAAAACAATCATCGGAAAAATATGAAATATATCAAATCCACCATCAAACACTTACATCACCTACTTTATCATACCACATATAAAAGAAATATATAACTATTGTTACGGAAAAAATAAAAAAATGTGTCAATATATTACACATCTTTTTTATAATCATCTAAAAAACTTTTATAAACTCCATCTTTTTTAGTACCTAAAACACAGTTTAAATTAACATTATCCAAGCTTTTAAAGATATTATAGTCTACCTGAGGATTAACTTCACGTAATTTCTTAATTAATTTCTTCATTTCAAGCCTCTTACTTGTCCCATCATCATTAATAGAACAGCTTTCTGTAAATCTACACGCACAATTAATAAAGGTTAATTTATTAAACTTAGCCCATGATTTAACATCATCTTCTTTAACTAAATACATTGGCCTTATTAGTTCTAATCCTGGGAAGTTATCACTAGGAAGTTTTGGCATCATTGTTTTTATTTCTGAACCATAAAACATTGATAAAAGAGTGGTTTCAATAACATCATCAAAATGATGTCCTAAAGCTATTTTATTACATCCTAGTTCTTTAGCTTTACTATAAAGATTACCTCTTCGCATTCTGGCACAAAGATAACATGGACTTCCTTCTGTAATAGATGCTACAGTATCAAAGATATTAGTTTCAAACATTTCTAAATTAACATTAAGTTTCTTTGCATTTTCGAGAATTAATTCTTTATTAGTCTCATTATATCCTGGATTCATACATACATATCTTGCTTCAAATTTTACTTTACCATGCTTAATTAACTCTTCAATACACTTAGCTAGTAAAAATGAATCTTTACCTCCAGATATACAAACCATTATTTTATCATTTTCATCAATCAATTTATAGTCAGCTACCGCTTTAACAAACTTACTCCAAATATCCTTACGATACTTTTTAATAATACTTCTTTCTATTTCTTTATATTCATCCATACATACCTCTTTTTACTAGCAATATTATATGATTTATGATAATAAAAAACAAGTATTTTATTTATGCTTGTTTTCTTTTTTCTTCTTTTCTTTCTTCATTTTTAAATCCATCGTAATACAATAAGTCATCACTCCAGCCATTATCCCTAAAATAACTGCAGAAATAATAGTTTCAAGAGCAATTCCTTTTTTACTGGTATTACCATCAATCACTTTAAATATTACCGTATCAACTATTTCTTTTAAGGCTTCTTCATCACTTTCTGTAATCTTATCTTTCTTTTGCATTTGTATATTATATCCACGAGAGTTTATTACTGTGTAATAGTTTATATTATGATATTCTCCATCATTATAATTAGCTACAACAAATGAATAATCTGTTTTATAAATAGTTGGTACTTTATCACCTGTTTCTTTAATAATAGTATTTTTAAGTGATTCAAGTTCAGAACTTGTTGCACTATTTAAATCAGTAAAAGATATTTCTTTATCTGGTACCACCACTAATATTTCAAATGACATATCAGGGTTAGTAATTATAAAATAAATATCATTTTCATTCATGATAGTTTCAATATAATTTTTGGTAACATTTAACTTATCTAAATATTCATTATTATTTAAATTATCGCGTGATAAAACAATATAGTTATCATTAACAGCAAATTTCATATTAATGTCTTTTGATGAATATTCACTTGCCATTACAAATATTGGTAGAATTAATACTAGCCAAAACACCATTATTCTTTTCATATATACCTCTGGCTTCATTTTATCATAATTGTTTATGAGAGACAAGTTATCAATAATTATTTTTTAGGAAATAACATAAAAAAAGATGCCTTAATAGACATCTATACATATACTGGTTTACCAGATGGTTCTTCTTCACCTAAATACTTCTTTTCATCAAATAATACTACACTACCTGCTTTAAGAGTTTTAGGTACATCAATTAACCTTTGATTAGCTGATCCACGAAATAATAAATTCAAATCTCTTTCTTTTTCAACAAATCTACCATCAACTAATACATCAATTTTTTTTAGAAAATCTAGATATACTGGTTTTGTTTTAGCAAGTTTCATAATTTCTTCATATGTAAAACCTGTATATACCCAAATATTTAAGCCTTTTTTTCGGCAGTAATCAGCTATTTCATCACAAGCTTCGACTTGAAACATTGGATCTCCTCCTGAGAAGGTAATACCATCTTGATATTCAAGCTCATCAATTGCTTCAAGTACCATATCAATTGGTACTAAACCACCGCCATTAAAGTCCCATGTTTGTTGATTTTGGCAACCTGGACAGTGATGTCCACATCCCTGCGTCCATAAAACTGCACGAAGACCTGGTCCATCAACAATACTATCAGATTGTAAATCAGCAGCTAATCTAATTTCTCTATTCTTTTGTTCCATGGCAAACTCTATCTGCTACTTCGGCTTTCTTTGCATTATTAAATCTATCAAGAGTACCAACTAAGTAGCCAGTAATTCTTCTAATACGATCAAATTTAACACCTTCGCCAACAGTTTTTACTTTTTTTACATCTTTTTCCATAATTATTCTCCTTTCATCTATTATCTACAACAATCATATGAATTAATTTTTTCCATTGGAACGCCTTCTCCTTCATGACGTCCACATCTTGGACAAACATCTTTAATTACTCCAACGTATCCACATACTGGATCCCTATCTACTGGATGGTTAATTGCGCCATAACCAACATCAGAGTCATGCATAATTCTTACAACTTTTTCAAATGCATCAACATTATTTACTGTATCACCATCAAGTTCAACATATGAAATATGTCCTGCATTAGTATATTTATGATATTTACCTTCAACTTCCATTTTATGTTTAGCAGTTGTTTTATAGTAAACAGGTACATGGAATGAATTAGTGTAATAATCACGATCCGTAATTCCTTTTATTTTTCCATAAATAGAACGGTCAATTGCCACAAATCTTCCAGATAATCCTTCAGCTGGAGTAGCAAGACATGTGAAGTTTAAGTTATATTCTTTACAATATTCATCACATTTCTCACGCATATGTTTAACAATCTCAAGTCCTAATTTCTGAGCTTTTTCACTTTCTCCATGATGTTCACCAATTAATGATTTAAGTGTTTCTGCAAGACCAATAAATCCAATAGATAATGTACCATGTTTAAGTACTGTTCTAAGTTTAGTAGTATCAGTTAAGTTCTCACTATTAATCCAAACATGTGAACCTAATAAGAATTTAAAGTTAGCACGTGACTTACTACATTGACATTCAAATCTTTGTAATAATTGTCCTTTAACTAAATCCATCATTTCATCAAGTTCAGCATAGAAACCTTTCATATCTGCCTTTGTACGTTTACCAAGAGCAATACCATGTTTAATACCTATTCTAGGAAGATTTATTGAAGTAAAACTTAAATTACCTCTTCCAGGAGTTACTTGTGGTCCGCATACATTAGCAAGTACTCTTGTACGACATCCCATATAACCTACTTCTGTGTTATAATCCCCATTTTGAATAAATGGTTTATTAAAGCTTGAATCTAAGAAAGAAAAGTTAGGAAATAGTCTTTTAGCAGATACTTTACAAGCTAATCTAAATAAATCATAACTAACATCATCTTTATTATAGTTAACTCCCTCTTTTACTTTAAAAATCGAAATTGGGAATATTGGAGTTTCACCATGACCAAGACCAGCATCAGTAGCAAGTAAATAATTCTTAATTACCATACGTCCTTCAGGTGAGGTATCTGTACCAAAGTTTACTGATGAAAATGGTACTTGAGCTCCAGCTCTTGAATGCATAGTATTTAAATTGTGAATAAATGCTTCCATTGCTTGATATGTTGCACGATCAGTTTTACGATGTGCATTATCATATGCATATTTAAATACATCAACTAATCTTTTACTCTTGCTAGTTATATCACTAAATAAGTTTAAATCTACTTCAATACTAGTTAGTTTATCGATTGTTTCAACTATCTTATCGAAATTAACAAATTCAGTAAATCCTTCAACTTCTAGTAATTCACTTAATTCTTGTTTAAATTCTTTTTTAAATGTTTTAAGTACACCAGGTGCCATATAATAATCAAAAGCTGGAATACTTTGACCACCATGTTGTTCATTTTGATTAGACTGAATTGCTATTGCTGCAAGTGATGCATATGATTGAATTGAATTTGGTGTTCTCAAGAAACCATGTCCTGTAGAAAAACCATTCTTAAATAGTTTATTCAAATCAATTTGGGTACATGTTGTAGTTCCCATTGCCCAGAAATCCAAATCATGAATATGAATTGCACCTTCATCATGAGCTTTTGCATATTTATTATCCATAAGGTATGCTTTAGCAAATTCTTTTGAAACTGTTGAACCAAAATGTAACATCGTTCCCATTGGTCCATCACCATCAACATTAGCATTTTCTCTTTTTGAGTTTTCTTCTGCAGCACTTTTTAATCCAAGTGACTCAATAGCCTTAACAAACTTATGTTGCTGTTTAACTACAAATGCCTCACGAGAAGCCGCACGACGTTCACGATATCCTTTAAAAGATTCATATACTTCGTCATATTTCATTTTCTTTAAAGTATCTTCAATAATATCTTGAACATCCTCTACGCCAATTGTCTTACGATCTTTATAATCTTTTTCTATTTTATCTAATACTTTCTCTTTAACATTATTAACAAGTTTCTCATCATATTCTTCATATACACTATCGAAACCTTTCTTAATTGCAATTGCTACTTTAGTTGGATTAAAGCTAACTCTTTGTCCACTTCTTTTTACAACTACAATATCATTAAAAAAATCTTTTTCCATTTTGTTTACTACCTTTCTTGTGTTAACCTCTTGCTAACCTAAATAAATCATATAATACTTTTTCTAACTTGTAAATATTTTTTCAAACTATTTTTTTAAAAATTACACAATTTAACATCTTGACTTTTTTTAAAGTTTGTGCTTAAAAAACATTTATCTTAATAAACTCGGAATAATGAGATATACTAGTATTTTCAATGGTTTACACCATATTAAAGTCACATCTTACCAATTGCGTATAAAATATACATTTTTTATTTTTTATTAATATTCAGATATATACATTTTTTTCAAAAAGAAAAGAACTCTATTTTCGAGTTCTTGGATTATTACTTAAATATTCTTTTCTTATTTCTTCGATATCAAGCTGTGAATTATCTTGAAGAGGAATGATTCTAGTACCATCTTTGTTAACAAAAGCAAAGCCATAATCAATCATAAAGCGATAGTCACTTGTTAATAAATCGTATTGAATATTAATACCTGGTACAAATATAAAATCAGCATTATCATATATAAATTATATTTTTATAAAAATAAAACCCAAATGGGTTTTATTTATCTATCACGATAACGTTTATTAATGGAATATTGACGAGAACTTTCTTCTTTTATTCCATTTTCATTTAAATATTTAGTCATTTCATTACGAAGTTTTTCTAAATTATCTATTTCTACTTGTCTTGCTGATCTTTCATTATTAGAAATTAGTCTAGCTACTTCATATGCAACTTCGTTTCGTAGAATTGGTGATGAAACTTCTTTTACTAACATTATATTTCGACCAATATCTGTCTTTTTTCTTGTTAATCTTGCAATAGTATCATTTGTTTCATCTACATTATTTTTAAGAGCTTTCTTTCTACGATAAGCGGCAATAGTATCTTGAATTGTTTGAGGCATGGTACCTACAAAAGTCAATGCAAGACCTGCTATTGCTGGAAAAGCAACTTTTGAACTACCAATAAGACTAAACATGCTTTCATGTACTTGAGTAACTGTTGCGCCAAGATAAGCACCTAAGCCAATAAGAAATCCCACTGCAAGTGCTATACCTCCTGATAATAAGAAACCTTTTATAAATTCATCAGGAACACTAATTTGATTTATAATCTTTCCATAACGTTTAACTTCATTTTCATAATATTCTATTCTATCTTCAATCTCTAATAAATCTTCAAACTTAGTATTCTTATCATCTTCTTTAGATAATATTCTAATCTCACCATTATCTGCTATTACTGAACAATACTCATTGTTCACTTCATAAACTTCTCTATTCATAACTCCCCCACAAGTCGTATATTATATCAAAAAAAATAAAAAAAGTCAAAATAAAACCCTTATTTCTAAGGGTTTATTTCATCTGGGGTAGGATAAGGGGATCGAACCCTTGCATGCCAGAGCCACAATCTGGTGTGTTAACCGCTTCACCAATCCTACCATTTCAAACGACTAAACTATAGTATCATAAAATAGTCGTTTTTGCAAGTTTTTTTATTTAACTAATTAATAACCTGTACGGGCTCCAATACTTTTTTGATATCCACTATCTTCGGATAGATTATTTTCTTGGTTATTTATTTCTGACATTAATCGTTGATATCCTCTTTCTATTGATTCTTGTTCTTTTTGTTGTTTTAGAGCTTCATTAACTCTTAATTCTAAATTTGCGGTCAAATTAACAAGATTAATTCTAGCTCCATCAGAATCATATTTATTAGTTTTTTCATATTGTTCGATAATATCTCTTAATTCACGAAGATAATCATTTCTAATACCGTTATCCATTAATTTAAAGATGTTTTTCTTTAAAACATTAACTCTATTAGTAATAACTAATACATTTGATGAACTATTGTTTTCTTGTTTGTTTTTCTCTTCTAGAATAGATATAACATTACTCATATCTTCAATATTAATTTTAGTTTTTAATTCTTTTGTTGGTTTATCTTTAGTTATCGATCTTTTTATTGGAAATATTTCGATAAAAGTACGTATTTTCTCTACTAGTCTTTTTCCTGCATGAAAAGCTAATATAAATGGTGAACCTAGGATAGAGAGAATTGTTGCAAATAATCCACCATAATCTTCCATAAGTTCTACATTAATAGTAACAGTATCTATTAAAGAAGTTAATGTAAATCCCCAAAATATAAATACCCAGGTTGGAATAGGTTCAACTATACTAATAGCGAAAATATAACCTGCTACAACAGAAAGAACACATATCCAATCTCTTGTACCCTTTAATACTGGTTCCCTATGATTCATTAATCCAATTATCCTCATTGTATCACGAAATATTTCTGTTTTATATTTATTATCTTCTTTTTTTATTTGGGCAATTCTAGCTTTTTTCTCCTCATTAGTATTAATAATACCAAGACGCGCATTATTCATAGCTTCTTGTTGTTTTTTTAATATTTCGTTTTCACGATCTTTTTCTTTCTTTTGTCTTATGGCTTCTGTTTTACTTAAATCTACTAAATTCTTTATTTGTAATAGTAAATCACTATTATCACAGTTATTTTTTAAATCTTCTTTACCATATTTAACTCGATATTTATCATAATTATAGATAATCTCATAATAGTCTTTTTCTTTATCATATATAACTTGATACTTATCAATATTATCTGATATAAATCTTGTCATTTTAGTAAAAAAATCTTGATATGTTAATTCAAATTCATGACACTTTACTGTTCCTAATTTCGTAAAATAAATATTATTATCTTTCATAACCATTACCTCTTTCAATATTAGTTATTTCATTAGCAATTTCTTTTAATATTTCACTGAAACTAACATTATTGTTTCTAAGTGATTCGCTTATAAATAGTTCAACATTTACTATTCTTCTTATAATATTCATTGGATGCTTTGAACTACCTAAAACTAATAATCTGTTTTTATCTGGCTTAGTACTTTTTAATCTTTTATAATCTTCTAGAATTTCTTTTGTCATTCCTAGGGCAATTAACTTGTCTTTATCATTTAAATCACTTGCTTTAACTGATAAATCATGGATAAATCCATATATGTGATCATTTAGGCCTAATGGATCATTCTTTTGTCTTTCTTCTTCACTTTTTTTCTTATTTATTAATGATTCTAAATAGAATATTTTCGTTTTAATAACTACTTTTTCTTCGTTAGTCTTAGCTTCCTTTATTTTTTCTTTCTTTAAATAGTCTAAATATAATTCTAAATCCTCTAATTCTTCAATATCTTCATAATTAGATTCTTCCATGGCCTTTATTTTAGCTTCTTTCGTTGCTTCTTTTTCTTGAATACTACTATTTTCATGTTCTTTAACAGCTAAATTAAGTAAACATGATACAATTGATGTATAACATTGTTTACCAACAGATTCAATTGATGGTAATATTACGTCATATTCAATATTCTCTTCCATAATAATAAAGGTATTATGATATATATTAAAATATACATTATATTCTTTACTAGTTATTCTTTTTTCTAACTTTTTTATATATTTTGGAATTGGTTCAATCGTAATAATTTTATTAAAACTTTTAACTACAACATTTTGATTAGTAAAAACTATTACGCCTTTTTCTTCGCCCATAAAACACCCGTTTTCAATGCCGAATATTATAGCATAAAAAAACCGCTTTTACAAGCGATTAAACTGTTCTAGATCCTCTTTCTTTAGCTTTATTTTCAATATATGCATCTAAACGTTCTTTAGGGTTAATACCAATGGCCGTAAGGAATGATATATATTCAAATAATAATCTAGCTAAATACTCAATATCTTCAAATAAAAAGTCACTATTCAAAAGATTATTAGCTGTACTTATATGATTAAAGGATATCTCACTAAATACCTTATTACACTGTTTTTTTATACTTTCTTCATCCGATTGGGTACCAATATAAGAAATACCATAGGATTGAAAGAAAGAAACCATTTCCAAGAAAGCATCATTACTATCTTTTTGTGGATATTTTTCATATTTATAAAACTCATTATCTAATCCTTCACGAATTCTTTGAGATAATTTGACAGAAAAAGATAATTCTTGATATAGTCGATAATCACCACGAAGAGTACTTTCATAACTTGATCCAATAGCACTTCGATAGTCTCTATTCATTTTAGCAACTGCATCATAGAAATAATCTGGATATACTCCCATCTCATCAAACATTGTTAAAACAATATAAATATTGTCTATAGCTTTCTTTACAAATGTTTCAACATCAATATCTCCTTTTTTTTGTAACTCATAAACTGCAGTAAAATTAGAGTTTATTTCATATATTTTTTCTAATAGATCTTTTTCTTCTATTCTTTTTGGTTCATAATCAAACTCGACACTATCATTTCTTAATCTTCTTATTTTTGATAATTCTGCATTCATATATTACTCCTTATTGTATACTTTCTCATAAGTTAAATCATTGGTTTTATCACCATTATACATAGTTAACTTACCATCTTTTATCGTACCATTATAATCTATTTTAATACCCGCATATGTTTCAGTTAAAGAAATATTATCTTCTTCCATACTCCATTTAACATCAATATTTAATCCATCACGATTACTTTTACCAGTTCCATCATCATTTAAAATAAGTGTTTCATAACTTGATGTATCTTTAACATCAGCTGCATCACCAACATATTTTGAATATTCTAATTTATATGTACCAGCATAATCCTTTAATGAATTTCCACAAGCAGTTAATAATATAACACACAAAATAAGTAATAAACAAACAAAACTTTTCTTCATATAACCTTCCTATAATATTATTATACCACAAAATTTTACATATTCACTTGCTATTTAAAAAAATAAATGACATAATTAAATTAGATAATGGAGGTGTTTGTGAAAAACAAATTAAATGAATTTTTTGAAATTAAAAAGAGAAATTCAAATCATCGAACAGAAATATTCGCAGGTATTACAACATTTTTAGCAATGGCATATATCTTAGTAGTTAACCCTAATAATATTTTATTTGGTGGAACTGCTGATCCAAGATTCACTAGTGTCTTTATTGCTACTGCAATTGGTGCCTTTATAGGAACACTTTTAATGGCACTAATAGCTAAAATGCCACTTGCACAAGCTCCTGGTATGGGACTTAATGCCTTGGTTGGATCAATTATTGGTGGAGCAATGGGATTTAGCTTCTCTTATGGCAATGCCATGGTTTTTGTCTTAATAAGTGGTATTATTTTCTTATTATTATCATTTATTAAGATTGGTAAAGGAAAGAAAATCTCCCTAAGAGAGAAAATATTTGATGGTGTACCAAAACCAATTAGAACTAGTATATCTGTTGGTATTGGTATGTTTATTGCCTTTATCGGACTTCAAAATGCACATATTATTGTTAATAATGATTTTACTTTAGTACAATTAATTGATTTTAATAAACCAGAATTATGGGCAGCTGGTGGAGAAGCTTGTATGGCAATAGTTGCCATATTTGGTTTATTTGTTATAACTATTCTATCTCACTATAAAGTGCGTGGTTCAGTTATCATTGGTATTATTTCAGCTACGTTATTAGCAATACCACTTGGGGTAGCTAATTTAGATATCCTAACTGGTAAGATTCCAGGAATAAGTTGGAAATTCTGGGAAAATATCGCAAATTATGTAGGTAATACTGATGTATTCATGTCAATTTTTAAAGGTGGATTTACACTACCTGAAGGATCTATTCTAACGGCAATTATGATAATTATATCATTTTCAATGATTGATATGTTTGATACAATGGGTACAGTTATTGGTTGTTGTAAGAATGCTAACTTAGTTGATAAAGATGATAAGCCAATTAATTATGGTAAGATAATGTATTCTGATAGTACTGCTACTATTGCTGGTGCATTGCTTGGAACAAGTACTGTTACTACTTTCGTTGAAAGTGGAACAGGAGTTGCTGCTGGAGGTAAAACTGGATTAACAGCTCTTACAACGGCAATTCTATTCTTACTTGCCATATTCTTATTACCATTATTTGCTTTTATCCCATCAGCAGCTGCTGCTTCAGCTTTAATCTATGTTGGAGCATTAATGATACGTAATGTCATAGAAATAGATTTTAATAGCATTAAAAATGCCGTTCCATCATTCATTACTATTACAGTTATGATTTTATCTTACTCTATTACTAATGGTATTGGGGCAGGTATTGTATCTTTTGCAATAATTGACTTTGTAATATATCTAATTGATTTAATAAGATACAAAAAGAAACTTATTCAAGATAAACCTAAACTTGAAGTAACTTGGGTTACATTGATAATATTTGTACTATTTATGATTTATTTCCTAGTACCAACAGTATTATAAAAAAAAGACTTTTAAAAGTCTTTTTTATTTTCTTATATATTTAACATCTTGGCCAAAACTATCTTTAATTATTAAAGTATCCCCTTCAATGCGATATTCAAAGGTATTAGCAGCAGTATTACCTTTATATAAAATTGTTACTTTATCACCTTCATCTTCATAAGTACATTCCATTCTCGCTCCTGACATCTCATACGCACAGGTCTTATCTTCATTAAAAATGTAATAATACTCTGAACTATAACCATCTGCTCTCCATTTGCCAACAAGCTTTTTGTCACCACAAGCAGTAGTTAATGTTACTACCATCACTAAAAGAATTACAAAAATTGTTTTTTTCATCTTTCCTCCTTATTTAAATTATAAAATAGTTAATTAAAAAAGACAATAATTAAATATTAATACTCTCTATAATCTTTTTTAATACATTAGCTACCTTAAGAGAACTAGATTCTAAGAATTCTTCATATGTAACAACATTGTTATTATTAGGTACATCAGAAATACTTCTTATAACCACAAATGGAATATGTGACAAATATGCTACTTGGGCTATGGAAGCTCCTTCCATCTCAACACAAAGTGCATTAAATTTCTTAGCAATTTTCATACTCATGGCTTCTTCCGTACAAAAGATATCACCAGATGCAATAACACCTTTATGATAACTTATTTTTTCTTTATCTAATACATCACTAGCTAAATTTACTAAATATTCATCACTATTAATAAAAACCCCAACATTAGGTATATAACCTTTTTCATGATCAAAAGCCGTTATATCAAAGTCATGTTGAACTAATTTTTCACCAATTACAATATCACCGACATTAAGATTTGTACTTACTCCACCAGCAACACCAATATTGATAATTGCATCGACCTCATAATTATCAATTAATATTTGTGAAGTTCTTGCTGCATTTACTTTACCTACTCCACTAATTACTAAAACACACTCAGTGTCAAGTATTCTTCCGTGGAAAAAATGCAAATCAAAAATATCATATTCTTTTTCAATGTTTATATTATTAATAAATGCATTTAATTCTTCTTCCATTGCAAAGATTGTACCTATTTTTTTCATAATATCCCTCAGGGGTTATTATATCATATTTTATTAAATAATTTAGACACAACTACTAATTGTTTATTTTTATTATTACTACAGGTTGTTAATATTAAATAATTGTCATGAATATTTCTGTTAATAGAAATATTACCTACTTTATCTAATTCATAAATATCAACAATAGTATAAGTATAATTCTTTTTATTATAATTCAAATAAATCATATCTTCTATTTTCAATTTATAAAGATCTTTAAAATAA